>Ga0209208_10001680_pt1 | contig 31453 bp, 26 predicted proteins | sample S1TSphfallax_3_FD_187694 | JGI IMG/M metagenome (GOLD analysis project Ga0209208, IMG submission 187694) | Host-associated microbial communities from peat moss isolated from Minnesota, USA - S1T2_Fd - Sphagnum fallax MG (SPAdes) (version 2) | ecosystem: Host-associated > Plants > Peat moss >...
ATGTTCGCCCGGCTCGAGATCGACACGGGCGCCATCGCCGCGAACCTCGCGACCTTGGCGCGGATCGTTGCGCCCGCCCGCGTCGCGGCCGTGATCAAAGCGAACGCGTACGGTCACGGGCTCGAAGAAGTCGGCCGGGCACTCGACGGACACGCGGCGCGCCTGTGCGTCTATGCCCTCGCCGAAGCGCTCGCCTTGCGCGCGGCGGGCGTGCGGTCGCGCATTCAGGTCATCGGCCCGGTCGCGCCCTCCGATCTCCCGGCCGCGCACAGCGCGGAGGTCGAGGTGACCGTGTGGGACGCGGGTGTCTATGCCGACGAGCTCGCGGCGATCGCGCTGCGGACGGGCGTCCCCTTCGGCGTTCACATCAAACTCGATACCGGCGTCACGCGCCTCGGCATGCGCGCGGAGGAGGCACGGCCCGCGATCGACCGGCTCCTCGTGAAACCCGGCCTGCGCGTGCTCGGCATCATGTCGCATCTGGCCGCCGCCGAAGAATTGGACTCGACCTACACGACCGAGCAGCTGGCCCGCTTTCACGCCGCGGTCGACGGCGTCAATCCCGGGATCGAACGGCATATCGCCGCCTCGGCCGCAGCGATGTTGTGGCCGCAAACGCGGCTCGATCTGATCCGCGCCGGCATCGCGATCTATGGCCTGTGGCCGTCCGAGCCGACGCGGCAAATCATGGAAGCGCGCGGGGTGGAACTCATCCCCGCGCTCGCCTGGCGGACGGAACTCGTCACCGTTCACGAGGTTTCGGCGGAGACGTCGGTCGGGTATGGTTGCACCTATCGCACGACGCGTCCCTCGCGCATCGCGGTGCTGCCGATCGGCTATGCTGAAGGCATTCCGCGCGCGCGTTCCAATCGCGGGTACGTGCTCGTCGCGGGGAAGCGCGCGCCGCTGGTCGGCCGCGTCTGCATGAACATGAGCTTCATCGACGTGACCGACATCCCCGAAGCGCAGCACAACTCGCGCGTCACCCTGATCGGCACCGACGGCACGGAACACATCTCGGCCGAAACGTTCGCCGAGTGGAGCGACACGATCAACTACGAACTCGTCGCGCGCTTACCGGCAGCGATTCCCCGACGCTTCGCCGCGCTGCCGGCGCGCGGTTCAGCATGAGATTCGCCGCCGCGATCCTCCTCGCGTTGTCGGCCGTGACGATTGCGCCGCTGCGGAGCAGCGCCACTGACGAGACGACACGCGAGGTCCGAATCGACTCGCCGCCGATGGTCGATTTCGCGGTGCGACTCCCGATCGCACCGAACGCCACCTGCTCGCTTCGCGGTCAGTACCGGACGCACATCGAAATCGATCGCTTCCGCCATATCGTGCTGTTTCTGCTGCGCAGCGATTCGCCGCAAGAAACGACGCGCACGTATCTCCTCGATTGCGTCGACGGCGAACAAGTGAACACGCGAACGATAACGTTTCACACCAAATTCGGCTTGACGCCGATACAAGAACCGACGGTCATCCCGGCGACGCCGATTCCGCTCATTTCGAGCTCACCGATCCCGTGTGGACCCGGCATTCGTCCGTGCGTCTATCGGCCTTCGCACCACCCGACGCAGGCTGCGCAGCCCGCGGCTCCGGTGCCCGCGCGAACTTAGCCGCGCAGCGCCGTGAGCGAGCGCGCGAGATCGATCGTGCCTTCGTAGAGGGCGCGGCCGACGATTGCGGCGTCGACGTTCGGCGGTGCACCGGCGCGTAGCGCGAGCAGATCGTCGAGGGTTTTTGCGCCGCCGCTTGCGGTGATGCGGAGCGGCGCCAGCGATGCGACGTGGGCGAGTGCCGCGATATCGTAGCCCGTGCCCATCCCGTCGCGCGCGATCTCCGTGTAGACGATGCGCTCGATGCCCCAGTCCGCGACCGCGCGCACGAGATCGTCGCGCGAGGTGCCGCCGTCGGCGAGCCAGCCGCGGGTTGCGACGCGATCACCGCGGGCGTCGATGCCGGCCACGATGCGCGGGCCGAATTCCGCGGCGAGCGCGCGCGCGATATCCGGCGATTCGACGAGCAGCGTGCCGACGACGACCCGTGCCGCGCCCGCATCGAGACGCGTGCGCACATCGTCTGCGCTGCGGATCCCGCCGCCGGTTTGCACCGGCACGCCCGCGGCCGAGCAAATCGCGCGCAGCGCCGCGAGATTTTCCCCGGTACCGAAGGCGCCGTCCAAATCCACGACGTGCAATTCCGTCGCACCGTCCGCGACGAACGATTGTGCGCGCGCGACGGGATCATCGTCGTACGCGCGTTCCTTCGTCGGATCGCCGCGTTCGAGGCGCACGCAGCGGCCGCCGCGCAAGTCGATCGCGGGCACGATCGTGAGCATGCGGCTCACGCGGCGGCGAGCGTCAGGAAATTATCCAGCAGAAGGCCGCCGGTGCGCGCGCTCTTCTCGGGATGGAATTGCGTGGCCATCACGTTGTCGCGCGCGACGACGGCAGCGAAGCGCTCGCCGTAATCGGTGCTCGCGATAACGTCGTCGCTGTCCATCACGCGATACGAGTGTAAGAAGTAGGCGAATTCGCCGCCGGTGAGGCCGGTCGTGATTGGGTGCGCGGCTTCGATGGTAAGGTCGTTCCACCCCATATGCGGCACGCGTGGCGCGTGCGCGAAACGGCGCACCGTTCCGCGCAGGACACCGAGTCCCGCGTGTGCACCGTACTCATCGCTCGAATCGAAAAGCACTTGCATGCCGACGCAAATCCCGAGAAAGGGTTTGCCCGCGGCGATATGCTCCGCGATCGCGCGATCGAATCCGCGTTCGATCAGCGCTTCCATCGTGGAGCCGAACGCGCCGTCTCCCGGGAGGACCATCGCATGCGCCGATCCGATCGCCGCCACATCTTGGGCCAACACGAAATCGACGTTGCGGCGCGCCAGCGCCGAAACCAACGAACCGATGTTTCCACCGCCGTAATCGAGAACCGCAACGCGAGGACCGCTCATGCCGTTTGGTTTCCCGTCCGAACGCTCGGGTTCATTTCGGTTGCGATGCTGAGCGTCGTTCTCGCGGGATGCGGCGGCGGTGGGAGCACCGCGAGCGGCGGGGGCAGCAGCATGCTCGCAGCGTTGCCGTCGCCCTCACCCGCAGCGTCGCCGGCAACGTTGCCGGCGCCGTCGCCGGCCGCCTCGGCCACGAGCCCGGCGTTGCCCGTCGCCGCGCAACTCGTCATCGCCGCCGGATTCAGCGCAAGCCTCGTTGCGAACGTGAGCGGCGCGCGCGAGATCGCGGCGCTGCCAAACGGCGATCTCCTCGTCGCGACGAGCGGCGCGACGATCGCGATCGTGCCGAATGCGGAATCGACCGGGATCGCCGGCACACCGGCGACCTTCGCGACGATCCCCGATATCGATCCCGCCGGCATCACGTACGCGCCGAACGGCAGCGTCTACGTGGGCTCCACCAACGGCGTCTGGCAACTCGGCTACACGACCGGTGCGCAGACGGCTTCGAGCGTGACCGAGATCGCGCACGTGCGCACCGGAAGCCTTTCGCCGAATCCGGACGATCAGCACACGACGACGTCGGTCGCGGCGACGGCAACGACGCTCTATGCATCGGTCGGCTCCGACTGCAACGCGTGCGCCGAAGTCGATCCCACCCGCGCCACGATTCAAGCGATGGGTTTGAACGGCGCTGGGATGCAAACGCTCGCAACGCGCGTTCGCAATGCCATCGCGCTGACGATCGATCCAACCAACGGGCACCTCTGGGCCGGCGGTGCCGATCAGGACGATCAGCCCTTCGGCCATCCGTACGAGTGGATGGACGACGTCGCCTCGCATGCGCCGGTCGTCGATTACGGCTGGCCCGTTTGCTACGAAGATCACACGATCGCGCCGGTGCCCGCGGGGCTGCCGGCGACGAGCTGCAACGGCGTGACGATTCCGGCGTTCGTCTTACCGGCGTATTCGACGATCATCGGCGCGACGTTCTATCCGCCGAGCCCGACCGGCACGTATGCATTTCCGGCGGCGTATCACGGCGGTCTGTTCTTAGCGGCGCATGGATCGTGGCACAACAATCCCGACAACGCATCCGCCGCGCAGCCGCTCGTCGCGTACGTTCCGTTTACGGCCGGCACGACTCCGGCGACCGCCGTCAACTGGGCCGATCCGACGGCGCAGTGGCAGCCCTTCTTGAGCGGCTTCGGCACGACCATCTCGAACCGCATCGGTCGCCCAACCGGGATCACGGTCGGTTCGCAAGGCAGCCTCTTCATCGCCGACGATCAAACCGGCAACATTTACCGGATGCGGCCCATCGCCGCAGGCTCGCAAGCGAAGCATCGACGCCGCTAGCAGACGCGATCGCCGGAGATCAGCGCGGATAGCGGACGCAAAAGGCCACCATCGCCTCCGCTAGCGGACGTGCGGCCGGATGGCCGGAGCGTGACCGCGCGCCGCGGAAGCGCGCGGCATGGTTCGCCCCCTCGCCGCCCTCATCGTACTCGCACTGACCCTCGCCGGCTCCGCAAACGCAGACGCACCGCTCGGCCTTACCGTCCCACCGGGATTCACGATCGAGCAGATCGCGACCGTTGCGAACGCGCGCGAACTCGCGGTCGCGCCGAACGGCGATCTCTTCGTCGGCACCGAGAGCGACAGCGTTTCGATCGTGCCCGATGCCGAAGGCACGCCCGGCGCCGCGCACGTCTTCGCACGCGTCGACGATCGTCCGGTCGCGGGCGTCTGGCTCGACGGCGACACGGTCTATCTCGGCGCGCAGTTCGGCATCTATCGGGTGCCGTATCAGAGCGGCGATCGCCTTGCGCGCGAAGCGCCGAAAAAGATCGCAAGCGTTCGCCCGAGCGGCATCGCGCGCGATCACATCACGACGACGGTTGCCGTGGCGAACGGCACGCTCTACGCGAGCGTCGGCTCGTCGTGCAACGCCTGCGTTCCGGATCTCGACGCCACCCGCGCGACGATTCAGATGATGCATCTCGACGGCAGCGGCATGACACCCAAGGTCATCCACGTTCGTAATGCGATCGCGCTGGCCGTGAATCCGGCGACGAAAACCGTCTGGGCCGGGATCGCGGGGCAGGACGAGCTCCCGCACGGGCATCCCTATGAGAACTTCGATGCGATCTCGATCCGGCCGGGGGTCGTCGATTATCACTGGCCGCTCTGCTACGAAAATCGCAAGCCGGCCCGGCCCGGTGCCGACTGTACGAACGCCCCGGTCGCTCGGGTCGTCTTGCCCGCCTACGAGACCCCGATCGGTGCGACGTTCTACCCGCTCGACCCGCATGGCCGCTACGCGTTTCCGGCGGGATACCGGGGCGGCGCGTTCGTCGCGCTGCACGGGTCGTGGCACACGCCGCTCGTCCCGCCACGAGTCGCCTTCGTGCCGATGAACGGTGATACGCCACGCACGCCGGTCGATTGGTCGGACCCGTCGAAGCAGTGGCGAGAGTTCGTCGGCGGCTTCCAGAAGGCCGACTTCACCCGCGTCGCCCGCGCGACCGGCGTCGCGGTCGGCCCCGACGGCAGTCTCTTCGTCTCGGACGACCAATCCGGCGCCATCTTTCGCATTCGCCCAGTCAAAGGATAACGGTATGGACACGCTGCTCCGCACGCTCGGTCATTACATCGACGGCCGCCCCACCGGCGACGATGCTTCACGTTACGGCGACGTTGCAAACCCCGCGCGCGGCGAGATCGCGGCCCGCGTCGCATTCGCCGAACCCGCCGACGTCGACGCGGCCGTCGCGGCGGCACGCCGGGCGTTCCCGGCGTGGTCGGAACGTGCGGCGCACAAGCGCGTGCAGGTGCTCTACGCCTTCCGCGAACGGCTGATCGCGAACATGGACCGGCTTGCGGCGCTGATCACGAGCGAACACGGCAAGACCTTCGATGACGCGCGCGGCGAAGTGCAGCGCGGGCTCGAAGTCGTCGAGTTCGCGTGCGGTATCCCGCATTTGATGCGCGGTGATTTTACCGAGAACGTCGGCGGCGGGATCGATACCTACTCGCTGCGTCAGCCGCTGGGCGTGTGCGTCGGGATTACGCCGTTCAATTTCCCGGCGATGGTGCCGATGTGGATGTTTCCGGTTGCGATCGCGTGCGGCAACACGTTCGTGCTCAAGCCGAGTGAGAAAGATCCCTCGCTCGCGCTCGAGATCGCGCAGTTGCTGACCGAATCCGGGTTGCCGGCCGGCGTCTTCAACGTCGTCAACGGCGATAAGGTCGCGGTCGATGCGCTGCTCGCGCATCCCGACGTCGACGCGATCAGTTTCGTCGGCTCGACGCCGATCGCCGAATACGTCTATCGCACGGGGACCGCGCACGGCAAGCGCGTGCAAGCCCTGGGCGGTGCGAAAAATCATCTCGTCGTTATGCCCGATGCCGACATCGACGTCGCCGCCGACGCGCTCATGGGCTCCGCCTACGGTTCGGCCGGCGAACGCTGCATGGCGATCTCGATCGCGGTCGCCGTCGGCGAGGGCACGGCGGAGCGCGTGCGCGCGGCGCTGCAGGCCCGGATCGAAAAACTCGCCGTCGGCGACGGCATGCAGCCCGGTATCGAAATGGGACCGCTCGTCACCGGCGCGCACCGCGACAAAGTGCGCGACTACGTCGACATCGGCGAACGCGAGGGCGCGACGGTCGTCGTCGACGGCCGCAGTGCGGCACTTCCGGCGAACGGCTACTTCTTCGGGGCGACCTTACTCGATAACGTTACCCCCTCGATGCGCGTCTACAAAGAAGAGATCTTCGGCCCCGTGCTCGGGATCGTGCGCGTCGCCTCGCTCGATGAAGCGCTCGCGCTCGTGAACGCGCACGAATTCGGCAATGGTGTTGCAATCTTTACACGCGACGGCAAAGCCGCGCGCACGTTCAATCACGCTGTGCGTGCCGGTATGGTCGGAATAAATGTTCCGATCCCGGTACCACTCGCGTTCCATTCGTTCGGCGGCTGGAAGCGGTCGCTCTTCGGTGACCATGCCGTGCATGGCATGGAGGGCGTCCGATTCTACACGCGGCTAAAAACAACGACGGCTCGGTGGCCATCCACGGGTGAAGGTCCGGCGTTCACTATGCCGACGTTAGGATAAGCCCACCTGGAGAACATGCCGTGAACGAACTGAAGACCGCCCTCGGCCGATTTCAAAAGCGGCGCTTCGTCGTGCTCGGCGTCTCTCTGCTGAGCATCGTCGGGTATCTCGTGACGTTCGGCGACTATACGCCGCGTCTGGCGTTGGCCCAGATGGCCATCGTCGCCGTCTACGTTGTGATAACGATCATCATCTTGTTGCGGCTCGTGACCGCCTGGTTTGCGCCGATGGCCCCCCTCGTCGAGGGCGCCCCGGCAAGCCCCGCGATGATGGATCGCCTCCGGCGTTTCCCGCGCGTGATCACCCTCTTCATCGATTTCGCGTATGTCGCCGGAGCCTTCATCACGACATTCGCTGCAAACGCAATGAGCGGAATCGATCTTACACACAATCTCGCGATCGTCTTGCTCGCAGCCGGTGTGGGCGGCGGCATGACGACGATTCTGATGTGGCTCGCGGCGGAGTTGACGGCGGCGGAAATCGAGGCGTCGATTGCGGCGCACGATAGCGGAGAACTCACGGCGCAGGGGCACTGGCGCGGCGGTATCGCGCGCCGGATCGCATTCGTGCTGGGCGGGCTCTTCTTCCTCATGGTCATCGTGATGGGAACGGCGATCGTTCAAGGCGCCACCGGCCCGCGGGCCTGGCAAGTCGTCGGGGTGAGCGCCGGGATTGGGCTGCTCTTCGTGCTCGTGGCAGCGCGCTATCTGGCCGCCAGCGTCGCGCGGCCGCTCACCCGCCTCAGCGACATCCTCGAGCGCATGCGCGCAGGCGACCTCGCCGCGCTCGACGACGCACGTATTCTGCCGCGAATGCCGCACGAGGCCGGAACCTTGATCGCGACGTTCTTCGAGGCAAACGCGAATCTGCGTTCGGTCGCCGTCGCGAGTGCACGCATCGCGGACGGCGATCTCGGCGTCGAGATCAGCGCACGCTCGCAGAGCGATGTCCTCGGGAGCGCCTTCGCGCGGCTCGTCTCGACGGTCCGCCGCACGCTCGGCAGCGCCCGCTCGACGGCGAACGCCGTCGAGGGGTCAGCTCAGCGGCTGGCCTCGGCCACAAATCGGCTCGAAGCGATCGCCGCCGGGATGGACGACGCGACCAACACCGCCGGCCATTCCATGCGCGGGCTCGATACCACGATCCGCGGCGTCGGCGAGCACGCAAACGCGCTCGGCAGTGCGGTCCTCGAAACACGCTCGATCGCCTCAGAACTCAGCGCGGCGATGCGCAACAACCTGCAGGCACTCGACGAGATGCGCCGCACGTTTGCCGACCGGAACCGGGAGATGGAACGCTCGCTCGAATTGATGAGCCAATCGTCGGCGAAAACGGCTGTCATTGCGGACGCCGTCGCGGAGGCGGGCTCGACCTCGCGCGACGCGGCCAACGTCATGCACGAGCTCGTCGAGGCGATCCGCACGCTCGAGGACGTCTCCGGCAAGATCGGCGCGATCACCGAAACGATCAACGAGATCTCCGAGCAAACCAACTTGCTCGCGCTCAATGCCGCCATCGAGGCCGCGCGCGCCGGCGAACATGGCCGCGGCTTCGCCGTGGTTGCCGACGAAGTTCGCAAACTCGCGGAACGTTCGAAGGGCGCGACCCGCGAGATTGCACAACTCGTCGGCAACGTCCAGAGCGAGACCTCACGCGCGGTCAGCGTCACGCAGCGCGGGAACACGGCGGTCGAACGCGGGCGCGAACGGGCGGAATCCGCGACCGAGGCGCTTCGCGCGATGATGGATGATTTCGCCGACGCAAGTTCCGCGTCGACGTCGTCGCGCGAAGCGATCGCGCTGCAGAGCGATCGATTCAAAACACTCGTCTCCGGATCATCGCAGATCTCGACCCTCGTCGATCGCAACGACGTCATCGTCGGCAGCCTCGACCAAACCGCCGCAGAACTGACGCGCTCCGCGAACGCCGGTTCGGCGGCGGTCGAAGCCGCAGTCTCGAGCGTCAATCGGCTCAGCGAACTCGGCAGCGACGTCGCCGGCAACGCGCGCGAGATCGCGCAGATGGCAACCGGCCTTCATGCGCAGGCCGAAGGACTCGCGGCTTCGGTAACCTTGAGCGCACATCGAGACCAGCTTCCCGCCGTCCGACCCAAAGGCGATCCGCTGCTCGCGTGATCCGGCGCACGTCCGGCTCGTCCGTGTTGAAAATTTTCGGTTAAGCACGGAAGTCGGCGATCCGAATCGGCGATTACTATCATAGTCATGAAGAGTAAGCGCGGCCCGTGCACGTCCTAACAATCGCCCTTCGCAAGTTTCGGACACGACGATTTATCGTGGTCGGCGTCGCGCTGTTGAGTGTCGTCGGGTTCCTTGTGACCTTCGGCGATTACACGCCGGCAGCCGCCCTCACCCAGATTGGCATCGTCATCGTCTACGCGGCCTTCGTCATGGTGGGGCTACTGCGGCTCGTCAACGGCTGGTTCGCCCCGATGGGGCCCGTGCTCGAGGGCGCTCCGCCGACTCCGGACGTCCTGCGACGGCTCCGGCGTTTCCCGACCCTGATCACGCTCGTGATCGACGCCTTCTACTTCCTGGGCGCGGCCCTATCAACGGTGATCGCCAACGCGATCTTCGGCGTCGAGCTCACGCGGCATCTGGCGATCGTTTTGCTCTCCGCTTGCGTCGGCGGCGGCATGACGACGATTCTGATGTGGCTCTCGGCAGAGCGGACGTCGGCCGAGATCGAAGCCCACATCGCCGCGACACATGACGAAGAGATCAGCGCGAAGGCGGGTTGGCGCGGCGGCATCGCCCGGCGAATCGCCTTCGTCCTCGGCGGCTTGTTTTTCCTCATCACGATCGTTATGGGTACCGGAACCGTTGAAGGCGCAGCTACCACGGGACGGGCCTGGCTCGTCGTCGGGATGTCCGGAGCGATCGGGCTGCTCTTCGTGATCTTTGCCGCGCAGTTTCTCGCAGCGAGCGTCGCGCGCCCGCTCACCCGGCTCAGCGACATCCTCGAGCGGATGCGATCGGGTGACCTCACCGCAATCGACGATGCGCGCATCCTGCCGCGGATGCCGCACGAAGCCGGAACCCTCGTTGCGACGTTTTACGAAGCAAATGCGAATCTGCGTTCGGTCGCCGTCGCGAGTACGCGCATCGCGGACGGAGATCTCGACGTCGAGATCAGCGCGCGCTCGCAGAGCGATGTCCTCGGGAGCGCCTTCGCGCGGCTTGTCTCGACCGTTCGCCGCACGCTCGGGAGCGCGCGCTCGACGGCGAACGCCGTCGAGGGGTCAGCGCAGCGGCTGGCCTCGGCCACAAATCGGCTCGAAGCGATCGCCGCCGGGATGGACGACGCGACCAACACCGCCGGCCATTCCATGCGGGGGCTCGATACAACGATCCGCGGCGTCGGCGAACACGCGAGCGCCCTCGGCGGTGCCGTTCTCGAAACCCGTTCCATCGCCGCCGAACTCAGTTCGGCGATGCGCTCGAATCTGCGTGCGCTCGACGAGCTGCGACGTACGTTTTCGGAACGCAATCGTGAGATGGAGCGCTCGCTGGAATTGATGGGGACGTCGGCGGAGAAGACGGCGGTCATCGCGGACGCCGTCGCGGAGGCCGGCGCGACCTCGCGCGAAGCCGCGAACGTTATGCACGAGCTCGTCGAGGCGATCCGCACGCTCGAGGACGTCTCCGGCAAGATCGGCGCGATCACCGAAACGATCAACGAAATCTCCGAGCAAACGAACTTGCTCGCGCTCAATGCCGCAATCGAGGCCGCGCGCGCCGGCGAACACGGTCGCGGCTTCGCCGTGGTGGCCGATGAAGTACGCAAGCTCGCGGAACGTTCCAAGGGCGCGACCCGCGAGATCGCCCAACTGGTCGGCAGCGTCCAGAGTGAAACCTCACGCGCGGTCAATGTCACGCAGCGCGGCAACACGGCGGTCGAACGCGGGCGCGAACGGGCGGAATCCGCGACCGAGGCGCTTCGCGCGATGATGGATGATTTCGCCGACGCGAGTTCCGCGTCGACATCCTCGCGCAAAGCAATCGCACTTCAGGGCGAGCGACTCGAGACGCTCGTCTCCGGCTCAGCGCAAATCTCGACCCTCGTCGATCGCAACGACACCATCGTCGGCAGCCTCGACCAAACCGCCGCCGAGCTGACGCGCTCTGCGAACGCGGGCTCGGAGGCCGTTGTCGCCGCGGTCTCCAGCGTCAACCGGCTCAGCGAACTCGGCAACGACGTCGCCGGCAACGCGCGCGAGATCGCGCAGATGGCGACCGGCCTGCACGCGCAAGCCGAGGGGCTCGCGGCATCAGTGACGCTGGGAGAACATCGCGATCAGCTCCCGGTCCTCCGGAACACGGGCGACCCCGTCCTGGCATCGTAGCAGAAACAGCGTTCCGCGAACGGCATCGCCGCGTGCGGCGTGAAAACTTTCGGTTAAAGTCGCCGATTTCCGAATCCAGCAGTACGCTTCGTTCGTCCAATATTTTACGATGGACGAGCTCAAACTAGCACTGCGGCGCTTTCAAACACGCCGCTACATCATCCTCATCGTCTCGCTCGTCGGCATCGCCGTCTATGCGGCGACCTACGGTGGGTACACGCAGCGCTCCGCCGTCACGCAAGGGACTATTGTTGCGCTCTACGCGGTCGTCACGACCATCGTTCTCTTGCGTCTTATCTCCGCGTGGTTCGAGCCGATCGGACGCGTGCTCGAGGGCGGGGCGCCGAACGCGCGCGTGACCGCTCGCCTCAAGCGATTTCCACAGATGATCACGCTGTTCATCAATTGTGCCTTCTTGTTCGGCGAAGTCACCACGACGATCATCTCCAACGAACTTCTCGGCGAGCCGACCTTCTCGCACATCGGTATCATCTTGCTCGCGGGCAGCCTCGGTGGCGGGATGATGACGATCTTGATGTGGCTCGCGGCGGAGCAAACCGCGGCGGAGATCGGCGCGCGCATCACGGCGCTCCATCGCCAAGGCCTGGTCGCCCACACATCCTGGCGCGGCGGGATCGCACGCCGGATGATGTTCGTCCTGGCCGGACTCTTCTTCGTCATGACGGTCGTCATGGGGACGGGCGCGATCGAAAATGCGACGACCGCGGCGCGCGGCTGGTCCGTGGTCGGCGTGAGCAGCCTCATCGGCCTGATGTTCGTTCTCGTCGCGTCACGCTCGATCGAGGCGAGCCTTGCGCGGCCGCTCACGGCGCTCAGCGACATTCTCGAGCGAATGCGCGCGGGCGATCTGGGTGCGATCGAGAGCGCGCGCACGCTCCCGCTCATGCCGCACGAAGCGGGCACGCTGCTCACGACGTTTTTCGAGGCAAACACGAACTTACGCGAGGTTGCGGCCGCAAGCGCCCGCATCGCCGACGGTGATCTCGACGTCGAGATCACCGCGCGCTCCGCACACGATACGCTCGGGACGGCCTTCTCGCGGTTGGTGAGCATGCTTCGCCGGACGCTCGGCAATGCTCGCTCGACGGCTACGGAAGTCGAAGGCTCCGCGCAACGGCTGGCTGCCGCGACCAATCAGCTCGAGTCGATCGCAGCCGGAATGTCGGCCGCGACGCGCACCGCCGGCGGCTCGATGCACGGACTCGACGTGACGATCCGCGGCGTCGGCCAACACGCCGAAGAACTCGATCTCGCCGTCCACGAGACGCGCGCCATCGCCGGTGATCTCAACGCTGCGGTGCGCTCGAATACGCAGGCGCTCGCGGATTTGCGGACGGCGTTCAGCGAACGCAATCGCGAGGTCGAGCGTTCGGTCGAACTCCTCGACCTCTCGGCGCTCAAAGCAAGCAAGATCGCCGAGGCCGTCACGCAGGCCGGCACGAGCTCGCGCGAAGCCGCCAGCGTCATGCACGAACTCGTAGTGGCAATCCGCACCCTCGACGATGTCTCGAACCAGATCGGGACGATCACGAAAGCCATCGACGAGATCTCCGAACAGACGAATCTGCTGGCACTCAATGCCGCGATCGAAGCAGCCCGGGCCGGCGAGAACGGCCGCGGCTTCGCGATCGTCGCCGACGAGGTTCGCAAGCTCGCCGATCGCTCGAAAGAAGCGGCGCGCGAAATCGCGCATCTCGTGACCGGCGTGCAGCGCGAGACGGCACAAGCGGTGCAGATTACGGACCGCGGCAATGTCGCCGTCGAGACGGGACGCACACGCGCGGAGAGCGCCACCACGGCACTACACGCGATGGTGCAAGACTTCGAGCAGGCGCGCTCGGTTACGACCGCATCGCGCGAAGCGACCGCCCATCAAGCGGACCGCCTGAACACCCTCGTCGCCGGCTCCGCGCAAATCGCCGAGCTCGTCGAACAGAATAGTACGATCGTCGGCAGCCTCGATCGCACGGCGGCGGAACTCTCGCGCTCCGCGAGCGCCGGGACGCATGCGGTCGAGGAAGCCAGCGCCGAGGTGGCACGGCTCAGCGATCTCGGGAACGACGTCGCCCGCAGCGCGGGGGACATCGCGCACATGGCGAGCGGACTCCATCACCAAGCCGAAAATCTCGCCGAGACCGTTTCCCTGACCGAGAAGCTCAAAGACGAGCGCAAACGGCTCCCCGCCCAGCACGCAAATCAGCTCGCTGCCGCAGGCGCGCGTTAGGCGCGACGCCTTATTCCAACAGACCCTTCGTGGAGAGGACCTGATCGCTGCCCGTGAGCGTTTTTGCTTGCGCAAACGCTTTGGCGAAGGCTTTGAAGGCGGCTTCGCAGAGATGGTGGGCGACGTCGCCGTTCATCTGCATGAGGTGGAGATTGAACCGGCCGCTGTCGACGACGGAGCGGAAGAAGTGGCCGATCAGCTCGGTCTTGAGCTGGCCGAGGCTCTCCACCGCGAACGTAATCTGAAAATTGAGGTACGGGCGGCCCGAGAGATCGACCGCGCAGGCGACGAGGGCGTCGTCGAGCGGGACCATGGTCGAGCCGAAGCGCGCGATGCCGCGCTTCTCGCCGAGCGCATCGTAGATCGCTTTGCCAAGCGCGATGCCGACGTCCTCGACGACGTGGTGGTGATCCATGCCATCGCCGCGCGCCGTGACCGTGAGTCCGCAGCCGCTGTGCTTCGCGAACGCGTCGAGCATGTGGTTGAGAAAGTCCACATCGGTATCGATCGCGATCTGACCGCCATCGAGCGAGAGACGCAAATCGATCTGCGTCTCCTTCGTGCTGCGCTCGACGATCGCGCGCCGGTCGATCAGTTGTGTGCCCCGTTCGTGGCAGCGCCGTTGCCGTTCGCCGTAGCGTTGCCGTAGCGCTGGTTGATCGGCTCGAACGGATGGACTTCGGGGCCCACGTAGGTCGCTTGCGGACGGATGAGGCGGCCGCTCGCGAGCTGTTCGAGCGTGTGCGCGCACCAGCCGATCATGCGGCCGCAGGCGAACATGCAGGTGAACTCGTCGGTCGGGATCCCGAGGCTCGAGAGCGTCGGCGCGGTGTAGAACTCGACGTTCGCGTAGATCCGCTTGCCGGGCTTCACCTCTTGCAAGACTTTGTTCGAGGCGTCCTCGAGCGCGCGCGCGATCAGGTACCACTTCGCGTGTGACTTCTCGGTGAGGTTCTTCGCCATCACCTCGAGATGCTCGGCGCGCGGGTCGCGGATCTTGTACTCGCGGTGGCCCATGCCCATGATCTTCTCGCCGCGCGCGAGCAAGGCGCGCACGTACGGCTCGGCCTTCTCGGGCAGTCCGATCTCTTCGAGCATCGTCATGACCTTGCTCGGCGCGCCGCCGTGCAGGTCGCCGGCGAGCGTCGCGACGGCGGTGGTCATCGCGCCGTAGATATCTTCGTGCGTCGAGGCGGTGACGCGCGCGGCGAAGGTCGAGGCGTTGTACGAGTGGTCGGCGAGCAGCACGAAATAGGTGTCGAGCGCGTGTTCGGCCTCGGAAATCGGCTTCTCGCCGCTGCGCATCCAGAGGAAGTTCGCCGCATGACGGAGCTTCGAGTCGGGCGCGATCGGCTCGAGACCGCGCCGGATGCGATCCCAGGCGGCAACGATCGAGGGCGTCTTCGCGACGAGGTTGATCACGGCGTCGGCATCGGAGACGTGCGAGCCGTCCGCGGCATGCGGCACGAAGTGCGCCAGCGCCGAGATGCACGTGCGCAGCACGTCCATCGGCCAGGCATCCTTCGGGATCGCGTGCATCATCGCGATCAGGGCGGAGGGCAGCGCTCGTTCGGCCGCCATCTTCGCGCTCAGGTCGTGGAGTTCGGAGTGCGTCGGCAAGTGGCCGTACAGCAACAAGTGCACGACCTCTTCGAAGGTCGCGTTGAGGGCCAGATCGTGGATGTCGTACCCGCGGTACGTCAGCCGCCCGATCTGCCCTTCGACGTTACTGAGAACGGTCTCCCCGACGACGACGCCTTCGAGACCACGATCGACTACCGTTCCTGACATAGCAGAAGAGGATTCGCTCGCGCGCCGCCCCCCTCCCGCGGCGTCGGGTTTCGCCCGGCGTGCTAGAGGCGGACGATCAGCTTGCCGAGATGGCCGCCCGGGGCGAAGAGCGAGATGAGCGCGGCGGGCGTGCGCGAGAGCCCCTCGACGAACGTCTCTTCAGCGACGATTTCGCCGCGGCCGACCGCCGGGGCGACGTCGCGCAGAAATTCGGCCATCCGCGCGGCGTGGTCCGAGACGATGAAGCCCTGCAGCAAGAGCCGCTTCGAGATGGCGAGGGAGATGTTGCGCGGACCCGGGATGGGGGTGTTGTAGGACGCGATCATCCCGCACAGCGCAAACCGGGCGAATTCGTTCGCGCTCGCGATGGCCGCCTCGAGTTGCTCGCCGCCGACGCCGTCGAAATAGATGTCGATCCCGGAGGGCGCCGCTTCGCGCAGCTGCTGCGCGACCTGGCCCTCGTGCGGCACGAACGCGACATCGACCCCGAGCCGATCGCGCAGCACCGCGGCGCTCGCCTCGGAACGCGTGCTGCCGATGACGCGCGCGCCGGCACGCTTCGCGAGTTGCACCGCCGTCGTCCCGACGGCACCCGCGGCGGACGAAATGAACACGATGTCGCCCGCTTTGCAACCGGCGATCGCGAAGAGGCCGAGCCAGGCGGTGAAGCCCGGCACGCCGAGCACGCCCAGATACGCGCTCGCCGGCGCGAGCGACGTGTCGACCGGGCGGAACGCCTTCGCGGGTCCGCAAGCGAAATCGCGCCAGCCGAGATCGTGCGCAACCGTCGTCCCGGGCGCGAGCGCCGCGTCGTTCGAGGTCTCGACGATACCGATCGCGCGGCCGCCCAGCGGCGCATCGAGCGCGAACGGTGGGACGTACGATTTCGCGTCGTTCATGCGTCCGCGCATGTAGGGGTCGACCGAGAGCATCGTGTTGCGCACCAGCACTTCGCCCGGTTCCGGCTCCGGCACCTCGACGTCGACCAGGCGAAAATTCGTCTCGTCCGGCACACCGCTCGGGCGTGAGACCAGGTGAATTTCCCGTCCGCGCATGGGCTAGACGAGCGTTGCGCGGCCGGCCGCGTAGGTGATGAGACGGTCGATCAAGGCCTCGTAGGAGATACCGGCGCTGGCGGCTTCATCGGGGATGAGCGAGAGCGGCGTGAGACCCGGGAGCGCGTTGATTTCGAGAATGTACGGGCGTCCTTCACGAGTGACGATGAAATCGGTGCGCGAGTAATCGCGCATGCCGAGCAAGCGATGCACGGAGAGCGCGAGCATCTGCAGCCGCGCGCCCAGATCGCGATCGATCGGCGCGGGAACGAGATGGCGCGAACCGCCCGGCTTGTACTTGGCATCGTAGGAATAAAAATCGTCCGCGGCGAGGATCTCGATGACCGGCAGCGGCTCTTCGCCCAAGACGCCGCACGAGAACTCGCGTCCGGGAACGTATTCTTCCGCGATCACCTGCGCGATCCGGCCGGAAGAAGCGATCATCGTCTTGGTCCACTCCTCGTGCGTGCGAACGATCGAAACGCCGGCCGACGATCCGCTGCTGCGCGGCTTGACGACGATCGGCGGATCGAGCGAGCCCGGCAAGAGCGGCAGCGTCCCGCCGCGCAAATCGAACGTGTCCCAAGCCGGCGTCGGGAAGCCTTCCGAGACCAGCAGTTTTTTGGTGAGATGCTTGTCCATCGCGAGCGCGCAGCTCGTGACGTCGCTGCCCGTGTACGGTAGCCCGAGCCATTCGAGAATGCCTTGAATGCAGCCGTCTTCGCCGCCCGTCCCGTGCAGCGCGTTGAAGACGACGTCGGGCGCGATCTCGCGCAGCGCGTCGACGAAACGCGCGTCGAAGTCGAGCGTGCGCACGTCGTGCCCGAGCGATTGCAACGCACGCGCAACGCCGGTTCCGCTCTCGATCGAAACCTCGCGCTCGACGCTCGGTCCGCCCATCACGACCGCGACCTTCATCCGGTAAATTCTCCGATCAAATGCACTTCGAGTTGCAACTCCACGCCGAAGCGGACCTGCACTTCGCGCCGCACGCGCGCGAGCAGCGAGGTGACGTCGCGCGCGCGCGCGGCTGCGACGTTCACGATGAAATTGGCGTGCTGCGGCGAGACCTCCGCACCGCCCGACCGCCACCCCTTGGCGCCCGCCGCCTCGATCAGCCGGCCCGCCTTGTCGCCGGGCGGGTTGCGAAAACACGACCCGGCGTTCGGCATGTGGATCGGCTGCGTCGCCTTGCGGCGCACGAGCCGTGCTTGCATGTCGGAGCGAATGGTCTGCGAATCGCCGCGCGCGAACGCGAGCGTGACGCCGGCGACGATCGCATCGCGCGCGAGCGTCGTGTGGCGGTAAAAATAGCGGATGTCGACCGGATGCGGGTCGGGTTTGGTCGTCGTCTGCACCCAGACCTCGCGCACGAACTCGCCGATCTCGCGATCGGTCCCGGCGTTCATCGCAAGTGCCCCGCCGACGCTGCCGGGGATACCGGCCAGCGACGCGATCCCGACGGCCCCGCGCGAAGCGGCTTGCGCGGTGAGTAGCGCCATCTGCGCCGACGCACCGGCGCGCACGACGACCTGCGCGTCGTCAGCACGGACGTCGAGCGCGTCGAAACTTCCGCCGAGCCGCAACACGAGGCCGCGCAAGCCGCCGTCGCCGACCAAAATGTTCGAGCCGAAGCCGAGCGTGAACCACGGCAGCTTGCGCTTGAACGCGAGGCGCAAAATGAAGGCCAGCTCCTCGCCGGTCTCGATCGACACGAGCGCGTCGGCAGGGCCGCCGATCTTCCACCAGGTGTAGGGCCCGAGTGGTTCGTCGAATCGCACCCGCGCGCCGAACTGGGCCGCGAGCGCGTCGCGATCGGCCGGCGTCAACAGACTAGCCACGCAACAGCGGCTCCGCCGGCACCCCGATGCGCGCACCGAGCGCATGCGCGACGGTCGAGATCGAGCCCGCGCCGAGCATCAGCACGAGTGCGTTCGGCGGCGCGACGAGCGGGATGCTCTCGATGAGATCCTCAACCGCGGCGACGTAACTGACCGGCGTTCCGGAACGCGCGAGCGGCTCGCCGATCGAGCGCTCGCTCACGCCCGCCAGCGGCGCCTCGGACGCCGCGTACACCGGCGTGAGCACGACGCGATCCGCCGCGGTCAGCGCGCGCGCGAAGTCGGCGGCGAGATACGCGGTGCGCGAATAGCGATGCGGTTGGAAGGCGACCACGATCGGGCCGTCGTGCGCCGCGCGCGCGGCCGCGATCGTCTGCGCGACGGCGGTCGGATGGTGCGCGTAATCGTCGACGATCGTGAGTGCGGCCGACCGGCCGACGATCTCGAAGCGGCGCCGCACGCCGCGAAAGGCCGCCAGCGCCGCCGCGGCCGTCGCGAAGTCGATCCCGGCCGCGCGCGCTGCGGCGATCGCGGCGAGGGCGTTGAGGATGTTGATCTCGCCCGGGATACCGAGCACGAGTTCGCCGAGCACCGTCCCCTCAGCTTCGATCCGGCTGCGCGAGCCGAGCGCGGCGAAGCGGATGTCGCGTGCGCGCAGCATCGCCGGGCCGCGCGTCGCAAACGTCGTGAGCGCCGCATCCCCCGATCCCGCGAGCAGGGCGCTGGCGGGGTTGTCGTTGCCGATCACGAGGTGACCGCCCGCGGGAACGGAGGCCGCGAAGGCGGTGAACTGCGCGACCAGGTGCGGGATATCGGCGTCGCTCGCGATGTGATCGTTCTCGATGTTCGCGATCACCGCGATCGCGGGCGAGAGAAACAGAAACGATCCGTCGCTCTCATCGCTCTCGGTGATGAACCAGGGACTCTTGCCGCTACGCGCGTTGCGTCGCGTGTCGATGCGCTCGCCGCCGACGGCGACCGTCGGGTCAAAGCCGGCCGCCTCGAAGATCGCCGCGGTCATCGCCGTCGTCGTGGTCTTGCCGTGCGTGCCGGCGATGGCAACCGTGCGCATCCCGCGCGTCAGCTGCGCGAGCAACTCACCCCGCGTGATGACGGTGAGGCCGCGTTCGCGCGCGGCCACGAGTTCCGGGTTGCCGGGCGCGATCGCGCTCGAGACGACCAGCACCGTCGCGTCGCCGATGTTCTCGGCGCGCTGGCCGATCGCGACGCGCGCCCCCTCGCGCGCGAGCTCGTCGAGCAGCGCGCCGCTCTTGAGGTCTGATCCGCTGACGGAGGTGCCGCGTTCGAGGAGCAGGCGCGCGAGCGCGCTCATGCCGATGCCGCCGATGCCGACGAAGTGGTAGCGCTGCGGGGTCACGGCGCGTGGTTCTCCCGGGCAGGATCGACGACCCGCGCCGGTACGAGTCGCTCGATCCGGCGCACGATCGCGGCGCCTGCATCCGGCGGCGCGAGCGCGGCGGCGGCCGCCCGCATCGCTTCCAGCCGAACCGGCTCGAGGCAGTCGCGCAGCGTCCACCAGAGCTTGTCGGAATCGAGGTCGGCGTCGCGAATTACCACCGCCGCGCCGCGCTCGACAAAGTGGGCGGCGTTCCGCGCCTGATGATCCTCGGCGGCGTGCGGATACGGGATGAGGATGGCGGCGGTCCCGGTCACCGCGAGCTCGGCAAGCGTCGATGCACCGGCGCGCGCGACGACGATGTCGGCGGCGCCGTAGGCATCGGCGGGATCGTCGAGATACGGCACGAGCCGCACCTGATTGCCTTCGGCGAGCGTGCGCTCTTCGCCGCGCATGTACTCGTAGTCGCGCTTCCCGCAAACGTGGAGGATCTGCCGTTCGGTGCCGATCGAGCGGCGCGTCACGAGCGCCGCGATCGCCTCGTTGATCGAGCGCGCACCCTGCGAGCCGCCCATCGCGACGATCGTCTGCGCGCCCGGATCGAGGTCGAGCCGTTCGCGCGCCAGCGCCGGTAGCGCCCGCGCGCGCAGCGACGCCCGCGTCGGCGCGCCGGTCAGCACCGCCTTGCGGCCGAACGCCGCGCCCGAGGCCGCGTAGGTGATCCAGATTTCATCGACCAGCGGCGCCAGCAGCCGGTTCGTCAAGCCGGAATAGACGTTGATCTCGAGCAGCGCGATCCCGCAATCGATGAGCCGCAAGACGCGCAGGATGCGCGCCGCGACCACGACCGGAAAGCACACGTAGCCGCCGGTCGCGATCACCACCAGCGGCCGGAACCGCGCGAGCGCCACGAGCGCGACGCCGATCCCCCACAGATTGCGTAGCACCGTGCGCAGCGTGCCGAGCGAGAGTTTGCGTTGCAGCGGCGCGCTCGGCACGAACGTGAGCGGCATCCCGGTCACGAGCTCCGCTTCGAGCCCGCCTTCGTTGCCGAAGAAGTGCGGTTCGTAGACGTCCGCGGCGAACTCCGCGCGGATCGCATCGTCGATGCCGAGCGCCGGATAGATGTGGCCGCCGGTGCCGCCGCCGGTGAACGCGACGCGCAGCTTCACGTCGATTCCGCGAATCGCGTGGTGCGATAGCGCCCGACGTTGATGATCAGCGCGACACACACGAGCGAGATCACGAGCGACGTGCCGCCGAACGAAACGAACGGCAGCGGAACGCCCGTCACCGGCCACGACGCGGTCACCACGCCGATGTTGACGAAAGCCTGGATAACGATCAGGAACGTGCACCCCAGCGCGAGCAGCATCCCGAACCGGTCGGGTGCGGCAAGCGCGATGCGCACGGCGCGAAACGCGAAGAGCACGAAGAGCGCGAGCACGGTCACCGCGCCGATCATCCCGAGTTCTTCACCGAGGATCGCGAAGATGAAGTCGGTGTACTGCTCGGGCAGATAAAAGAATTTCTGGCGCGATGCGCCGAGGCCGAGGCCGAAGATCCCGCCGCTGCCGAGCGCGAGCAGCGATTGCACGATATGAAAGCCGGTGTTCTGGGGATCTTTCCACGGATCTAGGAACGCGAAGATGCGCGCCCGTTTGTACGCCGAGCGGCCGATCTCGAGCGCGATCGCGGGCAGCATCGCGAGCGCCGCGAGCGCGAGATGTTCGAGCCGCGCACCCGCGCAGAACAGCATGGCGAACGCCGTGAACACGAGGATGCTGGCGGTGCCCATATCCGGCTCGAAGAGGATCAGCATCGCCAAGAGCGCCGTGACGAGCAGCACCGGCGCGACCCCGCGCACCAGCGACCGCACGCCTTCGCCGAGGCCGCTGACCTTCGCGGCGATGAAGATCACGAGCGCGAGCTTCGCGAATTCCGAGGGTTGAAAACTGAGCGAGCCGACGCCGAGCCAGCGCCGCGCGCCGCCCGACATCGCGCCGACGTGCGGAACCAGCACCGCGGCCAAGAGCACGAAGGCGATCCCGGCGAGCGGCGGCGCGATCGTCTTGAGTTTGCGGTAGTCGATCCGGTAGGCGAGCACCGCCGCGGCGATGGCGACGACGAGCCAGGCGGCCTGGCGTTTTGCGTAGTACGCCGTGTCGCGGAACGTCGCGAACGCCGTCGCGCTCGACGCGCTATAGATCATCACGAGGCCGATCGCGACGAGCACGGCGACGGTCGTGAAGAGCACCATGTCGGGCGCCGCACGCGGCTGCGCCCCGCGCTGCGCGGGCCGCGACGGCTTGCGCCGGTAGGCGGAAACGCCGCGGACGGAATTACCGAGCATTCGGCTGCGCGCCCGCGCGCGCGCGGACTGCGGCGGCGAAGCGCTGGCCGCGGTCTTCCGCCGATGCGAACATGTCGAAGGACGCGCAGCCCGGTGAGAGCAGCACGATGTCGCCCGACTGCGCGAACGCGGCGGCCTTGGCGACGGCCTCGTCCATCGAGTCCGCACGCTCCACCTTCGCGCGCCGGATGTGCGGCGCGATCTCCGCGGCGGTCTCGCCGATGAGCACGACCGCTTTCGCGCGCGATGAGGCGACGCGGCCGAGCTCGCTGAAGTCGGTGCCCTTGCCTTTGCCGCCGGCGATCAGCACGATCGGGCGTTTCCCGAACGACCGCAGCGCCGCGATCACCGAGCCCGGATTGGTCGCCTTCGAGTCGTCGACGTAGAGCACGCCGCCGATCGTCGCGACGTCTTCGAGCCGGTGATGGAGCGGGACGAAACGGCGCACGCCCTCGGCGATCGCTTCTTTGTCGAGGCCCGCGGCGAGCCCGACGAGGATCGCACCGAGCACGTTCTCGACGTTGTGGCGGCCCTTGAGCGGGATCTCGTCGACGCGCATGATCGTCACCGGGCGCGGATCGCCGGTCGGCGGCGCGTACACGATCAACTCGTCGTTGCGCAGATACAGCGTCGTATTGCGGTGCGGTTCGCCCGCGAACCACAGCGAGCGCGCCTTGATGCGCGTCGCGTCTTCGCCCTCGCCGAGCGCCGCGATCCGCGGATCGTCGAGGTTGCCGACGAACGTATCGCCCGGCCCTTGATTTGCGAAGATGCGGAACTTCGCCTCAGCGTACTCCTCCATCGAGAAATAGCGATCGAGGTGATCGGGAGAGATGTTGGTGATCAGCGAGATCTTCGGTTTGAAGCTGCGGATCGACTCGAGTTGAAACGACGAGACCTCGGCGATCACCCAATCCTCGGGGGTCGCGACGGCGGTCTCGTGGATGAGCGCGTTGCCGATGTTGCCGCCGACGAGCACGTGCTTGCCGGCGGCGCGGAAGATCTCGCCGATGAGCGCGGTCGTCGTCGTCTTGCCTTTGGTCCCCGTCACGGCAACGATCGGCGCCGCGCACAGGCGGTAGGCGACCTCGACTTCGCTATAGACCGGGATCCCGGCGCGCTGCACGCGGCGCACGAGATCGCCGTTGAGCGGGATCCCGGGCGAGAGCACGGCGACGGTGACGTCGGCGAGGATCGCGTCGAGATCGGCCGGCGCGATGAACGGCACGCCGAGCTCCGCCTGCGCGGCCGCCGGGCTCTCGTCGGTCGCGTAGACTTTGCCGACGCGCGGGCCGAGCACGTCGATCGAGGCCCGGCCGCTACGGCCGATCCCGATCACGAGCACGCGCTCGTCGCGACTGAGGCCCGCTTTGCGCGGGGCGGGGTTGTTCATACGCGCGCCACCAGCGCGAAACCGATCGCGCTCAGGCCAAGCGAGGCCAGCCAAAAACGCGTCGTCACGGTCGTCTCCGGCCAACCGGCCAGCTCGAAATGATGGTGCAAGGGACTCATGCGGAAGATTCGCCGTTTCGTCGTTTTGTACGAAGCTACTTGAAGGATCACGGAGAGCGTCTCGGCCGCGAACACGCCGCCGATGAGCGGCAGGAGCAACTGGGCGTTCGTCAGGATCGCAATGCCGGCCAGCGCCGCACCGAGCGCAAGCGATCCCGTATCCCCCATGAACACGCGCGCCGGATGACGGTTGAAGACGAGGAACGCGATCACGGCGCCGAGCAGCGCGGCGACCGCGACGGCGACGTTCGGCGCGCCGGTTCGCAGCGCGATGTAGCCGAGCACCGCGAGCGGCGGCAGCACCGTTCCACCGGCGAGCCCGTCGAGCCCGTCGGTGAGGTTCACCGCATGCGTGGTCGCCAAGATCGCCGCGAGCGAGAGCGCGATCCAGACCCACAGCGGCACGGCGCCGATCCCGAGCAGCGCGGGCGTTACCGCGCCGCCGAAAACCAGGATCGCAACGAAGATCGCGCCGGCCAGGCCGGTGAGCAGAAACTTCGTGCGCGCGCGCAAGCCGCGGTTGCGCCCCGCGCGGATCGCGCTCCAATCGTCGATGAAGCCGATCGCAGCCGACGCAAAAACGAGGACCAAGAGCGCGACCGTCTGCGTATCGTGCGCGAAGATCAGCGTCACCAGCGGCGCGAGCAGGAACAAGACGCCGCCCATCGTCGGCGTGCCGGTCTTCGTCTGATGCGTTTTCGGCGCGTCTTCGTAGGCGTGTTGGCGCAACTTGAGCGCGCGCAAGCGCCCGATCAGCGGTGCGCCCAGCACGATCCCGAGCGCGCACGTGCTGCCGAAGGCGAGCACCATCGCGTACGCGCTCACGCGGCAACTCCCAGTGGCGAGGGCCCCGCGCCGCGCCAGGTCAGCACGACGAGCGGCGTCTGTTCGTCGCCGTTGCCGTGCGGGTTTGCGAGCAGCGCGGTCTCGACCGCGCCGCGATCGAGGCCGGGCGAAACGCCCAGCGCTTTCGCGCGCCGCAAATCGTTCGCATCGACGACCGCAAAACCGCAGCCGAGCGCGGCCGTCAGCTCGGCGCAGACGCGATCCGGCTCGGCCGGACCGAAGACGATCGCACGCTCGTACGGCGGCAGCGTGCCCGTGTAGCCGTCGATCGCGGCGATCGCTTCGCCCAAAATCGTATAAAAGAGCCCGCGGCGGCCGATCGCGCGGCCCACCACGTGCGCGAGCGCCGCGAAGAGCACGCGCGGCAGACCGACGTCGTCGATGACGATCTGCAGCGATTCGGGCTGGTTCACGGTCGCCAGCGCCCCCGCGCGGCGCGAGAGCGCGATCGCGAGCTTCGAGGGCCGCACGTACTCGGCGCCGATGAAACGGCGCTGCGCGATCGCGACCGCCGTCTCGGCGATCGCAACGACGTCGCCCGGCCGCGCGATGCCGGCGATCGCCGCACCCACCAGCGCCGCGAGATCATCGCCGGGCCGCACGAGCCGCGTGCGCACCGGGATCGCGACGAGGCCGTCGGGCAATCCCGCTTCCCGCACCGCCTGCGGAATCACGCGACCTCCGCGCCGAGCGCGCGCGCGATCGTCTCCATCTGATATGTGCGCGAGCCCTTGAGCAGCGCGATGTCGCCGTCGTGCAGCTCGGACTGCAGCCACGCGATCGCCTCGGCGTTGCCGTCGTAGGCGACGCCGCGCTCGCCGGCACCACGCAGCGTAGCGGCGCGAAAATCGCCGCCGCAGAGCACGATGTCCGCGCGCTCGGCCGCGGCCCGGCCGGCCCGCTCGTGCATCTCGGCGGCTTGGGGACCCAGTTCCGCCATCCCGCCGAGCACGGCGATGCGGCGGGCGGCGGGTTCGGCCGCGAACGCTTCGAGCGCCGCGAGCGTCCCGCTCAAATTCGCGTTGTAAGCATCGTAGATGAGCCGCACGCCGCCGGGGAGCGCGAACGATTCGTAGCGTCCGGCGGGCAGCGTCACGCTCGCGACCCCGCCCAGCAGTTTCGCCGGCGGGTGGCCGAGCGCGACGGCGCCCGCGAGCGCGGCGGCGAGGTTCGCGCGGTTGTGCGCACCGGGCACGCGCACGTCGATCGGATGCTCGGTGCGTGCGGTCCCGTCGTGGACGACGAGCGTGTGCGCGTCACGCACCACGACGGCGGGCGCACCGGACGGCGGCGTTGCATCGCCGATCCCAAACCACAGCGGGGGTGCCGGGAGATCGGCCGCGCGCGCGCGCGAAACGACGTCGTTCAAGTTGAGGACCGCGCGCGCGCCGCGTTCGAAGAGGGCCCATTTCGTATCGGCGAGCCGGCGGTGCGAACCGAAGATCTCGAGGTGCGCTTCGCCGATGTTGGTGAGGATACCGACGTCGGGGCGCGCCGCGTCGACGAGCGGATCCAGGTCGCGAAACTTCCGCGCGCCCATCTCGACGATCGCAACGCGCGGCTCGCCCTCGTCGAGCGAGAGCAAGAACTTGCTCACACCGATCTCGTTGTTTTCGTTCTCGGGCGTCGCGACCGCCGGGATCGCACTACCGGCCAGCAGCTGCGCGAGAAACGTCTTGGTCGTCGTCTTGCCTGCCGAACCCGTGATCCCGACCACGCCGCCGCGCGTGCGCGTTCGCGCCAGGTGCGCGAGATCGAGATAGGCCGCCGTCGTATCGTGCACGAGCAGCGCCGGCATGTCGTCGGGAACGACGGCCGGATCGGTGACGATACACGCGACCGCGCCCTTCGCGAACGCTTCGGCAACGTACTGATGGCCATCGAACCGTTCGCCGCGCAGCGCGAGATAGGTTTCGCCGGAGCGCAGCGTGCGCGTATCGGTCGAGATCCCGAGGCGGGCCGGCAACCGCTGCGCGCGCAGCGTGCGCGCGTCGAGCGCCGCGACCGCGAGTTGCGTGTCGACCGTCATCGCGCCGCCGCGGCGGCGCGTTCGGCGAACGCGGCCCGCACCTCGTCCCGATCGTCGAACGGCAGCGTTTGCGCGCCGACGATCTGATAGGTCTCGTGTCCTTTGCCCGCGATGACGACGACGTCGCCCGCGACCGCCTCGTTGATCGCGCGACGGATCGCGCGCCGCCGGTCGAGCACGATATCGGCTCTGATCCCCTCGGCGATCGCGCGCGCGATCGTCAGCGGATCTTCACTGCGCGGATTGTCCGAGGTCACGATCACGCGATCGGCGAGCCCCGCCGCGATCGTGCCCATCTCGGCGCGCTTGCCCGGATCGCGGTCGCCGCCGCAACCGAACACGACGATGAGTTTGCGTTTGGCGGTCTCGCGCGCGGCGCGCAGCACGTTTTCGAGTGCGTCCGGGGTGTGCGCGTAATCGACGATCGCATCGATGCCGAACGCGCCGATCCGTTCCATCCGGCCGGGGACCGCGCGCGTTGCGGCGATCCCGCGCGCGATCGCCGCATCCGCAAAGCCGAACGCGCGGCCGATCGCAAACGCGGCGAGGGCGTTCCGGACGTTGAAGCGGCCGGGGAGCGTCGTGTGCACGTCGGTACCGTCGACTTGGAAATGCGAACCGTCGCCGTCGAGTTCGACGTTTTGCGCGCGGACGGTCGCGGGGGCATCGATCGCGTAGGTGATCGCGCCCGGCAGGCCGGCGGCGAACTTGACGCCCCACGGATCGTCGGCGTTGAGCACCGCGAGCGGCGCGAGATCGAACAGCCGCCGTTTGGCGGCGGCATAGCGATCGATCGTGCCGTGAAAATCGAGGTGGTCGCGGGTGAGGTTCGTCAGCGCGGCGACGGCGAACCGCACGTCTTCGACGCGGCCGAGCGCAAGCGCGTGCGACGAGACCTCCATCGCGACATCGCGCGCGCCCGCATCGCGCAGCGCCGCGAGGACCGCATGCAGCTCGAGCGCGAGCGGCGTCGTGTTGTCGAGCGGCCACTTCCGGTCCGCGAACGACGCGCCGAGCGTGCCGATCAGACCGCACGGTTCGCCGGCCGCCTCGCAGATCGCGCGCACCAGATGCGTCGTCGTCGTCTTGCCGTTGGTCCCGGTGATCCCCGCGATGCGCAACGCTTGCGAGGGCCGGCCGTAGAAGGCGTCGGCGAGACGCGAGATCGCAACCCGCGTGTCGGCAACGATCAGCTGCGGCGCGTCGACCGCGACCTCGCGCTCCGCGACCACGGCGACCGCACCTTTTTCAACCGCGACGTGCGCGAAATGATGTCCGTCGACGCGTGCCCCGCGCAGCGCCACATACAGGGAACCGCTTGTCGAGTCGCGCGAGTCCGTCACGATCGAATCGAAGCGCGCCGGCAGCACCCCGACGATGCGCGCATCGCCGAGTACGCTAAGCAAATCGAGCCTTTCGTGCATTACGGATGCCTCTTCGGCGCAGCAGGCATCACGCCCGCGTGCAGCATGGCAACCCGCGCCAGAGTGGTAAAGACGGGCGCGGCGACGACGCCGCCATAGTACGCGCCGCGGGGGCGCTCGATCTTCACGAAGATCACGAAGCGTGGCCGTTCCGCCGGAACGTACCCGATGAACGAGCCGACGTAATCGCCGGGCTGATAGCGGCCGTTTTCGACGACTTGCGCGGTCCCGGTCTTGCCCGCAGTGGTGTAACCGGGGACGTGCGCCGCCGGATTGCCGGTGCCGCGGGTGACGACCGCGCGCAGATACCGCCGCAAGATCGCGGCGGTCTGCGGCGACATGACGCGGCGTTCGATTTCGGGCGGGTAGTGATAGATTGTTTTTCCACTCGCGTCTTGGAGTTCGCGCACGATGCGCGGACGTAGCAAGAGGCCGCCGTTTGCGATCGCCGCATAGGCGCGCACGAGCGCGATCGGCGTCGTCGAAATTCCGTGGCCGAACGAGATCGTCGCAAGCGAACTGCCGCTCCAGTCGGCGACCGGCGGGACGATGCCGGGGTTTTCGCCGGGCAACTCGATCTGCGTCGGATCCCCGAATCCGTAGGCCCGAATCGTGCGGTACATCTGCGCGGGTCCGACCTGCGCGCCGAGTTCCGCCGCGCCGACGTTGTGCGAGTAGGCGATGATGTCTTCGATCGACTCGGTGCTGCCCGAGCCCGCCATGAAGCCGTCCTCCGCGTTATGGATGACGCGGCCGCCGACGGCGATCGAGTCGCGCGCCGGAAAGCGCGCGTCGGGCGAGATGCGCCCCGACTCGAGCGCCGCGGTCGCGGTGATGAGCTTGAACGTCGAGCCGGGTTCGTAGGCGTCTTCGACCGCGCGGTCGCGTAGCGCGCCGGGCAGCGCCGCGGCGAAATGCGACGGATCGAAATCCGGGACGCTGGCGAGCGCCAAGATCTCGCCCGTCCACGGATCCATGACGATCGCGACGCCGCTGCGCGCCGCATACCGTTTCACCGCGGCGGCGAGCGTGCGCTCCGCCTCGAATTGCAGATACGAATCGATCGTGAGCTCGAGCGTGCCGCCGGGGTGCGCTTTTTCGAGCACGGTGCGATCGCCGAACGGGATCGCGCGGCCGAACTGATCGGCCTCGATGCGCATCTTCCCGGGCGTTCCGCGCAAGAACGAATCGAAGGCGTACTCGAGCCCGTCGAGCCCGTTCTCATCGATGCCGACGAAGCCGAGCGCGGTCGAGAGCAGATGCCCTTCGGGCGCGAAGCGCACGCCGGTCTCTTCGGGGACGATCGCGATCCCGTCGATGCCGAGCCCGCGCACGCGATTCGCGACGTCGTGCGGAATCTTGCGTGCGAGCCAGCGGAACTGCGATTTCTCGCCGAGCGCCGCGCTCAGCGCGTCTGCTTTGATGCCGAGGATCGGCGCGAGTTTCGCCGCCACCTCAGCCGGATGCGTGATGTTGGTCGGGACGGCGTAGACGCTCTCGGAGGGCAGCGAGCGCACGAGCAGGTTGCCGTCGCGGTCGACGATCGAGCCGCGCTTGGCGAAGAGTTCGACGCTCTCGGCATGCTGATCGAGCGCCAGCGCCGCAAGGCGCGGACCTTGGCGGACCTGCACGTCCGCGAGACGCCAGCACAAATACGCCGCGAGCAGCGCGACGATATAGAACGCGATCTTCGCACGCGCCGGAGCGACGCGCGCGAACGCTCGCGCCGCCACCTTAGCGGGTCGGCCAGATGCCTGCGACGCCGAAGAACGCGATCCCGCGCTGCGGCGCGGGGACGCGCGCGTCCGGCACGTCGACGACCGCGTAGCGGTGCGGATCGTGCATGTGCAACTGCGCGGCGACTTGCGCGAGCCGCTCCGGCGCTTCGAGCCGCGCGATCCGGTCGTCCAACCGCTGTGATTCTTCGAGCAACAGGGCTTTGGTCTGGTTGGCCTGCGCGAGCGCATAGCTCGTCGAGGTGAGTTTGGCCGTGAGCATCACGTAGACGAGCACCGGCACCGCGGCCAACGCCACGATCCCGAGCGCGCGAACGAACGCGACCGTATTGCGGCGCCGCGCGCGCAGCGTGCGGCGTTTGGTCGCGCTACGCGCGCTGCGGGTAGACGTCCGTTCGCGCGGGCCGTGGCTGGGAAGCGCTTGCGGTGCGATCATGGCTGAGTCTCCTGATGCGTGACGGTGCAAACGCGCAGTTTGGCGCTGCGCGCGCGCGGGTTGGCGGCGAGTTCGGCCTCGCCGGGGACGATCGGTTTGCGGGTGACGCGCACGGCGCGCGGATCGTCGCGGAAACGCTGTTTTACGATGCGGTCCTCGAGCGAGTGAAAACTGATGACGGCGATCCGGCCGTCTTCGCGCGTGCGCTCGAAGGCCGCGTCGAGCGAGGCTTCGAGCGCGCCGAGTTCGTCGTTGACCGCGATGCGCAGCGCCTGGAACGTGCGCGTCGCCGGATGGATGCGCTCGCGCTTGCCGCGCACGTGCACGGCGCCGCTGACGACGGCGGCGAGTTCGAGCGTATCGCGCGGCGTGCGCGCTTTGATCGCGCGCGCGATGCGGCGCGAGTTCCGTTCGTCGCCGAAGTGGAAGATCGCATCGGCGAGTTCCGTTTCGTCGACGCGCGCGATGAACTCCGCGGCGCTCTCACCGCGGGTTGGATCGAGCCGCATATCGAGCGGCGCGGCTTCCCGAAACGAAAACCCGCGCTCGCCTTCATCGAACTGCATCGAGCTCACGCCCAAGTCGTACAGCACGCCGTCCACCGCCGCGAGCGAGAGGCCGTCGAGCACGCTCGCCAGGTCGCGAAAGTTCGCGTGAACGAGCGTGAAGCGCGGGTCCGCAAGCGCCCGCGCTTGGGCGCCGGGATCCGCGTCGATGGCGACGAGTCGGCCCGAGGGTCCGAGCGCGGCGAGGATGCGGCCCGAGTGCCCGCCCGCACCGAAAGTCGCGTCGACGTAGGTGCCGTCCGGCCGCAGCGCCAGCGCGGCGACGGATTCGGCGGCGAGGACCGAAATGTGGTCCACGCACTAATACAGTCCCAATTCGGTGCGCAAGTCGCCGAGATCGCTCGCGGATGCCGTGCGGGCTTGCGCCTCGTACCGGTCGCGAGCCCAGAGTTCGATCCGCGTCAGCGAGCCGACCGACACGACGTCCTTATCGATGGAGGCATAAGCGCGCAGCGCCTGCGGCACGAGCATCCGGCCCTGCGAGTCGCACGAGAGCTCTTCCGTGTTTGCGAAGAGGTGCCGGACGAAGGCGCGATAGCGGGCGTCCTTCACCTCGGCCGCCTCGAGTTTCGCGCAAAACTCCGCCCAGGTGGAAGCGGGGTAGAGCGCCAGGCACGGATCGGGCTCGGCGATACTTAGGAAGAAGCCGGCACCAAGGCGTTCGCGGAACCGGGCGGGCACGACGAGGCGCCCCTTGTCGTCAAGGCTGTGTTCGACCGATCCCGTAAAGAGCGGGCGATCCGCGGCCAAAGAAAATTACCCCCACTGGCTTCCACTGAGTACCACCGGCCTCCACTATATCCCACAGAGAGCCACA
>Ga0209208_10001681_pt1 | contig 31445 bp, 22 predicted proteins | sample S1TSphfallax_3_FD_187694 | JGI IMG/M metagenome (GOLD analysis project Ga0209208, IMG submission 187694) | Host-associated microbial communities from peat moss isolated from Minnesota, USA - S1T2_Fd - Sphagnum fallax MG (SPAdes) (version 2) | ecosystem: Host-associated > Plants > Peat moss >...
AAAAATCAACTAATAAATATTACACACATCGATATATGATTTGCAATTTTGCATGTAAAAAATTTGCAGTTATTTAACTGACAAATTACCTTTTGTAATAACATTGAAATTCCATCCAATGGGGTTTAATGGCCATTGTTCCAATTACAGCAACCCAAGAGTCCATCATGCTATTGGGTCTATTAAACCATACAATGTCCAAAATATCATTGACACCCAAAAAATTAAAGGCCATAACTACTCATTAGAGTTTTAGAATCCAAACATCAACTAATTCCCGCCCTAACTTAAACACGTTTTTGCATTAAACAACCTTCCCATACAGTGCTTGAACCTATTACATCCCTTAATACACATTGCGAGGGATCATCATTCTCATTTGGCACCAACAACAAGGCGTTGCCTTTACCTACCACAACTTCACCTAGCTGGACTCGGAACTATGACTCCTTGATTGCCACCCCATGGTGGACACATCCTTGTCCTCCAACACTCGTTATCAGCCCTGTTGCTCCAACCTCAACATCAAGGTTACATAAGACAATTGCTTCCCCTACTTTAAACTGCACATCAATGCCAATAAAAAACCTTCATTCAATTTACCATGAGTAACCAATTTAATGGAATAAATTTTTGTTACAACATTGTGTCAAACATGGCATTTATGTTCCTTAGTTATGAACTATAGAAACTCAATAGCATGTTGGTATTAACTTACCTACTGCCATGCCTTCTTTCTTACATTCCCCACTCTTGCACCAATATGAGAGCGTAATTGACTGCTCACACCTCTTTCAAGTGCTAGCATAATTACACCTTTTTTTGCACTTTCTGCCAAACCAAATCCATCAATGAATATAAACATGAAACCATGTCAATGATTTCCTTCTTGCTTGAATGTACCTAGACCCCAAACAATGTGGGTATGTTCTTAATCTTTAGATTATAACTATAAGAACGACAAATCTAGCTTCCACAATTTAACTTATGTTTTATTTTAGCCATGTAGTTGGCGCAATTCCCAACATCCCACACATATGCCACATTTGATGAAAAGTGCAAAATTATTCCCACAATTGAACAACCCATAGCATTATGTAGACTATAACTTTAATGTGTTGGTCTCGTTGGGCATTTAGATCGTACCTTCAAGGGTGGGCATTGGCGGTTGTTCCCATCTACAGAGTCACCGCCTTTGCAATCTACTCCAACTTGAATGTCCTTCCCTAACTTCTTAGGATTCTGCCCCATATCCTCTCCTACTAGCACATAGTTGGAGACATGTGAAGGGACAACACCATCCACTTGTTGGCCCACCCATTTTCTTGTAGACATATGATGGGCTTTTGGAACTAATTGTGTGGATAAAGTGGCATTCTCAACCATTGTTGTGCCTAACCCTAGTCCATCAAGATCTGAATGGACGACCTCATGTAGGCTCTTTGCAACACCAAGAATCTCGAGGGATCCAATCCTTGTAGTAACATCTACTTCTTCAATGTTGATAGTGGCTACAATAGTTTTTGGGTTTCTCAAGAACTTGGGAGACTTGGCCACTCATCTCTGGCAGCTTCCTTTCAATGGTAGTCATTCGAGAAAACAAATTGGGAGATTGTGATGCCTGCCCAATAAACCCATCAAAAGATCCTTATAAATCCAACATAAGTATTCCACTTACTAATTACTATCAAACTTATGAAGGTAGAAATAAAAATGAAAGAGCTAGGAAAACTCGCTTGATACCCAAGTGTGCCACTAGAATCTATTCCCACAAGAGCCATCTCAGATATTGATGGGCTTCAGCAATGCTTGGATTTTTGCGTTCACCCATTTTAGACATCATTTAGTGCTCAGCGTTGTATGTGGCATGTGAATGCATAATAACTTCAACATTTTGTGGTTTCCATTTGGCCATCACAAAGGATTAGGGTTTTAAGGTTAACTTGCCAATTTTGCTTCTATAGTTGCCTTACCACCACGCCCAAGGTGGCTTACATTTGCAACTACCCCTCTTGCATCAACCATGTGTTCACTTTTAGTCTTGGTGTCACGTTGTTACCAATATATCACTAGTTTGTCCCATTGTTTTCAATCCACTCCAAGTGGGCAGGCTTTGGCACCTTTATGTGCATACCTTCTTTTTAAGCGTGCTCTTTCTCCTTTCATAAATCGCCTTACATAATCCCTAAAGCCAGCAGCATTTAATTCACCACCTAGGTATTCAAATTTCCCATCCAATTGCAAGTGGAGTCTAGCCATGTTTACAAGGTCTAGTTCTGTAACCTAAACCACTGCCATGTTCAAAATCCGAGGTGCTAGCAACCTAATCGCACCATCCCATGCATCCTTCCCTTCACATGCACCATCAATTTTTCCATGCCTTGTCACTTGCACCTTATGGGGTGGCAAGCCTTTCTCCCTTTGTTCTGTAGTTTCAAATTCTATAGCTCACTTTGAAGCCCGTTGTTGCATACGACTTTTAGCCAAAACCTTGAGTTGGGCATCTACTTCTATTTCATTGTCTAAGGCCATGTCTAGTGCTTGTGTTTTTGGGTGTTGCCCCATTTGGGCTTCTACTACTTGCCCGCCTTTCGGAGAATGTGGTTGCACCCAGGTACATAGCCCCTGATCACATACACCCCCTCCTTCACCCCATGCTAATTCACACATGTTGTTTCTAGCCCTTCCACAAGGGGCACAACAGTTTGCAAGTCCCTTGTGCCCATGGCTCAATCTTACCTTCCAATTAGGACATTGTGACACTTGGCAAGAACTCCATTGTCATGTGTGCCCACATTGTCCAACATTCCATGTGCATTCTAAACTTGCAACAATATGTTTACATGCCTGCTCATTGCACCTTGCAAAGTCACCACCATGCTTGCCACTTTGTATTACTACCAATGTGTTCTTTTGTAGCCCAGTGGCATTCACCATATCGACTTGTGGTGGGGTTTCAACCCAAGCTTTCTTTGATGTTGCTTTCTTTTCTCAAGCACACACACAACACATTAGATAGGGAATGGGTAGAAGCTAGCAAAACATATAGTCTGGTCATATATTGTCAACATGAGACATGTAAATCCAAAAAAAATAGAGATTCGTATGGCAAATTTATCAATCATGAACAACCCTAATCACACAAATAGGGCTATATATAAAAGTCATGCATATAAAGATTGATGACATTAAAGACAACCAACAAAATATTTGGTAAGAAATTCAAAAAACACCTTCCCATGAGGTATAACTTTATAGAGAAAACCTAATTTTCTTTTGTATCCAACCAATTTTCTTTGTTGGCTTTCCTCTTCCCTTTTTTGCTTGCTTCCTTGGTGTTTTTGTTTTGTTTTTTTGTTGGGAAAGGAAGCAAACGGAAGCTTTAATATTTCAGATAAAGAAAGCAAAGTGCAAACATAAATTGTTTACTTCCATCAGTAAAAAAATATAATATTAAAATTATGTTGTGATATTTTTGTCAATTTTGTGTAGTTAATCATTTATATTAATGTATGATTAATTCTGTTGAAACAAGATGGGCTTGAAAGTTAAGTGGTTATGTTGATTTTTAATTTTTAATTTTTATTTTTTGGGCCAATTGTTTTTCAATTTAAAGAGGTAACAACATCAACAAGGGATTATTTTTTAATTGAAAATTATATATATTATTATCATCATCATCAAATGTTTATAATCGGTTATAGTAGGTAGCCATAATATTGAAAGATTTAAACAAACTTCAAGCCATATGACTTGTTTATAACCAAATGTTTTTGTAGACAATTGTCATTTGAACAACATTGCAAAAGTGATTTTTTTTTGTATTTAATCATATTGGGGAAAAAAAAACTTGCAACTCCTCAAAAAATGGAGATATGTTTTACATACAAAAACAACATAGTTAAAGTATTAAATAAAGCATTCTTGAATTCACATTGTATTGAATCACATTTAAAAAATTTATATATTAGTTTTTAAATTTTAAATTTATTATTTATAAATGATAATAATATACTTGAATACATTATTGAATAAACTTCAAGTGATGTTTTCATTTGTAGCATTTTGAAAAAAAAATGTTAAAGTTGGAATTTCCTAAATAATTTCATCATGTAAAAGACAATAAAGTTATTTTTTTCATTTATATCAAAGTGTTGAAGTGATTTGGTGGTTAAGATCTTCGTGCATTTCCATGAGGTGTTGAATTGAACCATTGTTGTCTGGTTATATAGAAAATTTGAAATATACATCTAAATAGTGGTTAGATATGTATATTTAGATATCTAGATTTTGGATTGAGTTTGATGTTAGTTTTAAACACAATCATTAGATAATCAACATTATAGTTTCACTATTTATAACCTTATCTAGACCAACACATTTAGATAGTATAAAAATTCGTGGAAGTCACATTTTGACAAATCATATATGCATTAGGTTTAGGGTTTACATCATTTAGGGTTTAAGTGTTACAAGTCAGGGTTTGCAAAAGTGGGAGCACAATTCAATGTTTGTGCTTTGCAACAAATCATTGCTTTCTTTCAATGCACAATGTAGGCACATAACACACACATCGATTTTAGGTTTTTAATAAGTAATAAAATCAGAAAATATATATATACGCATAATCTTTGTGCATATTTGTCATTTTGTGAAAATTGAAAACCAATATATTCATAACCAACAATTTTTATATAAAAAAGTAAAATAATGTGTAACCAAATGGTGTAATAGATCTTAGATTTTTTGGAAATACATATCCTTCTTCTTTGAAAACATGAGAATAAATTTTATTGGTATCCATAGGATAGGCCTAAAATGTGATAATCGGACAACATTGGTTGAACCCTTGAAGGATGGGTTCATTAATGTATACAATGTGTATTATACATTGATGTATCATGTACAAATGTAATATAGAAACATGTACAAATGATGGTGGTGAATAGCACCAAAACTTTTTGCCGACAAAACCCAAAATAATAATATTTAAAATAAAAACTATCACAAAATGTATTTTGGTCATGTTGTGTTGTGAAAGACATATAGTCCATGGCTAACCTGAAAAAAGGCCTATTATGACATGTGAATTTAATTGATGATGTGTCACTTTAGTCCATGTCATATTAACTTGGGACTTGATAATATCCATGTCAAAACTTTTAAATTAGAAATTACTTAATGCAACATGTTACTATTTAGAACAACTAAATAATTTTTCACTAAAAATTTCATAACCAACTCAGGTTTTTGACCAAAACAATATAAGTTGCATATTAGTTAAATTTTGTTCGATTTCACTAAAAACCTAGTGAATTTGGGTTTTTGCAAAACCCATGATTCCTTTTTGTGGTTCAAAATTTTGCTTTATCACCATTCATTTCCTTGAAAGGAAAAAGGGTTAAATGGTGTGTATAGAAACAAAGGAGCTAGTGATATTGTGGTGGACTATTGAGACATAAAAAAGCCCCATTAAAAAGGATGTCACCTATAAGCACCTTTGAGCACACCAATATGAAGCTCATGCAACACACTACCTACTAGAATATCAAGTAAGCTTTAACCACTGTATTAAACTGAGTTTGGCATTTTGTAAATTGCATGGATTTTGTAAATCAATGGTGACTTTTAGAATTAACATTTTATTATGCATAAATTAGGTAATAGATTGAAGAGGATTAAAGGACTTTGGATGGGTGATGATTATGCCTTGATTAAAATTTGAGTTATGACTTGTGCATACTTGTCAATATATGTTGTGCAAGTCATGTATGTACATATATAGATGATGCATATACACATGTATATGAATTGTAAATTGTGCACACATGTGCACTATTTTTGTTGTCTACACAAATGTGTTTGACATATAGAATGTATACACACTATTTTTCTTTCAATTAAATACATAATCAAATACAAATCTATCCCAAATTGTATTATTCAAGATTTGTATGTGGAGTATAGTCATTAGGATTAGAGGGTTAAATAAATGTTTAAAATTTGTGAAAGGTTTGGTATTTCTAGACTTCATTCTACTTTCAATTTACAACTACCCATCCAAAGGCAAAATTTTGGAAGAAGAAATTGAATGCTTGGAGGCTTGCTTTTTGAAACAATGCAAGGATGGGAATGTCTATTGTTTTACGTATCATTTTGGACTTGATTTGTTGTGGCAAGGGTTGAATGGCTTGAAGGATGGCAATAAAAGGGGGTGCATGTGTTAAACGATTGTACATGATAATGTGTAGTTTGTTGGCAAGGCGAAGCTATGAATACAAGATTTATGCAACCGATACCAAAGTGTACAAAGGGGTGGGAAGATTGTGTGTGCCCAAAAGGCGACTTTGAAGAGTGGCACAAGGTGAATTGCCTCATGGGGGAGTCTGTAGAATGTGGGGTTGGTAAGTTGTTAATTTGTCTTAATGAGTGTTTTGCAAATGGTTCTTGGGTAGTTGTTTGGAAACATTTCAAGCAAGATATTGGGGTGGTAGATGAAAGGAGACCCAAGAATAAGATTAAAGAAGCATTCAAGGGAATTGCAACTTTTATGTTCCTATATAGATGACCTATGACCTAAGTTACAACAATTTATCAATCACAACTTTGTGGCAAGATGGCAAGATATTCAAAGCAAATTGGTTATGGCTAACTTGCCTTCTAATTGCATTTTATCACACATTTGCTTTGTAGAAAAATATACTTTCCAAATCCAAAATGAGATCTAATCAATGCATTGGCATTCATTCCAAGTTACAATATTGGTGCACATGACATACATAGTTGATCCCATAACTTGATCTAGTGACTGTGATTAAAGGTTTATAAAAAATAGTCATTTTTACATCTCTAATGATAAGTTGCATGTAAGACTTTGTTTGTTCAATGTTATTTATTACAACATTATAATTGGCTTACAAATGATAGTGTAACACCACAACATCATATAGTTTTCAATGATAGATGTGCATGTCAATTCAAGATTCATGGGCTATGTATTTGTGGCTCACTACATGAATCTAACCTTAGGTTGCAAAATGAATTAACAATATTTTAGGACAAGACATGGGAAAGGGAAATGGGATGGTGTAAGTGTAGTTGTGAAAAAGGCTTTGAGGGCGAACAACTCCACGATCCACAAAAGAAGATCTAGGATGCAATTGATGTTGTGGAATTTCTTAAATAGGGGATGGATTCTTGGGTTTTAGTACATACAAACACTACTAGGAAAGTGTGGTGTAGTTCACTAGGCTATTTCATTGTGCAACCATAAAAGTGAATTAAGTTCACTGTAATTTCATTAACCTTACCTTCATTGGTGAAAATGGTTCACTATATGGTGTAAATGTTTATTAAAGGTGAAGTTTGTTTACTAGGTTTGGTTTTTTAACATTATTAAAATAATTGAAAAAATTCATTTCGTGAAAATTAAGTTTTATTTGACTAAAATTAATGAATGAAATTGCATGCAACTTGAATTGAATTGAGTTCAAATTCATGAATTGAATTGAATTGAATTGAATGAAAAATAAATGGGATGCAAATTGGCTTTTAAAAAAATCAAAATTTGCTTGTGACTATGGTGTTGGAAAAAAAGGCTTTGAAAACACACATATTCAAAAAGACACTTTCCATATCTTTTTATTTGAGAATGGGCTAAACATGTTCCAATTTGGAATTTTTTGTCAGCTAAAAGAATGAGTTATGAAACCTAAAATTGTTGTCCCTAAACTAGTTTTGACAAATCATATATTGTTGCTAGAATTTGGCTAATTCCTCTTGCGATGATATTTGATGTTTGCAAAATGGGGGAAAAAAAAACCCTAGGTCACACAATCATTCAAATTCTTAACAAAATTTGAAACCCATGTGTAACGTATTTTGGAAATACATGAATTTAGTCACACATTAGGTACTTAGATTGTTTATCACATTTCAAACCCAAAACATAGCATTATTTCCAAACATGATTAACCGGTCTAGTTCAATTGTGCCGAAATTCAAACTCCAATGGAGCTTCACAATCAGGTTGGTTCAAAGCGGGGTACATGGGCATAGGGAACATGGAAATCGTTCGCATTAGATCGTAGAGAACGGCCAACATGAGGAGGGTTGTTTTTCTTGCGCACGTAAAGGGGATCGAAAAGGCGATGCTAACAATAAGAAGGAGAAGAAGTACGAGCCTGCGGCACCGCCGACCCGCGTTAGCAAGAAGCAACGGAAGCAGAAGGGACCCGAAGCAGCCGCTTGCTTGCCCGTGGTCACGCCTGCCACCAAGTGCAAGCTTCGGCTTCTGAAGCTGGATCGCGTGAAGGATTACCTGCTGATGGAGGAGGAGTTTGTGGCGGGTTAGGAGTTTTTGAAGCCGCAGGAAGATAAAAACGAAGAGGATTGGTCCAAGGAGGACGACCTGAGGGGATCTCCCATGAGCGTGGGCAATTTGGAGGAAATAATTGATGAGAATCACGCCATTGTGTCCTCGTCGGTGGGGCCTGAGTACTATGTCAACATCCTATCGTTCGTGGACAAGGACCAACTGGAGCTAGGTTGTGTTATTATGATGCACAACAAGGTATTCTTCTCCTTTTATCTGGTTCACATAGCTTTCGAAAAGGAGCAATGGTGGCCTGACATGTTTGCATGCACGTTTCTGTCTCTGCCTTTCTGCTGTTGCAACTGTGCTGGCTCCTGTCCACATGACGGGCAACCTAGGCGCTTGGGCGCTATGGAATCCAGTATATATGGTGCTATAAGCTTATCTTTTCCTATTGAAAGGGGGAATTACCTAGGATGTTATTTACTGGAAGCTAGGGGCCAATGGACATTTTAGGGTTCAAGCCTAGGGTCCTGAATATCCTAGAAGTCGGTCCATTATGTTGTGAGTTTTGTTTCTCTGCACATTTTCTGCAGTTCCCCTCTCTCTACTAGAAGCTAATCGAGTGCTGCATATGACCTCCAACCAACCCTCCGTAACAATGGAGAAAAACCAAACTCTATCTTTGACAGGGAACTAGCAGTTCAGAGGAGGGAAGTGTCAGCATCTTCAGGGCAGAAAGTTCTACGACCTCAGTCTATCACCATGCAGATATGTAGCATCGTTTCTTGAGATACATGGTCTAAGCCATCATAAATGGCCAAGTGACACTTAAATAAGTGATTTCTTGTTGTATTCCGGGTGCTGTCAATGGTAAGACTGTTGCAAGATGAGGTGGACCCCATGGTATTCGTTATGAAGGTGGAGAAGGCCCCTTTGGAATCATATGCAGATATCGGAGGTTTGGATGCACAGATTCAAGAGATTAAGGAGGCAGTGGAGCTGCCTCTCACACATCCAGAGCTTTATGAGGACATTGGTATCAAGCCTCCTAAGGGTGTTATCCTTTACAGGGAAGCTGGGACTGGAAAGACATTGCTTGCCAAGGTGAGCTTTGTGAGTGCAGGATGGACTGCTTAGGATTGAGGGATTTTGTTGTTTTGGGTTGTTATTGCCACCAATGCATAAGGTGCAATCTAAAAGTAAGACTTGGGGTTGGAATTTGGAGCAGGCAGTGGCAAATTCCACATCAGCAACATTTTTGTAGGTGGTTGGAAGTGAACTGATACAAAAGTATTTGGGGGATGGTCCCAAGTTGGTGCGAGAGCTCTTTCTTGTTGCTGATGAGCTTTCCCCATCCATTGTCTTTATCGACGAAATTGATGCCGTTGGGACAAAGAAGTAGGTTTTCCTCTTGCACAACATTGGATAGAACAATGTAGTTCTTCCTCCACAGGTACACTTCTGATAGTTCAAACTTGAGGGATGTGTTATAGAGTGGGTCTCTGAGGTTCCTGCACTACTTGGCAGATATGATGCACACTCAGGGGGAGAGCGAGAGATTCAAAGAACTATGCTGGAGTTGTTGAATCAGTTTGATGGATTTGATGCATGTGCTGATGTGAAAGTAATTTTGGCTACCAATCGCATTGAGAGTTTAGATCCAGCTCTGCTGCGGCCCTTAGGGTTTGCATGTTTGTAACATTGGGTTTGGAAATTTGTTCCCAGTGTGGTTTTTTGGCAATGGCAAATGTAGAAGATAGAGATATGGAGCTAGCAATCTGGAGAAGGCTTTGGTAGATTTGATTTGGGGGTGGGAGAAGTTTTGCTTCTATGTTTTTTTGTTTGCAGGGAGCTGGTAGTAGCACTGATCAAGTGATGGAATCATTGCTTTTAAGAGCCCTTCACCAAATTTGTTTCACTCAAATTGTCCATTGTCATAAATTTATTGATATGGTGTGTCTAGGTAGTCTAGGGCAACAAAATGTCATCCAAGGGTACTAATGACTCTTCATTTGTATAAATTCTAAGCACACTAAAAGTTCAAACAAGGACCATCAAACCTTCCAAGTTTATATGCATGTTTCTATACTTGTTATCTTGAGTTCTTAGATGGACACATGGAAATTACAAGATGAAAATACTATGGAGTTAATTACCCATATTTAATGGTTAACACATGGAAAAATCTCCCTAAATTAACCAACCATAATTTGTGAAAAAACTCTCCTAAATTAATTATAGACAATATATAAATCTAACTTTCAAACAAGGAACAAAGAAAAAAAAATTAAATTAACTAACCACACTTGGTGAAAAAACCATCTTAGTTTACTACCGTTGTAGGTTGATTCAACTAATAGGTGTAATTTCCACCTAAATTTGGGCATCATTTATTGACATCTTGTTTCACTAGCTTAATTGACCTGTCTGTAGCAACTGGTCCCTGTTCACTACGGAGTTAACATGTTTTACCATGATTTTATATAATGAGTTTGTCCTAGTTGCCAACTCCTAGATGAGGTCCTACAAGTTTATCAAATCTAGGCTTGAGGATTATACCTAGTTGGTAAGTACTTGGAATTGTAACAAATCTCTATTTCAAATTTCAATTTATGTTTCCTATGTATATGTTGTTGAAATTGTAGTTTTGAAAAAGACAAATAGTGATGGTTAAGCCTTTTTAGTCTTAAGGTTTTCTTCTAGACTTGGTTTGAACTATCCAATCCAACAATTCTACAAATTTTGTTACAAAAATTTAGGAATTTTTTTAGGTTGAATCAAGGGAATGTTATGGTGGCTATTCATTAATATACAAGTTTATTTTGAATTTTTTAAAACAATTTTTTATGACTTTGGTTGTGTTCATTTTTTGGAATATCAACAATAATTCAATGATTATGTACTTTTCGTTGTTTATTTATTTATTATTTTTAATTGTGTTATAGTGTTGAGGTGAAGGCATGAAGTTTTTGGTGATGGAAGGGCAATGGAAGATATATGTGCATTAAAACTTTTGGATTGAAGCATTGAAGTTAAATTTATTTTCTAATTATATTCCAAGATTATACTTTGCACATTTTGGCCATGGAAAAGGCCATATTTTTTGGCAATTTAGCTACAAAGTCATGTGAGCATTAGAGTGTTGTTGAATAAAGATTTCTTTTTATCATGCATTTTTCAGATCAATATTCCAATTTTGAAATATGTGTGACATGTGCAAAGGTAGATCACAACAAATGTTTTGATGGCCATTATGAATAATTGTAACTGACCTATATGTGTAAGTGTGTTCAGTGACCACATGGTGACTTTACATAGCCTAATATTGTAGGTCAAATATGAAAGGCAACCGTTAGTTTACAAAGTTTGACAATGTGGGATGTTTGAAGAAGCTAAGCCCAAAATTTGAGAGGTTGGAACTCGGTCTAAAACAAAAGACATTGATGAAACAATTTTGATTGTAGATTAATAGGAGGATCAATGTGTGTTCATAAAAAAGTTGGGTTACAACTTTTGTGAATATGATGGTAATGAACATGGCACAATTAGGAGTTAGACTTGTGATGTGGAGCTAGTGTGGCAAAATGATGACATTACAAATTTAACATGGCACTCATGTGGCAAAACCAACCATCTTGTGATTGAGCCAAACTTGCTGTGGGCATAACACATCCTTAAATTGGATGGTAGTCCATGTTGCCCAAGAAGTGGGAACATGCAAAGCCTTAGATGCCATAGGAACATTGGACTCACATGCAAGATCACAACACCCCTCAATATGGGAACATCACATTTTAAAGTGGGAATGTTCACCTACATACATGGATGTTTAGGGTCACTTTTGGGAACTAAAGTTTTGATTCAAAACCATGATTTGAAACTTGCATATTTTGTTATCCCATCTTATTTACATGTGAACTTTGAAATGTTGAGGGTTTTGAGGAGCTCGCTACCAATGTTGAAGGTTGTGTTGAAAAAATTAAAGGTGAGAATGAAAATGTGTATTGTGCTTTAAATTATGTTTACTTTTGTTGATGATTACTTAGTGTTATTGAATTATATATATATATATATATAATCAATTGACCTTGGGGGTTGTGTTGAATCACAAAATATCATTGCGTTCCATGAAAAAAATTATAAGACAAGGTTTAAAGTAAATTGGTGACAACGGCAACTTTTTGGGGGGTTGGGTCTTTAAAATACAAGTTCTAAAACATCGTTTTTACTATTCAATTGTGTGTTGTTTTGCAAGTGGCTCTTTGGTCTTTAGGTTGTGAAATAACATTTTTGGGGTTTGGTATTTTATGGCCTTTTTAGTTTTGGATGAGGTTGTTTATGGTGAGAATGTTTTATTCACTTTTGCTTTAGCATTTGTAATCCAAATTTTATACACCAAACTTCACAATGTGCCAACCACATGAATCTTGTTTGTCTTCCTCATAAAACTCCAACATTGTTTGAATAATTAACAAAACATATGTTTTCAAAGTAAATTTGTTGTAACATCCAAGTTAGGAATGTCCAAAAAATAAATAAAATTGGGTGATTTTGGGGATGTTGGGTTGACAAAAAAATCCATTTTGAGGTTTAAAATTTGTATAAGAAATCTTTGGCAATTCAATTTTTTGCAATTTTATTCTTTGCAATGTGATAAAAATGGGTTACATACAAAAGGCCCAAATATTCATAAGCTGAATTCTAAAGAATTTATAGATATTTCCAAGTCGGTGCAACATGTTGTGCTTAGGACATTACCACCAACAAGGGAAGGATGACTGGTGAACAAGAGGTAAACACCTACAAGTGTAAAAATAATGTTAAGAAGAAGGTGAAAAAATGTCAAAATGTACAAATTAACCCCCCTTATACTATTGTTTATAATGAAAGCAAGACATTGTTATTGCTTAGGTTAGAGCCAAGTTAGATTGGGAAATTTTATCTACCTTCAAAACCTTATAAACCAAGAAAAAATATTTAACCCAACAAGTGGCACAATCTTCTTTGTAGCAAAAATTATTGCCATGGAGGATGTTAAACCTAGACTAGTTAGTGCCATAAGCATCTTGATAACTAGATAGTTACTAATTGTAGACTTATTGTTTTTTACCAAAGAGATGAAACTAGTGGGATTAATTAGTTCATGTTGATGAGTGGTTAGGTGTAATCCACCCATTCACCTAGGAGATTTTAGGAAGGATTAAAATAAGAACCTATTTTCATGGGGCAATATGGGCCTTATATGGTTTTGTGGAGAAGGAGGATTAAAGGAGGACTTGGAAGGATTCTATGGCATTCGATGAGTTGTAATATTGGAGTTTGGGTTAAGAGCTTTCTCTTAGAGATGTGTGTGTGTGTAACATTTGAGGAGGGGAGAATAACTTGGGATTGTATGGTACTTGTGCAGTATTTCAATGGAAAATAGTTGAAAAACCTTATTGTGTTTTGTGTGAGTTTATTTATTAAAAATGAAGGAAATTAGTATGGTTTAAGTTACATAATGTGTTCTTACATTTTGTGTTTCTTCTACAAGAAAGTCTATCATAGACCCTACCCATGCAACATGTAAAAGAGTAGTTAGGAGGGGAGGAAGTCAAATGATAATCTATTGCCAAGATTTTTGCATTGATTCAATTAGCAGCCCAAGGGGACGAGGATTTGTAAGCATTCAAGCAAGGTGGATGAACTTTGTAAATACATTCCCCCACCCTTTCTTGCCATTCATAAAATACCCTAAAAATAATATCTACTACAACCTCCTTGAAGGTGGTAGCTCAAGAGGAGGCTTCTTTAGACTTTGGTGGTCTTGTTAAAATAGTTATTGCCTAGGACCATAGTGGAGAAGGTAAATACCATATAGGCTACCCTTAGGTAAACATTGGCAACCAATAATGTTGGAGACGATAGTTCATCAATTGCGTGCATTGATAAAGGGGAAAACATTTATTGTTGAGGGGCAACAACATGCAAAAGAAAATGGTTGAGCAATATCAAGCCCAAATTACAACATTGGAGGGAAAATTGGTAGAGGAAACTTTATACAACCAAAGGTTCAACGGATTTTTAAATGAGTTTTTTGACCAAAAGGAGTCGGTAGAAGAGAAGTTTTAACAAGTTAATAGTTTATAGATTGAAATGGCTAAGATTAAAGCATGCTAGTCCATCAAGATGAGATTGTGGAAGCTTAATTGCAAGAAATCATGGAGTTGATTAGAGAAGTAGATATACTTTAAAACACTTGGAATTTGAACAAGATGCCAAGAAAAATTATTGAAGCATTTGCAATAACTAAATGATGAAGTGGTTACCACCAAACTAGCACAAGGTGGATATGACCAAAGGGAAGGTGGTGATGTGTGAGAAGTATGAATTCGTAGAAACCATACAACTTTTTACTTGCCTATATAAATACAAAAAGGAGGTATTAGAGTTGTAGAGTGGACTTAAAAGCCAATTAAAAATAATAATTACCAACTTGTAGGTCCATGTGGCCAAATGGAAGAAAAAGACATAGTGTGCAACTATGGGTGAAAGCACATTATAGTGGCAAAAAAATGTTATCACAAATCTTCCCATGCTTCATAATAGATAAGTTGACATTGATTTTGAAAATGAAATGTAAAGTAAAAGGGGGACAATGTTCTTTATGAGAAGAAAAGGTATTTTGCAATTGGCCCTGTAACATTATTTTTGAGTTATAGAGGACATTTGCAACTCACTATATTCATATAACGTGAGTGTTAATGAACAAGTTGCATGAGTTGTAGGGTTACAATTCATTGTATATATAGTGCAGCTCATTGTAATTCAATTACAACTCAATAACAACTCAATAAAAAAATCATTTAAAACGATTATGCAACTCCATTATAATTATCCACATGATGTCATGATGACGTCATTGATTATCATCCATCTATTAAAATCTAACACGACACTATGAAGATTTTTGGACATAAAAATGATTTTCTTTTCAAAATATTGATCTCCATCGTTCATTGTGATTGTTAATGATGGATTGAGGTTGTGACATGTGGCACAATAAAAATTTGTCACATGACATATTAATTATATTTTGGAATATATATAAATAGTTTGGTAGGTCATACATAACCATAGGTAGGTAGGTTTTAAAACGTATATACTTACGTATTTACCTAAGACCTACTTACTTACATAGGTAGGTAAATAGGTAGGAAAGCACAAGATTAAGTGAACTAAAGAATAACCATCAAATTTTTATTTTATTTTATATTTTGCCTTTAGGTTAAATTTTTTTTAAGTTCGTCCCAAAATGACACTTGTATTTTAATGTGATAATATGAAAGAACAAACCTTTTTTATATGGTTTTTAACATGGGAGTTGAAGACAAAACATATGGGTTAAATCTTTTAATTGTAAATTAAGTTACAATTGAGTTGTAACTACAACACTTAAACATTCAAGGGAAGCCAAATCTAAAGGGAAGCCTCCATTGTTTCTAATGTCTAAATAAAACTTGAACCCCTCCTATTGGCACCTCTAGGGCACTAAAAATCATCAAAAACGAAATAAAATTGAGAAAGTTATGGCCTCTCAAAAGAGAGGGTGTCAATTTGTTTTTTAAAAAACCACTGAATGGTACAAAAGCTAGTTCTTAATACCTAAATTTTTTTTTTGTTATAGGAGTTCAAAGATCATTTGTAGAACTTCAGGTGGCGCTCCTATAACACTTGAAATCGTTTTAAATGAATAAGAAATAAGAAAGGTTTGAGGTCTGAAAGTAGGAGGGGTCCAAAGAGGAAAAAAAAAAGAAAGATTTTTTTTTGTAAGTTAGGAAAACTTATTTTTATTCTTGTTATTTTTTCATTACTCCTTGCGTTTACATTTGAAAGATGGTTTTTAAAGCTTGAGGTAGCATTCCCATAATAAATCACTCAAAATGAAACACATATGATGAAGATATACATAACTAATAAATATGTATATTTATTAAATTATAAGTAATTCTATTATAGTCATAACATAGTTGAATAGTTGTACTTTAGTAATGGTGCAGTAGTGGCTATACTAATTGTATCAATGGGCATCATAATTGAAAAGTAACAACAAATGTATTCCATAATAGTGGTGGAAATGTGAACACATGACATGATCACATGTATGTACATTGTACCTAGTTGTAACATAGTTGCTGTTTTAGTAACACATTTACAATAGTTTTCAAGTAGTTGTCACATGCAACTACTATGCAACTCTTAAAAACATCAAACATGATTAACTACATATGTATGTATGATGTATATAAATTATTGTAGAAAAGACCTATTTTTAACTCACTTGCAATTATAATACAACTAATTAATTTTTTGACCTAACAATTTATTTATTTATTTGTTAATACATCATTTTTAATAAGGATAATTGCAAAATAGTTGTAATACCCAAGAGATAGTTATATAATAGTTGTATAATAGTTGTATATCAGTTTTTTTTGAATTTTGGTTGGAGGGTAATGTGGTGTCGACAAATGCGATTTCTGATAGTGGTTATTGGGAAAATTAACTTTAAATTAGTAAATTTAAATGGTATTTCAATAATCATTAATTATTAGTGGTAGGCACTAGTAAAAATCAGTCAAAATGTAACCATTCCATTTACAACTACATGCAACTTATAGTCGTTTGGGACTAGATTTGGGAATATTTGCAATTACAAAACCAAATTTCAATTATTTTGGTCATTCTCACAACGTTTCCCATTGGAAAACTTCATCCCATTGGTTGGATCGATTTTACGTTTATTTTCATCCATTAATAGGTTGATATGTCCCATTAGTTGTAATAGTCACCAAATTAGTTGCATCTTAAAAATATTCTATAATGACAAAAGGGTGCATTAATGTATGTACTATATATGTATATACATAATCTGCATATGTATGTATATTATTCATATAATGAATCTCAAAATTAATATTTGAACTTTGAAATTTGTTATTCAAATCTGAAAATTGATATTTCAACTTTGAAAATTCTTATTTGAATTCAAAAAATTATTTGAATTAAAAATTTAATATTTAAATTCTAAAATAATTATTCCAATAAATAATTATTCTTTGAATTTAAATAAAAACTATTCAAAATTTATAATTGATATTGCAATTCTAAATTATAAATTTTAAAAAATTGATCTGAAAACATATTTCAATTCTAAAAATTGTTAATTTATTTTCCTTTTAAATATTTGAGTTGAAACTTGATATTAGAATCTGAAAATTGTGATTTCAATTGTTTAAAACATTATTTCAATTTGAAATTTGAATGTGAAACTTTCCATTTAAATTCAAGAATCTTATTTGATCTAAAAATCGATATTTAAATTCTAAATTACTATTTTCAAGTCCAAAATTAGTATTTCAATTCAGAAATTTATTTATTGATTATAAAAATGGACATTTTAATTTTCAATATTTTTATTGAATACAAAATTAATATTTCAACTCTGAAAATTTTGCATTCATATTTTAAATAATCATTTGATTTGAAACTGAAATTTTAATTCTGAATTATTATTTTGGATTCTCAAAGTTTAATAATACAACTCTGAAAATTATTCATTGAGTTTAAAAAATGGATATTTCCATTTTGAATATTGTCATTTGAATATGAAAACTGACATTTCAATTCTGAAATTTGATATTTAAATTCAAAAAAAATATTTGATTAAAAAAGTGATATTTGAATTCTAAATTATTATTTTCGAATCTAAAAACTAGTATTTCAATTCAAAAAATTTAATTGTGTCTAAAACTTGACATTTAGATTTTAAATATTTTTATTTGAAATTGAAATTTGATATTTAAATTCTGAAATTTTAAATTTTAAATTTAATAAATTATTTGACTTGAAAGTTGAAATTTGAATTCCAAATTATTATTTTGGATTCTTGAAATTAATATTTCAATTCAGAAAATTCTTCATTGAATCTTAAAATGGACATTATACTTTTGAATATTATTATTTGAGTCTGAAAATTGACATTTCAATTCTGAAATATGTGATTTTAACTTCAAAAAAATTATTTTATCTAAAAATTGAGATTTGAATTCTGAATTATTATTTTGGAATCTTAAATTTATATTTTAATTCATAAACTAATTGATTGAGTTTTAAATTTTTTTTCTAGTAGTGTTATCCATAATAAATCACTTTTGTAAATAGTTATAAGTTACACTAAATAATTATTGTTATAACATAGATTTGTATCTTATATAATTTATATTTTCATTTTAAAAGAAATTAATTAATGTAATTAATGTTACATTACTTAAAATCATTGTAATTACTTCTGATAAGAATTAATTATTATGTGCATAATTATTTTTCTAATTGAACATAATTATTTGCAATCTGTAATTTATAACTTTAACCCTAAATTAAAATTTTGGAAAAAACTATAGTGCAGTTTAAATAATTATTTTAATGATTTTAATTTCACAAATTATTATACAAAATTTTAGTTTTTATTGTTAAAATTCTATGAGTAATCATCTATGATAAATATTTTTATAGTAGTTTTTACAGTAATTATGAAAACTAATGTTATCTTTAGCAAATTATTTTATTTACAATTACTAATTACTAAAAGAAAAAAAAATCTTGACCTATAATAATTTTTATAATAATAAATGAAATTATGTAGTAAGTAAATGTAACTAGTTGAAGATATATATTTTTAAATTCGTGTAAGAATTTACTTTTTAATAATAATTGTGGGTTCATTATTTATAATTTTGAAATAAATATTTAGTTTGTAAATTATCATCATTGAATTAATTTTACATTAATTATATTATCTATAAATTGATCAGATTTAAAAAGTAATAAAATATTTTAATTATTTAATTATCTATGAGTTATGTATTAATAGTTTGTGAGTAATTAGATAGTTATTTTGTAACATATTAAGAAATTATTACTTATTTTTTATAATGAATACTAAATATTTGTATCGTATAGTTTATAGTTTAAATATATGTAAATTTAATCATTAGTAACTTAATGATTATTTAATTATTTAGTGAACCATCCTTGAATTGTTTATAAATTTAAAAATTAAGAAAATAAAACATGAAGAAGGTTTTAGAGTTATATCTTCAAATTTTATCCCATATTATTTGTTCTCCACTTTTATTATGAACATTATATAAATAAAGGGTCTAGTCATCCAAGTTCACATTGAAAAATTTGTGCACATGGGATGAGCAAATTAAAAGGTTCAACCCAAAGCAAAAAAACAAATTATGCACAATTTTAAAATATTTACATCCCAACTTACTTATCTACCTAGCTAGGTAGGTACGTAGTTTGACTTACCCACCTAGGTCGACTTATGTACCTACCTACTTAAGTACCTACCTATATGAATAGGTATTTAACCTATGAAGGTATAACGTACCTATCTACCTTTTTACTTAAGTAGGTAGGTAGGTAAGTAGGTATGTAGCTTAAGTTTGTAAGCACCTACTTATGTACTTACCAACCTAATATTAATTTTTTTATTAAATTAATTTAATAATTTCACATGACATCTTTACATTGTGCCATGTGTCATAATACAATATCATTTAAATATTTGAATTGAAGGTCTTAGATTTTTTTTTCAAAAGAATAATTATTATTATATTTTAAATAATCAAATATTGGGACATGTGGTACACATCATTTGCTCTCAATTGTGACAAAAATAGTTGCATTTTAGTCGCATGTGACAATACATATATAATGGAGTCAAAGAATGAATTTGTGTTTGTTGATTTTTTCTTTCATCTAATACCTTTTGTCATTTGCGAATAATTTATTACATGCAACTTATTTTAGACAACTAAAGATATTTTAGTTGTAAAATGTCGTTTGTGACTAAAATTTAGTTGCAAAGACCAGTTGAAAATACATATTTTTCTTCTAGTGAGGCGAAGGCATTTATTGCTTCCTAATTACCTAGGTAGTGAAATTATTAAATCCAAATAATTCTAGGAGGAAATAACATTATTTTGCCAATTCACTTGAGTTAACTTAAGAGAAAATTAGGATGGAGGCCAATGAAATAGGAGAAAATTAAGTTTTGGACAATGGGGAAATCATTGAGGGGATTCCTTCTTCACCATCATTCTTGTGTGGTGTGGTTGGGAGGAGGAAATAGAAGTGTATTTATAAAAGAAGTTAATGAAGGTTTTTTAGTAGGGGGGGAACCTCTTGTTGTACTTGTTTGTTGGGAATGAGGAATGTGGATTTTCAATGTAAAATTACCATATATATATATATATATATATATATATATTTTGGGGGATGTTTTAAATTTAAGAAGTAATGAAAGTAGGATTTTTTAATGGCCACTATAAATTGGCTATATGAGGAGGAAATGCATTGCCATGGGCTTCAAACTACCTTTGTAAGTAGTTAGAAGTAAGTGGTAATCTACATATTGTAAGCAAGGGAACATTAGTGGTAACATGGCTTGTAAATCCTTTCTAGGTGTTTTTAAATGTCACTTTTGAGGTTTGTTACATGTTGTACTACCTTTCTAGAAATTCCAAAGAGATCATTTTCACTATTATCTTTATTTATTATGTTGGGGCCCTAAGTCCTTTGTCTTTTTTGTTTTCATTTTTATTTTATTTTACTTTTTTTTTGGCAAGTAAATTCATCCATTGGTTGTTGGTATTTACTAGGTCCTCAAAGGCGATATTAACACAAATTAAAAAAGGGTGAAAAAAAAAAATCATTGAAAATAACAAACTCATGCAACACCAATAAAACCATAGAAAACCAAACCTTGAAAATGCTTAAATGCCAAAAGCCACTAATAAAACAATAAACAATCAAATAATAAATATGATGTTCATACTTTCAAGACCCACCATTCCCACAAAACTTGCCATTGTCATCAATCTACTTTGCTTTAGGGTTTTTTTTGTTGGGAAGCTCAACAATAATTTATGATTCACCATAACCTTTAAGGTTAATTGATGAGAAAGAAAATAAAATAATTTCCAAAAAAGGAAATTAAAAAAATGTGAGGTGATTATTACCAAAATTAGACCTAATTTAAAGTGCAATACAAAATTTTCATTTTCACATTCATTTGTTTCAACACAACCTTTGACATTGACAATGAATTCTTAAAAACCTCCAACCTTTCAAAATCCAAATGTAAAGATGATGAAATAGCCAATCAGCAAGTTTTAAATCATAACTTGGAACCAAATCATTAGCTCCCAAAAGTGACCTTGAACATCTTTATAAGCAACTGAATGTTCCCACTTCAAAATTTGATGTTCCCATGCCAAATGACATAACGTTCCTATGTGGGAATGTAACGTTCCCATGGTGTTTGAATCTTTTTACTTTTTGAATGATGTGGATTGCCATCCACATCAACAATGTGTTATGGTTGCATCGAGCCTTCAACCATCAAATGGTCAATTTGTTACATTAGCACCATGTCAAAATTTTGCCACATTAACAATATTGACATGTGAAATTTTCCATGTCATCACCCTATCACATTGATGCCTTGTCACCCATTGACACATCACCATCTTGCGACATCAACACCACTTCAACACCATGTGGAATCACATTAACACATGTAGATGCAACATTGTTTTCCATGTTAACATGTTGTGAAATCTTTGTAAAGGTGTGCACACCCCAACCACACCCACACAACCCCACATTCCACACCCCAAATAGCCAGCTCCTTTTCGAAGAACAACCATTGAAACATTTGCCACTAACATGTGAGGGAAATAAATAATCTTGGAATATAGAAAGCAATAGATTAGACATGGGATGCAACATCATAACTTAGAAAGGCAAACATAAAAGGATTAAAATGTGGTGTGACAAAAGTCTCCACGTTATTAGGGAGGAGACAAAAGCCTTTTGGAAAAATTGAAAGAAGATACTCTATGACATTATCATGGACCTTTAAAATAGCTAAAAGACCAATCTTGTCCATATGAAAAAAAAACTAAAATAAAAATAATAAAATCTCAACCCATGAAATGAGGTTTAGAGGGGTTAAAATTAAAGATTCTTCCATGTAAGAAATGACTAAAAAATATTCAATAAGCTAAAAAGTGTGTCCTCAAAAAGACAAATTTGTGCAAAAGAAGTTTATCATGAAACCAAGAGCAAACTTGTCATTGTTCCATTGTTGTCGATAGAGATTGAAGGGGTTTAGAAAGTCTTCTCCTAGTCATGAGAGCCAAGAGAGAATGACACAAAGATTTTATGATCAAGTGTTTTATTACAAACAAGAGAAGTGAGGTATGTTGGCTTCTTTTCTTCCTCACCCAAAACAATGACTCCTTTCCTTTTTCATGTTCTCACCTTTGATTCCCAGATTCTTTTCTACTCCTAAGGCTTCTCTTCATTCTCCTTTTATCTTCTTCTCTTGTGCAGCACAACATGTTGGCTCCATTTCTTCCTTGCCCAAAACAAGAGTCCTTTCCTTATCATGTTCTCACCTATGACTCTCACACTCTTTTTCTATTCCTGAGCTTTCTCTTAATCCTCCTCTTTCTTTTCTTTTGCTTAGAAGCACAATGACACACCTGACCTGACAACCCGTTGACACCCCCAAGTCAAGCTCATTGGCAGAGGGCTGACAGGAGTTTCACCTACACTCCACGGACACAATCGGTATTCATCCATTCATCTATCCGTAGCGGTGGAAGACTGTGTGGGCTTCAAGTGGGAGACTGGAGTGGGCGGAGGATCTTGACACGGCAGAAAACTAGTTGGAGATTTTGGCCACCAGCAACAGGGGCAACGAACTCAAGCTTTTGCTCCGAGGCCACATGTAGGGGCAGCAACGCGGTTGCCAGAAATTGATTGCCAAGCAATTACGCTAGACTACACTTAGTCCATGGCGTTGATTTTCTTTGCTTTCGTTTGTTTCACGGTACGCTGGCGCACAGCCAAAGAAAACTTCCGGGACCCGTACGCGCACGGGTTGCTTCCAGCTGCCAGCTACTACTACTCTTGGGGAGCTTTAGTGCAATGTTATGGGATTTTGTCCTCTTCCTCCAGTACAGGACAAAGAAGCTACAATATCTCAAGTCTTGGAATCCTACTTTAATTGCAATAAGCTAGGCCATACGTAGCTCACCCTAGTCTCCCACCGTCACTACTCTTGGAGTTCTCGCATATTCCTACTCTTTTTCCAGGAGGGCATCAGGTTTCAATCGGTCTCGGGAACTGAACCCTAAAATTGCATAGAGACCAAGAAGGAGGCTGAGCTGCCGAATTCAGTTAGGTCCTGCACTTCGCTCTTGCGTGGCATGGGCCCTTCCTTGTTCTCAAATCAGACCTCTTGTAAGTGATTTGTTAGCCTTGCCTATCAAGGCAAGGATATTGTGTTTTAGATTCATCATAGAGTATAGTAGCTTAAGGGATTTTCGCCCCTGGGTAATCGGTCTATTTTTATTTGAGGGTTTTTGAAAGATGATATTTTGGCTTGTGTTGAAACTTGAGATTAGTTATAATAGAGTTATAATAATAGGAGAATTTTTAATTCACACCTTTTTTGGTTAAATTCACACCCTTTCTTCACGCGTTTTTGCGTGCGTCCAATTATATGCAGATTAAATTTGAGTGTGTCTGCCCCACCCCCCTGATGTTCATTTGACTTAGGAATTTATATTATACAATTTAAGGGGGGTGGGGCAGACACACTCAAATTTAATCTGCATATAATCGGACGCGCAAAGAAAGGGTGTGAATTTAACCAAAAAAGGTGTGAATTAAAAAAATTCCAAATAATATCTTGAAGGATTTTTTTTGGTTTCTTTTATTTAGAGGATTTTATGAAGATTTTATTTTTGCATGGTGAAATATTTTGAGTTTTTATAATTCTTATTTTGCATTAAGATACCTTTTAATGCAAACGGCAAGGCCACAATGTGACACACCCCTTGTTTGAGAGGATAGAAGAAATCTTCCTTAATGGGCCCATCAACCCCTTAAAAAATACTTCAAAACTCTATTGGTTCTTTCCAACAGGAAGGAGAACCCTCAGCTGCCAGGATTTACTTACCCACACCAAGTGACCCACAACCAAAAGCAGTAGTGCTCAGCCGACCCAAAGTGGTAGGTTTAATTACCATAGCACAAGGGTGACTTCAACAGATGTCAATCAAATAATTAATTAAATTTGAAGATTCCATGTCCAAATGAAATCTTCTTGAATATTTCAAAGGATTTCAAAAAAGTTTACTTCACAAAGTTTGGTTTTTTTGGGGAAAAAGTAGTTTTTGAAAATTTCAACACCTCTACAAATGAATTCAGGACACCAATTGTGGAATATGATGAAGTGGCAGGTGACTAAAACATTAGGAAAAAGCAGCTTTTATACTCCTAACTTCTGTTTATTCATTAATTTTATTAATTAGACCCACAATTTTATTTTAAAAAAGGACCCACATTAATTGGCCCATCACCAATTCCTTTGGAACATTGGGCATGAAATTTCAATCCCTGGGTACAGCTCTGGGAATTTGGCTCCTGCACTTGGGTCCCACATTGCATGAGTCCTCATTCCCAAGACAGACCTCTTGGAAGTTCTTGCCCATAGTAAAGAACCATAGAACTTTCTTCCACAAATGGATAGGATAGGACAAATAATGTGTGCAAGGTTCCTCATTTTGAGCAAACTTACATTTAATGTGCCATCCACTTTTGAGGCTAAAATTCTAATGAGACTTTAAAAACACTTAGTTTACAGTTAGTTGTATTGGTTCTATTGAGACAGGAAGAAAAACACTCTAGCCAGCCAGCATTCACTTACCCACCCCCAAGAGGCCCAAAAGGAAAAACAGTGACCACTACTCACTGGGCTTTGGTGAACCAGCACCTACAAAACCATGGAAAAAACTAAAAATTCCAAATTTCATTTAATTTTCTCTTAAATGATATGAATATCCCACGCTTAGACTAAATTGGGTCCCTCCCAAGTTGATAGGTATCTTTTTTCTGCCTTTGGGCCAGGACAGGGCCATAAATTGTTTTCTTTTTCAACCTTGACTCCTAATGTGAAGCCTATGGAGCTGATTTGAGGGATTACCCCAATAAGAATGCTTGGTTTGAGCTCAACCTTGGCCTTGACTCTTATTGGAAATTTGATGTACATAATAAATTTAACATCCCACAATTTAGAAATAAAAATTGTGCAACATTAGTTCATTGATAATTTTTATATTTGACACATTAATATTGTGCATTGAAAACACATTTGACACATAAATTTATTGAAAGATAGAAAATTTGTGTGACATTCGTTCATTCATAAATTTGTATTTTATTTATCAACACATTTATCTCTATGTTAAATATATTATCAATGCATAATATTCACGTGTAAAATATATAAACTTATGAATGAACAAATTTCACGATTTTCATTTGTAATTTGTCGCATGCGAAATTTATAAGATAAGGATTTAAAAAAAAATTATTACAAAATATTCTTAACATAATGTTGCCCTTATTATAACTTGAGGCAATGCATTCAAACCTAGACCCTATGAGATAAGTATTGAATTTTGCACATACTTAAAATCTCAATAATTTCTTTCTTTTCATTGTGCACCTGATATAAGCCATATAAGTTACAATATATATTTGAAAGTTACAATTCATCTAGTCCTAAAGTAAAGAAAGTGACATGCTTGTCAGCTTGTATGATGTAGGAAGTCTCAAACTTTGTATAATTTGACTATTTTAAGCAACTTAACTATTATTGATTCTCAACATGAAACCATTTTTTCAAGGTTTCAAAACATATTCCATTAATCATATGGAACTCTGGTACACCTTTTATAGATTTAATATATAATAGCCATCACCCCTGGGATCACAAAAGGTTCTGGGTTCAAAGTTCAAACCCAGTGATGTGAAGGTGAAACTCATGTGAGGCCTCTCACAATGAGCTTGAAATTCCTCTTACGTATTCTACTACATACTGTGAGAAACAACATGAATTTGACATATACGGAAGAAGTACAAGGGCAGATTCAACAACACATGTTTGTCAAAAAAAATTGATTAATTTTGAAGCTTCCATGTTAAAATTTTAATTTTCTTGAAAAAAATTCTTAGAATTATACTTCTCTTCACAAAAATATTTTTGTGTGAGTAATTTTTTTTACAAAAGAAACTTTTAACATTTTTATAAATAATATAATTAGTGTGGAACCTACCAAGGGACTATGGTATATACATCTAACTAATATCAAATTTTTGAAAAAAGTCTTCCATACGTGTACTTACAAATAACATGTCCTGGATGGTAATGCTTGAAACATACTCGGTACCGAAAGGACAATGATTTTTCACATTCTTTCATCCTGTGCATATTTTTCAACCCTAGAGGACAAGTCCATATGTATACCATGGTGTATGGTAATAAGATTTAGTTCAATTGTGGTGCAAATTGTGCAGATTTCAAGACCTGGATGAAAGGCTAATAATGGTGATGCACTCCCTTAATTCAACAAGCATGATTGAAGTTGTTCTTGGATCACAATAGCCAACCCAACTCACAATCCAATTGGACTTGAAATTCAACTTCCCCGAGATTGAACTTTGGACTATAGCCACTCTTGTTGGATGTTGTTTGCTCTTGGGTGTGGTGAACTCGCAGTGGTTATTTTTTTCAATTTCATTATGGAGCTAGGGCGGTGAGCATCCCTAGCCAGACTTGGACTCAACCGACCACATTATTTCAAGGAACTCTTAAAACTGTAGCCAATAGCCATAAATGTAACCACACCCTCCACATTATTATTATTTTTTAAAAAATCTGTCCTTTTTAGGCGATTCCAAAGAAAAGCTATTTGTGACAAAAACATTTCGTTTTCAGAAAACTGTGTCACCTTTTGGCGATTTTTTTGCTAAAAAAACAAATTCACTCATGAGGAGGGGGGTTGGGTTGGTTTGGATAATGTTGATGTACAACTTGAAGTAAGTTCAGGCACAATCTTTGCAACTGATACAAATTGAATATTATTTGAATATTTTTAAAGATTAAGTTCAAAAAATCATGGGTATATTTATAATATAAGCAATATATTAAAGCTTGTTTCTTGTTTTAAATTGCATTTAAAAATAAAATTAATCAATAGAAAAACATTTGAAATGATTTTTTAAAAAAATTGTTCATTTAAATGTTTTTTCATCTTTTAAATTTATCACATACTTATGGTCATTACTATGAAAAGAAACACATTTGTAAAATTATAATTATTAAAAATCATTTCAACTTTTGGAGTATCGAAATAATTAAAAAATAATAACAACATGATTAAATTTCAAACATGGGCACCCCTAAAATCCATTACAATGTGATTACATTATTAGCCTTCTCATAGTGTCCTTTCACCTACAATGCCTATGTGTTATATTGCACACCACATTAGTAGTATGCAATACTATTCTCAAGTCAAAAGATGATTTGTAATTGGATTGTACGACATTACACAAATAACCAACACTACATCTATTCGAAAGTCACAATATTAATTTGGTAGTTTAAGGTGATGTGATCGAAGCCACAATAGGTTGGATGTAATATAACGAACTTGAAACAACTACGATGAAAGTTTGCATGATCCATTCTTCTCATGCATTGCACATAAATTATATTAATTCAAATGTTAATTGTTTGATTTGCAAGTTAACTTGTTCACACAATTTAACATCATTTAGTTAATTGGAGACTAGAAATATAATGGGTTGGGCAACCTGAAAATATGAAAACAAATTATTACACAACCAATTTGAGGGAAAATTTGTAGTAACATTTTGATTCACTAAATGGGCTTCCACCAAAAATGTCACAGTCAACCTGGATTTTTTCACTAAACTCATACAATGTTATAATTAGTGAACTTTGTCCCATTTCACTAAAAACATAGTGGATTTGAGTAGTGGAAAAACCCAATATTTCTTGTGTGTAACATTGGAACCACTTCCAAAGCATAAATGTTCAAATCGTCTTCACTTAAAAGAATCATTTTTGTTAATTCCATTTTTTATGGTCAACTTTTTTACATTTGAAGTGACATCTTCCTTTTCAAACTACTCAAACTTTGCATTCTTTTTATTCACCAAAACTTGTCATCAATTCAATGAAATACTAGTCATCACAAATCCTTCCTTCCAATAGTTTCAAACATGTTGACACACTTCCAACTCCTTGAAAGATTCAAAAGTGAGTCCAAGTACAAGACAACGGAAGAAGGAGGAGTCAAGGCACACTCCCTAGCTCACAACACTTTGAGGGGTAGAGGGGTGTGCTGGAGTTCCAGGATGTGACTAAAAAGAGTTGACAAGCTTCACTCACTCACACGGGCCTACACACAACCCACACAAGGTGGTTAGTGCATAGTTGGAGCACCTTTGGTGTTAGGACGAGCCATGGGCAACATGGACACACATGACCTACCACGGCCCGAACTTAGGGGAAGCCACCACCTTCCCCCTTATAGTATACTATGCACCTCTCCACGGGGCCCATATCCAAATGGTTTTTCTCTTTTGGGACTCCCGAGTGGGAGTTTCGAAATCGCGCTAGCTGGGACTTCCGTGACTTTGGAGCCCCATAACTTTGTGAATAGACCTTGGATCGAGGTGCGGTCTAAAGCAAAGTTGTAGTTCTTGTCAAGATCTTTCCAACAATATGTCGCAAGTTGTCTGCAGACAAGTAAATCGGGTCGATTCCCAACTTTTTTGTTCGGGAGTCAAACTGGCAATTTGACTCCCGACCCTTCTTTTGGCCATAACTTGTGTTTCAGATGTCCAAATGAGCAATGCGAGCCCATTTTATACATCTAAGTTCCAAGATCTTTTCCAATGATATAAAGAACGTCACAAACCATTGAATTTTGACCCCTCAAATTGCTCTTTGAAGTTTCGGGAGTCCACCGGGACTCCATCTCACAAAGTGGGAGTTGCTTTGGGAGTGTGAGGGTTCACTCCCTCACACTTTCTTACATTCCCGGGAGTATGTGATGTGACTCCCGGGCTTTCTCTTGGCCTGCAACCTTGCAACCCTTTTTGCCTTGGTCGTCAGCCCAAGGTTAGGGTTGCAACACATGTCCTTGTGATTCATGGAGAAATCATCCAAAAATTATTGGGTATGTTTTTTTATTGCACCTTTAAGTTTTTCCCAAGCTTGGAGGATAAAACTTTGAAGAAAAATAATAAAAATAAAATAAAAGGAAAAACAAATTAAAGTTACATGCCCTTTACTTTTGAATATTGAGGAAAAAGGGATGCGTGGGAGTTCCATGATGGGAACTAGGATGATATGACAAATTCACAAGCATGTCATAGATAAATCACTTACATAAGCCAAAAAATGTAAGTGGTTAGTCAAAACGGAACTAACTTTGGGTTATAAACTTGCTTTGAGCTCATTACATTCACATGGCTTAAAATTTGGAGGAGGCCACCACCCTCCTCTTTATAGTTTATTCGAAACCTCACCATGAGGATTACATTGAAATGATTTTTTTTCTTGATAATCCTAAGTAGAAGTCTTAAATTTCTCAAGTTGTGAGTCCCATAATTTTGTGTGTTCATAACTTTCTCATATGAAATCCAATTTATAAACTTCGACAAATGTTTTAACCCTTGACAAGATTTATCGACATCATGTTGCATGTTTCCATCAAAGGTTATTTGACTCATGTTTCTTGGGTTTTAATGGTTAGGAGTTAAATTATTAGTTTGATCCCACTCCTCCTTTTGGCCATAATTCTTACATCTTAGCTCCAAATGGAAAATGTGAACTCACTTTTGATATTTTCACTTTTTAAAGGTTTTTAATGGTACAAAATACTTTTGATTTTCACAAGGTTTAACCCCTTACAATTTTTTCCTAAAAATTTGGAATGCTTAAAAACTCCCAATTCCCAAATGGGAGTTCATCCCAAGAGTCTTAAAAGTGCTTCCATTTATTCCCCCAAAATTTTAGGCATGTTTCTTGGCTTAACTTGTTATCAACTCATTTCTTTTTTGCCTTGCCCCAACCTTGGTTGCAAGCCCAAAGCTAAAATTACAACATCTTCAATTTCACTCCAAATGATTTGGAATCCAAAGTGATTATGATTCCAAGAATTGAAATGTTAATTATGGTGATAAAATTTTCTAATTTTATCTTGTTATCTATCCTTAAACTACACTTTGAATGACAATCACATCATAACCCTAGTGTTTCCATTGTGAAAATTGTCATGACATTCATTTGTTTTCCTTCATCCACTAAAACACCTTTTGAGGGCATTCCTTTGCAAACCATTTCCACTAATTGTGCACATGATTCAAATTCAACTTCAACCAAATAGACCTCCTTTTCTTGAAGTTTAATGTGATGTGTAGTAAACCATCATCCCAAATCTCACCTTGTTGTGGGAATCATGGCTCCTAATTGCCCAACAATAATGTTAGCTTTCTTAATGTTCAAGTATTTAATCACATAGTATCGCCTTTGTCTTGTGGAAATGGAAAAGTTTATGTACCCAATCATTTTGATTCTTTTGCTTCCCCTTTTCATGAATCATCTCCTCCATTTTCTTATGTTGAAAATTATTTTAACAAATTTTTTAGTCCCCCCTCTTTTGGTTTCCATGAGATTGGCTTCCATGGAAAACATGTCTTTATTTCATGTTCTTTTGGTTTTGTGAAACTTTGGTTCAATGAGGTTCACTATTTTTACCTTGTCATGTTCAAATAACATTGTTTTTTTTAGCAAAAGGTTTTTGGAGATGTTGAATTTTTTTTCACATAATCTTTTGCATAGGCCCTCACTTGTTATAAATGTAACAAACAACAAAAGATGAATATTTAGATTTGAAAGGCTAAATTTTTTTTACTTAGACTAAATTCACCCCTAATGGATTCATTTATTTGATGGTTTGCCCCATCATCGATTCTAATTTATTGGGGGGATTTTTTTATTTTTAGCACTAACATCATTGGGATTGGCATAGGTGCTTTGTTTTGTAAAGTTTCAAAATTGTGGCCTTCCAAACTTTCTTTGTTTCATTTATCAATCGTTTGGGCCTCCTTAAGAATG
>Ga0209208_10001682_pt1 | contig 31441 bp, 23 predicted proteins | sample S1TSphfallax_3_FD_187694 | JGI IMG/M metagenome (GOLD analysis project Ga0209208, IMG submission 187694) | Host-associated microbial communities from peat moss isolated from Minnesota, USA - S1T2_Fd - Sphagnum fallax MG (SPAdes) (version 2) | ecosystem: Host-associated > Plants > Peat moss >...
CCAGAGGTTTGTTGGTTAGCATTAATTACACTCACACAAATCCTAATTCAATCTAGAATTTGGTCCAAATTCAATTCTCTCCCAGCCCAAACTTCTAGACCATCAGCAGCACTAATCACACTTCCAGCTCCTGATATAATGCAATTTGTGAAACAGTCACAGGAGGAAGCTAACATCATGCCCAATAACAAGCCTTTGGCAGTGAGTGAGCAGGACATTGTGGAGATGATCATGTTTCCAATCATCAATGAAGCCTGCCGTGTGTTGGCAGATTTTGACCCCCAAAATTGCTTTTTAAACATTCAAAAGTCCATCGAGACTCCAACTCCCAAAGTGGGAGTCTGCTTGGGAATGTGTGGGTTCATTCCTTCACACTCTCCTACATTCTTGAGAGCATAAAATGTGTTTCATGGGCTTCATTTTTGGCCCGCACCTTTGCAAGCCCTTGCCTTGGTCACAAACCCAAAGCTAGGGTCGTGACACTAACCCATTAAATGCTAAAGATTATAATGCATTTTACCTTATATGTGTTCAAAACCTTGATGTATTCATGACTTGATTAGTAACCCCCTACATCAATTGGGGCACCAATGGTAACACTAAAAAACATTGGGCTATTCACATTGCATGTATTGTTTTCACATGATTTTATGAACTAAATGAATCAAGTTCAATTAAATTTTTGAATAATCCCTATGAATGTTGACTATTATTCTATGTTGTTAGTTGGCCCATTGGTATTTTTGTAGAAGTGGGTTTGGCTAAGATGGCATTTTGTGGATGTGTAACATTACCAATGTTCATAATTAATTTGAGGTTACTTTCTATGCATGATGTTTGTTCTTTTTGGGCTTTTTCATAGTCCACCAACCTCCAAGTCCATCAAAATTGACAAAAGCCCCAAGTTATATTGCAACTAGTATGGAATTGAATGTTGATAAGGTAGCCACTATGTCCCACTTCTTGTTAAATTCATTAACAAGCCCTTTTCTATTTGGCTTAGGTAGTATTTTCCTATATTGATGGCCATCAATTCAATGTTCACATAATTGACATGTGCAAGTTTGTATTGGGACTCAAGTTATTCTAAAAGGCCCAATATCTATAGGAAATGTTGCCATGGGAGTGGTATGTGAGCTAAATGGGGAATGCATTGATGATCAAAAAATATGTTATTGTTGTTGTACAAGAGGTTTTCATTACTCATGCAATTACAATAGATCCCCTAAACTCATATGTTGATAGTAAACCTAGGGCTATATTATTTTGGTCATCCAAGTACTTAAGACAAGATTTGAAAGGTAATGTGTAATAGTAACTAAAATGCTAGCCTTTTCCATTGCCATTAGTAATAGTGACAACATGCTTAAACTAGGTGAATATGACCTTAGTTGTTCATATTAGAGCAATGTGGTCTAATAAACATCACAAATGTTACTTTATGCACCTTTTTTGTGTGTATTGGTCAAATATGTTTTTACCTGAATTGAATGCAAAGAACATACATTAAACAACGAAAGAAATTTATAGCTTGTTCCTTGTTGGCCAATTATCAAAGTGCATTTTTTGGTCTAAACCTTAAACCTTTTTTGGTTTGGTTGTGGGGGTAATCTTTTTATATTTTTTATATAATTGTGTGTAGTTTGCTTAAACATGCCATAATTGTCATTTTGCAAGCATTCTTTCCATGAATCCCTATTAATGAAAGATTAAAACTAAATTGAAAACCTAAAATTAAAACCCTAATATTCAGACCCTAACTAGAAAACCATAATATTGAAACCCAATTGTTCAATTCCACATGTTATTAATTGATTGATCAATAAACGCCATGTGGTGAGCCCCAAACTCTAATTTGAAATCCAAATCAGAACACAAACCTCACATTGATCATTAACCAAATACCAACAATTGTTTGATACTTGAAATTGACCATTCACTAAAATCAATAGCTATTCAAAGAAATTTACACTATAAAATTTAAAGTTGCCTAGAATTTCCCAAATATTTTGTCCAAAAATGGTGAAATTTCATCCCCAAAAAAATTTGCGTCTATCAATGTTCCATGGGGGTATTCTTTTTTATAGGTTATTTGGATAAAGGTAAATATAAATTTTCAAATAATATATTGGATGGGTGAAAGTAAACATGTTTGAAAAAAAATCAAACTAGATAAAGGTATAAAAGCTTTGCAAAATTATTAGTCAAGTAAACGTAAATGATGAACATTTACCTATTTGTAGGTAAAGGTAAATATTTCATCATTTTCCTTACACAAATGATGCATGTATAAACTAGTAAATGTAAGGTTTAAAAATTCAAATATGGCACGTTTCAAAGTGAACAAAGACAAGTATGACATAGTTGGCATTGCAAACATGAATAGATGGTGGTGATTTTTTTTTCATTTCTATTAGTGAAAGACATATACAAAACATGCAAGACAAAGAAGAAAAAGGAAGATTTCCAAGAGAGAAGGAAATTACATGCATGTGTATAACCCCAAGCAAAGAAAAAATAAAAAAACTTTAGTAAGGACAAAAAAAACTTGGACAAATGGGAGAATTTGGAAGAACTCCTTTCAATAGAATACATTGTAAACTTTTTCTACGTCAAAATCTATTTGAGAATTATCATTATGAATATTGGCAAAATTTTGTTTCAAGTTTTTTTCTTTGCATGGAACTATGTAATAGACCTAGAACCATAAGAAATGGAAGTAATTGAAATGTTGAAAATAATACATTAGGGATGTTTATTTTCAAAGTAATCACTTTCTTACGATAAATATTTGGGTTGGAAAACCCTTATTTTGATTCTTCGTATGTGAGAGCACCTTTTTCATTTTTGATGTTGTGTGGGAACATTTGTGTCAGAACATCACAAATTTAACATGCAACAAATTAATGATGAAAATCGTGCAAAGTTCATTCATTCATAGGTTTGTACATTTTTTATATGAATATCATGCACTAAAAACATGTTTGACACATGATAAATGTGTTAATGAATAAAGTATGAACCTATGAATGAACAAATGTCACACAAATTTCGCATCTTCCTATAAATCCAAATGTGTTTTCAATGTATGAGATCAATTCATAAAATGTATGAATTATCATGAATGAACAAATTTTGCACAATTTCCATTATTAAGCTGTAAAATGCCAAGTTTGTGTTGAATAGAAGAATAAACATTTGCCATTTTGGAAGGAGAGGTTTACCCAAAGCTATGAGCCACCAACCAATAAGTAGTTTTAATTATTTTTTTTTCTAATAATATGTTTCATTTCATTTATTTTTTCAAGTTTCCACTTATGTGATTTCATCAATTCCTTGAAACTTTCAAGGTAAATGAATGAAAATAAAAAATAAAAACAAATTACCCTTAGTGCTGAAGGTAGTTGGCCTTGCAAAATGAAAAGAATTTTTGACCTTTAAGACTTAAAGCTTGTGAAGCCTTCACAACCCATCGTGGCCCAAAGAAAAATTGGGAGAGCCATTGCCTCCTAAATTGCAAAAAACAAACCTAAAAGCATGATTATTTTTCACATAAGCTAAATAAGATAACTCCTAGGAGGTCATGTCATTACCTCCTATTGGGAAGCATTGTGAACTCCATTCACATTTTTAAGAGTAGTTTGTGACATACCTTGATGCCAAAGGTATCCTTGATGGCTAGGGTCATTTGAGGGCATCTTTGACATAAAAGGTGTCCATTTAAAAAAAAAATCAAACAAATATTTTTGGGGTAACTTTAGTGTTGAAGGTACCCTCCATGGCCATGATCATGAAAAGGAACCTTTGGCACCAAAGGTACTCCTTTTATTTTTTGTTATGTCACCTCTGAAAAACCCTTGTCAAGAAACCCTTATTGTTTAAAAAAACCTACGATCACAAATTTAGCATGCGACAAATTAATAATGAAAATCATGCGAAGTTCATCCATTCATAGGTTTGTACATTTTACACATGAATATCATGTGTTGAAAGCACACTTGACACATGGATAAATGTGTTGATGGATGAAATACAAACCTATGAATGAACGAATGTCACACGGATTTCACATTTTCCAATAAATCCATGTGTCAAATGTGTTTTCAATGCACAATATCAATGCGTGAAACGTAGAATTATGAATGAACAAATTTTGCACAATTTCCATTACTAAATCATGAGATGCTAAGTTTGTGATTAGTTAAGGTCTATTTATAAGCTGTCAATTTTTTTTTGATATTTCGAAGCATCTCCTAAAATTTTAGGACCTCATGTGGCCTCTATAATTCATTGAAATTTCTAAACTTAGTGTGTGTACAAGGTGAGGAGATTTTAGGTGCTTGTAGCTTGAACAAAAAGCTAACTTACATTCCATTTCAATTTTAACTACATTCCATTTCATTCAATGTCTATAGAAAATTATTCAATTTGAAAAATTAAAAAAAAACTTCCCATACAAATGAGTGCTAAGAATATGTAAGGTGTTTCCAAATGAAAACCAAAGTGATGTTTTTTGTGAATGTTTTTGGGTACCTTCAATGCCAAAGGTGCCTTCCATGGACACAATTTTGAGAAGGAACCTTCAACACCAAAGGTATCGTTTTTTCTTTGTATTGTCACTTCTAGTGAATCCTTGCAAGTATTTTTTGTGTCAAAAAATCCTATAGTGCTTTGAATTCTTGCTTTTGAAAACCTAATTCAGATCTTTTCACTTAGATCTATTGTCTCCAAACATTTTCAAACATTTCTTCACAATGTAAATACCTCATGTGGCTTTTGTAATTTATTGACATTTTTTGATTTATTGTGTATAAGTTGAGGAGACTCCATGTGCTTATACATTGAACATAGAGGTAAATAACATTCCTTTTCTTTTTTAGTTGCATCATATTTTGGATGTAGCCATTTCATTTTATTGAAACATTTTAAATTGGAATACAATTGTAGAAATGATTATACATTCAAGAACTAATTGAAGGTATAGGCTTCAAACTGACTATGGTATGTAAAATTCACTATCAATAGAAAGTTGTTCAATTTCAATACATTTGGGAAGATTCCCATGCCAACAAATGCCAATAATAGGTAACGATGCAAAATGTTTTTGTATAGTTTAATAACTTTTCATTAAGGATGATTATCATCAAATTTGAACTTATCTTGATTGGGGACTTTCAAGAAAATAATCAACAAAAGAAGTTTGATACCACTTCAAGGCATATATAAAATAAATATTTTCTCATAAAATGAATTTTCTTTTGTTTCTACAAATTTGCAATTGTTTCTCTCTCTATCCCTTTTCTACATATGTTTTCATCCACAATGTCTTTCAACATGTATGATATGCACATGGAAACCAATTTTGAGGTGGAAGGCACATCTTCATTAGCTTTTGGGCCATTAACGCCTAGCTAGGTCATATGACACTACCATCCAACTCCTTCAAAGTTAAGGGTAAATGCAAGTTAGGGTGGTTCCAAAGCGATAAGAGTTTCAATCCCAAAAGTCCATATTTTAACACTAGAATGGAAAAAATAGTTTAAAACCAATTTTGAGTGGGCCCTATGTGGTGATTAATCAACTAATAAAGTCCATATGAAAGGATGCCCATCTAAAAAATTCTTTCGCATACATGTTAGGGGGAAAAAATATCAATCCAACAAAAAATAACCAAGATAAGGACTTCAGAAAATTAGGTCCAAATTTGGTCATTGAAGAGTCCATAGTTATTTGTTGGTTTATTTTTTTGTTATAATTTTTTTCAATCCATTTTTTTTTTCCATCATGGACCATATGTTGAATCCGTATAAAAAAAGTATTGAGCTAAAATCATAACAAAAAATGCATTTGAATGTTAATACAAAACCCAAAACATAGTCCATATGCTCATTTTTAAAGTCCATTACTATATGATTGGTGTATGTTTATTGAATTTCACCCGTCAATAAATATTCTTAGTCAAGTTGGCAATCTTAATCCATAAATATTTTTGTCAAATTAATGATTTTACAATGCGTTTGTGGCATTTCAATAAAGTACATTTTGCAGAAAGTTCAAAAAAGGACAAAAAGTGAGCCACTTTAGTGTGCATTCACCTTTAAACAAAGTTCAAGACTAGGGAGGTCCTTGAGAAACATAAGGTATCACCAACTAACAAATCTAGTTTGTCTATTCCTTTGTGTAGAATGATTTCCATGTCTACTAGCCAACCCATTCTCAAGATCGATGTTTTGAAAGTGGAACATGTTTTCCATATGGGATTCCATTGTCCTAGATACAACTATGGGATTAGTGAAGGTTCTTACCACCATGAAAAACCTTAATAAATAAACATACAAAACTTTTAAACCTTTTTCAATGAATCAATCAAAGTCAATTAATTTTATTCCTCCAAATGAAATGTTTTCACAAGTTTGTTGGGTATGACCATGTGAGGCCTAGTAGCTTGGTGCATGGGTTTTTTTGAATTTAAAGCATTGGAAAAATTCCACTTGCACAATTCAAAAATGTGTTCCCATATGATATATACAAGAGGTGTGAAAATAAATCTCACAAAATATGGTATCACTTGACACAATAGACATTTTTGGAATATGTGTATAAAGTAATTTATTGGTAGAAAACATTGTTACAAGATCACTTATAAGCCATGACAACATATCATTCAAAGAACCAAATCTTGAGCTTGTATACATGTGCAACATAAACTTTTTGTTACAACTCATGTGGCAATCAAATCATGTTAAATGAAGAGGTTGTTGATCCTTCTTCATAATCAACAACAAAGACGCATGAATGATGGAAAAGATGATGAAATAGGTGTGGAAAGACACCTATTTTTTTTAAAAACAACTTTTAATGTGTGATCTAACATTGGGTTACAAGTTTCTGGAGTAGATTTAAATGCACTATGATGTGATCAAAGCCAAAAATGTTTACTAAAAATATTTAAGTGCTTGTTACCTTATATGTGAATAATGAACAAAAGGTATCTTGGTTGAAGCAGTATAACCAATTTGGAGTTTTTAAAAAAGTAACCAAATTCTTGAAATATTTTTTTCTAATGCAAATTTTGCCAAATGGCTACAAATGGAAACCTTTTGGTGCACTAGGTATGGATTGTCATTGTTATTGTCACCTATATATTTTTCCTTGATTTGTTCATTAATGATGAAAATTTTGAACCAAATTTGAAAATTTTCTTGAAATGTTCAGTGGATTATTTAATTTGTTTTCACCATTAACCTATATATATATATAAAGACCTTCAATGTGAAAAAAATTTAATGAATACCTAACCTATATAACTTACCAAAACACTTAATTTAAAATTCACAATTTTTGTTCATGTATTTTCAACACCAAAGGTTGCTTAGATCCATATATAGTCCATATCTTGGGCTACCTTCAACACTAATGGTTGCCCCCATTCCTAAATATGAACCATATGTTGTGGTATGTTTGACATTGTATGTAACCTATAACATGTATACATTTCATATTTTTTCTACACATTGACTACTTTCGACACCAAGTGTAGGCCCAATCTTGCCTTATTTATTTTTAACATACTATTTTGACATATTACTTTGGCTACTTTGGAATATTATCTTGGTTTTCTTTCCTCCTAATAATCTATTTTGCAAATGTATTCTTCTTCAAGATGAACTTTGTGGAATTTTTGTATGATGTATTAAAAGTTTTTACTCATCTTCCCATGATATTACATACATGATTTTAATCATTTCAGACACCATTGTTTCCCCATTATACTTTGACATCTTTTATCCATTTCTTAAATTCAAATTTTAAAAATATATATTTATTTTTCTTGTACATATTTCTATTATGTTTCATTGTTAAGGGGAGTGATTTATGTTCTACTTTCATTATTTATGATTTGGCATGACACCAAATTTTATATAACACCATGTATAAGAGGGATCTCATTTATGACTAGAATGTTTTTCATTTCAAAGAATATGGGTGGTACTTGGATGGCCATAAGGACAATATTTTGTTTCAAAGGTTGCCGCCAAGGAAAAGCATGATCATGGATTCTTATAAAAATAATTGGCAGTTGTGGAGGGCAAGAACAAAAATCTAAGATCTTGGCAATAAAAAAAATAAAGGTAAAAAATGCATTTCCTTTTAAGGTGTTTCGTAGGGTGAATCAATTCAAGATCTTGAAATAATTGGGGGAATCCAATTGGGAGCTATGAACTCCCCCCAAATGCATGTTGACATGGAACTTCATTTAGGATTCTTTCACTACGAAAAAATGTGTCTCTATATGCCAAATGATTTCATTGGGTTTTGAGTGAATTCATTGGTCCCAATGAACAAGATCAATTGGGGATGCAATGAATTCATTGGTCTAGTAAACATGGACTAGTGAATTGCATCCACATTTTGTAGTAATGCCTTTAGATCAAGGTGGGGATTTCATACAATTCACAATCCAAAAAGCTACTCTTGAAGTTTGTTGCACCAATGCTTCCTTGACTCCTTTTGTCATTTTCTTTACCATGTCGTCCTAAAAAACCATGTGTAGCATCAATCCAATAATTTTTAAAAATGCGTCAATTGGTTCTTAATATTTCATGATCATGTATTTTGTTCACCAATATTTTTTTGGTTCTTGGCCAAGAGAGATAGAAAACATATCAAGTTTTGTGGGGAAGTGTATTCTTATTTTCTAATTTTTTATTCTTCATTCTCATTGTGCAAGTTTGTGAAACTGATCAAAATTGGTTTTATTCCTTTCAAGTTTCTAGATTGCAGAATGTGGATCTCCTCATTGGGGACATCCCCACAAATGTTTCAATTCCATTTATTTTGATTTCTCCATCCATCATTCCCCCTTGGAACAAAAAGGTGGAGAATTATGTTGAGTTAATTTTCATTTTGCAAACTTTAATTTTCAAATTCATAACTATGTCAATTGATTAGATAATAATTCTAATTGTAAAATCAAAATTGAAAAAAAAAATGTCAACATATGAAATGATAGAAAATGTTTTGGATGCTCCAAACACAATGGATTGTGAAAATATTATATGTTTTATTGCCCCAAAACAAAACTTTAATCCTTTCGATTATTTTTTTAAAAAATAGGATAATTAAATTTTCCAACATTATTTTATGGCCAATTTTGAAAGTTTTTTTTATATCAATAAAATAGTTCAATAAATATAGTATGAAAAAGGGGTGTTTTACAATTGGCCTTGCAATTGAATTTTGGAGTTACAATGGACACTTGCAACTCACTATATATACAATACAACTCATTGCAACTCAATTGCAATTCAATCAAAACAATTAATTTTCAACTACTATTCAACTCCATTATAACTAAACCCATGATGTCATGCTAACATCATTAATTATCATCCAACTATTAAAATTTGACACGTGGCATTATGGAGATTTGTTGACATAAGTTTTTTTGAAATATTGATCTCTATCATCCATTATGATTGTTAATGATAGTTCAAGATTGTGACATGTGGCACAATATAAAAAATTGCCACATGGCATACTTTGGAATATATATATATATATAGTAATTAAGTAGGTCATACATAACCATATGTAGGTAGGTTGGTAGGTCTTAATATTTACCTACCTACTTAGGTAAGTAAGTAGGTATGAAAGCATAAAAATAAGTGCACTAAAAATAACCATGAAATTTTATTTTTTATTTTATGTTTTGCCTTTAGGTTAAGCTTTTTACTAATCCCAAAATGGCACATGTATTTTAATGTGAAAACATAATAATAAAAACCTTGTTTATATAGTTTGTAAAATGGGATTTGAAGACAAAACATATGGGTTAAATCTTTTAATTGTTCATTAATTGTAATTGAGTTGCAACTATAACACTAAAGTGCTCAAGGTAGGTCGGATCCAAGGGGGGGCTCCATTGTTTTTTGCATGTAAACAAAACTTGAACCCCTGATATTGGTGTGTTGAGTGCATTAAAAACCGTCAAAAATGGAATAGAATTGAGAAAGTTATGGCTCTTCAAAATAGAAGAAGAACTCAAAAAACATACCATCGAACACTACAGAGGCTAGTTCCCAAACACCCACAAAATTCCTCATGTGTTGCTTTGTTGTTGTTAAAAGTTAAACATAATTTGTAGACTTCAAGTGACGTTCCTATAACACTTTAAATCATTTTAAATGAATAAGAAATAAGAAAGTTATGAGGTTTGAAAGTAGGAGGGGTCCCACAAAAAAAAAAAAAAAACGTGTTTTGTAAATTGGAAAGCTTATTTCTCTTCTTGTTATTTTTTTCATTACTCATTTTCCTTTGCACTTCAAAGATGATTTCTAGAACTTGAGATAACATTCCCATAACATTTTAAATCACTCAAAATGAAACACATGTGATGAAAATATAAACATATGATGAATATGTATCATTATTAAGTTCTAAATAGTTGTTTTATAGTCATAACATAGTTGAACAATAGTACTTTAGTAGTGGCGCATTAGTGTCCTTACTAATCGTATTAATGGGAATGATAATTGAAAACTTGTTGCAAATGTATCCCATAATGGGTGGTGGAGATGTGGACAAGTAGCATAATCACATGTATGTACATTGTACATTAGTTGCAACACAATTGTTGCTTTAGTGACACATTTATAATAATTCTAAAGTAGTTGCCACATGCAACTACAATGTAACTCCTTCAAAAATCAAACATGGTTGACTACATATGTATGTACAATGTGTATAAATTATTGTATAAAAGACCCATTTTCAACTCACTTACAACTATAATACAAGTAATTGATTTTTTGGCATGACAATTTATTTATTAATACATTGTATTTCTATGGGGATAGTTGCACAATAGTTGTAATACCCAAGGGATAGTTGCATAACAATTGTATGCAAATTATTTTATGAGTTTTAGTTGCAGGGTAGTGTGCTTTTGACAAATGCAATATCTCATAGTGATACGGGGTTTTTTTTACAAATATTTCAAACCTTTTTTAAACTTGCAATTAAAATCTCCATCCAAAAAGTCATAAGTTTGAGTTGGGTGTGATAGAACAATAAAAGTTTTTCAAATATGAAATAGACCGGACTTGAATAATGTTTTAAAATCATACTTAAGTTATTATGATTTGGAAGGCTTACACAATGGAATCACAAAATCGAAAGATGAAAATTTCACAAAATCATCATATTTCATTATAATGGAAGAATATAAATATCACAACTTCTACAAAAAAGACTAATATTTGATGACATTATGCATAGAAAAAACCCTTATTTCAACCATTTTTAAATATTTGATAAAAGGTGTTACAATTAGTAAAACTTTTATGTTGAAAATTATAATTCAAAGACTATTACAATCATATAGTAAATACCTATTTCTAGATTTAACAAAAATCAAGCCTTTGTTCATAACATGCACAAGTAAAATTACATTCAATGTTAAACATACATGTCCAGCAAAATGTTATCTACTTTATCAAACTCATCATTAAATATGAACAATTGCAATTTGTTGTGATAGATGAAATATCACTTGTTACTATTAAAATGCTTAATGCTAGATATTAATAGGCTAAGGTCTATACAACATATTCAAAACAATTTTTTTGTTATTCTTGGTATCATCATGACATGTGAGTTTTATTAAGTCTATTAAGTGTCCCCTATAAAAGAGAAGGGATCTTTCTAGACATCAAGGATAATGTTAAAACACTATCACTTTGGCAAACATACGTCAAATTTTATGAATTAAATAAAGTTATGTAACAATTCAATATGGACTTCATATAAACCTTTAAAAAAAATCCATAGAACAATAAACCCTAAATCCTAAAATAAATAAATAATAGTAAATATCATGGATAAATTCTAATTAAAATGACAATTTAGTGAAAGCATCACACTACTACCTACTACCGTAGTACCTTGGTGGCTTCGGTAGAAATTAAATTATTTTCAACTTTGCTAAACTTTTTAGAAAAAATTCAGCCCTTTCTGCCAAAATTTTCAAAATTAAACAAGTAGCTACCAAACCAAAAATTATGGACTAAATTAATTCTTCAGCAAAGAACTACTGCAGCCACCCATATATTATGAAATACAATTACTAGTGACAATTAAATGATGAGAAAATGAAATTGATTTTGTGAAAATTAAGTCCCATTTGAATGAAAATATTAAATGACATTGCATGCAACTTGAATTGAATTGAAACTCAATTCAAGTACATGGAATGGAATCCAAAATTTTATTGAGTTTAGATGCAATTCATTTCAATTCATTTCAAATTTCTAAAGTGGATTGAGTTCAAATTGGATTGAAGTTGAATTTCAAATCAATTCAATCTTTAAAAAATCAAAATACAAAATTGATACACAAGTTACTGAAAATATGCTTGCCATTTCCATCATATGCGACTATGGTGTTGAAAAATAAAACTACTAAAAAACATGATTTAAAAAAGACACCTTTCCATTCCATTCATAACAAATTCCAAATCAAAATCTATTTTGTTAAAATGAGATGATTACTCAAACCTAAACCCATTTACCCTAAACTAGCTCCTTTGTTTGCATTGTCGCTATAATATAATTTTAGGGAGGATGTAATTTTTGGGCCACAGCCTCTTGTCTTACGAAGGAGGGCCCAGTAACTGCGCACTTGAGAACCGTCGGTTCACTACACACCCGGAGCCCGGGTCTTCCGCAAAACGGCCACCAACCTATATACATATGGACACACAGTCAAGAGAGTTATAACCGCCGGTTCTTTTGGATGGCGGCCATTGCGGTGAGATCAGACCACAGATTTTGTGTTAACGCGACAGCTTTCGTGTGCGAAGCTCGAGCTATGGCGCCTGCCATGCACCTCGTGCTTTTCCGACTCCAGCAGCAACTGAGATGCCCTTTCCTGGCACCAAATGTTTCCATTGCGAAGAGGTTTTCGCCCTCTATCCAAAGACCCAATTTGTGCTCCCAATTCGTGGCAGGAGCAAAGCATGCTTCTTGGAGGCGAAGAAGCCTCGGTGCTGCTGCTGCTGTCGTTGCACACCAGCAAACGCCAGCTGCTGTTGTAGAGCGCCACCACCACAGTGCTACCCCTGCTGCTGCTGTGTTTGCTAATGGTTTTCAGACAGGGATCGGCGAATTGGAGTTTGGTAAGGTTTTGAGAGTTGGGGATGATGAATCTTGTTGCACTTTGAATAAGCCTGAGACTGAGGAGGAGAAGAAGGATGGATTGTCATTGCCTCCGGATTCTGCTACTATGGAGAGTAAGCAATTTCTTTTGTCTCTTTTGGAAGATTTTTTGGAGAGTAAGCAAGGTGTTTTTGGGCCCTTTGGAAGATTTGTTTGAGTGCAAACTTTAATTGTCTTTTTTTGTGGGTGCACTGTGTCTGCAGTATTCTTTTGTGGGTGCAAAACATTTTAGGGTTTGGATCTTTATCCAATGATTTTGCCATGTCTCCGGGTTCTTAGTTGCTCTTCGAAGTTATGGGTTTGCAGATTGGAAGTCGAATGATAGGCTTTTTGAGTGTGTGCAAAGCATTGTAGGGTTTGATCTTTATGCAATGATTTTGCCATGTCTCTGGGTTCTTAGTTGCTCGTCGAAGTTATGGGTTTGCAGATTGGAAGTCACATGATAGGCTTTTTGAGTGCTGTGTTTCGGCTCTTTGGAAGATTTGTTTGAAATGCAAACTCTGATTGTCTTTTTTGTGCGTGCAAAGCATTTTAAGGTTTGGATCTTTATGCAATAGTTTTACCCCGTCTCCAGGTTCTTAGCTGCTCTTTGATGTGATGGGTTTGCAGATTGGAAGTCAAATGATAAACTTTTTGAGTGTTGTGTTTCGGCTCTTTGGAGGATTTGTTGAATGCAAACTCTGACTGTCTCTTTTGTGGGTGCCAAGCATTTTAGGGTTTGGATCTTTTTGCAATGATTTTACCATGTCTCCAGGTGCTTAGTCGCTCTTTGGTGTGATGAGTTTGCAGATTGGAAGTTGAATGATAGGCTTTTTGAGTGCTGTGAAAGGGGAAAACTTCTCAAAGTAGCAGTGCTGGTTAGTGGAGGGGTGGATAGCAGTGTTGCATTGCGCTTGCTTTGTGAAGCTGGTCATAATTGCACTGCATTTTACCTAAAAATATGGTTCCAGGTACTCTATGTTCCCTTTTCTCTCTCTCTCTAAGTTTGCAATTCATCTACTTAACTGGAGTTCTTCAACCTCATGCTGAACATTTCTGCTTTCTTTAACTCCTGATTTGTTCTCTGAAGCCGTGCGTGATTCAATTTGGTTTTGTAGGAGGATTTTGAGAATTTTTGGTCAGAGTGTCCATGGGAGGAAGATCTTGAGTATGCACAAGCAGTCTGCAATGAGGTCAGTCCCTGCACAGCTCCTCTTTTCACTTTTCCTCTCACTTTGTGCAAGGTCCATGGACATAGATTTCAATCAGTTCAGATCATAATTTGATGTTAGGGTCTTTGGGTCAAATGTTGGGTTTTGCAGGTAGGAGTGGAACTGCAAGTGGTGCATCTCACTGATGAGTACTGGAAGCTTGTGGTATGTGCAATGGAATCCACTTTGTGAGCTTCTGCAAGAGGAATAATGGGTGAAGCTATCAGCAGTTTCCTGTTGTTTCCTGTTTAGTCTATTCAGGAAATTGGATTTGCATGACTGCATTTTGCAATAACATGATCTAACCTAAGGTAGTACAATTTGTCATGATTCAGGTGTCTCACAGTATTTCTGAAATCCAAGCAGGTCAAACACCGAATCCTGACATTCTTTGCAACTCCCATATAAAGTTTGGTGAGTAGCATTGATTGGCTTTTTCTTTTCACCTGCGATGAAACACTATGTCTCCATCAACTCTGGGCTTTAGACCTTTTGAGAAATTTGTGCACATCATGGAGGAACATCTCAGAAACTCAATGCTAGACTGCTCAATGTGTATTGTTCTCAATGTCTTTGTGGAATGAGAATGATGTGGGGAGCCAGGGGATGGTTGCTCCAGGTGCCTTTCTGCAGAATGTAGAGGATGCCCAGTTTGATCGTATTGCTTCAGGACATTATGCACGTGTGGAACATGCTGCAATCAATGGAGACTTTGTGGGTGCAAGGCTGCTGTTATCTGCAGATCAGGTTGTAAAGCATTTAGTCTATCTCACTACTTTCCCTCAAATCTCTCTCTCTCCTCAATCCATCCTTCTACTGGTCTGTGTAGATTTTGGCTGTAGTGAGAGTATGGGTATTTTGGTTTCCTGAAAACCCAAGAGTTTGGAGAATAGCGCATTAAACCATAATTTCTGGCCAATGGCTAGACCAGTGCATGTTGTGTGTGTAATTTTGTATCTTTGAAGTAGCATGGTTCAGTGAGTATTCTTCTCAGCATATCTGATGTGGAAGTTTCTGAATCTGTGATCAGGTCAAAGATCAAACATATTTTTTATCACATTTGACACAAGCACAGCTGTCTCGCTTGATGTTCCCAATTGGTGGATTGACAAAGGTCAGTAAAGTTGTACTATTCACAGTAAATAGAGGGAAGGAAAAGGCAGTCATTACTGCTGAGGTTTTAAACAAGATTGTTCTAATTTTTCCATCTAGAACCACCATTTTGCTGCAAGACTTTCACATTTGGTGCATTACAAAGTCTTCACTTAAAGAGGAGATGAGATTGATAGGCAGTATCTTGAGTGATGACACTTTAAATGGGTGTCTCTCATCATGACAGTTCTGCAAATGCAGGTGGAAGTGCGGGAGCTTGCAGAAGCTATGGGGCTCTCCAACAAACACCGCAAAGATTCTCAAGGCATCTGTTTCCTTGGCAAAGTAACTATTTTCTCCCTAAGGAATCATGTGTTATGTAGAGACCCATGGCACACAGGCATTAGAACATGGACTGCTGAAGACACAAATTGATGAAACTTTTCTGCATCACACTGATAGCATATTCATGTTTGGTGTCATGGTCCAGCCATATCCACACAAAACCTGTGGTATTCATAGCTTTTGATACATATACAGCTAGCTCTCTGGTCATATGTTCTGTTGTGGGCATTTGCAGGTGAAGTTCAATGAGTTCATTGCCAAGCACCTTGGTGAGCGAGAGGGTCGACTTATAGAAGCAGAGACAGGGGAATTGTTGGGTCTCCATAAAGGATTTTGGTTCTACACCATAGGTCAACGTCATGGCCTGTATCTTTCAAATGGACCCTGGTATGAACTCCTTGCCTTCTCAAGTAAAGCCTGACTACCCATAAAATATCAGGTGCCTCTAGATTTCTGTTTCATTTGCTAATTTCAGACATTGAAAAAGTTTATGAAGTCACACTATCTTTTTCATGCCAGGTTTGTGGTGGCTAAAGACGTGGAAAACAATGTGGTCTTCATATCACGGAAATACTACTCAGAAGAGAAGCAGAGGCGAGCATTTCGAGTGGCATCTTTTAGCTGGTTTTCAGGATATGCTCCAACAAATCTTGCCAGACTGCAATGCAAGGTATCAGGCTTCTAGTTGTAAGGATGTGTGTTCTTTTCAAGGTTGTCTTGTCTGGTGTTTCTGGGCTCATGTGAAAGTTATGCTCTGTGATTACTGGTGAAAAATCTTGCCCAAGATCAATAACATCAATTCTGAGGTGGGTTTTGTCAGGTTCGACATGGTCCAAGATCATACAACTGCAATCTGGAGTTTGAATCCCCAGAGTGTAGTGGGGTTGATGTGTTAGTTCCAAACAATGTTTGCACAGCAATAGTGACTCTTTCAGAGGATGACCAAGGGTTGGCACCTGGGCAATATACAGCATTCTATCAGAAAGAAGTCTGCCTGGGATCTGCTGTTATAACAGAGGCATTGGGTGGTTCTGACCATGCAAGTGTGTCAGAACAAGCATTGCAAGTCTCTCAACAGCCTTTTGACATTGAAGTCTATAAGAGCTCCAAGCCAAAACTTTCTAGTTCCCTGAGGGGAAATGAATCCAACAACAGGGTCAAGCAGAGTTGTGCTTCTAGTTGAGCATCTGAATGTGGGGCCGACACTTCTTCAGGTAAATGAAACCAGACTAGCTTTCTCGAAGAGCAGATCAAGTACTGTTTTAAGATGGATTTGATCATAACAGGAATCATTAGGCCTTCTCCAGCTCTGGTAAAAGTCAACCCCCTAAAAAACCTCAACAGTTTTAGACTTAAAAGATTATGACCTATGAATCATAAGGTACTTTGCACACAACATATGCTTGGCTTGGATGCAGAAGTGCTGCCTTGTCCTAGTATTGGAATGGAAAGTAGCTATTCAGTGGTGTGGATGCTGGTGGGGATGGATTAAGCTCAAGACTGAAAGTGATTCACTCCATCACTCTGGTTTGACTTTTTTCCTACTATATATTGTTGAGTTTTAGATCTTATGAAGATCATTTATTAGAGCTTTTTTTTTCAACGTTCTTGATAGTTTGAACTGCACAGCTCTAGTTTTCAAGTAAATAAAGAATAGGAGGACAATTCATATTGTAAGAAGTTGATTGATGGAGTCCTGAGCCAAAGATTCTGACATTGGTACTTGATCCACAGAATATGTGGGTAATAAGAAAATGATATTGGTAGAGATGTAGGGTACAGACTTGACTCAACATTGATCTTGTGAGACAGCCATGTCTGATACTTTTGTCCAGGAGTACCCACCATAGAGGCCAGGATGATCAAATGTGTTTTCTCAATTGAGATGTTCAATGGATCCACTCATCAGATGTGGCTGAAGCATAGAAAGAAGAATTATTGTAAATTTTGTTGTACCTTGTGTATATGTTTTGTAGATTCATATTGCTGATTGTTTTTGAACTTGTCTTTATAGTGTTATTGCCCAACCTTCACTCATCATTTCCTTTGAATTGTTTTGTGTGCACAGAAGACAGTTGTGGTGCACAGGCTAGAAAGGGTGCTTCAAATTGGAGAACCTTGCTGATGCGCTTAGCTTTGCTGAAACATTGATGGCCCTCCTCAACAGCAAAACCTGTTTTGACTCTTCCTTCTCGAGAGCACAACTGCATTCCTTATGATCTGTGTCTCTCTCTCCAGCAAAGCTTGGACCTCCACGGCATACATCTCCTTGAGCAGCCAACCACGTTGTTTGGTTGAAGTATGCTTACCACAGTAGACCTGAATTAAGCTTAACAATGGTGCCAATCAAATTATCAATGTGGTACATATGGGTGAGCTCATTTTTAGTGAATTATGTTCTTTTGTATTATAGTTCATTCATGTGCATCATTCCTGAATGATAAGGGATATTTTGGGTGGGGGTTGGAGGGCATGTCACTTGAAAACCCTAAACCTGTGACAATCAGGGGTTTTTTTTATCACATTCCTCAAGTAGGAAGGATCCCCAGCATTAATCAGCATTAAATGTTAATTTTCGTAGGTGCGCTGTAACATTTTTTAAAAAGTTTTGCAACTTAGGTGTGACTAGGAAGTGCGTATAGGTCTAGATGTGGCTGATTTAATTGTTTTTATTTTGAAAAATGGTGAAAAATTCCCCACAAGTTACAATTTTTTTGTGTTATTTTTCATTTCTGATAAAGAATTCGCCCAACAATAACACTGACTGTATGCACCTGAAAATAGTGTAAGAAAACCATATTAAACATGTTAGGTATTGTTACTATACCAAGAGGCTACTTAGGTCGAAATTGCAATGTACAAAAGTGCTAGCATATGCTTCAAAATTTGTGTGTTGCTTTATTTTTTATAATAAGACTGCACCTCATATCAGAGGTTTTTTAATTCCTTCCTACAATTTTTTGATTTTACCAAATTGGTATTTTATGAAGAAAAATATATTTTTCTCAGATTTTCTCCGAGATGGTTAGAATTTTTCAGCTTTGGTGTGGGTACCCAGGTTAGCCAGGTACCCATTGTTGGTTCTGGTTTTGATTATTTGAAATCTAACTGGACCTAGTTCCAAGATGTGGAACTAGGTAGGAACTAGAACCAGAGTTAGGGGAGGTTCAAGGGATTGGCTAGGACCCTCCTTCCCTCGGGTACTTATTTGTTAACGAAGAACTGGAATTTGGTCCAGTTCTAAGTGGCCTAAAGAATCAAAATCACACCAATTTTTGGGGAGAATTGGGGTCCAACTCCAATTTAGGGTTAGGGGCTTTTTATTGGGGGTTAAGGTTGGCAGGTTGTTGAAGGTTGAAGGTCAGAGCTTTTTTTCATGGTTGTGTTCTTTTCATTGCTTGTTGCTACTTGCTATGCAATTGCCCTTATCGTCATGATTCTCTTGTTGTGCTAATGTTCATGGTGGTATTTTTTGTGTTGTAGCACACATTGGTGGTTAGTGATTGTGGTGTTTTTTTTTGTTATTGCAACTTGCCATTACCCAAGTACACCATCATTCTCCTCTTCTTCATCTTGCTATGCAATCGCCCTTATCTTCATGATTCTCTTGTTGTGCTAATGCTCATGGTGGTACTTTTTTTGTGTTGTTGCCCATGCAAGTGGTTAGTGGTTGTGGTCTTTTTTTTGCTCTTCTTCATCTTCTTATGGTTTTGGTCATCATCATTATGGTCTTCTCATTGTAACAACCAACAATTGCCTACCATCACTATCCTAATCTTACCATCTTGTGGTCCTAATCATCATCATGATTTTCTAATTGCTACAACCATCAATTAACTGCCATCAACTTCATGATTTTCATGATATTGTGGTCTTGGTTATTGTTTTGGTTTTTTCATTGTTATAATTAACTGTCTACCATCGCCTTCTTGATATTAATGATCTTCTAGGTCCACTTGTTGTGGTTTTCTTGTTGCTGCAGCCAATAGTTGCCCACGATTGCCTTGTTGTCTTGATGTTGATGTTGTGGTATTGGTCATCCTTGTGGTCATTTCATTTTTGTAACCAATTAAAGGCAAATTAAGATAGATGAGGACTAATTAGGACAAATGAATAAATTTGAATTGCTTTTTGGCAAGAACATTTGAATATTTTTCCATGAAGATTTCAAGAGAACTTTTGAAAAGTACTTTATGTAGAATTTTTTTAAAAAAGATCATAAAATAATTCTTTTGGGATTTTATTTTTTATGCCTATAATTTTCTATTTTGAATGAAGAAGATTGGTGCAAACTTATGTCTTTGAAGTAGAATTGTGTGTAGAAACTATATAATAGATGTTGTAGTCATGAATTTATGTAATTTTGTGTTCTTTTTGTGGAATTTAGAATGTATAGATTAAAGTGTAAATTATATGACATCATAGTCTTAGTATAAAAGATTATTGAATTTAAATACTTACCATTTGGTGACCATCCCTGGAATGAATTCAAGAAATGAAACAAAAAAATTTACATTTTGTTGATCATTTTTTTTGTTTTTTTAAAAAATAATAGCATAAGAGAAATGTTTTCATGTTTCTATAGATTTTGAATTGATTAGTTTGTCTTAGGGTTTAAATCTAAAAGTAATGCAAGAAAACCATGGAGGTATTATGAAAAATTGAAGCTCAAGAAATGCAATATACCATGTGGATGGTAGAGAACTAAAAAGAACATCAACTATGGTTCATGTTTTTAACCACCATTTCATTCACATTTGACTCATAATCAAGCTTGAGTGAAAGTAGTTCAAACTAGGACTATATACACTAGAATAGAACACATATGGTGTACAAGCCCAATGCTTACAAATTGGACAACCCAACCTATGCCAACTACAAGAATACTTGCTCATATTAATGTATCACCAATTATACAAATGTTAAGATCATCCTTGGAAATAATAGCAATGGGAGCAACTATAAAAGTTGTGACAAGAATAAAATCAATTATAAGTACTTTGGATTTGTACCCAAATGCAACAAGGGATGACAAAAAAATTACAAGTTTTGTAAAACCAATTACCTTGTCTCATTTATTTGTTTATAGACCCGATTGTAACTACCCATGGGACTTATTCACATGTTAGGAGAACAATACCTATTAATTTTATGTTAGTTAAACTTGTGGTAATGGATACCCATGCCACAATACTAGTAGTGATGATTATAAGGAACCCAACAACAACATTTGCTTCCACAACATTACCACTAGATCTAAAAAAAAAACCATTTGAAGTTCCAAGAGGTATATAATAGTAGTCGGGATATTTGCAATAACATATATTTAGTTTTACCAAAATCCATTGAATTATTTTGAATATAAAAAAAACTATAATCCAGATGTTCATGTTTGAATATTTGAAGTTGCCATTAAAACTAATGGTGAAACACTAGATGAAGAAATAACAATTTTGTTCAATTTCACATTCAAGGACAATGCATCATATTAATGCAACAACTACATGAAAGATTTTCCAAGTTGCAAAATTATAAATTTGGACAAGCTTCTTGTAGACAATACCAAACAGTGTAGAATGATGAACATATATACTTGCGATCCTACTTACATATTTCAACTACAATAATGAAAAAGGCGACATTACAACATCACAAGGAATCAACATTGTCACGCAAGGAAGGGATTTTAAAGCCTAAAGCATAGAATATTTTCTTAACACCTCAAGTATCAAAGACCACAGTGGTAACCACAACTCTTACTTTAGGAGGGAAACCAAACATGTATTATACTAATTGCCACAACATTAATCACAAATGTGATTCATGTCGAACTAAGAATAAAAAAAAACCAACTATGCTTGTAATAGAAGTCAATGAATAAAATGGCTAGACCAATCAAACCATTGACATACCCTTGCCACATCTACAAAATTATTAGACATTAAATGACTACATGTCCAAAGTTTGGTGAATTGTAGAACACATTTAAAGATAAAGGAACAAGATTGCTAATAAGAAACTTATAGTTGATGTAAAAGTTACCATTGCATTTGTGAATATGGTGGGTGTTCATGTAGTAACCACCAAGAGCAAGGTTTTTAAAGTATAGGTGTTCAAGGAATAGGAATTGAAGAAAAACAAATGTGCAATAGATTGGGAAGCAAAGGAGAATATGAAGAAAACCATGGTGGAAATTATACAACAATTGCAGGTCAATAAACCAACTATGGATATGCCCCCTACAACAATAATAGATCAAAATATTAGCTAGGTCGGAATGTTAGATTTAGTAGCATCAAAACCATAGGAAGCACCTTATGTTCCCTTGATAAACTATGCAAAGGAAATTTTCCAAAATGTTAGTAAGTAGATGTTGGAAACGAGTTATATTATGAACTTTGGACATTTACTCAATACAACTCTTGACCCTAAGTACTTGGCATAAGTTGAAACTAAACAAACCATTGGGATGTCCTAAAACGGTATCAGATAAGTTGGTAGTTTCTTTTGCATTTGATATAAACACAACTCTAATTGTTATAAATAACCATATGGAAAATATTCAATTACAAATTGAGAAGAATACCATATAGGATGTGCTATTAGATGGTGAATCAGATGTGAACATCGTTACAAAACAATTACAAACTAAGTTAAATTCACCTAAACTTAAACTTGCACCATATAACCTAAGGACGGCAAATTAAACAGCTACCATTAAACCAATGGGATAAATCCATGATCTACAATAAAATATAATTTGGAAACTTATGTAGCTACATTTACTATAATATAGAACAATGTGGTGGACTCTAACTATTCTATGGTGCCACATAGAACCATGGTTAAAAGGATGTTAATGTAGCACATGACTAAGGTCATTATTTGGTCATTATACAAGGCAATGGGACAATTAGAACCATAGCTATCACCAACATTTGGATAGTAATGTTAAGCAACATGAGGTATTGTTGTGTTATGATTTTTAGAATGGAATAATATATGAAAAAGAATATGTTATGTTTGAGTTTGAACTTAAGTTATTCACCATAACAACTATTAGCTTACCTATAAGAGCAAGATTATCCTATGTAATCAAGCAACTAAAGAAAAAGAAACTAGAGAAACCACATATATAGTTTCAATACCAAAAGTAGTATAAAACAACAGTGTGGTGTCAAGAATAGGAGTGTCACATGAGCCTATAGTCGCATTGGAAAACAAAATGTATTTTGAAACTTATTACCACCACAAACCAAGAAATATACATATTAATGAAACATTTGCAAAGGTTTGAATATAAGAATTGCAAATTACTAATTGGTTATTAACTGAGGAGCAACATTGATTAAATTTGATTTGGGAATAAAGGATAATCCCCACCATGTTAAGATGAATGCACATTTGGAGCATGCCAAGATGCATTCATTGGAACATTTGTTGAAGTAGTAGTACAAAGACATTTTTGCCTAGACATACAAAAACCTTAGAAGAATACCACTAGAGTTGCCTTAGCACATTGGGTTAGGTACATGATGAACCCTAACTATGTTATAGCAATCAAACAAGATATTGACAAGTTGTTGGTAATTATATTCATTCAACTTCATGTGGAAGAAACAACCTATATATCCTCAATCATAGTGTTACCAAAGAAAAATGAAAAACTCAAAAATTATGTAGACTTCAAAAAATTGAATGCAACCACAAAAAAACCCATACCTTTTACCCTTTATTGATGATGTATTGAATATAATTGAAGGCCATGATACTTACTCGTTTTTAGATGGATATTTTGAGTATCACAAAATATTTATAACACTAAAGGACAAATACAAAACAACTTTTGTGATAGATTGGGGAGCATTCACATAGGTAGTTATGCCTTTTGGAATAAAAAATGGACCACCAACTTACCAACAAGCCTTTCAAATGGGCTATAGGTAGGGGGGGAAATGTTTTTTGTTTCCCCCACAAATTGGCAAGGTCAAGAGATGTTTGCTTCTTTTGTTGAGGCATTGTGGGGGCCTTTGAGGAAGGAGAAGAATGACAAGTTTGAAGAACTCTTGCAAGGAGACATAAATTTAAGGCCCTCTTTGGAAAAATGTTCCAAATATGGGACATGAACCACAAATTGCAAGTGTGGTTCCCATATATAAAGAGAGTGCATCCTCTTGATTTGGATTAGCACATATGTGTCAACACTTTTGTTCTTGATAGTAAGTCTAGGCTTGTAGAGTTATTCATAGTGATGACGAAGCTCAATAAGTAATTTTGCATTCCCCTCACATTTCCATCTATTTTTCAATTTGAGGATTTAAGAATAAGACTTACCTTTGATGTCTTTGTTGCAATACATGTCCATTGCACTCAACCATGTGAGGTCATCTTGGGTCCACAAGTTTTTTAAGATTCAAAGTATAGGAATGATCTCCTTGTAGCAATTTAAGGAAGTCATCCCGAAAAAACAATTTAAGAAGTGCAAGGCGTAAACAAGGAAAACTTGGTATAACCTCACACATAAGGTTTTTTTTAATTACATGTACAAGGTGAATCCAATTCCTTCACATATTCCAGAACCAATACCATGCTTTAAAAGTTAAATTTACTCTCCTAGCACTAACCTAATCTCAACTGTGCAAAGGGAGTTGGATGTGGTAGTTGATATTGGCCATCAACTCTATTACTCGAATGTTGTCAACCCAACTATGAAGGACCCGGACTAGCTAGAGACATTGAATAACAAAGCAATGGACATAGTTTAGAAGGAGCACATGACAGCTTTCCACAAATGGCTGCCAATATGCGATCCTTCATTAAGCCCAAAGTTTCTACATAAGGTTTAGATACATTATAACATGAATCTAGAACTTGAGATGTTTATCGAAAAACTTCAAATGCTTGTGTTGACTCGTGTTACCATAGACCATAAACTTTTTTGGCTCAAGCAATGGAATCAATTTGGAAATCTGAAGGGAGCTCAAAATTCCCAAAGCAAGGATTATTAGATGCAACGTTGATAAATGGCTTCATAGAACACTTTTTAGCACCATGTTTGATTCTCAACGAAGTTCTTCATCTTGTTTTCGAATCCTTCTCTAGAATGCCAATCGAGTTTAACTTTATCATCATCTTCATGGAATTTTGCAATTTGAGGTGGATGCAATTAAGTTGTTCGATTCCACAACACGAGACTTGAATGTTGCAATTGATTAATCTGTGAAGGTCCCGTCTCTCATAAAGTATATTCAAAAGGTGGAAACTAAAGTTATGTGAAATGGCTTTCTATCGAGAATTCAAGGTAAAAGTACGGATCATGCAGAAGAAGACATGAGAGCTTCAATTTGAAGCAAAAGAGGCTTTGAAATGTGTGTTTTACAAGTGAAAAACCTTATGCATTCATGAATAATTTGCATTGAATCCTTCAATTGTTGAACTTAGTAATTAGTAAATGTTCACTAAAGTCTTGAGAAGGACCCCACCACTTTTACTAGGACTCAGTCGGTCCCAATTAAGATGTATTAAGTTCTCAACAGGGGTTCACTCAGTGCTGATTACAATCCATTGATAGCTTATAAAACATAATAGTTAGTTGGTGTCGACCAAGGTTTCTAGAAGGGCCCAACAAGTTTTACTATGACTCAATTGGTGTTGATTGAATTAAATATGTTCTCAACTAGGGCTCAATCATTATCACTTGTGATAAATTGGTCCACCCTATATTATCATAGTTATGGAGCTCAATTGATGTTGATTGAACATTTCCAATGATGTTATCAATAGTTGTCAAGGTATGCTCAATGCCAAATTTTCAACTAATTTTCAACAAATTGAATTATATAGGTATTTTTTGCATGTGCTTCTTCAATCAAATGCCATTGATGAAATCCTAAATTGTTCAACATTTGGTGTGATCCAAAGTCTAATATCATTATGTTTCAAAAGGAGATTGTGAAATATTGGGGTTTGTTTCATCTTCCTTATTGTGGTTGGTACCTTGATTACCTTTCGGACTGCAATACAACTTCGGAAAGGACAAAACGAAAGAAATTTGATCCGAAATACTTAGAGAAGCTTGCTTCCTCTCAATCAAATAAGAAGGAGGATATCAATAAAAGGAGGAATAAGAAGAGGGATGTATATTTTTTTGGCACCCTAGGGCCCATTCAAACTCTTGCTAACATTGAGAACTCAAATCATGATGTAAGTCTTGACTTGTCTGAGATCCAAGAATTCCTAAGCAGCACGGTTAGGAAGAAGACTCTATTGAAGTTCACAGGAGTATGAGGGGTCGTGTTGTTGAGTTGTCATCCCACATTTGAAGGAGGAAACAACTTGTGCAGGAGTCGCCCGAGATTTCAAATTAGAAGTCTTATATTCAACCTTGTCAAAGCCTTGTATTCATTAACATCCACAAGACGACGAAGCTAGTTGCAAAGGCTCTCAACTTGGATTGGCTTTCCATGGTGAAGACCAAAGTTTTGATAAAGAAGTGGCCCTTTACCTTTCAAGGTGTAAAAGATTTCTTAACGAAGGTAATATTTATTCTAGACATTATTCTCCTTCGAATTTTCTATTTCTCTCATAATCATTAAGCAATGTCATCTTGAATTCGCAAGACCCCCAAAAGATAGAACGGACCTCATTGAAGTCCTAGCGAATTTGCTTATCTTGCATCTCTTGGACCCTCTCTATAACATTCCAAAATGGAATGCAAAAGTTGAAAACTATGTTGTGTCTATTTTTTGATTTGTGGACTTGTATCTTGCGAGGGATGGTTATGTCTTGTTTTTTTACGATGACAACTTCAAGGTTCTAAAAGACATCAAGTTGTATCTCGAAAACTTCAACTTCAAAATTCATTCAAAGTTTGTAGTGATCAACAAAATGCATCAACTAAATCCCAAATTCCCCGCAAAAAAGGTAAATATTATTTGTATTCCACCAAGGTTTCCTTTGTCCCTGTGGGCTTCATACTAACATAATGTTCTTATGTCATAGACTTTCCTTAGTAGGGCACTTCTTGCAGTTCACAAGGATGGAAGTTTTGTTTTTCCAAGGGATTTGTAGTAAGGATACATGCCAGATGATGATGTGTTCTTCAATTGGACCACTCTAGACACTATGATAGCATCATGGAGTGGCTTGCCTTTTTGAGCTAGACATAAGATCCACCTTGACACTTTCCAATTCCTTTTCCTTACGTTGTCATCTCTTGACAGTCTAGTTGTGGACATCAATGCTTCAAGATGTCTCTTTTAATTACATTTGCATTCAACTTTGTCTAATCTCATCTCTCAAGTTGTATTTCTTGTTTCATTAAAAGGTTATCCCTTAAGCATGTAATTGCATGAAAGCGTGCAAAAATCTTGGAATACATGTTCTTCTACTTGAACTAAACCTTGATGTGTATGTTGAACTTCTATAACCACTCTTGGATGTCATGGAGGAGCAAAATCTTGATCCAACACAAGCAATATATTAATTGGGCCTCAAACAAATTGAATTTTGAGTATTTGTATCATTGAAAATTTAAGGAAATTAAATAAATAACCCCAATGATGTGAAAGACATGGGTTAATACTTATGTTACTATGTTTCTACACTTGTGTTATTTACTTTCCTATGGAAAAAATTGCAATGGAATGGAAACGAGTTTCCAATTTGCCAAACCTATATCACAAGTTGAAATTGATATCCAACAATACAGAAAGAATCAATCCTCCTTATCCTTTTCTTTTTTTTTGAAAAGTTGTAAAAGATTTTTTTTTAAAAAATACTAAAGCATTAGAACATATTGTGTATCAAGATTGTTATTTTACAAACTGTGATCTCCAAAAGTGAATAGAATAAATAAATAATGTTTTCTTAGTTCTTTTGTTGTGAGTGTCATTTTTTGGGATACCAATATAAAAATATCTATAAATTTTTAACCTACTTTTGACTCTTCAAGACATCTAGCTTTAACTTCTACAAAAAATCCCTTTACATTTATATCATAGATCCATGATGTTATATCATATAAACCCTCTTGTGTTATATAACCATGTTTCATTTCTTGTCATTATATTTGCAATTTCTAGCACTTGGGATGTATGCATTTGTTATATATATTTATTACAAAAAAAATCATAATGGATTTCGCAACTTTTTTATATATTTAAGATTAAAGTAGAGTTCAAAAAAATTATGTTGGAAATAGGTCACACATAAAATCTATATGTCTTTACAATTCAATTCCAGATTGACATGTTGGTAGTAGATCACAAGTTCCTTATTGAATTACTTTTATCACTATTGGCTTAAAGTTGATCTTAATTTTCATTTTCAATTATTGGATTATCTATAATATTTTCAAGTTTTTAATTTTTTTACAATAGATCCTTAACTTAATATATATATGACCTTGCAAATGAGTTCACAATCCTTCTTTTGCAGGCATATCACAATTTTCAACTTGCAAATGACTTCAATATTGTTCTAGTGAACACAAATCACAAATTTCATACACATTACATTGTTGAGGACTCCAAATTTTTTCTACTAGAAAAAGATGAAAAATTTCATTTATACGACAAAGAATTGAATACTTTGTTTCTAGTTCCTCCCTATTATGATAAAGTTGAATATGGACACATTTAGTAGATCGTTTGTCTATCTTTTAATTCTTGGATGTCCCTTTTTGTCACAACTAAAATCTCGTCCTTGTCTTCTTCGCTTAAAGATGTTGCATCCTTTGTTTCATCATCGTTCAAAACAATTAATAATGCATCATTTTTCAAGAATTTTTTTCTAGTGCATTGCATTGCATTTTTGACTCTTTTTTTGCTTAGATGCATGAAGACTAAAATTGTCTACAAAATGTTCCATTAATTCTTCCATTGTGCTCAAATGCTTGCATCCTAACAAAATTGTTTTGTTATCTTCACTATCTTTAATGTGCCAATTCACATCACTTTTTTGAGGGCTCCTTGGTGGAGTAAAGAACCTTTCAATGTTGGTTTCTCTTGACATATGTCATGATTTCGTTTTTTCATTGTGTTCTTTAATGATCGTATCCACTACGCATAGTAAGTCAAAATGACAAAACAAGATCTTTGGATGTTATCTACTTCTTCTTAACTAAGGCATGTATTGTTTACGGGACATTCAAAATTCTTGCAAAAAATGGGTAGTTAGAGTTTTTATGATGATCCTCACTTGGATGTGTGCATGTGGTAACGAACATACAATGGTGACCAACATTCTTCTTGATGTCGCGATTCAACAATGACATGGTTGTTTGACCCACAACATTCTTTATCCATGTTATCTTCGTCTTTCCCTTCTTTTGATGCCAATTGGGATGGTGTTTTTGGTTCCTCTTCCTCCTCCACTATGGTTCCTCCTTCTTCCTCCATTGGGGTTCCTTCTTTATGTTCCACCAATGCTTCCTTGTTTGCATAATATTTTTAAATTGACAACTTGTACTCCTCATCCTCTAGATCACTTTCATTCTTTGGCCACTTCTTATGTGCGACTTTTACCAATGAATATTATTTGGCTTTCACTAGTAAAAATTGGCCAAAATATAACCATTTTATTTGTGACTACATGCGACTATTAGTGATTTGCAACTACATTTGGGCATTTTTACAATTGTTTCTTGTGTTGGTTGTATTTGCAACTACACTACAATTAATTAACAACTATTTTGGACTTCATCTTTCCATGTGAACAACATTTAGTTTAATTTTCATCCAAAAAGAACAATTTATGTCCTAGTAGTTGCAAATGTGACAAATTTAGTTGCAACCCTATGAATATACAAAGGTGTATTTTGTGAATTCTAAGGAATATAGTTGGATGTATTAAGATTTATAAATGTATGTTTTGAATGTATATGAACAACCATACTACATGTGTATTCAACTATTATTATTAGCATAAATGACCTCAATATTATGGTTACATTAATTAGTGTATATTTTGAGTATAATAAAATTTTATGTAAAATATTTACTAAATATATTGTGCCCATATTATAAGTTTATCCAAACCATCTTATTATACTTCTTAAAATTATTACAAATGACATCTATTATTATTACTATTATTATATATTTAGATTAATTACATATAATAAAAAACTAAATTTCAATATTATCTTTCATTTTTTAAAAATATTAATATTTTATTACATAATGATCATAATGATGATGATGATGATATTAGAATGATAGGAAAAATGATTATATAACTATTGAAATATTTATTAAAAACCCAATATATTATCATATTATTATTAAATTATTTTCAAATGACTAATGTACTTATTAGAAAAATAAATCATAAATCATAAATCATAATAGCTCTAACAAGTGACATAATTATATATAATAATATATAATTAAAAATAGCTAACCTAGGCTAGCTACAAACATTAAAATGATTATTATCAAGAATCAATTATGAAATATTACTATATTATAATAATTACATAGAAATATTAATATATATTTTTAGGTTTTTATATTTGAATTTTATTCAATTATTATAATCAATTACTGATATATATTATTTTCATTTTTATTATTTTATTATTTTATAAAAATAATGTAGTAATTAGAATGGAAATCTAATAAATTAATATACAAATGAATTTTAATTTTTTTAAGGAAAAATATTCTTATTAGAAATATAAAATATTTACTGGTATAATTCATAATAGTTATAATGAGTGAAGTAATAATATGAATAATAAAAATAAAATGATTAACCTTGGCTAACAACTAGCTACAATAATTGAATTATTGTTATGGTTATATTAAATATTTACATTTATATTTATTATGAACCATAAAAGTGAAAATAATTACGGGGATAAATATAATAAAATAATTAGCATGGGCTAGGTTTTAATTATATGATTAGATTTTTAAAAACAAGTATTCAGTTTTCATATTTATTAATTATTAATTACTGGATATCTCAGTTATTGTATTATATTTATTTGGTTATGAAATAATAATTAGTTAGTTAGTTTATAATTAGCTAATTATTCTAATATTCACCAATTACTAGTTAATGAAATTGTTTGATAGATCATTATAGTTCATATATATATATGTGTGTGTGTGTAACTAGCTAGTAAAATGATATTTAGTAATAATTAATAATATAATCAATTTAGTAATCATAATGTACTTATGATTATTATTATAAATAATTAGTTAATTGGATAATTTATAAAATGAGTTAGTTTGTTTCTAGTTTAGTTGTTAATTAATTAATTAACTAATTAGTTAGCTAGTTATTTGTCACTTACCTATTTAATTATATATTTTTAAAGATGAGAATGAAAGCCAAAACATATGGGATAAACTTTTTAATTGCAAGTCGTTTGCAACTAAACATTTTTAATCGCAAACGACTTGCAATTAAAAAAATTATCCTTTATGTTTTAGCTTTCATTTTCATCTTGAAAAGTATATAAACAAGGTGTTTTGTCTTTACACTTTCATATTTAAAAACATGGACATATGGGATGAGCCAATAAAAATGACTTAACCCAAAATAAAATATAAATATTCATGTACTTACACCTAACTACCTATT
>Ga0209208_10001683_pt1 | contig 31429 bp, 25 predicted proteins | sample S1TSphfallax_3_FD_187694 | JGI IMG/M metagenome (GOLD analysis project Ga0209208, IMG submission 187694) | Host-associated microbial communities from peat moss isolated from Minnesota, USA - S1T2_Fd - Sphagnum fallax MG (SPAdes) (version 2) | ecosystem: Host-associated > Plants > Peat moss >...
AAACAGATGACCAAGTAGTTTCAATTACTCCCAACACAAATTATGGTGGATATTAAGTTCGCGTACTGGATTCCTAATGTGAGCGGCGGGTTAGTGGTAAGTAAAATCCCCCAACGGACAAATTGGACTTACGATTATAATGCTCAACTAGCTCAAACTGCTGAAGAAGTTGGGTTTGAATATGCTTTAGCACAAGCTAGATTTATCGCTAGCTATGGTGCTGAATACCAGCTAGAGGCATTTACAACTGTATCAGCTCTAGCTCCAGTCACCAAGAAATTGAAATTGATTGCAGCAGTTCATCCTGGATTATGGCATCCGGGAGTAGTTGCCAAAATCGGTGCCAGTATTGATTTTATCTCTAACGGACGATTCGCTTTGAATGTAGTTAGCGGTTGGTTCAAAGATGAATTCATTATATATGGTGAACATTGGTTAGATCATGACGAACGCTATCGTCGTTCAGAAGAATTTATCCGCGTTCTCAAGGGTTTGTGGACTGAAGATGAGTTTCACTTTAAAGGCGACTTTTACCGGATTAACGGCGGTTGGGTGAAGCCTAGACCAGTAAATCAGAATCCCCACCCGGAGATATTCCAAGGTGGTAACTCCAAAGCAGCACGGCGGATGGCTGGGCGCGTCTCCGATTGGTATTTCATGAATGGCAACACCATAGAAGGGGTGAAAGAGCAGATTGCAGAAGTGTCTGAATTAGCTGGTCAAGAAGGGCGAAAAATCAAATTTGGTCTGAATTCCTTTATCATCGTGCGAGATACGGAAGCTGAAGCCCATGAAGTATTGCGCGATATTATTGCCCAAGCTGATGTAGAAGCGGTGAAAGGATTTGGTGAAGCCGTAAAACAGGCGGGATCTGCTACGCGTGAACGCGAGGGAATGTGGGCAAATTCCAATTTTGAAGACTTGGTACAGTACAACGATGGCTTTCGTTCAGGCTTGATTGGTACGGCTGAACAAGTAGCTGAAAAGATTCGCCAGTTTCATGAAGTGGGAGTTGATCTAATTCTCGGTGGTTTCTTGCACTACTCGGATGATTTGCCAGCATTTGGTAAGACAGTAATTCCGATAGTGCGTGAACTCAAATCTAACCGTCGAACAGCTGATGATTTGATTGCAGTTTAGGTTAACAGGAACATACTTTATTAAGGAGCTACTACGATGACATCAGTAATTAATACTGAACAAAAGGCGCATATAATTCGAGATGACAAAGAGGCAATCTCGATCGCCCACGAACTAGCAGCTGAGTTTGCCCAGGGAGACTCAGAACGCGACCAAAATCGGCGCTTGCCTGCTGAAGAAGTGGAAAAGTTCTCCCAGAGTGGATTATGGGGAATTACAGTCCCTAAAGAGTATGGCGGTGCTTTTGTATCGAGTGTCACCTTGGCAGAAGTAGTTAAAATTATCTCCGAAGCTGATCCTAGCCTCGGTCAAATTCCCCAAAACCACCTCTACATGGTCGAAGCAGTCCGCTTGGATGGCACAGATGAGCAGAAGAAATTCTTCTTCAATTTGGTTCTACAAGGTAAGCGGTTCGGTAACGCCTTCTCGGAAATTGGCACAAAGTCTGTCACCGATGTCCAAACCAAGTTACAACCAGATGGTTCTGACTACGTACTCAACGGACGTAAATACTACTCTGCTGGGGCATTACTAGCACATTGGGTTCCCGTCATTGCCAGCAATCTAGACAATAAGATAGTGGTAGCATTTGTCGAAAGAAATGCTGAAGGACTGACCCTACTCGATGACTGGACAAGCTTTGGACAGCGTACCACAGCTAGCGGCACTACCATCATTGAAAATGTCAAAGTTAAGGCGGAACACGTCATACCCCACTATTTAGCTTTTGAAAGGGCTACTCCAATGGGTGCGATCGCCCAAATCATCCAAGCCGCAGTAGACGTGGGAATTGCCAAAGCCGCAGTCCGTGACACCATTCACTTTGTGCACAACTATACTCGCCCTTGGGTTGATAGCAACTTGGAAAAAGGCTACGAAGATCCTCTGACAATATATGAATTTGGTAATGTCCAAATTCAAGTTCACGCTTCGGAAGCCTTACTACGTCGTGCAGGGGAATTTATTGACATTGCCAACGAGTCAGGATTAGAAGAATCGAAGGTAGTTGAAGCCTCAATTGCAGTTGCTGAAGCCAAAGCCATCGCCGCCGAAGCATCACTACTAGCTACCAACAAGTTATTTGAACTTGCAGGTACTAAGTCCACATTGGAGGAATTCAACTACAATCGCCACTGGCGAAATGCCCGCGCTCACACACTCCACGATCCCGTTCGTTGGAAATACTACGCTGTGGGTAACTACTTCCTCAATGGTGTTTATCCCCCACGCCATCCTTGGCTGTAATTCTCTAATTCTCTATTGGGGTGAAGCATTCAAAGGGAATATTTACCAAAATGCTTTGCCCCTGATAAATCCAACATTATTTAAGTTGATCCTATGAGTGTTGCTAACCCAATCCAGAGGCAGAGCATTTGGAAAAGCCAGCCGTTTAAGGGGTTGCTTTTCATTGCTATAATTGGTGTCATTAGCTATATTTTTGAACTCATCTTTGGTCAAATTATTCAGCTAAATGTAGGCACAAAGTTGACTTACATCACTATATGTTTCGTATGGTGGTGGCATATCGGTTTTTCCCTCAACGGCTATCCAGGTTCTCGCCTTTCCTCCGGTCGATTTGGACGAGGAACAATAAATTTAGTAGTGCTATCGGCACTAGTTTACATAACTGGAGAAGTTTGGAAATTTATCTCTATAAAACCAGTTCTCACTGATACACAAGCTGGTTTGTGGGGACAAACAGCAATCCTTGTCGCTGCTGCTAGTTTGTTCTTCTTTGACAACACAATTGTTACCACTGATAAAGTACGCAACTGGCATCCTGTTAGTGGCTTTCTCAATGTCTTTTTTGCCGTCTTTTTTATTGCCCCTGCTCTCACCTTTTTGCCACAAATGTGGGGACTTCAACCTTTTTACATTCCTTGGTATTGGTTTCCTTGTTCAACCGTTTTCGGTAGTTTCTTTGAACGTTGGCCTTTAAACAAATTGGATCTAGAAATGCCACGGTTGGGATTACTCCATACAGGTATTATTTTGTTACTCACTCTAATTACAGAATTATTTCTTAAACACCTAGGACTGGATTTGTTTACCACAACTACAGGACCAACCTTTGTAGCTATTTGGACAACTGTTGGTTTAGGATTTGTTTGGCAATTCAATATGTGGCCTTTCACAAATCTATCGCAGCCCATTAAGGGCATAGCTGCATCTGTTGCTAGTTTAATAATTTCGCTTTTGTTGTACCTGGTGACAGTATCTTTGGTAGGTCAGGAAAATATTATTCAAGGGCTTTATTGGTGGTTTAATATCCTTTGGGCTCAAGTATTCTTAATGGCTCCGGGACTATACGACGTAATTAACCTCTGGCAGGCTGTACCACCACTAGTTAAGGAACAGGATAGTTGAGGAACAGGAAGCCTTGGGCTTGAATCGTAATTCGTAATTACCTCACGCAGAGTCGCAAAGAAGAATATAAGAGTATCTCACATCTTGCACCAATAAAATTTGATGTAATTTAATCACACAGTATCAATCACAAACCCTTGATTTAGCGAGAAAAACCTATAAAAATAAGGTAGCCTTATCGCGCATCTTTTGAGGATGCCTGGGTTGGTACGGAGAGGTGCAAGATCTGAGGTATGATCTAAATAAATGAAAGAATTCTCAACTTTTACTCTCTGCGTCTGGTGTGTGAAAACTCTCCATAAAATATTTTTTAATATGCAACTAATCGAAACTAAAAAATCTCAAAATTATCTTGACATAGCTAAGTCTTTAGCAGAGGAATTTGCCCAGACTGCTGTGGAGCGGGATGCAAAAGGGGGAACACCAAAGCATGAACGCGATCGCTTGCGCCAAAGCAACTTGCTCAAACTGATCGTACCCACAGAATTCGGTGGTTTAGGAGAAAGTTGGATTACTGTTCTACAAATTACCCGTGAGTTTGCCAAGGTTGATAGTTCTATTGCTCACGTCTTTTCTTACCATCATTTAGGTGTAGTAGTTCCTCACATCTTTGGTTCGGCAGAGCAGAAACAGCGATATTATTCAGAAACTATTCACAACAATTGGTTTTGGTGCAATGCCCTCAACCCATTAGATAAAAGAACTACTCTGACACCGGAAAATAATTATTTCCGTCTTAACGGCATCAAAAGCTTTTGTTCTGGTTCCCACGATTCGGATATATTACCGATCACTGCTACTAATCAAGAAACTAATGAATTGATTATTCTAGTAATTCCCACCCAAAGGCAAGGTGTGACTGTTCACCGTGATTGGGATAATATGGGGCAACGCCAAACAGACAGTGGTAGTGTTACTTTTGAAAATGTGTTAGTGTATCCTGACGAAATTCTTGGTAGTAGAGATAAACCCAGTCAACCCTTCAACACTATTCGCGCCTGCTTAACTCAATTGAATCTTGCTAATATATACCTGGGAATTGCACAGGGAGCATTTGCATCTGCTAAAATCTATACTGGCACTAACACAAAACCTTGGCTGACATCAGGTGTAAAAAGTGCAACACAAGATCCATACATTATCCAGCATTATGGCAATATATGGGTTGATCTTCAGGCAGCCACTTGTCTAGTTGATCAGGCAGGAGAATTACTACAAACAGCTTGGGAGCAGGAATGGTCACTCACCGCAGAACAACGAGGAGAATGTGCGCTGTTTATCGCTACAGCCAAAGTGCTCGCAACTAGAGTTGGCTTGGATATTACCAACCGGATTTTTGAAGTTATGGGTGCACGCGCTACTAACGCCAAATATGGTTTTGATCGCTATTGGCGTAATCTCCGCACATTCACTCTCCACGATCCAGTGGATTACAAAATCCAAGATATAGGAAATTGGGCGTTAAACGATCAACTGCCACAACCCAACTTTTATTCTTAGAAGGACAAGAGTGTAATTCCACTATTCAGCTATAAGCTGCCCAAAGGAGGGAAAGACCGGAGCAGAAGAGCAGTGCATCGACAAGATATTGGAATATGTGAATGCTCATGCGCTGGACGATCGCTTTTCCGACAAATGAGCCGGCCATGACGGATGCCCCAACAATGAGGCCCTGCAAGAGTGCGGCTGGCGGAAGGGCGCCGAGTTGCTGGAAGGTCGCGACTTTGCTGACCATCAATGCAAGTGAGCTGGCGGCCTCCGTCGAAAGAAAAGCGCCCTTCAGCAAGCCATAGGACGTGAAGGCCGGCACGCTGAGCGGACCAGTCGATAGAATGATGCCGGTCAAGTAGCCGATTGCCGCACCGGCTATCGCGAGCTGCCAAAGCCGAATGTGGAAGCTCCGAGCATGGAGCCAGCGCCGTGTTGGAATCATGGCAAGGAAAAAAGCGCCGATCGCTATATCGACGATATGCGACGGTAGCACCAGCAGAGTGCGCGCGCCGAGCGCCGCCGCCGGCACGCCGGGAATCGAGTAAGCGGCGAACGCACGCCAATCTACCTCCCCCCACCATGCCATCACTCTAGAGATGTTCGACATGAGGGATGCCACCGCCATGATCGGCACGGCCTGCTTAGGACCGAACTGATACACCAAGATCGGAAGGAGCATGATGGACGAGCCGGTGCCGATGATGCCGCTGAGGGATCCGGCCACGAGTCCCACGATCAATACAAAGGCGTAGGCTACGATAAGCCCTCCGTTATTTCATAAGAAAACTCGGTAAGTGGGAAACTCAGTTCTAAAGAACTGAGAGGGAAACGACCCGGCGACTTTAGTCGCAGTGAATCTTTTTTAGTCATCCATTACCGCCTTGGGGCTGTTCGATTTGGCGTACCAATGTAATTGCACTTTCAATGTGTCTCAGGGACCTTAAGACTGTTTAACCACTAGCGACAGAGCCGGGGATAGCTTGGCATCCCAGGGTGTCGTGACTCAAATAACGTTTACCTATTACTAGGTGGTCTGGTCAGCACAGCTTGCTTGATTTCTCTTAAAGGGCTGGGTTGCTGATGCGAGATTGAGCTACCCCACGGATAAATCCGTGGGGTTCCAACTTACTACGTAAGTTTCGTATACCCTATCTCTTCTCTTCGAGACGCTACGCGAACGAGACGCTACGCGAACGTGGTTCCGACTCCTCACGCACTATTGGATTACGGAAGATCTACTCTTTCCCACTCTGAAGAATAGGAGACTTTGAACTAGTCCCAGTTCTCGCAGATTTATGAATGCTCCGATTAAATCAAGCCTTCCGTCACGATTGCTCCACCTTCAGCTAGGTTTCTAGCTGCTTGATTTAAATCACTCGGAACATTTTCTACTCATGTAGAGTAGAAAATTTAACCGATTTCGTAGCACTTTCAGCCAACAGTCTTGGTCGAAACTTAATGCAATCAAATGTTGCTATTAAAAATCATAACACATGGACGGCGATGAAGAAAGCCCGCACCCTACCCCCATAGATGAATCTAGGGGCTACCTCGGCGCGGATAATTTGGTGTAGAAAGCTTTAAAAACAAGTGTTTAGTTTTTCTGACTTCCAAACGCTTGCTTTGTGAAATTGCCAAATGTGGTTCTACTAAGTCAGTCGGCTCTAGCAAAGATACTTATATTATCATTGTAAATTTAAATAAACATCGCTAATTGACATATTACCGTTATCTTAGGTTGTAACGGGGCAGGTAAACCAACTCAGTTATGAGCCGAATCATCGCAGTTTTTAATCAGGCGGGAGGTGTTGCCAAAACCACCCTAACCCAAAACCTGGGCTACCACCTAGCACAACTGGGTCATCGTGTCCTGCTCATCGACATCGACCCCCAAGCCAGATTAACCATTTTTATGGGCAAGGTCCCCAGGGAAATAGAGCAAACTGTCAACAATGCCATTGTCGATGAACAACCCCTGCCAATTATTGAGGGGATTCATTGATTTAGGTTCGGATTATTATACTTTTGGGCAGAGACCTACATCAGCCTTTTGGTGGAGCGACTATAGCTTTAACAATCACATTTTTGACACCTTTAATTTCTTTACTCAAAGGTTCAATTTTAGTTAATTGATCCTCATTATTTACCGTTCCTAATACAGTAATATTGCCATTATCTGTAGCGTTAACTGTTAATTGACCACCGGGTATATTAGCTTCCAACTTAGAACGAACTTCACTAGCCACATCAGCAGCCGCTCTATTTATACCGCCACCAGTTACATTATTGCGTTCTTCACGAGCGCGAATATCAGCATTCAGTTGTCTGCGACGGAGTTCGCTTTGAGCATCTTCTTTACTAGCTTGTTTTGTCTGTTCAGTGGGAGCTTGAGGACTTTCATTGGGGTTAGGTGCAGACTCAGATGTTTTGGCAGGAATTTGACAAGCAACTGTACCAAAAATTAAAACCGTGCTAATTAAGAATGGTGTTATTTTCATAAGAGTAGATAGTAAGCGGGAAACTCAAATCTTGAATACTAGTTTTTGGCAAAATAAAAAGTGAAGGGAGAAGAAGATTCAGCCCTTTTTCCCCCGCTTCCTTTGTTGGTATTAGAGTGTTTCTTCTCGGCGAGCGATAATTGTGACAGCAGCTTCAGCAGGACGCATGGTATCAGCTAGCGGTGTTTTCTGAGGTGGAACTCTGTCGAATCCTGGACGCAGATCATAAATAGCAAATTCCTCGATTCCAAGACCCTTGAGAATAGCTTCAGCGTGTTTAATTTCTGCTTCTGTACCATCAACTAGTAGCAAGTAATCCCCTCTTTGAAAGCGATCGCCATAAACTCGCGCCCGTTCTTCGGGGATTCCCAACTGAGTGAGCGCAGCAGCATCACCTGTAATTCCCCGTCCAACTAATAAACTATCGGGGACCTCCGCATCAGTTGCATCTTTGGCAATTAAGGACACTTGGTTCATGGGGAAACCAGCATTTCCCAGTTCCCTGATTGCTACTTCCCGATCTCGGGGGTGGGAGAATACACCAATGGCCTGTTTGGTAGTGCGTGGAGGTATTTTGTCATAAACTTGCCACTGCTGAATTCTGTGCCGTTGGAGAATTGGGGCAGCACGCTGGATTTCGTCATCTGTGCCACTGACGATGATTACATAGTCCCCTTGATTGACGCGCTCATTGTAGAAGCGATCGCGGTCTTCTGGCAGTCCTAACTGAGTAGAGTCAATTCTATCCCTAGGGGACTGAGGTGAAGTTCCCCGATGAATTAAGGAAATTTGGTCTAAAGCAAAACCTGCATTTTGCAAGTCCTTAATAGCTGCTTGGGCGTCTTGTGACAAGGAAAAATAGCCAATAGCGTATTTTGTAATTTTACCATTGGGGTGGTCATAGATCCTAAATTCTTCCACACCCCACCGCTGGAGAATTGCTTGGGTCTTAGCAACTTCCTCCCCTGTGCCATCTACGATTACTAGATAGTCTCCCCGCTGGACTCGATCATTATAAACTCTAGCTTCTTCCTCTGGGATTCCTAAACCAATCAATCCGCCAATTAGACCTCCTGTAACTGCACCAATCCCAGCACCAGCTAGGGTTGTAGCTAGGGTTGTGGCTACTGCTCCAGCCAGCATTACTGGACCTACACCCGGAATTACCAAAGTACCAAGCCCAACTAACAGGCCCGTCAACCCACCAAAAACTCCTCCAGAAACTGCCCCAACTTTGACGCCTTCTTCCGCTTTGTCCCCGACCTTCTCTTGTACTTGAGTACCAGCAATATTGTCTTTAGCGTCTGCATTCCGGGCAATTACAGAAACTTTCTCCATCGGCAGACCAGAATTTTTCAATTCCTGTAGTACTCCTTCAATCCGATCCCGATGGGGAGGAAATACACCCACGCCTCGCTTACGCACATCTATAACCATTTTTATTGCCAAAATTTATTGATGACACTATCTCTATTAGTTCATCTTTTTTTTATTATTCATCATTCACTGGGAATAAGTTTTACCTCTCTCAATAGGTATAAGTAATTCTGCTTTGAGAGCTAAAATTTCCGGGGAGGAATGCCAACGTGATCACCATCACAACCCAACTCATGGTTGATCACGAAACTTAGTTTTATCTTGTCACCTAGTTTGAAGGGAAGCAAAAATACAATCGATAAAAGTAGGGAATAATTATATGTTTCAAAAACTGTTACTAGCAACTAGTCTAACATTGACCTTTAGCTTATTCTTCCACCTTGGGCAGTTTAGCCTCCAAAAAACTTCTTTGCAGAACCAAGACATTTTTACCATCATCAAAGTTAACAAGTAAACAGTAGAAGTACAGTTGGCAAATAATTGCGGTTTTTATATGATTTCGGGTATAAATGGTCTCAGCTATGATTAAATATTGAGCAAGATACACACTCCACACCCATGAAATACCAAATTTTAGCAACTGTAACTGTTTTGACTATCTTCAGTCGAATGGCAATTGTCCAAGCAGCAAATCCAGAAGACCTACAACAATTATTAGCTACCAAGAACTGTCAAAAATGTGACCTCAGTAATGCTGGTTTGATATTGGCTAACTTATCGGGAGCTAATTTGACCGGGGCTAATTTGACTGGGGCTAACCTCAGCCGATCAAATCTAACTGGTGCTGATTTGCGAGGAGCAAATTTAACTGGTGCTAGTTTATACGGTGTTAATCTAATGGGTGCTAAATTCGCTGGAGCCAATCTCACTGGTGCTGACTTAAGAGATACCTATTTAACAAATACTGAATTTACGGGAGTTGACCTCAGCACTGCTAACTTACTCGGGGCCACAGGGATACCATTAAAAGCTGCTTCATCGGATCAATTCTATGCGTGGGGACTAGCAGAAGCGAATAAAGGCAACCTCCAACCCGCAATTGACTATTTTAGCCAAGCGATCGCTATCAAACCAGACTACGCACGTGCCTACTTAGCTCGTGGTGTTGCCAGCTACCAAAAATTAGATAGGCAAAGTGCCCTAGAAGATGCCCTAATGGCACAAAAACTGTTTACAGAACAAAAGGATCCTAAGGGAGTATTGACAGCTAAGGCCTTTGTCAAAGAATTAAAAACGCCCTTCAAAGAAGTAGTAAGTGCTGGTAGCCCTAGCTTTGTTGACTTTTTTAACAGTTTGAGTTCAGCACTGCTAGAATTCTTCCCATAGAATTCTTCCCATGTTACCTCTCATTAAAGGAGTCAGATTAGCGATAGAATTGCCCCCTAAATGTGTAAGGGGTAAAAATTTAAACTTAGCTTTGAATACTTACTTAGCTCCTATGGGCGTGATTGTTAGCTATGGGGGAGATTCACCACGCATTCAGGAAACCTTTGTTTGAGGGATTTAAAGACTGGACAAGGTGCTTGGTCTTGTAAATTTTCTGGTTTACTCCAGGTAAAGGGAGCTTTGTGGGCAGCAGAAATCCACAACAACCGCTTGGCCCTAGTCATGGCAACATAGAGTAGGCGGTACTCCTCGGCGATTTTGAGGTGGTTTGCCTGTTCCCAGGCTTGTTTGGCGTTGGGGATATTCGCTGAACCGTGGTGCAGGGCGGTGCGAATTTGGGCGCGAGCTACTTCCGATAGGGTAAAGTTACCTAAAAACTGGCTTTGGGGGAGGACCCAAGACTTACCGGGGATGAGGTTTTCGTGGAGGAAGGGTAAAAATACATAGTCCCAATCTAGACCTTTGGCTTTGTGCATAGTGATGATTGTCAGTTGACCAGTGCGGGTGTAGCGTTCTTCAGATTCTTCGGTTTCCACTGGTTCAAACCGTTCGGAACTGACAATTTCACTGAGGACTGACAGCATGGTTTTTAGGGAGTTATTGCCGAATATTTGCTGATTTACCCGTTCTGCTAGTTTGTCAGCGGTTGCTAACTCTGCCTGGTCGTAATTTAGGGTCAATGCCAGAAAGGAAATCAACTCGTACAGGGGTAGCTCTAACCGAGCGCGGAGTAAACTGCGACAAAAGTATGCGGCTTTTTGGGCTGGTTCTGGTTGGGGTGGGGTCAGAGGGCTGGGGTAGAGGAATTCTTCCGGTAGACTAGCTAGGATGTTCAGGTCTTGGGTGGGAATTAACTGACGCTGTACCAATACATCAAGGGCAGCTTTGAGGTGGTCAGGGGAGTGGGGGCGATCGCAAAATTGCAGCAGTGATAGGATTTCCTGGGGGATATGGGAGCGTCTTTCCCGTTCGCCTACGTCGTAAAGGATAATGTTATGCTTTTGACAAATAGGGGACAGTAATCCCGCTAGCCATCGACCTTGACGATTTTCCCTGACGAGGACTGCTGCTGATGGCTTTACCTCCTCCTGGGCAAATAACTCAACCAACCTCAGAGAAATTAATTCGGCTGTGTGATAGATGTCACGGGGGATGTACAGTTCTAGTCCCCGTCCCACCGGCTCAGGGTTGGCGTTCTTTTGTGGGTCCCCGGCGGCAACTGGGTGGATTGTTTGGGGTCGAAATGGGGTATCTTGGTTGTCTTTAGTTTGGCTATTTACCCATTCTAAGGTGAAGTTAGCGGCAGCAATGATGATTTCGGCACTGCGACCAGCTTGGTTCATGGTTGCCAACCGCCCACTGAGTTCACACTCTAGGCAAAATTGGCGAAAATAAATCGGGTCAGATGGGGTGAAGGTGGAGTTAATTGCTTGGTTAGGGTCCCCAACCCGGACTAGGTTGAGAGTGTCCCCTGCCAAGATTTCCAGCAACTCGGTCTGTAAGGGGCTAGAGTCTTGGGCTTCATCTTCAAAGACTGCAAAAACTTGGTTTTGCTCAACCCGTCGGACGCCTTCATTTTTTAAGACCCGTAGGGCAGCTAAAATCATGTCATCGTAGTCGATGAAGTCACGCGATCGCATGATGTTTTGGTATTGTTCGTACAACAGGGCCGCAATATCCAAAATTGGATAGCAATCTCTGATTTGTCGGCCCCACCCTTGGAGTTGCTCTGGGGAGATACCCGAACTTTTGGCTTCATGGATAATGGTGTCAGCTAATTCTGGCAGAACTTCCGTTCGCAACACTGATTGGCGACGTAACCTTTCTGTCTCTTCCCCGTCAAATTGCTCGCCCTCTAGTAATTGCAGATAAATCTCTAAATTTTGCGTAATCCACTGTTCCACCGCCGTACGAATAAAGCGGTGACTTTGGGTAGGAGTAATCAGGGTGACATTTTCCAACTGCAACCCAGATAGGTCAGGATAGCGGAGGGCAATATTTAAGGCCAAACCGTGTAATGTATAGACAGCAAAGCCAGTTTGGGGTAAGGATAAATCATCCCGTAAATATTTGCGGATTTTGGTCTTGATATTAGCCGCAGCGGAACGGGTGAAGGTGACCACCACCAACTGTTTACGAGTACTGCGTCCTACTCCCTCGTATTGATGGGCAATGGCAATGGCTACTGCTGCTGCCATGCCTGTAGATTTGCCGGCACCGGGGACAGCAGAAATGGCCAGAGGTCCCGACTGCCAGTCAGCCATCTGTTTTTGTCCGGGGCGTAAACTCTCCCGGATGCGGTGAATGTTCTCCTGTCGCGATAGCAATGATAATTGAGTGGGGTTATTGTCTGACATGTAGCTAGGTATAGAAGAGTTTTCAGAAGTAATGGCAAATCGCAGACTTGATCTACATTATTTGGCTCTAGCGGGAGCAGTTGCCTTAGGGGCAATTTTGCGCTTTTGGCATTTAGGCTTTAAACCTTTATGGATGGATGAGGTAATTACGGCTATTTTTAGTTTGGGGAGAAATTACCATGATTTACCTTTAGATATGGTGATGCCCTTAAGTCAGGTGCGGGAGATTTTTACTTTCCAACCGGGGGTTAGTTATCCCCAAATTGCCACAAATTTGGCTACTCAATCTACCCATCCACCACTATTTTTTTGCCTCATGCATAGTTGGTTGGGGTGGATACTCCCCTTGGGCCATGAATGGGTAGCAAAATTGCGATCGCTCCCCGCTTTATGTGGGGTGGCGATGATCTTGGCCATTTACGGTGTAAATCGTATCGCTTTTTCCCCAACATCTGGAATTATCGCCGCATTGTTCATGGCAGTGTCGCCCTTTGGGGTTTACCTTTCCCAGGAAGCACGGCACTATACGAGTCCGATGCTAATCATAACTTTAGCATTATTGGTGTTGATGCAAATGCAGCGGCAGCTAGGGGAAGGTGGTCAAATTAGAGTTTGGGTTTGGCTATTATGGATAATTATTAATATTGTTGGTCTTTATGTTCACTACTTTTGTGGTCTGGCTTTCTTTGCCCAAATTACTACCCTGATTTTGCTGATTTATGGGAGTAAAACTAATAGCCGTAAATGGCTGGGGCTGATTTTATCCAGTAGTATGGTTGGGGTGAGCTTCTTACCTTGGTTATTGTTGGTCTTAAAGCACTTTCATAGTTCTGACACCAGTTGGTTGCCCTCACCCTCCCTATTTGCTCCCCTATATCAAACCCTGATTAGTTGGGTGTTGATGGTCATTGCCCTACCAGTGGAAAATCAACCGTTGCCTGTTATAGTTGGCTGTGGCTGTTTGATGGTGATTTTGGCAGTTGGGTTGGGTTGGAATAGTCAACAGGGTTTAAGGCAGCTGTGGTCCAATGGTAAAACTAACTTGCCCACATTCACCCTGTTAAGTTTTACCATAGTTGTGTTGTTACAATTTTTCGCGATCGCTTATTTTTTGGGGAAAGATATTACTGTCGTCCCCCGTTATCACTTTGTCTATTATCCGAGTTTTTTGGCTTTGCTGGCAGCAAGTTTGCGTAAAAGGGTGGCTCGGATCTATTTGTTGGTGGGAATATGTAGTTCTGTCTTTGTTGTTTCTAACTTAGCCTTCCTAAAACCCTTCCAACCCGAACGAGTAGCCCAAAATATGAATTTAGATCCTGGTTTACCAGTGATGTTGGTGTTAGGATATAGTGATTTTCAGGATGTAGCTTTGGGGTTGAGTTTTGCGCTGGAATTAGCTCAGGTGAGAAGTCAGAATTTACAGCCAGATCGGGTGGCTTTTTTGTATAAGTCCCCCAATTTTGGGGTAGTTAGTCAAAAGCTTTCCCAGGTGACGGGGCTCGGTCGATCTCCTTTGGATTTATGGATTGTTGGACCAGGGATGTTTGACAATGAATTTCCTCCCCATCTATCTTTGGGGAGTGAGAATACTTGCAATATAGATCGGACACAGTTCTATCGGGTGGGGATTCCCTATCAGTTGTATCGGTGTGGTGTTAAACTGACGGGGCGACAAAAGAGCTAGGATACGGATTTTGTAGCACTTTCAGCCAACAGTCTCGGTCGAAACTTAATGCAATCAAATGTGCTGAATTTGAGTTGTTTTCTTCTCCGGTTTATTCCCCGGATTCTTCGGCACGTGCTTTAAAATACTCCCTCATAGACTCCTTGGTAATAATTTCATCACAAATGTCGTCTTTAAGTAAAGATCCCCTTGCTTGAATCCAAGGATTTTCCTGATGAGTCATGTGTTCTAAATAGTAAGCATCGCAACCGAAGTATACTTTTACAACTTCACCTAAAAAATCTAGGATATCTTCAGGAATATCAGGTTCCTCTACCTCTTCCTGAATAGGTTTCCAGCTAAATTTTTTATACTTTTGGTACAAAGCAGGAATCACGGGCCCATGCACCCAAGCCTCAAAGTCTTCTTCAAACAAAGGTTCGTTCTATAAGGCTAAATGCCAAGCTTGAGCGTAGTAAACCAGCTTTTGTAGTTTGAGGTTACTAATGTAAGAGCCAGTTTCATTAGCCAGATGGATAAAGAATTCTGCTACGTCAAAGCAAGTCAGCATACTTTTTCCTCCTGAACTACTACATACTCCAAACCGCTTACCTTTATAAACAGCATAGATAATCGTGTCTCCGCTGTCTATAAACCTGTCTTGTCTTATGGTACAATTGTACCATAAAATAACAAAATCATCAGGAGCTTGTAGACTGATTAGCGACTTGCGATGGCAATCACCATCGCACCCCCTAGGCCTATTGGCCATCGCACTCTTCGTAATCCTTGCCTAGAGGCTCAGTTCCCGAAATGTCTAATAATTGCAGAGAAATTAATAGCTGGCTCAGATGTATGCGAAGTTCGAGGATCGGAAAAGAACTCATAATAACCCGCATAATAAGTAATCGTGCAGAATTATTTACACAGGACTTTTCAGTCTGGATAAGAGTTTGATGCCTAAATTTTGTGCAATTAATTTTGCATAGGTACTTAATACGGGTTAGAATATGTCCCATCTGCAAGGGAGTACCCAAAACCGTTATCTGTTAACTGACCATTGCGATTAACACTAATTAAATTGTCAACAGGATAGCCTGCATTGAGTGGGATCGCTGCTGCGGATTAGGGTAGTCTACTGAGTGGGGTTGACAGACCATCAATACTGAAAATATTCTTTTCCTGTTGATACTCCCTAACTCCCTGCTCACCTTTTTTACTTGCCCATTTAATTAAAGTTTGGCGTTGTCCTTGATATTCGTACAGGGGGACACCAAAACCACAGGAAGTTTGCACCCGTTCAATATCAGCTATGATAATTTGCCGAGTTCCAGGAATAGGTGGGAAATGAGAGTATAAAGACTCCCAAGCGGGAGCATCGGGTAAAACTGTATACCCCCTGCCGTAAAGACGCAAAATACAAGCTGGTTCTTGAAAAGCGCAAAACATAATAGTAATCCGCCCATTTTCTTGGAGGTGGGCTGATGTTTCATTACCACTACCTGTAACATCAAGATAGCCAACCCGGTGCTTGGAGAGGACACGAAAACTTTCTAAACCTTTGGGAGAAAGGTTAACATGACCTGTAGGACTCAGGGGTGCTGTGCCAACAAAGAACAGGTGTTGCTTGGCAATGAAGTTTTGCAGTTCTTCCGTGATATGGTCAAAAAGTTTAGCCATGGGTAATGGGTGATAATGAACTTCATTTTGTCTCCCTACTTACAACAAATCAATAGTGAGGTTGCCAGTCGTGCTGGTGTTAATTTGTCTGTGCTGCGCCTTGACCAGATCCACCCACTAATTAATGGTAATAAATGGTTCAAGCTTAAGTATAACCTCTTGGCAGCTCAAGAAGAAAACTACACAACACTGCTCACCTTTGGGGGTGCCTATTCTAACCATATTTTTGCCACTGCAGCAGCGGGAAAACTCTATGGATTGCGAACTATTGGGGTAATTCGGGGGGAGCAGAGGCTACCACTTAACCCCACCTTGAGTTTTGCTGTAGAACAGGGAATGGAACTGGTATACCTCAATCGTCAAACATATCGCCAACGCCACACCAAAGAACTACTCGAAGACCTCCAGCACCGCTTCGGTCAGGTATTTATAATTCCCGAAGGTGGCAGTAATCTTAACGGTGTACGCGGCTGTGTGGAAATAGCCCAGGCAGCTACAACATTTAACACAGTATGCCTCCCCTGTGGTACGGGGACAACCTTAGCGGGGATAGTCCTAGGACTTTTGTCAAACCAAAGAGCGATCGCTTTCCCGGTGCTGAAAAATGGGGCTTTTCTGTCCCAAGAAATCAACACCTTACTAACTAATTACTTACAATCCGGTCTACCAGTCCCCCATAGCTCCCCTGCCCCTTGGGAACTGGTGTGTGATTACCACTTTGGTGGCTATGCCAAGGTAACTAGGGAGCTATTACACTTTACAGAGGAATTTAGGCAGACACATGGCATCCCCCTAGATCATGTATACACTGCCAAGATGTTTTATGGAGTGATAGATTTATTACAGCAAGGATTCTTTCCCAGGGGCGATCGCTTGCTGTTAGTTCATACTGGGGGACTGCAGAACTCCTCACTAGGAATAAGTGATGGCCAGACGAGCATGCTCGGCTAATATCTCCTGGTCAAGGGGGTGGACGGAATATTGGGGAGTTAGTGCTAGTAAGCGGAAAATTCTCTCCCTAGTTGCTTCCACCACCGATCTATCCAGGCTACCTTAGCAAAGTCTGCGGCTATGTGGTAAGTACCTTCAACGGCAGATGAATTAATATTCCGGGAAATGATCAATAAATCGCACCCAGCATTAAATGTCTGGGCCACTGTACCAGGTTGGGTAAACCTGTGAGCCACGGCCTTCATATCTAAATCATCAGACACAACCACACCCTGAAACCCCTGTTCTTCCCGGAGGATCTGCGTGTTTATCTTTATCCGTTAAGGAAGTACCAGAAACACAGAGAATTAGGTGATTACCAAAGCTTGATTGTGACATACTGGATTTGGGGACTAAAAGGCTAGAGAAAAGCAGTCAGCAGTGACACTAACTGCCGTAAAGTTAAGGGGGATACTGAGCAATCACCATTGTGGATCGATACAGTGATGACCATTTTTCGACTAAACTCTAAGGGGATATTAAAGTGAACGTGCAGAAAGGCTAAGTTACTGCAAAGACTTTGCTCACTCACTTCCATCACGTTTTGTATGAGCAACACAAGTAATAATTATAAGTACTTTACAAGGTTTATAAGTACGTGTAATACTTACAAATTAAAGAGTTATTATTTAAACAATATGAGCAACCAAGTGTATCAAGTCTTTGAAGAAATTGAATTTAAAGCCAAGCTCTTGGCTCAATACTGGGATAATTTTTATACAGAAATATCTCAATATTTGCCGGAGACATACCAACCAGAGATGCTAGATCTATCTAGGAACTTAGAAAATGCTTTAAGTAAGCTGGTGGATGAACTTCGTAATCCAACCCTTATCCTGGCTACCACGGGAACTACAAGCAGTGGTAAAAGCACCCTAGTAAATCTATTATGCGGTATAGAGATTGTCCCTGTAGCAGTAAGTGAAATGAGTGCTGGGGCTGTCACCATTGAGTACAGTGATGAGAAGTCACTAATTATCCATGAAACACCGGGAGCATTGTGGGAGTGTGGGGAGTGGCTAGGGATTACTGAGAAGGAAATTTATCAACGCTTGTATCAAGTGATGACAAGTTATATCGAAAACAGGGAGGAACAACCAAATTTAGCTTGTCCACAATCTACAATTTATTACCCCTTCCGACTTGTAAAAGAGTCTCAATTAGAATTATCACGAGGTACAAGGGTAAGAATTCTGGATTTACCTGGTTTAGCTTATGTAGGTGATGAAGGTAATGCAAATGTTATTAGGCAGTGTCGAGAGGCTTTGTGCATAGTCACATATAACAGTGCAGAAACTGATTCACAGAAAGTAAAAAGTTTATTACAAGAAGTTGTGCAGCAAGTAAAAGATTTAGGTGGTTCTCCTGCGCGAATGCTCTTTGTTCTCAATCGGATTGATGTTTTTCGAGCAGATAGCAATTGGCCAGAAACAGAAAACCGATTTGTGGAAAAAGCTATACGTGATATTAAACATGAACTCAGTGAAAGATTACAAGAATATACGGAAGAAATTGAAAATTTAGAAGTAGTAAAACTGAGTACATGGCCTGCTTTGTTGTCGCTTCAGATACAAAATGTAGATGATATCTACAGTAATGAAGCTTGTAAAAAAGCGGATAATCATTTTAATGGATTAATTGAAGATATATTAGAAGATCTGCCACGTAACACCCAAAAATGGACTAGACACGACAGAAAAAGGGTTGCTCAAGCATTATGGCAGAAATCTTATGCTGAAGAGTTTCAGCAGAATTTAAAGTCTCATATTAATCAACATTTTCCCCAGTTAGTAATTCCCCAAATGATAGACCGTTTCAATATTGCTGCTGGAAATGCCATTCGAGAATGGTCTATACAAACAACTACAGCTGTTCTTAATAGTTCAGAAGAAAAATATCAACAAGAATGCGAAAATATATCACAAATTAGAGAATCACTTAAGCGTTTCCTGGAGATTAGTGATAGCAACTTAAAAGAACCTTTTGAAAAATTAGACACAGCAGTTAAACAAGTTTTAGCACAACAGTCAGATAATGATGTTGTAACTTATATAAAAGCAATACTGGAAAAACTTCAGGAAAGCGAACCATACAAAAAACTTGGAGAAAAACTGTATCCCCTAGCTTTATGGAATAATGAATTCAAAAAAGGAATTAACGAAGTATTAGAAGCAGTGGCAAAATCTTTAGAAAGTGGAAATATAGAGTTAGACGGTCTGAACTTAAGGAAAGTAAATAATTTAAATATTAATTTACTGGGAAGAAATTTAAACCGCTTAGTTGGTTTAGGTTACACAGGTTCAATTGCTAAATTAGGTGAAATAAGAGTAGCTAAAACAGATGCAGAAAAAATTAAACTCAAACAAATAAATGAAGAACTAAATGAGCTAGCTATCCACCTTAACATTGTTGTAGAGGATGTACTAAAGCAAATCTCTAACCAAGAATTAAATAGAATTTATCAGGCTGTGTTTGAATTATTTAGTTGCCATTTGTCTTACGTTGAAGAAAAATCAAATGATATTGCACCTAACATAGCTATAAAATTTCCTGACTCCCAACTAAGTCAAGTTAGTACTCAGCTTACATTTAACTTTCGGTTTAAATCAGGATTTGCTATTACACAAGGAACTTGGGAGGAAGAAATCACAGTTGAAAAAAGAGTTAGAGCGTGGTATAAATTATGGCTTGGCAAGAGAACTATTCGTGAAACGCAATATCAACCACGTTCTAGCGATAATGCTAAATTACCTAGTGTAGAAGATTTACTTCTAGGTTGGATGCTCCAAGCACAAGAGAAAGAACCAGAAAGAGTAAATCAAGTTGCCAGCTGGTTACTAGAGCAAATTGATTGTTTAAAAAAAATGTAGATAAAGTTCAAAATGATGTTATTGATCGTTATCAGGAAAGACTTGATCAAGCAAATCAAGAAATTACTCTAGATTTTGAAAAGCAAAAACACGTTTGGCAGCCTATGCAGCAAAAAGCTCAAGTCCTAGCACGAGAATTTGATAGTTTAGGGAATTCTTTGAAATAATGAGAAATGCAATTATTTATGAATCTGCAAAACATAGAATGCTCGGTTGGTGAAGATTTGGAGAAACTTTATACACAAGTTTTTGACGAAATTTATCCTCACATAAAAAATCAAAAAAAAGGAATTCTGTCTACAGTAATATATATAATAATTGATGAAGAACAAGCTAAATATATTTGTGACTACTTTAAAATTCAAAGTACATCATTATTAGACGATGATGTAATTATATCATCAGACGTTATTGGGCTTTTTATAATTAACCCAAATGAAAAAACCCAATGGCCGATCAGTTTAGTAAAAGAAGGTGTTAAGAGTGTACGTAAGTCTTTTGGTAGTAAATTGGAGGATAATGATATGAAATTATTTCAAATTGTAATAGTGGGATGTCTAATTGTAGGAGCTGTTGCTTGTTTAAAATATCTCGATCTCGTTCGCGAAAAAAATAAGAGAAAGCAATCAGAATCTTACAAAACACAGACACCGATTAAAGCTCCTCAACCTGTAGATTTATGCCTTGTTGTACCAGCATCAGTAGTAAGAAATGCAAGAATAGATAATCTAATTAGTGTTTCTAATATAGAAGAATTCATAGATAGCTCCATATATTTTATATGTACAAGTTCTAAAGATGCAGATGATATTCAGAATCATCTAATATTAACAGAGGAAGATATTATCACTGTGAGTGACCAAAGAGAAGTTTACATCAGAATTTATATTGCTGATGGGGAGGAAATGATAGGGAAAAAAGTCCCATATATTTTAAAAAGAAATTTACCTCACGATGGAGGTTTTATTAAGGAATTAGCATGTCTTAAATATCTATCTATCTCTGGTTTAGACAAGTTTAATCGTAATTAAGGAGCATTGAAATGGATTGGAAAACAGCATCTTCTTACTATGAAGCTCGTCTCAGTGATGCGCTAAACATACAGCGGTATGCGATTAACCTGACCATGCTACCCCAAGCTGAAGTTCCTCATCGGTTAAAAGATATACTCTTACAAGAAGCAGAACCAACTCGTCGTCAGCTTGAAAGACTAAAAAAACGGGAGTTTCGCATTGCTGTTGTCGGCTTAGAAAAAGCTGGGAAAAGCACCTTTATTAATGCTTGGCTAGAATGTGATTTACTACCAGCTAAGGGAGGAAGATGTACATTTACAACCACACAAATATACTCAGTTGAAAATGAGTCTGAACAAAAACTCGAAGTACAAGCAAAAACTGAAGAGGAATTTCTCAGACTACTCAAAGAACTTGAGCAAGCAAACGCGCAAGAAGACCTCAATACCATACGGAAAAATGAAATAACTTTACAACAAGTAAGAAGAGATGGTAATCTTACTGTTCCATTTACAAGATTAGAAGATGTCAGAGAACCACTGAAGAAGTATGTAGCAGATGAAAGATATGCCCATGCTGTTTTAGAAGCTAGGCTTTATACTAATAAACTCGCACAAGCTGAAGGTATAGTTTTTTACGATGTTCCTGGTTTAGATTCAGGTTTAGCGAAGCACGTTGACGAAGCACAGGAAATGCTTTCAGACTGCGATGCTGTGATATTGGTACAACGGTTTACTAGTCTTAGAGAAAAAGAACTAGCAATAATCAAATTTACTGAACTTGGTGACAAAAATGTCTCGGTTGCTGATAAGCTTTTTGTTTTCTTAAGTAGGATTGATTCATTAGGTAGTGCAAATGCTCTCAAAACCCATATTCAAGAAGCTGCTCAGGATTGGTGGAACCGTGCAAAACTTCCACCCGATCGCATTGTATATGGTTCAGCCGGAGCATATTTAATATTGAATGCCTTAGCTGGAGAACAGACTAAGTCGGATGTTGGCTCAGCAAGTACGATTCAAGATAAGCTGAGGGAATTAACTGGAATCACAGATGAAGCAACTCTAACCAAAAACGGCACTGGTATCCCTGACATAAAACAAAAAATATTTGACTATATTAACAACGAACGAGTATTTGTATTAAAGAAAAGATGCGAAGCTTCTATTAATAGGATTAACAGCACTTCGGAAGAAATTTATAATCTAGTCAGGAGAAAATATGCGGAAAATCCTGAAGAAGCAAAGCTTCTAGAAGAGAACAATCGACGGATTCTATTTACTAAATGGTGGGATCAAAAATGGGAAGAAATTAAAGCTGATTTACAAAAATATTATGAATCCTCTGTTATTAACCAACCCTTGGAGAATTTAACAGCTAAATCCTTTACCCAAATAAATAAATTTCGAGAACGATACCTACAAATTGTCAAACAGGAAGTAGCACAACTTAAGGAAAAAACTTTTAAAAAGAAAGATACTATCTTTCTTGCTAACTCAAATCCTGACTTTGATCGCATGAAAGCTAATTATGCTTGGCGTGATGATTTGTATAGTGATATTAGCAAGCTTTTATCTTCTATTGCCCATCAACTAGCTCAGGAATTAGAAAAAGAAGCATTAAAATTAGTTGAATATATGACAACCCTGTTATGGGGGAGTAATCAAGTTAATGAAAGATTGATTGAAAATTCAGAGGATTATTTCTTATCTAAATTAGAAAACAGCTTAAGTGTATTATTTTTACGCTTTGCACGTCCAGTAGCAGAAGCACTGATTCGTGGACCTGTTGACAGCGATACCCGCATTCAAATCATCAAAAGCCTGGGCATAGATATTGAAATTGTTGATAACTACTACAGTGGTGAAGAACTTGCCTTTAAAGTCCTTAGAAGATATGTTAAATATGGAGCAGATTTACTTTTTGACTCTGAACTTAGGCGAAAAGTTTTAGGGGTAGAAATCCCAGATATAATTTCCAATCATAATGGAGTTAAATCTCTGCAAGATGAAGTAATTTTTGAAGTTGAGAATGATATTAATGCTTTTGAAGAATACCTACGTTCAGCTATTTTTGATGCTGCTGGTTTTGAGTCATACTGTATTCAAGAATTAAAGGGTCTAGTTGATAAGTTTAGAGAGGAAAAGGGCACCTGGGCTGGAGTTGTTCTTAATGAATGGTTACAAGGCAATTCACTCCTCTTAGCTGAAATACCACATAATTTGAAGTCCCCAGAGTCTAACTTAGAAGTTAGCGAAAGATTAAGGCAGTTATCTATTGCCTTAAGAAGAAATCGCTTGCAAGATGGGGTGGAATAGGGCTGGATGACCTTATTTTGGATGGCTACTCCGCACTGATCAAATAACTAATGGATAATGCTAGAATCTTTACCCCTAGTCGGATTATCTCAATTCCTTCAGTTGCCTTCAAGTCCAGAAGAATGATTTTCCTAGCGATCGCTGTTAGAGATGTAACAATCACCAGTTCTACTTGCAAAATGTGCTTTTTGAGATATCCTGTAGCTTTAATATACCAGATACAGGGGGAATATTTTTGTTGCCATAGTAGTTCATTTTTAGATTTGGGATTTGCCAATTGAGCTAGCGTGGCCTTGGGTGTTGGGAATTTTAGATTTGGGATTGAGAAGAAAACAGATCAATCTCTCCTGCTCCCTCCCCTATCTGGGTTCACTTTTCACTCGGTGTATGGCACTTTTGAAGGTGCATAATTTTGATATGCTCCCGTTTCACTCCTCAAAGGTTCGTGCGGGAGTATGTCACCTTGCTCCTGTAACAACATCTTCCTGTCCTCTTTAATCTATTTTGTCCAGGACGTTTGAGACGCGCTAACCCTTGTACCTTCCGTACACTATCGCTGTCCCTTGCGAACCATACCTAGTCCATAAAGATATAACTCTGTAACTGCATAGAAACGAGGGGGAGGATCTTTGGGACGAGAGCGTTCTGTTAAAATACCAGCTTCAACCATACCTTTGATGCGAGATGATAAGTTCTCACCTTGAACATCCCATATTTCAGCCAAACGATTTTCATCAATGGGAGATCGTTCATTTTTAAGTCTTTCTAGAAAATTTTCTAATTCAGGGTATTCGTTACGCACTTCAGCTACACGTTGTTGAGAGACATTAGGAAAAGCATGGATTAATGCTTTTGGACGCAATATTATTTCTGAAGTGGATTCTGTATCAAATTCTTTCTCTTTTTTGACTGCCTCTTCTAAAAGCAGTATTAAACTTCGGGGGAAGCAATTTTTTTGACCATCTGCAATACGAGTGCGAACCCAGTTGTACGTATAAGCTTTATTACCGCTTCCCATGCGCTCACCCCAGAGGGGGTAAAGACTTTTACGCAATTGTTCTAGCTCAATTATATCGAGCCTTTCGACAGTAACTCCTAACTTATCTGCCAAAGATGTTTTTAGAGATCCAGAATTTAGGGCTTGACGCAGTACCAAACGCCAGAGATCAGCTTCTTCCCAACGTAGCGGCAGTGAACGTCCACTGTAATGCCCTGTATTCGTAAAATTCAGTTGATTCCAAATATCCTCACGTAAAAATATCTTCGGTACAATCTGCTTGAGGCTCGTTCCAATTTCCAACCACCGAGCAAGCAGTGCTTCTAGCGAACGTTTGCGTCGATCATAATCTTTGTTGGTAGAGCCAAAACCAGCATCTAGTTCATCGTAAAGTAGCCATACTACCTGATTATTTTTTTGCAATTCTAGGTCAATTAAACGCAATTCATCAGTAGCTTGTGATTTCTTATTTGGTGATTTTGACCGTTCTACAAGCCATAAAATAATCTCGGCATGTGTAGGGGGTTTTTGATTAGTCAACCTAATTAATTGTTCATCTAAGCCAGATATTGAACTTAATTGTAACTGATAACACAGTTGTAAAAGAGCATAATTGAGCCAGAAAAATGGCCACTCATTCTCACCAACTTGCTGCTCATAACTTTCTAAATCAATGCTTTCTAAAATTGTCGGTGATACTCTAGGTTGACCATGACCTGGAATGAATTTAACATTATTTAAATTTATCTCATCTAGAGCCAGTTGTTTTGCAGTTTCCGGCTGTTCTATGAATAGTCGAAATAACAGGCTTTTACCAGTTCCTTTCGCACCCCGAATTAACCAAGTTTTATTACTTAAAAATTTCGGAAAATCTCCTGTACGTTGAAAGATAGTAGAAATATCTTTTGGTGCTAATTCCTGTGCTGTAGCTCCTTGAAACTGTAACTCATTCAGAATTGTTTTTCGGTCATTAAAAGTTTTAAGTACAAATTTAGGTTGATTATCTGGTAAGCTAGCATCAATTATATCAGCCAGAGGTAAATACTCATCTAGTAAACTCTTGGGTACTTCATTAACTAAGCTGCGTAATTTGACAATCTGTGAATTGTAGGAGATAGTGTGGTAGAGTTCCTTAATTGTTGGTCCTTTAAATATCGACGAGCTATAACCTTCTTCTTCATTATAGCAGTTTTTTTCAATCCATTCTTCAACTTTACTGGTAATATAGGTGTGATATTCTTCTTGTGAAAGTGACGGTATTGGTGTTAGTAAGAACCTCACATCAGGCTTACCTTGATATTTATATTCTTTCAGAATTGCTTTGATCACCAAACTCAGTCCTTGAAAGCTCTGATCAGTTGGTGAAAAACAAATTATAGCTGTATCGGCTAGGTCAAAAAGTGCGATCGCACCAATATCATTAAATCCGGGACGTGCATCAATTAAAATTACATCTGGTTCTAGTTCATTTTTAATATCTTCTATCAATTGCTTAACTGGATTATTCTCAGACCTATAAAAAGACTGCATATCTAAATCAGCTAACCGATGGATATAATTTTCGTCATATTCTCCTACTGGAACCAGAAAAAGTTCACCGCGAGTTTGTAAATTTATCTGTTGGATGCAAGTGGAAATGGGAGGTGTATTTTCTTCGGGTGTTATGGAACGTTGATGTAGGTAATCCAAAACTCCAACATAATTTCCAATATTTTTTTCCCTATCTTCCTGAAACATAATGGAAATTCCCGGAGCTTCTAAGTCAAAATCTACCATGACCACACGACGATTACGGGTTGTTGCTAGAATACCTCCTACCACTCCTAAGGCTGTAGAGCGTCCTACACCCCCCTTGAAAGAATAAAAAGTTATGACCAAAGGTTTCTTTCTAGGACTATCTTCATCTATTTCTACTGGATAATCAGGTTCTGGAGCCATTAGGATGTCTGACCAGAGCGGTAACTGGATATATTGTGCTGGTTGTGCTTCGGACTCCTGGGGTGTTAATAATTCGTAATTAGCAATTGGATATTGACCTAAGTGAAAATTTATACCTATTAATAAATCATCAATGTTTTCTTCACGGTCAACCAATGACTGATCCTCAAACCATTTTGTAATAATCCTAATTTTTAGCCAGCCCAGTGAGTTCTTTTTAACTATTACCTCTGCCTGCGAGTCTCGAATATATAAGCTATTAAGCAGATGGCTATGAATTTCCTGCTGTAGTATATCTGTATTTATCATGATCTTATACCTTGTATGTACAAAAAATGTTGGTGTAATTTCTCTGCTGCTTCAATAAAATTACTGCTATCTTCTTCACTACCTAATTCTGCTGAATAACGCAATTCCGCATTGCGCCATAAGGTTGAAACTGTATTCCATGCCTTTTCATAGATGCCTGTTCGATCTACCTTGATTATACGTTGTAGCCTAGGCAAACTATTTAATAACTTGGTAAGGTTATGTAGCTCTGAACCTTTTAGTCCATTTTTGAATGGGTCTGTATTCCTAAAATTATCCTCTTGTTCCTCATAACAAATAAGAGATTTTAGTGAGCATTCAACAGCATAACCACCTAGATAAATAGAACCCAGCCAGCGTTTCTGGTTGTGCAGAACTCTAGCATCTTCCATATGACGCTTGGAAGCTGCTATTTGACATCTTTTATCATAAGTATCCATCAAGGATTATCCTTACTATATTAGCGGATGCAGAATTACCCGGATTTCTCACAAAGATTTTAACAATAAGCAGCTACAACATTTAACACAGTATGTCTCCCCTGTGGTACGGGGACAACCTTAGCGGGGATAGTCCTGGCACTTTTGTCAAACCAAAGAGCGATCGCTTTCCCGGTGCTGAAAAATGGGGCTTTTCTGTCCCAAGAAATCAACACCTTACTAACTAATTACTTACAGTCCCCCATCGCTCCCCTGCCCCTTGGGAACTGGTGTGCAATTACCACTTTGGTGGCTATGCCAAGGTAACTAGGGAGCTATTACACTTAAGCAGATACAAGGCATCCCCCTAGATCATGTATACACTGCCAAGATGTTTTATGGAGTAATAGATTTATTACAGCAAGGATTCTTTCCCAGGGGCGATCGCTTGCTGTTAGTTCATACTGGGGGACTGCAAAACTCCTCACTAGGAACAAGCAATGGCCAGGCGAGCATGCTCAGCTAGTATATCCTGGTCAAGGGGATGGACGGAATATTGGGGAGTTAGTGCTAGTAAGCGGAAAATTCTCTCCCTAGCTGCTTCCACCACCGATCGATCTAGGCTACCCCCACTGAGGGCATCCGCAAAGTCTGCGGCTATGTGGTAAGTACCTTCAATGGCAGATGAATTAATATTCCGGGAAATGATCAATAAGTCGCACCCAGCATTAAATGCCTGAGCCACTGTACCAGGTTGGGTAAACCTGTGAGCCACGGCTTTCATATCCAAATCATCAGACACAACCACACCCTGAAACCCCAGTTCTTCCCGGAGGATCTGCCTGAGTAGAGTTTTAGATAGGGTTGCAGGTACATCAGGCTCTATTTGGGGAAATAGGATGTGGGCTGTCATGATCAATGGGACTTCGGCTTCAATTAAGGTCTGGAAAGGTATAAGTTCCCGATGTCGCAAATCTTCCACAGATAGATCAAGTACTGGCAGATCCACATGGGAATCTTGAGTTGTATCTCCGTGACCGGGGAAATGCTTGGCACAACCCAAAATTCCCGACTCCTGAAGACCGAGAAAATACTCATAGGCACCTCGGCTGGCAATTTCAGGGGTAGTACCAAAGGCACGGGGACCAATAACTGGGTTGTGGGGGTAGGAAAAAATATCCGCTACCGGGGACCAGGATAGGTTAATCCCCAATGATTTTAACTCCACAGATGTAGCTTTTGCCACCTCACGGGCATGGGAACGCAAAAGCACGGCATAAGGGAAACGGGTGATGGGCAACGGTGGACGCACAACCCGTCCGCCTTCGTGATCTAGGGTGGTGAATAGGGAGTCACGTTCGGTGTACTGCCGGATTTGGTAACATAACTGCTGGAAACTTTCTAACCATTCCTCGTATGGGGTACCATCCAGAAAGTTTTTGGCAAAAAATATTACCCCAATTGGCTTGAGATCATTAAGTATACGTTTATCTTCATCACTTAAGGAAGTGCCAGAAACACCGAGAATCAGGTGATTACCAAAGATTGATTGTGACATGGCGATTTTAGATGTTGGATTAGGGGAGAACAGATCCATCTCTCAAGTGCCTCCCTGCTCCCCCTCCTCGGTTTTTCCTAGATCGATCGCGCAATCAATGCCAAATGTAACAGTTTGCAACTTATAATGAGAACGACGAAATGATAAAGAAATAAATGCGAGTAGCGATCGCGGGAGCAGGTCTAGCAGGGCTTTCCTGTGCAAAATATCTAACGGATGCAGGTTACACTCCCATTGTCTTGGAACGCCGGGACGTAGTGGGTGGCAAAGTGGCTGCGTGGCAAGATGCTGATGGAGATTGGTACGAAACAGGGTTGCACATCTTCTTTGGGGCATATCCTAATATGTTGCAGTTGTTTAAAGAACTGAACATCGAAGATCGCTTGCAGTGGAAAGAACACACAATGATCTTTAACCAGCCCGATGTCCCAGGAACCTACAGCCGCTTTGACTTTCCAGATCTGCCAGCACCATTAAATGGAATTGTGGCAATTCTGAGAAACAACGATATGCTGACATGGCCAGAGAAAATCCGCTTTGGTCTTGGCCTACTGCCAGCAATTATCCAAGGGCAAAGGTATGTTGAGCAAATGGACAAATACTCGTGGCGGGAATGGCTACAAAAGCAAAAAATTCCCCTACGGGTAGAAAAAGAAGTTTTCATCGCCATGTCCAAAGCCTTAAACTTCATTGGTCCAGAAGAGATTTCTGCCACTGTACTGCTAACAGCCCTCAATCGCTTCCTCCAGGAGAAAAACGGCTCGAAAATGGCCTTCTTAGATGGTTCTCCCACAGAACGATTGTGTCAACCCCTGATAGATTACATTAGTGAAAGGGGTGGAGAAGTCAGACTCAATGCCCCGTTAAAAGAGATTTTGTTAAATGCTGACCACACAGTCAAAGGATTCTTACTGCGGGGACTAGATGGGGCAGCGGATGAAGTCTTTACGGCTGACTTGTATGTATCTGCTATACCAGTAGACCCTTTAAAGAGCATTTTGCCCACTCCATGGCAGCAAATGGAATTTTTCCAAAAGCTAGAGGGGTTAGAAGGTGTGCCAGTGATTAACCTGCATTTGTGGTTTGATCGGAAAATTACCAAAATAGATCATTTACTATTTTCGCGATCACCCCTCCTCAGCGTTTATGCTGATATGAGCAATACCTGCCGCGCCTACGCTAACCCTGATCGCTCAATGTTGGAATTAGTACTCGCACCTGCGAAGGATTGGATTACCAAACCCGACGAGGAAATTGTTTCCGCAACAATGGCCGAGTTGACAAAACTCTTCCCTGACCACTTTGGGGGAGATAATCCAGCTAGATTGCTCAAATACCATCTAGTAAAAACACCACGTTCAGTTTACACAGCAACACCTGGGAGACAAAAGCACCGACCCTCCCAAATAACCCCCATTGCTAACTTCTACCTAAGTGGGGACTACACCATGCAACGCTACCTAGCCAGTATGGAAGGTGCCGTACTTTCTGGTAAGCTAACAGCGCAGGCGATCTCTCAATCCCTAACGGTAGCAAATACCTCAATGCCATCCTATCAACCAAACGCCGCAACGAATGCTGCAACTGCCTGATTCCTCCCCGCGCATGAAAATGCTGGTATCTGTAGACGATTCTTACAAACTTTGTCGGCAACTCACAGCGAAGTATGCCACAACCTTTTACCTGGGTACTTTGCTGATGAGTCCGATCAAGCGTCAATCTATTTGGGCAATTTACGCTTGGTGTCGCCGTACAGATGAATTAGTAGATGGTCCAGGATCTGGTTTGACCACACCAGAAACCCTAGACCTCTGGGAACAGCAGTTAGAATCAATCTTCGCTGGCAACCCATTGGAAAATTACGATGTCGCCTTGGTGGACACTCTCCAACGATTCAGGATAGACATTCAGCCCTTTCGGGATATGATCGCTGGTCAGCAGATGGACCTATATCGCAGTCGCTATGAAACCTTTGAGGACTTATACCTCTACTGTTACCGTGTTGCAGGCACCGTTGGTCTGATGTCAACAATGGTGATGGGCACCGATACAAGTTTAAATACAGCCCCGTGGAATCAACACAAACAACTGTATGTCCCCACAGAAGAAGCTATCGCCCTAGGAATCGCCTTACAACTCACCAACATCCTCCGGGATGTAGGCGAGGATGCAAGACGGGGCAGGATCTATATCCCCCTAGAAGACCTAGCACGATTTAACTACACCGAACAAGACTTTTTCCAAGGGGTAGTAGACAACCGGTGGCGGTCTTTAATGCAGTTTCAAATTGAACGAGCACACCAATTTTATACTAAAGCCCAAAAAGGAATTACTTATCTTGACACCGATGCCCGCTGGCCAGTCTGGGCAGCAGGAATGCTGTACGGTAAGATTTTAAAAGTAATTGAGCGCAACGATTATGATGTATTTAACCAGAGAGCTTATGTTCCCCAGTGGCAAAGGCTACTGGAACTGCCCGTGGCTTGGATGCGATCGCAGGTTCTGTAAAGGGGACTGGTTGTAGGGAGAAGTCCCCGTCAGAAGTCTGACTGAAAGAAAGACTCCAGGCATCCAGGGTAGTTCTTGCTGGAGTCGGAAAATATATTTTTTGCCCTATGCCACAGGGTCTGAATCCTGACAATTTATTGATGAAAAACCAAAAAATCTGGATTTCGAGACGCGTAGCGCCAGGAATAAGTAACCGAACAGAAATATTTACAAACTAATATCTAGACTGGATAAAGGATTCCAGCCCTGAGTCTGTGTAATTAATTCTGTTCAAGTACTTACTACGTCCTGATTAAATCCCCTAAATTTATTGATGGGGATTCATAGCTGCCTCCTTAAACTCATCCCCACGATTCAGTTTTGAGAAAAATTACGCTTTACTATTGACTATCCCCAAAAAATTTGCTAACTTAACTATTTGTATAGCTCGGAGAGGTGGCTGAGTGGTCGAAAGCGGCAGATTGCTAATCTGTTGTACGGCAGGCAACTCCGTACCGAGGGTTCGAATCCCTCCCTCTCCGTTTAATTATTCCTTCCCAAACTAAATGCTTCT
>Ga0209208_10001684_pt1 | contig 31426 bp, 32 predicted proteins | sample S1TSphfallax_3_FD_187694 | JGI IMG/M metagenome (GOLD analysis project Ga0209208, IMG submission 187694) | Host-associated microbial communities from peat moss isolated from Minnesota, USA - S1T2_Fd - Sphagnum fallax MG (SPAdes) (version 2) | ecosystem: Host-associated > Plants > Peat moss >...
TTTAAAATAAATATGTTTCATTATTATACTAAATAATGGAGCTAGTGTGCTTTGAGACTTGAGAGTTTCTTTCAGATTTTTGGCATGGCAGGCAGGTATTTTTCAGAATTTTTTGGCAATTCCAAAAAAAGAAAACATTAATGATTTGGTCCAACAAACCATAGTGTGGGATCAATAACTCATGCAAGTTCATAGAGACAGATGTTGTAGTACATACATGAATGGTTTCGGCATAATTTAAATTATTTTTCATTTTGTCGAATTTTGAAAACATAAATTATTACTTGTGTCAAAAAAATTATAATTATCGTAAAATTAAGAATCCACAAGTTTTGGGATTGTTGGGTTGAAACTGTAGACCTTAAAGTTCAAGAACTTAAGAATGAGACATGATAAACATAACAAGAATATATTTATTATTTTTTATGACCATTACATGCCAAAAAAAATCAGAATTAGAAAACCAAGTGCCAAAGTTAAGTTTTGAAATTTAATTAATTAATTATTGTCAAATCAGATTAGGGAGTATGGTATCCCACCTACTTTCCACCGGTGTTTTTGGTACTCTCCACTTTCATGATTTTTTCCTTTTTCTCGGATGCGCAATCGACAACTTTTTAATGGGTTTCTAATGACCTATATTCATTCTCCCCTGAAATGTGCCAACAACTATGTACAATATCATTCACCCAACACTACACCCAATCAAGGGTTTTTTGAATAATAACAACACCATTTTTTTAAATAATAATTTGGGTGTGGGTGGGCATTAGGCATGTAGTTCTTACATGCAATTTTTAAAAATTAATAATTTTTTTTTTTTGGGTAGGTTTAGGTGTGTAGTTGATAGAGGTGGTCACATTTTATTGCTGATACAATGCTAGTAACAAGGAAAACAAATTCAAGTTGAGCTATGCATAGGTAGGTAGAAGTAGATTTAGTTTAAATGGTATTCACCTAGGAATTTTATTTTATTTTATAGACCCCGGAACCAAGGGGTCTTGAATTGTGGAAAAGAAAGTCCTGAACCAAACCAGAGGATCAATCAAATTTTTTTTTAAAACCTTGAACCAGAATTGGAGGTTCTTTCAAATTTATTTTGAAAAAAAAAAGTGGAAACCGAGACTAGAGGTTCTCTTGAAAAGTGAGAACTAGCCAACATTTGTCTGGTCCTGGTTTTGGATTCAAGACTGATTTTGTGATATGTACTTGATATTGAGATTGCTATAAAATTGGTACAAGATTGATAATTATCTCAAGTTCCTTAGTCCCCACCAGGCTATATAAGATCTAATAAGGCTGGTATTACCTCAGCTCATACCAAACTGGTAAGGTCCTTGCTAAGGTCCTTGTCGCCAGTGTTGATACCAATGTTGATACAAGGTGCAAGCCTACGTTAACTAACAATCGTATTTGGAAACAACGATTAGTAGATATTGGTACTCTCACTGCACAACAAGTTTTGGATTGGGGATTTAAATGGTTTAATGCTAAGAGGCTCAAGAGTATGTTGGGATTTGTTAGGCTTGTTCTCATTTTTTTTCAATTGTGTCAAATAAATAAACAAGGGGTGTGTCACACTGTGACCTTGCCATTTACATTATAAAGTATCTTAAGGTGAAAGAAGAATTATGAAAACTCAAATACTTCACCATGCAAAAACATAATCTTCAAAAAATTCTCTAAAAGATACCAAAATCGTTCAAGATATTGTAACTCTATAACTAATCTCTCAAGTTTCAACACAAGCCAAAATATCATCTTTCAAAAAAATCCTCGTATAAAAATAGACCTATTACCTCTGAATGGGCCACGATCCCTTAAGCTACTATACTCTATAATGAATCTAAGTGCAATTTGATAGGTGAGGCCAATAAATGTCCACATATTTTGATGCTTCTGATGGAAAAGGAGTGCAAATGGAGTGAGTGTTTTCTTTTTTTTTTAATCAATATCAAGTGCAATGGAGAGGAGTTGTTTCTCCAAAAGAAAGGTCCAACAATCCTGCCATTATTTGTGTTAATTTCCATGAGTTAAACTTGAATTCATTACCATTGCAGATGGGAGAGGGTCCCAGATGCACACTACCTATTCAAAATCCCACCCCAAAAGAGGAGGAAAGACTCCTTTAAATCCAATCAAATTGGGCCTCAAAATGCAAACAAAAGATTAATGGGCAAATGGGACAAGTGCCCCATTTATTACTCTATTAATTTATTTATTTTTACATACCTAGCTGGTGGTTGTGTGCTGTTTCATGGATTTACCCCAACCAAGGTAGGCTCACACAAAAGTTACAAGCTTTATTTTTGTTCTTTCTTAGAGCAGGGTAAATCAGCACCCACTTTGGTACCAGGTTTTAGGGTGGTTTTAAAAATCTGGCAATGGCTATTTACTGGTTTTTAGACCAGATATTACCGAGTATCCATTTATTGGGCATATATGCCGATATTCGGCATATATTCGGCTATTCCAATGCATGTATTCGGTTATTCCCATTTTGCTAAACCCTTGTTCTTGCCTCTGACCTGGCACTTTCTGGAAACCCATATTCGTCCTCTGTTCCTAATCGGCGCCATCGCTCATCTAAAATCTGGCCTTGACTTTGCTCTGGCAATCAGAAACGCATGATGTTCTTTGTAAAAAACCCAACATGCAACAAGTTTGAAAACTGCCATGAGTTTTTCCGAGGTTCTTTCAACGAAACCCAACTTTGCAAAATATGAAAATTTTCTGCATTTTTTCAAAAAAAAAAAAAACTCAAAGACATCCAACCTTTTCTCACAAAACATGAATGCTACCTAGTCTTCTTTGAGGTTCTTTCAAAGAATCCTAATTTGGTTTTGTGTTTTTGTTGGAGGTTCTTGAGTTTTAGATTTTAAGTTTTCTATTTCATGCAATAGAGAAAGCGAAATCGCTCAAGATTCAACATTTAACATTCAACATCATAATTTTTTCTAGCTTTTTGAATGAGAGACCTTGAAATAGTAAGAGATGTTGCTTTTCTTTATGGATTTACTCAAAGCTTTACTCAAGTATAGTAATGGTCGGTGTGTAACTTAATATAAATTAGTTTTTTATTTATGTAATATCCTTGCATTGGTAGGCAAGGCCAACAATACGAAGATTCTCCAAAAGATGAGTATTAATAGGCTGATTTCCAGTTGTGCCATTAATCTCTGTTGTTATGTGTTCCCACGTTCCCATGGAAATATTTCTTTTCTACCAAATAAGAAAGAAGCAAAGGCAATAAAAAGAGAGTTATTTACATAAAGGGAGGTTCGATGCGTTCTCATGAGGTTCGGGAACACCCTCAGGTTCACACCCTTGAGTGCCCCTCCTTCAGGAGAATGCATGGGGGTGATTGGCAACAGAATCATCATGTTGTGCTGGATGAGGGGAGTCCTCGTGGATGAAAACACTGCACACAAATCAAGCTGATAGGCAACAGAATTATCATGTGATGCTGGATGAGGGGAGTCCTTGTGGATGAAAAAAATGCACACAATTCAAGCTGATAGGCAACATAATCATCATATTATGTTGGATGAGGGGAGTTATCGTGGATGAAAACACTGCACACCTATCAAGCTGATAGGCAACAGAATCATCATGTTGTGCAGGATGAGGGGAGACCTCTGGATGAAAAAACTGTGCACAAATCAAGCTGATAGGCAACAGAATCATCATGTTGTGCTGGATGAGGGCAGTCCTCGTGGATGAAAACACTGCACACAAACCAAGCTGATAGGCAACAACAGAATCATCATGTTGTGCTGGATGAGGGGTGTCCTCTTGGATGAAAAAACTGCACGCAAATAATCATCCATGGCAAGGTGGATAGAAGGTAGGGAATGGAAGTGCGGGCAAGCGAGCGAAGGTCTTGTTTGTTCCGTGTCGTCGTCGTGGTCGTCGTAGCGTCGGCGATACAAGTCCACTGTGGGTTGTTGCTTGCGTCCATCATCCATGGCTATGGCGTCGTCGCATCTCCTCCTCACACTCCAACAGTCTTCTTCCTCCCTCCGACTCTTGCTTTCACCATCACGCTTACATTATTCTTCTTACCCCAGCACATTTTCAACATGTAGTAGTGGAAGAAGTTTCTCGTGTGTTGTTGTTGTCTCGGAACAAACTTCCTGCAGGTCGTCTTCTTCTTCTTCTTCTTCTTGCATTGCCGCTGCTGCTGCAGTTGGGGAATCTGATGGCGAGGAGCAGCAGGAGGAAGAGGTGCCACAAATTATATCCAGAAATCAGTTCAAATTAACACCACGCTCCAGCAGCAGCAGACGGAGAATTTTGTTGTCGTCGTCCACTGGAACTGTAGCTGTCGCAGCCTTTTTATTAGCAAGTGGCAGCATCTCGCCTCCTTCTGCAAACGCTCGAGAGCGGAGGAATAGAAAGGAGATTCCAGTTGAAAATTTTCAAACCAGCGGTAATAATATTTTTCCTTTCTCTCCACAAAAAATTTGTCAGAAAATTCCATTGAAGAACTACGATCCTCATAATATTTGGAAGGAGGTCGACTTTTCATCTCTTCAACATCATTTACTGTCTGTACAACGCATACCTCCGTTTGTTCATGTGAGGAGGTCTCGAATACCCACCTAAATCTAGGCGAGCGGTTTTACATGCGTGAGAAATGTGTATGCAATGACCTACCTCACTGAGATATTGCAATTCAACAAGTGTTCCAAGAAAGAAAATTCTTTCATTGCCTCCAAAGGATCAAAATTTTCAGAAATTCTTTCAGGTTCCTTTTTGGAGACAATGAAAGAATTTCATTTTTCAAGAATTTTTTTCATTTAGAAAGGAACCTGAATGAATTTCTGAAAGAACCTTAACAAATTCTTGAACAAAAGAACAACTTCTTCTCACTGAAGTTGTACAAACTGCAGCTGCAACTGGATCAAAATGTTTCTAGCTGAATAATGTAGAGAACCTGTATGCTTCAGTGAATGAGTGCAGTAGCAGCAGCATTCTTTTAGTGAATTTCCTCCAATTAGTTTCCTCAAAATGGTGGTGGTAGCTCAGTCATGTATGAATTCAAGGGGGGAAAAGGATTCAAGTAATCCATATAATTGAGGACTCCATATGAACTGAGAAATTAGGGTTCAGTTGAATATATGATTCTCACATACAAACTGAGAAATTAGGGTTCTGTTGATACACTGCCTTATTTTGAAGGTACATTTTTGGCATTTCTTCAATGGTGCAGTTCCTTTCCTTGAAAAAATCCAATCCAACCTAAACACATTTCCCCTAGCTTCAGTTGTATCATCAATCCTTTGCCCTGTCACTGGACCATCCTGTGACCCAATTTGCAAATGTTCCTACATGAGTACACTTGTAGAGAATGAAATTATCATAGATAGGGACAGTAAGTGAGTGCCTTACTGGAAGCTGTTTGGTAGGGGGAAGAGAATGCTAAAGATATTTTTCAGCAGATTTGGCATTTTGTTGCCAGGATTTGTCCTTACAAGGAATTGCAATCAGGCTGCCCATTGCTTTGTTGATGGTATTGTGTTCACATGAAGCATTCTTTTGAATAGGGACGTGAGAGAAAGAAAGTTGCATTTCTTGCAGTTGTCTCATATGCCAGTTAGTGCTTTTGCCTAATCAATACTTGAATGGGACTGCACCAGATGATGGGCTTAAGTTCTACGACATAAACCCAGGGGGTGGCCCTGTTGCTGAGAAAGGAGAAACAGTTGTGGTGTGTTTCTGATTCTTTCATCCTTTTGATTCCCTTGAAGTTTGCCTGATTGAAGCATGGTTTTTACTATTTGAATCTTGATCTTGGGTCCAAAGTATCATACTGGATACATGAATTAGGATTGAAGCAGTTTCACCTTCATAGTTTCTGGATAATCCCAAAGTACAGCAATGCATGCAAATTAGCCTTCTGATTTGCGTATTTCTGTATTACACTCAAGACCTTGTATATCCAGTACAGAAGATAAGTAGCTGTGCCTCCTTTTATGTGCATTGCTGAATGTCACAACATTAAAGTTTTTTCCACTGCTTCAGCTATGATGCACCTTCCTTCAGAGGGTTAACAGCATCCTCTTCCTGTATGTTTTGTAAATATATATCTATGTTTTGTAATGTCTTCGGTAAAGAATGAAGACTGTTATAGGTGATAAAGAGAGTAGAATAATGTTTCAAGCTAGATTGGAACTGGTCCTGCACAATAGGTCATTATATTGTCATTTATCTCTATATGGCACAGGAGGATTCTATAAATGCTGCAGGTACATTTTGATTGTATTTATCGAAGCATTACAGCCGTATCAAGTAGAGAATCGAAGATTCTTGCTGGTAATCGTACCATTGCTCAGGTATTTCCTTCCTTGCACCACCATTATGATCTCTGGTAAACAAGCATTCTAGAAATTGGTTGACTTCCTAGCAGAAGAAAAGTGAATGAGACCTCTTTCACTCAAAGAACCCAGTTTTGTTTGGTTTAGGAGTTGCAGGAAACTTCAAAAGAGATCTGAATGGGTTGACTGGTGGCTTCAGTTTGCAATGTTTGGAAGATTTGTTTCTCACAGTATTTTGTGAGTTTTTCTACTCTGTGCTTGGATGTCAATATGATGTCAGACTTCTGTATCTTCACCTTCCACAAAGTTGGCATTTTGACATGCACAGAACATTTACTATAAGGTTTTGAACCTTCACATCTTCACACTATGGTGCCAGTTTTGTAATGGTTTCATTACTTTACTCTTAGCAATTTCATCAGGGTGTCCCAGTGCAAGGCAAACCATCTTTTTTGACCACAATGTTCATGTTAGTCACTGTTAACTAGAGTGAGTTGCATAATCTTGCAGTCATAATGTGGCAGTTGAAGCTACAAGGTTGCATGAATTTATTTCCTTTGTCATTGTATCTTTTCAGAGTTACTTTCTTTCTGGTTTGACCTGTTCTTTCTCCATGAGTACCAGTTGCTACATGTTCTTGGCTGCATATACCTACAATTTCCATAGTTTTTACCAATTTCCAATTGTCATTGCATATAATGCTTTAAAATAGTGAAGCAGGGGCTGTGCTTTGGATATAGAAGTGGAGAGCTGAATCTTCTGTGGGGTCTTCATCAGAGATTTCCAGTTTTGACATATACAAATTTGTGGGGCCTCCAGATTCAGTGCCTGAGTAGGAACCTAGAAATTTCTAAGCAGCTGTGTTCGCATGTTGGCAGCCCTATGAGTTTATAGTGGGATCAACTCCAGGCAAAGAGCGCAAGCGTGAGTTTGTCGATAATGCAAATGGATTATACTCTGCTCAAGCTTCACCTAAACCTCCCCCTGCTCTGTATACTATCACAGAGGGCATGCGTGTTGGTGGAAAGGTACCTTCAGAATTGCTGCGGCTCTGTTCTGGTTTATTATAAGCAAGTCTTTTTTTTCCTTTGAACTCTTTTTCCTTATCAACATGATACCATATAGGTGTATGACTGCTGTTTGATGGCATTCAAACATGTTATCAGGATGCCAAAAATTAATACCATCATTTAGTGAAATATGGAGAACTTTTATGATTGCTTGGTCCAAACTCAAAGCTAATATCTGTAATAGGCTGAGATTTGATTGTTCCTAAGAGGCCACATTTAGTTTATGAGTTTCAATTGCCAGAAAATTCAGGTCATGGGGGTCCAGGGATTATCTATCGTGCACTGCAAGACTATTGTGTAATGAAATAGCCAGAATGAGGTAGTGTCTATGCACTTGGTGGACTAATGAATTGAACTGGGGTGTATGTGTGCAGAGAACAGTGATTGTACCTCCAGAGGCTGGATATGGCTCCAAGGGCATGAATGAAATACCTGTATGTTTTCTGGATTGAAATTGTGGTCTGCTTAGGGAATACAGAGAGTGTAATCTCTTCTCAACTTGGGGATGGTGATCCATGCAGGTTTGTCTTGAATGAAAGATTTGTTCAGAGTCCTAGTTGCTTTTGAAATTTTGATCTACAGCTTAGGACCGGGAAAGTAGCCATAATGGGGGTTGTGTATGAATTGATGCAGCCAGATGCAACATTTGAACTGAATGTGGAGTTATTGGAACTGAAGAAAATGCCATCAAGTTAGCCATAAAACCTACACCAGGATGCCACAAATTGCACCTCAAATGGTCAGAAAGCTCCCTCCAATTCCATTTATTGATATTTCCTAAGACTCAATTTTGTATTCACTGGTAGTGATCTCGTGCCTTCAAAGGTGAGTGGTATCATCAACACCGAAAGTGCTTGGATCTAAATTGTTGAGAATTAATAGTTACTAAATTTGCTGCCATATGAAATGACAACTGGCAGAGCATCTGGGCCTGCAAAGTCCAATTCTTCCACATGTTTGGGTTTCATCATTCCATATAGCTATATATTGTATATTATAAGTCTTCACATAATTTTTCTTCTCATATTGTGGTAATGGAAAATAATGCTTTAATAACTCACCATCAGAAAAATGGCGCATGAGACAACTTGATTCTGAATTACAAATTCTCAAATTTTTCTGCAAAAATTGGAAATGATCCCTGCTTCTCTGGTAAGACATATTTACTATCCACAATAGGAGAAGGCATGTTGGTAGTTGGTACATAGCAAATATGGTCTTAACAGTAACAAATAATTTATGATACAATCCACTGTAGGAAATGGCACGTTGGAACTTGGTATATAGAAAAATAGGGTTTAAACAGGAACAAGAATTTTAACCAGTCTGCAGAGGGAGACACAGGATGGGAAGACAAGCCACAGCTTCGGTTGCTTCCAAGTGGGGAAAATCAAGTTTGGAGTGTTGTTCTGAACTGGATTTGTTGAGTATGTCACTGCTATCATTGACATGCTACATGAAAATCTTGCATGTTTATTATATCAGAAACCTTGATCACAATACACAATTTTGCAAAAAGGATTGAAGCCTAAGTTTGTGCTTGGGTATTTGAGGGTTTTTTGAATTGCTTTTGGCATGAAAAAGTTAAAGAGATCATAGGTAATGCTTTATAAATGCAAGAGTAAAAGAGACAATTGAATGCGATACTGATGAATGTTTACATACCCTCAATGTAAACGGCTTGTATCCTTGAACTTTTGGGTGGTGATTCAATAGTTGTTGGCTCAATAATGCCAATGATTCTCTTTTTCTTTTCAAAAGTTGCTTTTGTTTACCACCTTGGGAGAGAGAAAGGGCTCCTTATTTTGCAAATACATTGTTATATCAATACTGGGATTTTGCATTTCAATAATGATATGCCAGCTGGTATGCAATAATTGATTGGTATGAGTGTGTAACAACTATTTTTCTCCCCATTCATACAAAACTAATCTAATCTAGAATCACATTTGACATGAGACATCCAACACAACAAACAATGTTGAAATTTTTTGAGTTTCAATATGCTCAATGTTTTTACTGCTTGGAAGCCTAACAAAAAGGTCCAAGAGATGCACAAAAATTCTGCCCAGAATGTAGAGTGCATGAGAAAAAAACACAAGAGAGTTGAAATTTTGCATAGAAGTATTCAGAAAGCTATTGTTCCTGAAAACATCAACAAATCAAACATATTCAATATTTAACTTCTAGAATTAAGGTTGTGGGAGCTGCATATCAACAATGAACATCTAAGAAATAGTCTGCAAAATATAGAATGATGACAAAAGGCAACATGAGTAACACAAGGTAAAAGCATGCTGAAATTGTGCATTTGTCTAATGCTAGTTCAAGAAATTTATCCCAAAGTGAGTCAACGTGAATCATGAAGACTCATTACCTAACTTACAAAACTGAAATCCCATTGATTATGGGAGTTGGTCATCACAATGAACATTCAAGAAAATAGTTTGCAACATGCTTCAAATTCCACATTTCTTGTTGTGTACTGCCACACTATTCCTTCTCCAAAACCAACATTGGATTATTGCACATAAATCCTCAAATACACCTTTCTTCTAAAGCTTATCTTTGTGCTCCTCTAGGATTACATCTTCAACTACAAAAAAATTCCTCAACACCTTTGCTTGCAAAACGACAATCACACTTAATATTAGATGGCCAATTCTTTTGTATCATGATTAATATGTCAAGGTTTTCCACACCAACATGATATTGCTTCAAACTTGTGATCACATCACAAATGTTGAAGATATGTTTTGTCTTAATTTGTTAGCTAGGAATGCTCAAGAATTATTGGGTCAAAAACCCAACATTTGGAAATTTGCTTTTGTGTTTTGTCCACCACTATAAAGGAAACATGAAATCTTCAATAGATGCATCAATACAATGATACAAAAATAATTCCGATTTAAGGAAACCTTCATTTCTTTCTCTATGTTAAGCAAGAGCCTTGAATGCAAAAATGTTGAACCTTATGGGCTTATCCTAAACATCCATAAGTCAAATGTGATGGTAGTAGTTGCAAAACCTCCAAGAGTAGGAAGCACATACATTCTTGTTGTTTTGGCTAATATGCATGTATATGTTCCTACACAATTGTTTTGCAAAAAAAAGAATGACATTTTGCCATTTTTCCACATGACCAATCAAGAAAGAAATGGACTTTCTATATTAAATAGAACCTCATTCCCCTTTGTTACAAACAAAACCAAATCCTCAGTAAACAAGATTTGAATTGGATAATTTTTCTTGAATGGATTCTCACTCCCAAAATATTAGGTTATGGTAAAAAGGTGTACAACTTTCCTTTTCTTCCCACTTTGACATCCAAGATCCATCACTTGAGTTGTTGCTACCTCCTTTTCAAATTTGTATTTGCCCATCTTGACATCATGCTCACTCTACACATGTTTCTCTATGGATGTGATTCCATAAAAATAGTTATATTGTACAATCCCCTTGCAAGATCTAGTGGTGCTTTAGGAACTCAAAATTTGTTCTATGGAGTGGCATGATTGAAAACATTGCATGACTTCAATAGCTCCCACATCAATTTCTTGGCCGAGTGTATTAAAAAAAAGGCTTATATCGATGTTGATTAATGGAATGCAAACCAAAAGCTTTGCTTTTTTCTTAAATTTGCAAGTCAAACCCTCCAAATAGTTTTGTCTTTTGTAACATGGACCTTTTTGACAGTCTCATTAGATTGAAGCACATATTTTCACTTGCAAACGTTGTTTCCCTTCCTCATCCCCATTATCCCCCACAAAACCATACATGAGGTCATCACTTTCCATAGCTTTTGATGCAACAAAAAAAAGCAATTGAAGACCAATATGTAAACAAGAAACAAAAATGCAAGGTTAGGGTATAAGGCTTCCAAGAATGTTAAACAAGACTATAGGAGGCCAATAACAATGGAGGATGCATTCTATTTATAGTGCAATCATGACCTTTGTGTGCATAGAACTTATTGATGGTCTTGTTGTGCATGTGAAACAATGGTGACTTTAACAAAAAGAAACAACCATATTTTCAAGCACAAACTTGTCAATAGTTGTGTGAGTGCCAAGTGATGGTGAGATCAACCTAAAAAACTAAACTAATCATAAGCAAAAATTTGACATTCACACAAAACAAGCATTCACCCAATCAACAATATGACAACACCATAAAAAAACTCACAACAGTGACACAAACCAACGTAGAATGAAAAGCACCCACCCATAAAGTGCCACCATTGCATGACATTTACAACAATGAGGATTCATGATTACAAAAAAACACAAAGCACAAAATGCCGAGTAAAAAACACAAACCTTTTAGGTTTTTTAGGAGGTGTAAAACAAATAGTTCATTGCATAATGGCTTTGCCCAATGTTATATGACCATGATCAATATTTTATTCTAAAGACCAACTCCTTAGGAAGGAAAATAAAGAATCTTTAAGAATATTTTATTTTCCGAAATTGAATATTCAAAATTAATTAATTGTTTGGGAAGCATGTGCCAAACCTGCCAAGATACTACAATATATGGAATGTTTGGAATCTAAAATTTTGAAAATTGAAATGTTTGAATTTTGATGTGTGAATATTGAAAGTTGAAAACTAAAATTTGAAATTTGTATGTGAAATGTTTGAAATTTTGAGAATTAAAATGTCTGAATTGGGATGTGTGAATACTTAAAGCTAAAAATTGAAAATTGAAAATTGAAAAATCTATGTGAAACGTTTGGAATTTGAAAACTGAAATGTCTAAATTTGGATGTGTGAATATTGAACGTTGAAAATTGAGAATCGAAATTTCTTTGTGAAATGTTTGGAAGGAATTTGACATTTTGAAAATTGAAATGTTTGAATACTAAAAAGTAAAAATTAAAATGTCTGAATATTGAAAACTAAAAACTAAAATGTTTGAATACTGAAAATTGAAAACTAAATTGTTTGAATATTAAAAACTGAAAATTGAAATGTTTGAATATTAAAAACTAAAAACTGAAACATCCGAATATTGAAAATTGACATGTCTAATTAGTCTTTTGTTTCAAGGATAGTGGAGATGGGATTTTATTGAACAAGGGCTAAAAACAATATAAAAGACAATATAAAAACAAGTAAGCAATGCATTTTTTTTTGACCTATGAAGCCTTGCATTATTTGGGGCATAAGTTTTTAAGGCAATAGCAAAAGCAAAGCTTTGAGGAGTTTTTGATGGTAGGGAATGAAGGTGTTTGACTGCCTAAAAATTGATAGTTGTTGTAATTCCATGTCCTCCACCATAGAAGACACATTGTTGATATCCACTTGAACCTTTGCCCTTCGCCTCTGGGTCCATTCTTCAATGTGAACTACTTCCACTTTTAGCTTGGCAAACACATCATCCAACACACCAAGATTTCAGAAAAGTGTACCAGTTGGATTGCTGTAATCCATAAAAACTTCAAGGTTATGTACAAATGTTATGACCAAATGATTATGTTGTAGGTCCATATTTTAAAGAAGAGCTAGAATGTTGGGAATTAGACCAGCTTCCTTTAATGTAGTAGCACATGTTGATGAAGATACAAGAATTATGACAAGTGAGAGGAGAGCTTCAACAAAGGAGAGTGAATATTTGAGTGTGCCTGCCATAATGGACACAATAGCCTTTTGCATGAAACTAAGTAAAATACCCCAATGGCCACCATCATTAATAAGAGTCAAGATATTAGTTTGCTTAGGCCTGTCTTGTGTTTGACCTATTAAAGCCAACAATGCTAATATGTGGATGTCCTTTGGAGCTGTCTCTTCACTCCACAACAAAGACACCAATTCATCCACAAATTCTAGTTCATTGATAAAGAAAACAGTAAGGCCTTCATGATCAGGACTGGACTCAAAGAACACAATGAATGCAAGGATACATATATATTATTTCCTTAAACTAAGGTTCACAAATGCCCTTGCAAATTGAAGCTAAATAAGGAACATGAATATGAGATTAGGAGGAATTTTATATTTCTCCAAAAATGGGAGTAACAATTCAAGATCCCCTTTTGATCACATGTGCAAGTCACAGATGTGAATGACTTGGAGTCTAGTCAATTTCGCTTGATGATTGTAGTCAGATGCATCACCAGCCTTTGCATAAAACTCAAAGTGCAGAGTGGCCCTTAGTTTGCAGGAATTTAAATCACAACCATTTTCTACTAGACAAGCAAGTAACCTAAAACTTTTTTCTTTGCCCCCCCACCCTTGTGACAAGGAGCAAAGACAAGCATTTAGGGTTATATCCCCATGCCATCGTGTTCCTTGGTTTGATTGCATAAGCTTTTTCACAAATGTTGCCAATGTTTGCAACACAACAACTACTATGTTTGGATCCATTGAAGTAAACGAAGATGACACATGCTGTAGACATGCAACAAAATAATAATCAATTATGATCCATTGCAAAGATCTATAGCCTCTAACTTATAACAAAAAATGATGTTTTGATAGTAAGAAAATAAATGTAGAGAAGTGGGGAATAGGATGGAAAACTACCTCATTAGAATTATATAGATACTTGTTGGCACAATTTTCAAGGATGATTTGTATCACCTTTAAAATTTGTAAAACTGCTTCCTTTGGGAAAGGGTCATCTTCCTCCAAAAAATTACCCTCCAGCTACAAATCCTTCCTAGGTTTTATAAATGTTTCAAAGAAAACCTCAAAGTGGTTTAATAATTCCACCCAATGGTAGAAGTCCCCCTGCAAGCAAGCAAGTGCACTTGGATCATCATCATATCCATTAGAGGAATCAAAACAAAAATGCATTCTGAAAAACTATTCCCCATTTTTCTTCAAAAGACTTGAGCAGAGAACTTGGTTGAAAAAGAGAATCCTTTCAACTTCTGTGATGGTTATCAAAACCTACAATGTTCAATTGCTTGAAAACCTAATGTACTTAGGGTTACATCCACCCAAACATGGAAAATTACATCCATGTGAAAATTTTCATTATGTGAACACTTGTCATCTTCACATTAACCAATGAGTGAGCCAAAATTTTATCCCCAAGTCTAAATCTTGCACAAATGCATAGTCTCTTCCTTGCGGGCAGAACCAACAAATGATAACCAACACACCGCAATGGCCACATCAAACAACCACATCAAATCTTTCAAATCTTAGGGTTACTTGAAGACACTTGAGCACATGAATGTTGGCAACAACTAGCAACCAACAACCAACATGAATGAAGTTTTTTTTGGTGATGATGATCTCTTCAAATCCTTGCAATTACCAAATTTATTTATGTTGTGCAAGCTTCATACCATACCAATAGAAATCAAAAGTTTTAAGGTTTAGGTTGGAATGCATATCGAGGTTTTAGAACTCATATCAAAAAGGATGTTAATGAATATGTATTAAAAAAACACATACCAAGAAGAACATAAATAATCCCTTGGGTATCTCCTTGTAGAGGACCAATTTGGTTTGATTTTACAATACCATTGTAGATACCATTGATGATACCAATTTAACACCGTATACTAGTACGATACTAGTCATTACCATCAGTTGCAACACATATTTCACAACCTTGTTAATGTGAGTAGGAATTAGTTTTAATAATTGGCCACATAATACAATAACACAAAACAATCTATGAACTTTTTAACCCATTAAATCCATATTTCTTTGTGCCATTGTTTTACTTAATTTTGATGTTGTGATGTTACAAGGATGTGTAAATATATTCTTGTTATGCAAATGTTTAGGCCTTGTTTTAAAGCTTCACTAGACACTCAAAACACCATTACAATTGGGGATCATGTGATATTGCAACCAATTTATAAAATGGAAAAGGACACCTCATGTTTATTTGACCTTTATAGACTCGCCTTCCTCCTTTTACAAACCTACCTTGACTTGCTTCCCTTCCTTTACAAACCTACCTCCCAATGAATCCCCTGTGGTTACAATAGTCCTTGGTTATCTTTGCTTCAAGGAATTACCAACCTACTGCCAGATTACTAGTGTTGGCTGCTGTCACTTACAAATTTGAAATCAAAATCTGCAGAGTGTTCTGACATATTGATATCCTGGGGTGAACTACATCATCTATAGCCCATATTTGTTGTCAATTCTTAGCACTTGTGCATCCTCCACGTAATCCATGTTGTATTACACAACTATAGTTGGCACACATCATGTGGCTCTAACATTCTCTCTATATCTCACACCCCTGAAAACTGTAAGCACCCTGGTTCACAAACATGAAAGTTAAGTTTGTGCATGACACCACCACACCGCATGAGGTGATTTAGGTTGTTCTTGAATGGCAAAAGGGGGGCTTGATTGGTGTAGTGAATAGAGCTGCCCATTGTGTGGGAAGCTTGTTACGCTGATGACCAAATCTAGCAATGTATATGTGTCCAAGGATTTCAAGTGATGTATTCCAACACATGAAGATGCAAGCCAATACAGATTCCATGTTTTTATGCAACCCCTTTTATGCATAGTAAGTGAAGTACTAAATAAGTGGGACCAAGGCATCTTAATCCTCCCAACAATTGGTTGTAGAAAGTAGAAAGTAGAGTCATTGAACCACACTGATGGGTGGTACCCTTACACCAGAAACTAAAGAATGAAAAGGTTGTGACCAAGTCTTAAACAACCCCACTAAAGCAAATCACCTGACCACAAGTGGCCTGTCAGGGTGTTGATTTGTGGACTTGGGTCATTCAGATAATTGCAGGTGCATTTTTGGCTATTTGAAACAAGGTTCATGTAGACTCTGATTCATAAGAATTCCCAAGATAGAAAGATTGAGCCTTCCAATCTGTATATACACTGCTGGCCCAGCCAGACAAGAAGAACCTCAATTAGATTCTACACCTATATTTGCTGCCTAAGCCACTCTTGCTCTTGTGTGGAGCAGGCAGCACAAGTAATGCAAAGTGAACTACTACTGTACACAGTCATCATTTACACATATAAAGTCCAGATATTGTGCTGATACCTGTGTCACAATTAGGGTGACTTCCCAAGGTCAGCAGATCTAATCAAAGTCATCCAGATCATTCTGTGAGGATTGTGAAATCTGCTTGGCTTATCAAACATGGCTCTGAAATAGAGTTACTGTTGCTATATGTCCATTCTTCATGACCTGCCACATCAGCCCCAAAAAAGTAAGCAGTCTGGGACTAAGTTATGGAGAGAACTAGCTTTGCTACTACATACTTCCTGAATACAAAAAGCTTCAAACACCATTTCATCTGCTAAGTATGATTTCCAATTGTCAGCCCAGTGCATTTACATTGTGCTCACAGGCCTACAAGTCTTCAATTTATGTCAACAGCTGCAATGGCCAACCAACCATTTTCTGCAGAGCCTAATTATGGGGGAAAACAAAAGAGCTTTAAAAAACCAGGTGGATACCTCCAAGGCAATGTTGCGATAGCCATATACAAATGTTGGGCCAAAAGGGTTGCTGACAGAGCCTTGAGTCTGTATAGCAGCACGACCTCCATCACCTAGTATTTCCTGTAAGACCCATAAAGAAACTAGTTGTCACCAAGCTGTCACCAAGCTGTCACTGTACTGATTCACCAGTTTCAGTAGATAACCTAGTCAACTTGGGTGGTCAGTTGTGAGTATTGCTTCTGAGAACACTACGTACAACAAAGAAGCTCTGCAAAGCCAAAGTGAAATGTAATTTATAAAACACAGCCACTCATCAATGTGCACTTGGAAGTCACATACTGACACTGACAATCTACACAAGAAAAAAATTCAAAATTACAATTGGAAGTCCATCCTTCCATAAGAGCAAATTTTGTGAAGGAATGGCCAAATGCCACTGTTAAACAGTGGTGATAGGAAGAGCTGAGTAGCAAATGCCAAGCACATCTGAACAAAGTGCCTGCTGTAAAGCCACAGTGAAGATTGTTCAAGACCTGCACTTGACTCCATGTGGTGTCTGCAGAGATACATCGCTGAAGACCATTACCATATGCAGTTGGTGCCTTGTCAAGTTCCTCCCCATTTTCACCTGCTATAAAGCCACAGTGAAGATTGTTCAGACCAAGCTTATCCAGTCATCTTGCAGGACCTGCCATTCTGGAGTTCAGGGTTAAATAATTGGAATGTAAGCTTACAAGATGTTCAGATTGGCCTAATGCCCATGTTTAGAAGAACTTCATCTTGTCAGTATGACTATAAAACTAGATCCTCTGATCTGCATCCTCTAACTTAACAGTACACATCCAGGATGATGGAACTGAACAAAACAGCATCATTCCTGTGACATACCAGGAGGAACATGGATGAAGAAGTTGCATTTTATATAGCAATTGAAGTCTGTGTGGCCTGGGAAGTTTGTGTGAAGAACAAATTTTTTGATTCGATGTGTCTACCAGTTCCAACAGCACCAGCCCAGCTCCCCCAGTCATCACTAATTGCAGACCTCAAACGACAACATACTTTCAATGAACCAAGTACACAGGAGTGTAAATGCTTCACAAACTCTTGTCTTGTAACTACACTTCACTGGGGCACAGTGTTCTGTTAAACTCACCCCTTCTCAGCTGCATGCTATGCATGAGGAAAACAAGATATTCCCATCCCAAGCAAATAACAATCAATGTGATCTCACTGCAGTAGGCTAACTACATGCAAATACCATGACCAGTAGTGTCAAATATCCCCTCTCCCCAGCCTAACATCATGTTGTTTTCTTATCCAAGAAAGTGCTGCAGCTACAGTTCTGCAAAGCATTGAACAAATATAATTCAGAGAAAAGATTCAGGCTTCAATACCTGGCCATCGAACAAGATGTCAATCCCACGAGAGAAGTAGTTATAAAAGTAGTCCCCACATAATGCTGTGCGTGGTCGTGGATCTGATGCAGAATGAATTACCATTGGATCCACCTGTAAGTCAGGCCATATTCTGTCAACATTGTGTCCATGCTCTTGCTTGCACAGTGTGTTCAAATGTCCCAAGGTATTCTCATTGCAAGCACATTTGCGCCAGATATTTTCACTTGCAAATAATACGGAATGTTGGCCTCTCGTACTATCCTGATGCTGAGACAGTCACGCAATCCTACACCATTACCAGATTCACGCAGTATCCATTTGACGACATACATACTGTGCTCTAAGTAAGGGAGGGGGTATAGTCATACAGTGCCCAGGACAGTGATAAATTCAATCCTACTATGCACCTTGTATTCAACTATATGCAAGCACACAAAGGCAAGACTCTCAAGAGACATCATGACAAGAAATGGTGCTATGCAAGAAATTGAGTTCACAATGAAGACTCACCTGCTTTTGATGGATTCCACATGGCCGGCCCAGCTCTGCCCAAACATCCTGTCCCATTGCAAATAACTATCAGCTTCACATTGGCACAATTTGCTAGTAGCACAGGCAGTGCAGGCAATGAACACTTGAATGGTCAATATTGCTGGGATCTTTTCACATAGCTGTTCAGCTCCCTGAGCAAAGAAGGGTACCTGTGGAGAGGCTCCAAATGGGAGATGCTGACCACCTCCTGTGAACCACAGTTCCTCTGCCAGCTGAAACATGTACTTCCACCACATTTATACTATTTCTCTGTTGTAGCTTTTGAATTCACAGCACACAAGTATGTCACAGGTACAATTTCCAGATGTCCACCAGAGTGACCTTCCTAGAATTCATCTGGAAGTTAAACTAGTGCGAGGCTGATCTATTCAAGAAGTATGTTGGCAATAAGTTTCTCCTGGATAACTAGTAAGAACTAGGCTGGATTTCAGAGAATGGTCAATATGGACACACCTTGGCATGCACCTCTTCCATGTACAAACTTCCTAGAGGAAGCTGAGGTGGCAAAGCAATCTTGAGTGGAGCCCCAACACCGACACCCCCACCCACTGCACTGTCATAAATGCAAACCCGGGACATCACTGGTGTCGTGCCATCTGGAAACTCCAGAGGTAACTCAGCTGCCCAACAATGCACCATGTTAAAAGATAAACCCAGGTTGATCATTAGTGGAGAAGTTAAATAAGGGAATGTACATGATTTACCTTCACGATGCTGGCAGCACTCAGTATATTGTGCAGGTATGGGGAATGCAAATGACAAGCCCTGCATGACCCAATGGCACCCCGGTCAATAGTAGTCATTGTCTCTGCCAATGAAGTACTCACAAACATCTGGGGATCAAACATGGTATGCTGAAAACCAGAGCCAACTTGCCATTTCTATCTGCTGTAGCTCTGAAACCTAAATCTATGATGGAAAAATTCATTAAACAGATCTCACAACAAGGAGATGGACCGCAGATGCAATAAGTACTCACAGGGTAAAATAAGGTGTAGATACAGCGCTTTGTGTTGTAAGTCCCAGGAAAAGTTGGCCCAAAGAGGGCATACACAGCCACAAAAGTAGCTGCAACACTTGGGCCCCTACATTGCAGTCAGAATGTCAACAACCCAAGTAACAAAATGTGCCAACTCAGATATTGGAACAACGTCATGACAAAGTCCAAAAAGAACTTGCATCCTCACCCAATGGATGATGTTGCATATCGCATTTGCAGCCGTTGCACATCAAACACCTCTATTAGTCGCAGTCGCTGCAATATCTCAAAATGTTGTATAAGTTTTGTTAGCAATCACAGATCAGTGAACTCCCCCCCTACAATTAATACTACTTCGCAGTGCCCCCTTGCAATGGTTTCACAAAAAATGTACAGCAGACTACAAAACATGCAGGTTCAAACCAGATGGTGAGCAAAAGAAACTGCTAACTTAGTTGGTGAAAGTTTGTAGTACTGCAGCATCACCTCCAAAGGGAAAGAGGTGGTGGTGTACCTGTGACCGAGGCTCAAAGCGTAGATGAAAACCATGTTCAGGAAAGCTTATAACTAGATCCACTTTTAGTGGTTCCTGCACCATCCCCTCCCCCCCACCCCAGCATTATCACCACCGTGCTCATTCAACTGATACTACAACAGAGTGGGGATGATCCATAATAACTGTAATGGGATGCTATTGTACTAGTGATAACCCCATGCACTTGCACAAACAACATTGACTGTTCCTGAGAAGGAAATAAGAGACCTACAAAGACATTGTACCAATTCATAACTGGCAGAAATGCAACTCAAGATATAACAAAGGTACTAGCTGATCAGAACAAACACAATGGCAGAAAAGTGCATCGAGATATATATCTTCATAAAGTGTTGAGAATTTCTCCATAATTCCAACTTGAGTCAATCACAGGTTGGTCCAACACAATACCAGTAGAGGAAAAAGAGGAGAAACCAATACAGAAAAACACAGAAAACTCATGAGGAATGGTGCAAACAAATAGCAACAACAGTCTGATATACATGTTCAGTGACCTTCAAGTATGTTGTGACCAGCTGCCATTTATCATCAAAAGATCAAAAGGGAATATCTAGAGTGGCATGAAAGAATATGAGAGTGGCAGAAAGGGAAAAAATCAAGGACCAGGAAAATAAAAAAAACAAGCTGCCCTTTTGCACCTCATCATTGTACTTGACATGAACAACATCAAATACTGCCCTGTGTTGCTCCACATATGCCAATGCCTCACAGACAGGCATTCCTGCCAGCCAGCCAACCGAACCCATTTTTCACACATCATCATCCCTCTTATTGCAACTCAATCAAATTCCGTAATTCTCTGGTCTTAGTGTCAATTTGAACCTTTGAAGCAGCAGTTCATGGAAAAAAATCTGGAAGAAACCCCCCCTTCATCCTGAGTGCCAAAGCTACCTTGAATTTTGCAGAATTTCAACAAAATCCAACCAATCCACCCCTAACCCTAGCATACAAAAAATCAAGAAGATCTGATCAAACAGTGGCAGTCTATGAGAAAAAGATCCTGAACAAACTCCCACTTCATGAGTGCCGAAGCTACCTTGAATTTAGCAGAATTCAACAGAATCCAACCAATCCATTCCTAACCCTAGCATACCAAAAATTGAGGGAGAAAAACAATAAATTCTGGTCAAACAGTGGCAGACCATGAAAAAATCCTGAAGAACCCATCCCTTCATGAGTGCCAAAGCTGCCTTGAATTTTGCAGAATTCAACAAAATTCAAGCAATCCGCCCCTAACCCTAACATACCAAAAATTGAGGAAAGAGAACAACAAATTCTGATCAAAATCGTGGAATTGAAAGAAGCAGCAGCGAGTTATGAACACTACAAGGGAACTTCGTATCAGTACATACTCGGAAATAAAATCCAAATCAGTAGTACATCATCAGAATTCCTAATTCTCCAAACCTGCGATACGAAACCCTAATTGACCCAACTGTGTCCTTTCTTTCATTTTTCGTTTTCGTTTTTCTTTTCTCAATCGATTCACAGGTTTCCAGGGAAATAGTAAGAGAAAAAAAAACACATACCCAAATTGAAGGCGCCGAGACCTGCGCCCGGCCTCAAATCCAGTGTCAGACCTCCCATCCTGCAGCAGCAGCAGCAGCAGCAAAGGAAAAATCAACTCAACGATGAGCCAGCGAGATGGATCTGCGATGGGTGATTTGATGTCTCGCTTGATTGCACATCAAGCCACGCAAACACCTGGGTTACCGCAATCGACTCCTCCGTGTTTGCGATTATTCTCGGAGCTCTGAGCGCGTACGCGACGACGCGGACTTCGACGGCAAGCAAGCAAGCAAAAGCTAGAAATGGCGTCTTGGTCCTGTAGCAGAAGTCTTTTACATCCATCTACATCCATCGGTGGATGGATGTGAATGAATGAATGAATGAATGAATGAATTTGGGAGACATTTAAAAAATGTATTGAAAGTATTCAATGCAGTCTAAAATTGTAGCCAAAAACTAGAAATCCAAGGATTATTTTTTTCTTGTTTAAAATACATATTTCATGTTAATGAACAGTATAAATATAAATATAAATAAATAAATAAATAAATAAATATATATATATGGATGTGTTCTCATTTTTCATCATTTTAGACTTTTTTGGTTTTTCAATTTTCTTTACAAACCCATGAATGAGAGAGATTTCCTGAAATTTGAGCAATAGGAATGCCTTTGCTGAGTTTACAAGAATTGGGTTGTTTTCATCCCATTTGAGTTAAACACATGTTTCAACAAAAAGCAATTCAAGTTACAAGGAGAAGGATGAGGTTAGATTGGGATCATTCTAAGGATGAAATGTTTGTTCTTCATATGAGAATATATATGGTGGGTGTGCCATAGATTGTTAATTATGGAATGGTTGATAGAGTAAATGGGGATGCATGCTAATAACTTGGCCTATTTACATTAATTAGGATCTTAAGGCAAAAAAGAGGAATTATGGAAACTCAAATATTTCACCATGCAAAAAATATAATCGTCAAAACATCCTCTAAAAAAAAACCAAAATCCCTCAAGATATTATAACTCTAGAGCTAATCTCAAGTTTCAACACAGGCCAAAATATCATCTTCCAAAAATCCTCCTATAAAAACAGACCTATTATTACCTAGGGTCTATTACCTAGTAGTGGCCAAAATCCCTTAAGCTACTATAACTCTATAATGAATCTAAACACAATATCATTGCCTTGGGTAGGCGAGGCCAATAAATAAGTGATTTCCCAAACAAAAATAGCCAACATTTTGAGTTGGATTCATTGAATTATATTTTGAGGGAGTGTGTAATAGATTTTCCATCCTATAAAAACAGCAACCCAAAATTAAAAAAAAGCAGCTTTTCTTAAGGCCTAACTAAGGAGCTCTTTTGACATTTCCATAATAGATGAGGATGTTTGTATATATGTATTCATATTGAAAAAGTATGACACTCACACCCCAAATCATTTGCTCCAAGAGTAGATGATATATTATCACTATTGAAGATGCTGGAGTATTTGCTTGCATGGGTTTTTTCAAGCAAAGAAAGAAGAATCAGAAAAGAAGGATTTAATCCACAACTTTGTTAATTAACCTTTTTCTTCCTCTCTTAAACTTTCCATTATGGGGGGGACCTGCAAGGCATTAACTAATAGCTTAAGCTTAATCACTCCGATTCATTACCACCTTGCAAGTGATTGTGAAGAAATTCACCATTAGGTCATGCTATAACTACTCGTTACACATAATGTTGCCAAGGTCATTTGGGCGACCAGTAATTCCAAGTCGTGGTAACTAAAGACGACTTAGACAAAAGATTAAAGGTAGAAACATTTGTGCACCCTTCTATTTTGATGTAAAATCTCAAAGATTAATAATGCCAAACAAAAGGAAAAATTTGGCAAATCAGAAACCCAGAAAAATCACTGATCATTTGCCAGTTTGAAAAAAAAAAAAATTGACATGCCAAAAATATTTCGCCACCAAAACAAAAAAAACTAGGTAGCCAAAGATATAGAAGGATGTTCAAAGTTTTAAAGTTTATTTATATGTCAATTCATAGCCAAATTTGGCTAAATGTTCCTATTGTTGATTGCCACTTTGGTTATATCATAAAATTTGACATCCAAAAAGAAAAGCACACTTGCCCATGAGCCAAACCAAACTCATTCTAGTACCTGAACAGTGTTTTTATTTTTCCCAAATTTGTGAAGTAATTGGGTTGCTGATCATGCACAAGAGGAGTTAGCCAAAATGGCCAGATGTCAGAAATGGAAGTAATAAGATTTAGGATTCTTCCTACAATTTGGCGACTTGTTGAAACCTGTTCTCCAAATGTGGCGACTTAAAAATTTTGTTTCCTTATAAAGTGGCTATTTGGGGCCATTTTTCCAAAAATAAACCTATGTACCTTTAGCACCACCCTCTTTTTTGCCCCCAAAAAAAACACTGAGTAATACCTGTGGACCTTGAGCAATGAACCCAAGTCATTGAAGTGCATCAAATATGAACCATGAGAAGTGAACCCAACTCATTGAAGAACATCATCATGAAAGAACCATGATGAGCCAATGAACCCAAGTCATTGAAGTACATCAAATATGAACCATGAGAAAATGAACCCAACTCATTGAAGAACATCACGAAAGAACCATGATGAGCAAATGAACCCAAGTCATTGAAGTACATAAAATGTGAACCATGAGAAATGAACCCAACTCATTGAAGAACATCATGAAAGAACCATGATGAGCAAATAAACCCAAGTCATTGAAGTACATCAAATATGAACCATGAGAAATGAACCCAACTCATTGAAGAACATCATGAAAGAACCATGATGAGCAAATAAACCCAAGTCATTGAAGTACATCAAATATGATACATGAGAAGTGAACGCAACCCATTGAAGAACCCAGCTCATTGAGATTTGATAAGGTTTAGGGTTGACAATTGGAGGTTAGAATTGAGTAACTTCATAAATTGCCCAACATAAAACAAAAAATTGTTGGGATGTTGTCATGAGCTTCGCTCCAAAGATGTTAATGCTGCTCCAAAGATGAATAAAGCTCCCAACCATCTTCTAAGGACGACACACATCCCCTCTTGATCAGGTTGTGTATTAACCTTCCTTGGAAGATATTCATCAGTGCTGCAACAGATGCTCAAAACCCACCTGCTAATTGAGACAGACAACACCTGCTTCGGACTTAGCACAATGGAGAAGAAAGAAATTAAGAAAGCTCGCTCTGCACCCCTGCTAGCACCGTGGAGAAGGAAGACTAGAGCTCTGCACCCTTAGGGTCAGAATTTGCTTTTTGTGGACGTACTGTTGTTGATCTGGAGCTGCAGTACTTACTTGATCATCTTGGAAGCAGCAGAATCTAGATGATCCGTGGGTGAGTTATATGATGTGCACCCTTTGTAATTTTGGTTTTTACATCAGAACTTTTATGAATGATCAGCAGCTAGAGCGGCCTGTTGTGGTCGGCTACAAGTTGAAGCTGATAGAATGGAAGTGGAAGTGTGTACTGTTGGACCAGCTTGGTTTTGTGAAGTTTTGGCGGCGACACTCCGCAGCGACACTAGCCTTGAGACCTTCGGGTCCCGAAACTAGCACTCCCACATCGTCGCCTTGGTATTTCACTGCCGCACCATTGAAAATCTCTGCGAATTCAATCCGCCCACATAATTTTTCATTTCATCATGATCATCTGTACCATGGACATCATGAGTACTTGTAGGATGCATTGATCAAAACTGCATGAGATCGGTTGCGGATAGTCATGTGTTACTGTGTGCCAGTCATGGAATGACATAGTACTAGTACTAGTGCACTGAACTGCTGATATTCTTATTACCTGAGAAGTCGGGTCGTGTGCCTTGAGCGATGGTGCATTGATCCAGAAGAGATTCTTCACAAACTGCATTAGCCTCGACGTCTACAAGATCTAGTGCTGCTGTCTCCTGTATATTCATCCTAGTAGCTGCAATTGCTGCTTCTCTGTTGTTCGTAGCTGCAGGCTTCGACATCTCCATCGTTAAGGCTGAAGCAGCAGTGCAGGGCAATGCATTTTGTTTATATCCTTGCTTCTTGCTCCACGCTAGTATAACGCCTCCACCACAGATAACAATTCCCACAAACATGCTGACAAAGAGAAGGAAAACCTCGAGCGCCGTCGGAAAATTAGGTTTTGTTGACGATCCACCATTTTTGCTACTAATGCTACTACTACTACGACTACTACTGTCGCTGCTGCAGCAGATGGACGGAGTGACAACATAAAGATGGAACAAGCCGGAAATGAGAACGAACCCTGTGGCGGATGCAAAAATAACAGCAGCCATCCATGGGTTTTTGCTGGGGATGACTGGCGATAAGCTCAGATTGTTGTGACTGGATTTGGAGGCATGACATTCCGACTTGATTGCCAGAGGTGATTCTATCAAGATTGTATTGTCGGACTGACAAACTGCTGCTTCAGTACTAGAATTATTAGATCCATCAGGCTGTTCTTTCGACCGTTCTGTAATGAAACCTTTCACTGTTATAGATAGCTGGGTGTCGCGGATCCCAATTCCTGCACCATAGTCCCCCGGCAACACCGGCTGCAGCTTGGAGGGACATCTAATTTCTGAGAGTACCTCTAACTCCGACCTTCTTCGAACACACCAGATGAGTTGCACGTCGATCGGTAGCCCAGCTTGTCGTAACTCGTGTCGCTTTAGCAGGTCTCGAAGAATGGCGAGGAAGGGTGTTATACCCACTCCGCCCCCAATCAAGAGGAGATATCTGTACCTGTACAATCAGAAAGAAGAATTTCAAGATGTTCAATATGAGAGCAAAAGCATCTCACGGATGATATCCTTAGGAATGTCATGTACTTTCATTTTATGGGGACCCATTGAACTGATTAAAGGAAGAACTTTGAGTGTTAGAAGAATGTCAAGATGTTCATGAGAGCAAAAGTATCTTGTGTGATATCACTAGGAGTGTCACACTTTCATTCTATTAGACTCATCAAACTTTACTCATTGAATCTTTATAAAATATACAAAACACCTTCAAAGGAGGTGCTACCAAGGAGGAGAACTCTGAATGCACACCGACCTGAGAAAGTAATTCGATTCATGTCCGTAGGGACCCTCAGCAAACAGATGGCCGATTGCAAATGGGCAGCTCATGGTTGCGGATTTTTCAGATGAGGAGATTTGGGTCCGTGATGTTTCTGCAGACTTAGGAGCGGCACTGCTGCTGCTAAAGAGCTTGGTGAGTAAGCTGAGACTCCAATCCCCGATGGGCTTGATGCAAACGGACATTTGGCTTGATCCATCCAGGGGGCTTGATGTGGTGCTGAAGGGATGCCATTCGATGCGTGAAACGCCTGGTATGTTGAGAAACATGAAGCTCAAAGCATTATGCCTGAAGCCTGTACATCGCAGGGTCACAGAAGGTGCAGTCCGTTAGCACTCTTCAAGACTCTACCTAGCTGTTGGTTCATCAATGCAGAGCGACTCTGGCAGCTGGTGCTCCGCAGAAATCAGTGTCGATTCTGCAGCAGTCGTGCACAGGACTTCGGATCCACACATGCTGGACTGTGTACTACAGATATCATGTACGTGCATGATCTACGCCTGCTGCTGCTGGGGGAGTTTAGTGTTGTTCATACCAGCGTGTGTGGGGATGCTGAGCTCGATAACGCCGCTGGGAAGAAGGCGAGCAGACACGCCAGTGACGGGTCTGCGAGATTGTACGAATCGGAGGAAGCGATCCACAAAGAAGAGGAAAATGGCACCCAAGAATTCGCCAGCTTGAGACCATCCCACATGCCAAACGGAGAACGCGAAGTAGACCAAGTACAAGTGATGCATGCTGTAGAACACATTGAAGAAGCGCTTCCGCATCAATGGGACGGATGTGACCCACATCACCGTACCCGCCAGCATCGCTATCACTCCCGCCAGGTTCGAAATTCCATTGTCTTTCCATTCACCCAACTGCCACACGCAACCGCACGAAAGAAGCAATCACAACATGATCATCGCCAGTTATAGTACTATACTATCTTCATACATCCGCCCGGTCTAAAGCAAGGAGAGATCCCGGCGAGTCTCCCGAGATTCATCGATTACAGACTTTTCTCAAATTACTGACTGACGGACTTTAGAGACCAGCCTTTACGAGAATCTTGTTCGAGCTCAAAAAAAGGAGGGACTCAAGAGATTTTGTTCAAGAGTTTTAATGCATTGATCACAAGGTTGCACAATCTTGGAACTTGAATTTTCTCTAGATGCAAACATGAAATGGTTTGTTTGACAATGGGAAAAATTGCAAAGTGATTCCTCTGAATGTTTCACAATGGGAAAATTAGAATGAAGCATTGAAGGATTGGTCCCCACGACTCCCTTGAAGTGCTTTCCCTATGTTTTGTTCATGAATTCTTAGCTTTAATTCGAGTCAGAGGTTTCCACTCTTTTCCCTACAGGAAGTGTGCCGAAAAAGTTTCTTGTGTTGGTACCAAATACACGGAATTGATAGAGCCGGCGAAGATAGCATAGGTGATTCCGTGAGCTGAAACGAGGAGCATCGTCAAGTGGCCCAACCATCTGTGGTACTTCACAGCTTGCTCGAAAGGAACATCCACCATCCTTAGTATCGGCGACCCTCTCGTTACCGGAAGGAACAAGAGCGCCATGGGAAATGGTATCAACCGTCCTAGTATTGCTGAAGACGCCAACAGCTTGAGCTGCCATCTACAGCACAGCAGCGATGCACAGCAGGAAAATTAAACCCACATTTTGATTCAGAAACCCAAATATCACAAGAAACTTTCTTTAGGATTCCCTCGTGGGACCATCAAGAAGTTTGTGAAATACTTTTTTACGCCGATGTCCGCCGGCGACATGAGTTTATCGGCAGCAGCTGCATCGATGAGGTAGAATTGTGGAACAGCCGATCTCACGAACATCCACGACAATGCCAAGAGCATCCCCGCAATCCCTAAAATCTCTATGCCCGTCAGCACGCCCATGGGACCCCTTACTACCAACGGCTGCGTCCACAGACACCTGTAGATCCGAGTCCATCTACGCTGCGCCTTACTGCAAGTTCTCGACCTGAAGAAGAACGTGACCCACAAGAAACAACAACAATCAGCAAAACGACGGCACACATTGAGGATCTCTCTCTCTCTCTCTCTCTCTAAGTATTATGATCGATGGCACTATCAGAAGAAGCTTTTCAATGGCATTCCCTACAGTAGGGAAAAGAGTGAAAGTTAGCTCTGCTCCGAATTGAAGTTGAATTATCAAAAGATAGAGAAAGCTCTTAATGGAATCGTCATGGGACTACCATTTCAATGTTCCGTTCTAATATTCGCATTGTGAAACAGAGGAGTCGTTGCATTTTCCCATTGTCAAACAAACCATTTCCTATTTGCATAGCGGAAAATTCAAGTTCTTCTTGATGCCTCCCACGTCAGGGAATCCTAAAAACATTTCTTGTGTTTTTCTTCTCGTAGAAAACCATGTACAGAAGAAAAGAAGAAGAATGAGGCCGCGAGAGGAGGGAAAAATTTACAAGAAGCTCATGAATATGGCGCAGCTGATGATGCTTACTTTGCAGGAAAACGCTTGTTCAATTCCAGATACAGGAGTGCAAGGATTGCTAACACGACGAAAGGTGCCGTGTACAGCACATAACTTGCAGTTGCTGCACAAGAATCACAAACCGGAGCGACGACGCAAGACTACGTTAGAAGCTGATCATAGATCTCTCTCTCAATTCACAAATGGCATGAGGACATGATCACTGCTAGCTAGCTAGCTATCTAGCTAGATAGCATCTAAAGACTTCCAGTTCGCCGGAGCAGATGACGATCTAACTGAGCCTGCACGCACTAGGGCATCATTGATCATCAACTACAATATAGTATATATTGTACTACACATTGAAGCTCATCATTTTCACTATAGTACCGTTCTCATCACCGAAGAAGCTGGAGTGCGCAACTTTGAGCTGAAAACTGTTTTGTTGATCCACTGACGACGATGTCGCACTGGCCGGAAGATCAAGCCACACGAAGAGTACAACCCACCACACAAAAAGCGCCCAACACAATCCCCACACTACAGCCTTCACACTACCTACAACTACATCACTAGTGTAACTGCAAGTAGTGCAGCTAGAATGAAATCTTCTTAACAATGTATAAAATGAGCTGCAACCGGCCATGATATCTTCTTCCCCAAAACTCAGGCCCTCCAGAACTGCAGAAAAAGCTAGCTAGCTTACTTCTGCAGCCTAATGGAGAGAGAATTAAAAAACTCCTTCAAATTACGTCCCATCCACGACATGATCAAAACCCTCCGTAAGGCACTGGACCAAAGCTGGAATATCATGAGGGAGTTTCTTGGCAGTGTATTCGCGGTTTGTGTTAATGAGGTGTGTTGCAGCACAGCACGAGTGAGGAGAGTGCACTTGAAAAAAATTGCAGAAACTATTGCAGAGTTCTAGACAAATTTTTTTAACAAGAGCTAGAAATTCTCTACAACAAAGTTCTAAAGTCACATGGGTAACTCCAGCTGCTAGCTAATAGCCACAACAACACCAGGAGCAGCAGCAGCAGCAGCAGCAGGAGTTAGATGCGTTGCACAAATTACACAAACGACTGCATGTTTTGATCGCGTCAAGATCACAACTTCTAAAGCTTGCAATCTGTGGTCTGGTCTGGGTAATGAGCGTCAACTCTGTCCCATCTCCATTGTCTGCAAGAAAAAGCAAGTTGGCTCTCTTACACAATTTTTGGAAATGGTGCAACGGCCAAGTTTCCAACACTAGTTAATCAATTCTGCTCCAGTACAACATTCACTGATTCAAAAGATCGCTAGTTGCAGGGATTATTAGGTAAGTACAAAAAAAACACCCAAACCTCCAGATCAACCTTTTTTCCTTTACAAAAATTAGAAATGATTTTTTAATTTTAATTATTAATTTTTTTTTCCCCCCACCCAAAAATTTATTTTTTTAGAGTTTCAATGTTTAGAAGTCAAGAAAACATATTTTCTAAAAAACCAGGTTTTTTAATATTTAGTTTCAGTAAATAGCCAGAAATATAGAAGAATGATTAAAGCTATGTCCTTTGTTTGTATTACCTGGTTTATAGCCACATTTGGCTAAATCTTTCCACAAATGTGATGACCACTTTTGTTCTGTATCTTCCCAAGAGTTTTTTTTCTTTTGGGCATATTTTTTTTTGCACTGTGACCAAAAAAAAATTAAAATCCAGTGTGAATTGTACAAAGGATTTCTTTTGGTAAAACAATCAAAAGATTGGCCATCTTTTAGCAGAAAAAAGTCACATGTACTAGTGTACTTAGACAAAGAGTTCCTTTTGGGTAGAGCCAGAAAAAGGCAGGATTCTAAGAAAATTTTACTTTGATGTCGGAGCTCTACTCCAATTTGGCTCAGGCTCATTCATTCCTCTTGTGGATGATGGCCAGTCCACCTAAGGAGGAGGATTTAACATTAAATCCTTGACAAAAAATGAGAAAAAAAAAAAACACCCTTCTTCCAATGGATGATCACCACTTACTTACTAGGAGATTGTATCCAAAAAAATTCCTACAAAAACACTACTCTGGAGTTGGGAATCCAGATTCATGGATCTTG
>Ga0209208_10001685_pt1 | contig 31420 bp, 28 predicted proteins | sample S1TSphfallax_3_FD_187694 | JGI IMG/M metagenome (GOLD analysis project Ga0209208, IMG submission 187694) | Host-associated microbial communities from peat moss isolated from Minnesota, USA - S1T2_Fd - Sphagnum fallax MG (SPAdes) (version 2) | ecosystem: Host-associated > Plants > Peat moss >...
TGTAGGGTGACGCCCAAAGATGAAGGCATTACTAAAATAAGGGGGCATGTGTGAAGTGGTAACCAAACATGGGACCTATATTTTGGTAATGCCCCCGTCCAAAGATGTTACTTGACGCAAAGAAATTGACAATTTTTTATTTACAAAACTAATAATCGAGATATTCCAAGATAAAACAATAGATGTTCAAATTCAAAATTGAAAACAACATTTCAACAAGACATTATTTGACAAGGAATCATATTAAACTTGCTTTGATGTATTCATAATTGACTACAACATGAAAGCTACATGTTTTTTGTGTTGACTACAAATTGTTACATGATGTTTTGCAACAAGATTATACATTACAAAAAGCAAACATGTGATTTTGCCTGCATTAATGTGAAGCACTAAAATATTAAATAGATCCATGAATTTGCAAGTTCATTTTCAATGCTTGGAGACTTGATTGTAAAACATTAAATAAAACATCTGGCTAGTTTCTCACAACTATAGACAACATAAGAAATCCTCAAGCGCCAATGAGCAAAATCAATACCATGTCAATGTACTTCTAACTCAATACTCCAACTAAAATCTCCATTAATTTCTCTCGTTGATGTTATTCTATACCTACACAATTAAATAAAACACAGAAAAAACACTTGCAAACCTACACAACAATAGAATGTAAAACATTTCACAAAACATATCCAAAGAAAATAAAATTGGCATTACTTTGTTAAAATTACTTACAGTTTCATGTTTTTTCTAAACAAAATTGAATCAACTCCTAATTTCAAGCCCAAAAATGCTTGCAAACTTGACAATCCTAGATAATATATAATTCACGTCCTTCAATCCAAAAGTTTCAGCAACCTACTTCTTCAAGTGTAGAGATTTGCACAAGCATAAAAATATTGTTTTTCGCAAGCATAGTGCACAATTTGTGTAGATGATTCGACTCTGCTATGGGTAGTAATAAACAAAGAGGCGCCCATTTTGTGTAAACAATTTGACAACATTCCCGCAAAATCATAGATAGCAAACAAAGAGGAAACTGGAGGCCAAAACACAATGCACAATATGTGTAGATGATTCAACTATGCTCATACAAACAACAAATAAAAAAACACACGTTATGTGTAGACAATTTGACAATGCTACCACATATAGCAAACAAGGGGGAAGTAGGAGGTGAAAAAACATAATTTATTAAAAAATGAACAACTAAAATATCATCATTGCATTTAGAAATAAATGATGATGATTCAACTAGATTACAACCTAAATTGAATGGTGTAGATCATTCAAAATCAGTGGCAAAAAAAAGGTGAATAAATCCAATTGACACCAAATGAAAAGCTGCTAGATGAAACAAGTATGTTACCATCCAACATTTGATGAATGTAATACAACATAGCCAAGCCAACCCTACCCTAGTGATAGGCATGTATGTCATACCCTAAATTAAACAACTATAATCACTTAGATTTCAAATCCAATGGTTGAAAATTTAATCCTACTTTTGACGGTTGTGATAGGGCAAAAAAAATGGTGCTTTTAGATCTTCACCATCTAAACTAGTGGCTAGGATTGCATAGAACATCTGATAATGATCCTAATTATATAATTCAACAATCATCATATTTCCAAAAAATTGATTTTGACCATTTGATTAATGTTTATTTAGTGATGGTTATGAACTTTTTTTTTTAAATTGAAATTTTTTAGAAGTCGACACATGTATCTTAAAAATGTCACAGACCATACACAATCAATGGTTGATATGGCGTTGACATTAGTGTATGATATTAGATCACAATGATCGATAATGTATGTTAGAGATCCCCCCAACTAGGATCCTATATATGGTGCAAAGTTCACCAACTTTAAACATTTAATAACTTAAAATGGACAATTGAAATCCATCAACATCAATCGTTAAAACTTAAAAAACATGAATGGCCATTTCCATGGAAAAAATGTTGTTAGATGAAGACACTAGTTTTCATCCAAGATGGGATGAATATGAAATAGAAAAATACCCACTCAATTGGACAGTTAGGATTCACCAAATCTAACATCCAACAGTCAATTTTTCAAACCTAATTTTGATTATGCTAATGAGGAGATCCCACCAACATGAGATCTACAATTGTGATGTAATTAAATTAACATTAAGGTGATTTATGAACTAATGATCCAATGACCGTCCTTTTGGATGGTCAAGATCTAGGTTAGTCTTCCATTGATAGTTGAGATCTACATTCACTTGGATGGCCAATAAACATTGGGAATTCTATATAAACCAATGCCTAACCCTTTTTTTCCCCTTTTCACATTACACTATAAGCTATTGTTCTAAATATGTGTCCATGGCATTCTCCTAATTGAGGTTTGTGGATATTTTTATGTGGTGAAACAATTAAGTTATGTCAAAAAAAAATTCAATGTCAAAGCTGGTTCTTTTGCAAACTCTATTAATATTTTTCGTCCTTTATGGTGTCAAGTGGTGCAAAGCTCTACTAATTTTATTGCCACTATCCTCTATTGTTATTATTGTTTTTCTTAATATGCATTTTTTTTTCCTTATTTTCTCTTGTTAAATTTAATTTATTTTTTTGTTACTTGTTGCATTGCAAGCGTCAGTGATCTATAATTAATCAATTTCTTTTCAAAATAGTGTTGGATATTGGATGGTTGGTTTGTTAAAAAAAAATTCCATGTAGTTGACGATGATGGAATTCATCATCCTTGAATCATTTTTTACATCTAAAAAAAAATTAGATTCCAATGCTCGAAGACTCTCAAATAAGAAAAATGAAAATCACACATGTAGGCAACCAATTGGTTAACTTTAGACATTGCAATTTTTTATTTCTAGTGTTGAGATTTTTTGTTTTTAAAAAAAAAATTGGATTTTTTCAATTTTCTATCTTTCTTTTTTGTAGGTACCAATAAGGTTAGTTAAAAAATTGGAAGTTTGATGTTGATCATTGTTTTGTGGAACATCATTGGATAGTAGTTAACTATTACATTAAAGACATCATTGAGACGTATAAAGTGATGATTATGCATCTGTTTCCATATGATGATGCGCCTTTACCTCATCCATTTTTTCTAACGCTCAAGGTCAAAGGGTTTAATGTTATAGAGCATGTTTGGTTCATGAAAACATTTGTGGGGAAAAACACCCTTGAGAAACTAAGCAAAAAACAAACTAATGATATCCCAATCTTGAAAAGTAAACGAATTATTAGCAAAACTAGGTAGGGCATTGCGATTTCAAGGATGGTAGAAGCTTTGGTGTTAGTAGAATATGGGATGAAAATTTCAAGCCATCACAATGCCAAAAGCTATGCAAGGTAAGTATAATAATTGATTTTTCTTGTGTTTGCACTAGTTTTTTAGGTTTTTTTTTGTTTGATGAGTTTTTTTTCTTATTAGGTATGATCAAACAAGTCAAGGCATTTGAAGCCGTGTCTTGCAATGCATTATTTTTGGAGAGTTGAATAGAAATCACCCTTTTACCTATGATGAGGCCCTTACCCATGAATAGAACATGCAGTAAGTCAATTCCTTCCTTATGTCTTTTGTTTATGGTTTTTTGTTTTGAACTTTGGTTTTTTTACCTTCATATCTTTGGTATTACAGGTTTCCTATTTTGTTATTGATTTTGTTTTGCTTTCATTTCAACAATCTAATGCATCCACATCTAACTCTATCACAACAAATGTAATGCATCCATGTAACAAAAAAACTTTCTCACCAAGCTCATGTATTCAACTTGGATTGTCCAAGTCTATAGTAATTACATGTTTGCAGAATGTTGGTAATACTTTTAACAAATCAGTTACTACATTCGTTCCTATTCAATAATATCTAGAAATTTGGAATTCTTTTGAGGGGTCTTCAGCTTTGAGAGACACGATGAATAAATATGAGAAGCGCCCTTCTATTGTGACACACATTGGAGGTCATCAATCTTCCAACGTTACAAATTGCAACATTAGCCTTTCGATATTTGATCCTAATATGACAACAAACCTACTTTCTAGATTGAAAGGTCCACCTTTTAGCTAACTGCATGCATTCAATTGTATTGTTCCCTTTTGTAACGTTTTTGATCTTAGCATATACATTTTGATTCAACATTTTACATTCTTGGACATTCACACAAGTAGTTTACATTTTAATTCACGTAGTATACATTTTTACATTTTTACATTTTAAGTTGATAGTATGGTACTTTTAGACTTTGTAATTGTCATTATTGATATCTTCAATCAAAAGGAACAAATGTTCAAGTTCTCAAAGGAACAAACTTATGTAGAGGAAACCGGGGAATCTTTTTGGGAATATTCCCCTTTGACCTCAAGTCTTCAGGTTTAATTTAATTTAAATTAAATTAAATTAAATTAAAATCTTCAACTAATAGGTAGACATGTGGTTTGAAGGAAGGATGGCTGGTGCCTGTGGACGACAGTGGGGATGGGTATGTGAATAACCGGATTGATACCCGATGGGTGTTCGGTGCAATTTCTGATACCCGCCTCACTCTGGTGTGAACAACGGTTAGGCCCAGATTTGGCCCTAATAAAGTCTTTGCATGAGGAATATTCTTATTGAGCAGCCTTCCCATACACGAATATTCTCTCTCTCCCTCTCTCTCTCGTTTCCTCACGTACGCCGTAGCCTCTCTCTATCTCTCGTGTTTTCTTTCGTCTGCATTCTAAAACCTCTCGTCCATGTGGGATTCTAGTGTGTGGGTGGAGAATCATCGATCGCAGTTAGTCAGGATTTTTGTTTTTGGGGTACAAATTTCTTCTAGAGTTCAGCTGAAGAGTTGTTGTTGTTGGCCGGATGGTTCCATTTCCGCCATAGCCAGGGTTTGGGGGAGAACTGCGGAGAGATGGAGGACTTGTTGTTGTTGTTCTTCCATATGGACGTCTCTGGCTGTGCAGTATCTTTTTTGATGGGTTTGGAGAGTGCGTCGTCTTTTGCGATTTCCAATGGGATTCCGATCAAGGCCTGGTAGTATGAGGATTGTGGAGGAAGAGGAAGAGGAGGAGGAGGATTCTAGGGTTGTGGTTGGGATGGTTTGTAGAGCTTCAAAGTAGGTGTGTGTGTACCTGTTGGGGTGTTCTAGGGTTGTGAATTTAGACGTGTCTGGGGTTTTTGAAAGAGAAAGAGGAAAAAGGGATCAAGTTACCTAGTAGGTGTGATCTGGGTGTAGAATGCAAACAATGGTTCTACAATTACCGGATTTTGAATTCGAAGAAGGATAAAAAAAAAAGTGCTCACGAAACTCCCGAGTTGAGACAGCTTCATCGAGAAAATAGAAGACTAATCGTCGGGAAAAAAAAAGAAAACGAACTCTACTTGAAGTGCAGATTCAAGCTCCGCTTGGAAGGAAGGAGCTTGACCGAGGCAATATGATAGGCAGTGTCGAGCGCTTCATTCTCACTCCGGTATTCCCCCACCACCCCCTTCCCATCAATAAGCCTGATCATGCATAACTTATGCTCGGCATTAGTGGAAGATTCTTTGCCTTACCAGCATCTCTGACTCTACCAGTCCAGTTGCCTCAGATGGAAAACTTGCATTCTGAATCCGGATTAGGGTTTTTGTCCCCTACTCAAATGTGAATTAGGGTTTGTGTGACCTTCCCAAATGTGAATTAGGGTTTATGTGACCTTCCCAAATCTGAATTAGGGTTGTGCTACCTACCCAAATCTGAATTAGGGTTTGTGTGACCTACCCAAATCTCTGGTTGCATTTTCCTATCAACAGTGCAGCATGACGAAATTTGAGGAGTGCTGCAAGGCGGTTGCTGCTGCTGCTTCTTGTTGAAGTGTAGTAGCTGTGTTTATGATACTACAGATAATTGGTGTTTTTTCAGCACTCTGTGACCTAATTTGAGGAAAAAATCTGAAGTTGATAATGGCTATAGTGCTTGGCAATCCCACCTGTTTAGTTCTCCTGAAGTTTCTCTCAGCAGCTGATTCACTATAAATGTCTGTAGATGGAATGATTTGGTGATCTGAGAAGGATTGAAGTTTTTGGAGTGCACAAAGTGTGGGATTAGATGTTGCTACGAAAATACTTCATTTGGTTGTTAGGAGGTTTTTCATTTGAGATTTTGTCGAAGAGTGCAGGCAATATTGTGAGCTATGGTTGTGTACAGTCAATGTGGTTTCATATCTCTTCTATATTAATCCAATCATGTTTCTGAAGGTGGAATCAAATGTGAACATTAGTTGCCCTTCTGACCAGGTTTGAGTTGAGTGGAAGTACACTTGAATTTAATGCTGATGATAACTAGGAGGATGACTGCCTGTTGCATTGGTGAAGTTTACAATGACTGATTGCAATCCTTGTGGAACCTTAAGATGATGGCAAGTAATCTTGTGGTGATTTTGGAATTGTGAATTAGATCGTGCTCAGATTTGCAAGGAAATATATCAAGGATGCAGAAGGGGCTGCTGCGTCGGATCTTCGGGTTTCAGTTTCTGGTGGATCAGTGGTGTTCCGTAATTTTGAGCTGAATTTGGAAGGTATGGATTCCTTCCATGCTTGATTTTATCTGGAAGACCTCATTTTCCATTGTGGCTCTTGAGCAGAATATTGTCTGGACCCTCACAGTGATTATGACTTATTATATTTGGTAGTCCAGAGGGAAGAGAGTGGTTTTTATGAAGGTTTTCATGTGTGGGGATTTGGGACATGGTTGCAGAGATTGTGAAAGATTTGCCATGCTCGACTGTGAGGGCATTTGCCCGCAAACTGCACATCAAAATTCCATGGACAAAGCTGGCCACTAATCCTATAGAGGTGGTGCTTGACACAGTTGAATGTGTTTTTGCACAAGGGAAACAGTCTTATTCATCCCCATCCTCAACAAGCTCTCATAATGCCAATGCAGCCAATGGCCGCACCCCAAATCCTCAACCAGGTTTTCAGTGGAATCTGACCTTTTATCTCTTAAGTGAACAAGATTACCAGTTTTGCAGATCTTTTCTTTTTGGTTCATCTCCAAGTTTGTCTGTTTCTTGACTTTTGCTTGTTGGAATAAAAGTACCTCATCATGGTGAGTTTGTGGATATTGACACAGTCCAAGTGCTATGTACATGAGGTAGATGGCAAGTGACATTTGATGTTGGATTGCCCACATCAGGTTCATGGGGATGAAGAAGTAGTGGATGTAGACAGTAGGATCTCAGATGGAGAGCCACTTCTGGTTTTTTAAAAATTGCAGCCAGATGAACGGTGTTGTGAAAAAATGGTTATCATGCTGTGCCCTCTGCTCATTGAAACAAACAAGATGCTTGATTAAATTTGGGTCCACCTTGTCATGATTCAATTTTTAAATGAATGGTCCAGGCTGAATCTCAGGCTGTCCATGTTTGGGCCATGGTTCTGGATTCCGAGAGATTAACTCCAAGCTTTCACAGGATGCAAAGTTCAACAGCTTGGCATGACCCATCTCAGGGATTTAATATCATGAATTGGTCAGAAAGTTTTGGGTATGAAGGCTTCAGAGGTTTAGCCTTTTAACTCAACTTGTGGTTGCAGATGCAGGAGAAGCGGATGGAGGCTGGATAGGGTCATTGCTTGAACGAGCTTTGTCAAATATAACTGTGCGTGTGGATAACATTGTTTGCAAGTATCTCTTTAGTGGCCATGTTCTCACAGTTTCCTGCCAATCTGCAGAGATTTTCTCTGCAGGCAATAACTGGGAGAAAGCATTTTTGGTAGGTTTCCAGACTCCTAGCCTCCATTTACAATCCTTGGGTGACATACATGCATACATATGTAGGTCAGGGAATGGTGCCACACATTTTCTTCAAGAGACATTGTGTTTCAAATATGTATTAGGTGTATCACATGCCACTTCTATCCCAGTAAAATTTTTGACCTCTCTTTGCCGTCTGAATTTTTTTCTCTTCATGGGTTCTGTGGCCCTTGTCTTGGGGTAACATGTTAGACGCTGTGCAGGAGCTGGAGGCAGGCTTAAGAAAAAGGGCTGTAGTGCGGAATATATCAGTATCATTGGATAAGTTAACTGCAGATGGGAAGGTGGATGCTTATCAAGGTTAATGTACTTCACATCTGTGCCTCTGCCCCTTTTCTGATTCCTTGCTTTTTCTAACGTTTTGGCACTCAAAAAATTTCTTGTGCCCTGTTTTCTCTGTTTCTACAACTGTGCCAGGTAATGAGATGCTCCTGTTCTGTTCATTTTCCTACAAGGACCCCTCTTCAATTTCCAGACTCCTTTATGCTTCTTGCAAAGTTTGCCCCAGTCTCATTTTTTTGTTTTTGACACATCTTTTTTTTGACAGATCCCTTGATCCGCACATCTACTTGTGATATTCGATTTGCATTTGTGTCATTGTCAACAACTGTACAACAGCGGTGCTCCTTGGATGTGCGATTGGAGTCCTGGGATGCAACAGTAAGTGACTGGCAATTACAAGTTCTCCAGGAGGTTATCCCCTTTAGGGAAAAGGAAAATGAAGTCCTAGTGAAAAGCACAGAACAGATGGAGAGCTCTCAGTGTACCAGTGACATTCCTGTCAAGCAAGAGAGTCAAAGCTGGGATTCTGATTCCTCAGCAGTGGGCTCAGACAGTGATGAAACCCCACAAGAGAAAGGACCAGTGGGTCGTGTTGCTTCAGCCAGTGTTTCCATGATTGGGTGGGCATGGAACTTTTTGGCTGAAGAAGAGGTTGGAGAAAAGGGGTCTGAGGCTGAGGACATGAAGGAGGTTGCATTGCGTGAGCTTGGTGCTGCATCAGGGACACTGCAGATGCACTCAAACGTGGACTGGCTTATTCAATGTAAACTCAAGAGTGGGAAGATCAACTGTCGGTCTGATGTCCCTTCTGTTCTTTTGAGAGAAAAATCACTGTCTGCAAATGACCAAGTCACTTTGCCCACCCCTCCATTGCTTACTCCCAAGGCTTCCCAGACCAAACTCAATTTAGGTTTAATTGGAACACTATTCTTTGAGAACCCAGAAGTATACCTGTTTTATAATGCAGGGGGCTTGCAGGCTGCTTCCATATGCCTTGACTCTTTCACTTTTATGCAACCACCCAATAGAGACACTTGTATATTAGATAACACAATTTTATCATTGTGCCCTTCAGTAGGAGGAATTGGAGATCGAGAACATCATGGAATTGGCAAAGATGGCGATTTGTCCACCCGTTTTTTATTGGCAGGGGATTTCTCCATCCATGACTTTCTGGCATCTGCTCCAGCCTCATCTTTGTATAGTGAAACAGCAGATTATTGGCCCCTTCAAAGCCAGGGTGCATTACATATGACTTGGTGGCAGAACACAACCGAAGCTGGAATATCTCAAGGGCAGAATCAGTGCAATGCATCAGTAAGCATAAGTATAGGAGTATTCCAGGTCCAATATTGCCCAGCTTTGATGGAGCAGTGGCTTTGTTGGATACGATGCATTCTGAAGGAAAATCCACAGGGGACACCTTCCCTTGAAGACAGTCATATGGAAGTCCCTAATGTTTCAGAGCCAGCATCCAAAGTGCTAGATTCACTTGAAGCAGCTGGAAACCAGTTGAAGAGTATAACAGGAACATCAGATGAAATATGTGCCCCTCTTCCAAGCACTGACAAAGTTTTTCTGCTGTTCACCCTTTCATTCTTTCAGTTCACTGTAGATACATTTACTTTTGTTTTATTATCTGCAGATTCCTCCAACTCCTCCTCACTGCTCATGTTGAAAACCAGTACTCTTTGTGCCTCTTTTCGTCCATCTCAGGAAAGAGGTTCAGATGAGAAGGATGCCCACCATAAATCTATACATATCTCAGTCAAGGATGCTGAAATCATTGCAGGCCAAAGATGTGAAGCAATGGTAAGTCTCCTGCATCTCTGTCTTTGTGTCTGAATCCAAAGCTGGTTGGTGTTTTTTGTTTGTTTCCTTCTTACCTTCAAGCTTTGGTGAGTTTTGTAGGATTCCTTCCTCTCGTTTTTTCATTCAAGCACTCAGACACAGAAAAAATTCGGTTCATTCATCAGAGGATAATGTATCAATGTCACTTGATTCAGGAGCTATTCCACAGTGTGGTACCACAGTTCTCGATACATGCTTGTTGTGGAGAGGGAGGCCAGGGATCTCTTTGTGGCTTTTCAGGTCTGCTGGTGACCCTTGACATGGAGGGATTGAGCTTCAACCTCAATGGCACAGATACCCATGTGGTTGCAAGAGTCCTTGCTGCTCATGTGCCATTATTTTGTTTGAATGTATTTCCTCCTTCAACTTTTGAGGGTGAGTACACATGTTCTTCTCCTGTGAGTTGGTTGTTAGGAAGTTGTTTAGCATAGGATGGCTGTCTATTGCAGGCTTATTCTTTCCTTTGGCATCTCAAAGTGCATGAGCTGGTCATTGTGAACAAATCTAACTAAGTTCACTGCTGTTTTTCTGATGTAATTGGAAATTATTGGTAATGAAGCAATTAATAGAAATAGATTTGAACCACTAATATTCTTCTTCACAGTTGAAACACATTGGTCCAGACTGTGAAATTGTCACTGCCTGACCTGAACTTCTGAATGATGGGCTCTTGAGCGCATCATTTAGTGATACAATTCTTAACCCATCAGGTATGGAGAACTGGCGGGTGTGCAGGGGTATGGCTAGGTGGTCAATTGTCGCAGATCACTGTTAAAGTTGGGCATTTTCCTGATCATGCCAGCACTGGTGGTCCTAGTGTGCACATTGGCAGCATTGAGCTTCAGCTGTTTGGGAGCAGGTAGAGCAATCTCTCTCTCTCTCTTCCTTTTCATCTCTGTTCCGCAAGCTGTTCTGGAATTTCAAGAAATCAGTTGAGATTCTGTTTTAGCTTCTTTGTTTCTTGAGTTCACATCCTGATGTGACATTGTGTGTTCGGCTCTTAGCAATGAAATATGAGTATCTTTTTTTTTCTAGTCTTGACTTTCATGTTTTGTTTGCTAGTTTATTAAGCCCGTCCATTTCAGCAAAATTGACTTAAAATTTTAAGAGCCCGTGTCTTGTTTTTTTCAGGGTAGATGTTTTTGGCAAAGATGAAACAGTGCCAGGGCTTGTCTTTGATGGGTCTGATAAGCAGCCCATCATAGAGGGGGAAGACAAGCGAGCTTTCAGTGGTGAACAATGCTGTAGTTCTCTGTTAATCAGGACTGTGAAGCTATATCTCACCAACCAAACATTGATGCTGATGCAAGCATTGCAGCAAATGAATAACTCATTTGAGAAGCCCATCAATTCCAGAGAACATTCCGGTTCAGGAGTTTTGGAAAAGGTGTGCTCACTGAAAAGGAGCCATTTCTTGCTGGTAGAAGAGGCGCAGGGCCATCTCATTGCTCTTCACAGCAGTGACTCTCCACAGACATTCCAAGTTTGGGATGGTCAGATGGTTTCGTGCGTGTCTGGCACACATCTCAGACTCGGGTTGGTTTTGGGAGGAGTCAAAGAACTCAGCCCTCAGGAGCAATCTCTGAGCAGCAACGAAGTTTGTGATATGTCACTTCACGCGAGTCTTAGGCAAATAGAGCTGTCACTAGGGTACATTGACCTTGGTGCTGTTCTGGTATGCCACTCTCCCCTTATGTTTGAGTGTATCTACTTTTTGCATTTATTGGATGGTGCAGAGTTCCTGTCTTCCTACAAAGAATGTTCAAGCCCTGGGTCACATTTTCCTGAATCAAGATGTTGCCAGTTGAATGCAGATGGGGAACGCCAAGTATAATAACTATGTGGGCAAAGTTAAGGCTAGTTAGCTTCTGCATTTTGAACATCTTAAACTGGGTCGCATTTTGAACATTGTAAACTGGCTCCCTGCATCATGGTTGTCTGGTCAGAGAAGTTGAGTGGTTTTGTGAACTAATGGCTATGTTGCAGGAGAAGGGTTGTTCACTGAGGATGTGCGCGATGAGGAATGTAGGTGAGAGCATTATCTGTGTCTCTGGAGTTTATTGCGTATCTGAACAAGCTCATGATGTCATCAGCAGTCAACAGCCTTTCCCTCCACAAGTTATTTCAAAGGTTTTCTTACACCAGACCTAGACACTGTTTTCAAATTTACTTTGTGCCTGCCATGATATTCTTCTATTTGATTTTTGATTGTATGTAGCTTAGCGGAGGGATCTCATAGACAAAGGTCAGATTTTTGGCCAGATATGCTTGCATCTTCAGGTTTAGAGCATTTGGTCATCATCTTTCATGAATCATTGCTTTCGTATTGAGACCTTTTTTGTTTGTCACTGTGAATGAACAGAAGCTGGCTGTGGACATCAAAGATGTTTTGCTTGACATTCCACGGCATCATTATGTTTGGCTCTATGAATTTGCCAAGAATTTCAACAGTATACAACCAGTTCAGATTTTGTCATCATGTGACTCTATTGACAGTGATAATCAGTCTGAGATGCATCACAATCAAGACAAGGCACAATCTATCTCAGCCCAGCAAATAAAAATGGATAGCAGTTTACAGATTGCCAGGATCTTTGTTAGACTGGGCCTTTGGAGGGATGGTTTGACAGAGAGCTTGGAAGGTGTGGGCAAGGAATCCTCAAAGCTTATAATTGCTGTTGAAGGTGCAAGTATGAGCACACTCACAACAAAGAGGGTGAACCCCTCACACAGCAACTCCAATCTTGGTTTCGGAACTTGCTTGCCACAGGATCAGTCTGAGATTTCAGACCAGCGAAAGCTACGAGTTATCCACCTTCAGATGTCCACCAGTAGAGTACAAGGCAGTGATCTTTCTAAAGGAGAAGATCTTCTGAAAGGTACCAAGCAAGAGGACAGTTTGGTGCATATTTTTCCTCTCATTAAACGGGGAGTGTGTGAAGAAGGGACAGAAGCTTCACCGATTCTTGAAATAACATGGAGTGTAGGCACACAAGGATTATCGACTGGTCTTATAGAGCTTTCACCACTGGATTGGTACATTGATTCACGTGTGATTGAGGAGGTCAATATCCAATTTCTTTCTCTTCTCTTTTTGGCTTATTTTTGGGTAGGTTTGTGTTCAGTATGTTAATGTATGGGTGTGGTATTTGGCAGATTATTACAGTAATTTGGGAGCGGCGTAAGCATGTGACACCTGTAGCAGGGGTAGATGTGCTTCCAGTAACAGGGAACCTCCGTATTGTGGCGCGTGCTGGCCATCTTCATGTGCTCCCACTTTTTAGCGTACAAGAAACTGCTGAGCTTGTCTTTACTTCAGACTACTTTGTTGGCATTTTGGACAATTCGACAGGTTCTGATGCTCGAAGATATCTGGGAGTCCATGATGGTTCAACACCAGGAGTGATGGATCCCAACAAGCTCAAGGTCCAGAACATCGATGTCTCACTTGTAGGATGGAAGATGGCAGTGACAGGACCAAGATTTGCTGCTCCAGCTATTCTGATTCCACCATCTGATATACATGTTGTTGGGAGACTTCTTGGATGCCCTGGGCCAATATTGCTATCATTTACTGCCCAAAGCTTAACTTTAAATGTGTGCATGGCACGACTGTCTATTGCACTTGCAGTCCTGAGCTCATTGCTTGATGGTTGGAGTGCAACATGGCCTTTACGGCAATGCCTTTCTTCACAAGAGAACACAACAGATGACCTTCGTACTGGAGTGTTCCAGAAGTCCAGCAGCCAGAACCAGCATTTGGGAAAGGGGGAGATCAATTGGGGTGATGGGTCTGATCAGAACCGCAGTGGAAGTGGTGGTTGGATTTGTTGGAGGTAGGGTGCACTATGTTTCAGCATTACCCTAGAGCTGCTATTAGGTGCTACATTAGGTGGGGATAGCCCTGGTGGAAGTACTACTGAGAACCTTTGGCTCTGAACTGGTGAAAGTTAGGGGCTTATGAAGCTTAGAGGAAGAAGATGAAGGGAGAAACTGTTGTTGGTTATAAGGGGTTAGTGTGCAGGTACCTCCTAGAAACTACAACTTTGAACCTTGTACTTGCAAAGCAACAAATCTAACACCAAGCTGTCACCAAAGGGATGTCCTTTCAGAAAATTAAAGCATGGTGTAAAGACCAGTTTTGATGCTTCCATTGCTTGGAGTCTTTGATAACAGTCTTTGATATCTAAAATCCTTTTGTGCTATATGTTACACACTGAACTGCTGAAAGACCAACTGTTGTGCTGTTGCATAGGTACCCATACCCACGGTCTATCAGGGAAGTGTTGATCAGTGAGCAGCTCTTCAGTGAAGTTCCAGGCCTCTCAGTTGATACAACTGCCATCTTCCAGCTCTCTTTCTTTGACCAAGTCACTGGAGTGTTTGTGGATGCTGCCCCTCTTTTGGTTGCTAGAGAAGGGGAGCTGAAGTATCAGATTGAGCCCTTCTCAAACATTATTGCAGAAGAATGGCGACTATCATGGTTCCTACCTCCTAGTGGTCTCCCAACGTCTTCCTCAAGCAAGATCCGACCACTGCCTGCAACAAACATTTTGAAGCTTTTGCAAGTCAATAGAACCACAACAGGTCAACCTCCCTTGGGTGATATACCAGCATTACTTCCTTTTATGTTGGTGGATTTCAAGGCTGAAGAAGTGCGGTTTAGTTTGGTCGAAGGCTGGGATGATACTGAGGCAGCTGCAGCACAGGGATCACAGTTTCATGTGGGTTATCACTTTTGGAACTCAGGTTTATGGACTCTTGCAACCACAGGTGTTCTCTTGGCTGAGTACACCGATATGGCTACCTATACTCATGTATGCATCACTTTTCTTGTGACTCACCAAGCTTTCATTCTCTGACTCTCCATCTCTCTTCAAGGAGTGCTTGAGGACTCAACTTCATGACCTGAATTGCCTGCTTACAGTTGTGATTAAATTCTGGGCAATGTCTTGCTTTGAGCACTTACCAAATGCATGCAGTAATGGGAGAGTGTCTTAGCCTCATTGTGTCAAGACAAGAGGACAGTGTTCAGTCTTTGTGACTTTTCATTGTTTTTTTTTTCTTCCCCCTTTTCCTTATGTCTTGTGGATGCTTGTGCCACTTGTTTGTTTTGATGTTTCTTCTACTTGCAAACTGGGTTTGAGGCCATAGGACTATGACAAGTGAAAGGCTTTTACAAATACCTTTTCTGCTATCATGTACAGGAGTTGTTGTTGGAACCCGTTGAAACAAGTCTGCAGCTAAGTAGTTGCTCCGTTTCACCTGCTGATATGAAGGCGAACGTGGCTACCAAAGATGAGCTAGAATCCCAACTGTCTTGTGACACAAGCTTAGCACCACATGAGGTTCGTCACCCTCCCACTGTACCAGGATACTGCTTGTGGTTACGAACAAGAGGAAAGCTGACTTTACATCTCCAGAAGTCTATCCTGCAAGAGTCCTCTCGAATAGGCCATCTTTTATCGCCTGGAGACTCTACATTGGTGCCTGCTGATTCTGAGTCTCAGGGCAGCATGGACACCAAGCATCTACAAAGCGGAGTTGACAAACTTGGACAGTTTGCCTTTACCATAGAGAATGCATGTCCTATTGATCTGGTCTTCCGACAAACAGGTTCAGAAGAACTGATTGCAATTAGACAGGGAGGGTGCCACCAGTATGCTTGGCACTCCCCTCCTAAACTATCTCCATTAGCTGAGAGGAAGCTCGAGATCCGTAATTTTTCAGTGGGTGTAAATCATACTCTGAGTAATGGTAAGGAGAGAACAGTGCCAGACCCACAAAAATGGTGGTGTGACCCAATTGAGATTGAGAAAGAAGGTGTTTATCAGCGGCGACTTCTTTTAGACCCAACCACAGCAATTTGTGTTGTAGTGGAAGCACGGTGCTCACAACCTGGACGTAAAAAAGTTGTTATCCGACCAAGCTTCCGGTTGACCAATATGACCTCCAGTGTGCTAAAGATTCGGATCTGTGGGTTGTTTCCCACCAAATTTCTGGATATCCTTTTGACTTCAATTCCGGGAACTAACTTCACAGGTGGGTCAAATGAAGAGGCTGCTCCTGTTGTGAGTGAAGGAGAACTGTTTCTACAGCTTTCCCCAAGCAAAAGAAAAATGTCAGGGATGGAGATCATGTTTGCAACAACTTTGGTGAGACAATCAATGAAACAAGTGACAATGAGTGTGTTGATTGAAGGCATTAAAGGCTGGTCTACTTGGGCACCTCTGGAAGAATTGACATGCTCTTCCATTAAGCTGCTTTTGAAGAATGAATGTGTAGAGTGGAAGAGGAGTGGTGGAGTGGTCCCACAATCATCACCACTCCTATGTTTAGAACATCGAGGATCAGAAGGTGATTTCACAGGGCAGTCAAGTGTGGTTCTTTGGCCTCTTTTTTATGTGCAAAACAGCCTGTTCCGATCCTTGCATCTTCAAGTTGGGTTGCAAGGCTCAGATGTGGTTTCACAAGAACTCCACCATGATGAGGAGACACCTCTGAGTGTCACTATGTCAGGCCGGCAGTATGTGTTGGCCAGTATTACAAAGTCTGAAAAAGCTTCAGATGAGCCTGGGACATCATGGATTGATGGAAGGGGCACACCAAATTGCACCCCAGAGTGTAGCTCCGTGGGAGAAGCATTGGACAATGCTGGACTAGTTTTGGCCCAAATAGGAAGAGATGAAGAGAGATTGAAGACAAGGCCAATACTTTTGACTGCGAGCATCTTTCGAGTGGGAACCAGATTTGATATCACATATCAAGAGCTTCCCCCTGTAGGATCTCATAGTGTTCTGACATTTTCTTCTCCAAACACAGGACATGTGGTGAGCTCCTGTTTGTGTGCCGCCATTCTAATGGACTGACACTCTCAGGTTGGGATCATCTGCAAGGCTTTAAATGTGATGGAATGACTTTGTTATGAGACTGTTGCAGGATTAATCCTGTGGCTTGGGGTGTTGCAGGGATTCAGCTGCATATTGAGGACAAGTTTTTACAGAGATGGTCTACCCACAATCCTTATATCTTTTGTGCCAATGGCAGTGTTCCATAATTATTTACCTCTGGCAATGGCTGTGAGGGATGCTCGGTTGCCACCTGAAGCACCTCTTGCTGCCTGGGCATCCTCAGGTGAAAAATCAGCATTCTCCTTACAAGGTCTACCTGGGCAACAGTGTGGGAAGAAAGTTTGTATAGGCATGACAGTTGAGGACCAACTTCAGCACACTTTTGCGGAAGATTGTGTGGCACAAACAATAGAAAACCATGAGAAGAACACATTAAAAGAGTGGTTGTGGTCAATGCCCATAGAAGTGGAAACTGACTCAATTCAAGAAGTAATGGTGGGGGCAAGTAACCAGTCTTTCTGTTTTCTTCTTCAGACTCAAATTACTTTGTGAGTACCTCTGACAAGAAAGAATTCAATTTCCAAGGTGTTGTTTTGTGCTTTCTTCACAACTTCTGTGTCTCAAATGTGCTGATCATGTTGAAAATCTGACAAAACTGATTCTCTTGCAGGTACAATGTTGAAGATGACACTGAAGCGTGCATGTGTTGTCATCTGTCTATCTACCCTTTGATGCTTGTCTCCAATTTCTCTGGCCATTCACTCCGTTTTTGGTATAGGGGTTTGTCCAGCTCCAGCTTTTGGGACTGTCCAGACAGGTCAAAACTTGCTCCCATGGCAGCTTCGTGGGTAAACACTGGCACTCCAAGTCCTAAACCTCAAGTAACCATTGGGCTACTAATCTCTTCATTACGTGACCCAATGGTTCCTGTACACAGATTTCAATCTTCAGCTCTGACTGGAGATTGCCAGTCATTCGAAGAGCATTTGGAACAGAGGATTTCTTTGTTGGGTAGTGCAAAGTCAGAACCAATTGATTATGGAACACCAGAATTGCAGAAGAGTGATGAACCTTCTTCTCATACACTTGGGGTTGACTATATTTGGTCAGATTGTATTGACTTGGATAAAATGACACGACAAAGTCGTGTCATGTTTTCACTTGGGAACAACAGGGCCCACATCATGATGCTCACCTACAGTTTGGTGTCAGTAGATGGGCAAACTCATCTTCTGATTCATAGAGACCCTCAGCCTCCCTTTGTTATTCTGAATGACACGGAGTGGCAACTGGAAGTCAAAGGGGGCAAGAATGACTCCTCAGTTCTGAGGGTAATGAGCTATGCCAAACTGGAATGTGATCTCACAGGCCTAGATGCACAAGACAGTGACCCATTTGAAAACCTTGATGAGCTTTTCCTATCTAGCACCAAGCAGGAGCAAAGCAAGACAATAGAGATCTGCATTAGGGTTATGGGTCATGTCTGGTCAAAGCCTTTGGATGTAACCTTGCAGAAGACAATGAAGTATGAAGCTGCACTTGATGGGACTGTGGTTTTGTCTGTGAGAGTGGAGCAGCTGGGACCCACCTTTTTTGTGCACATCTCACCATTTCAGGAGAAAACTGAAGTAGTCTTGCCCACAAAGTTCATCAGCAAGGTAGCTAACATCACTGACATCAATATCATTGCTGACATTGAGAAGCTCAGGCTGTCAGTACTGGATGATGACCTTCGAACTTTGAGGGGTCCAGATTTGTCTGGGTTGAGGCAACATAGGGGAGAGAGACAAATGGCTTCTGTGAGTGATGAAGTCTGTTTCGCAACTATAGAGAAGCTATCATGTAGATTTTCTCGTCATCTGAAGATGTCAGCACTTCCAGGAGTACCAGGCGTGTCTGTGCACAAGATGCTTCTGACAGCTGCATTATTACAGGTGGACATACAGTTGCAAGAATCTGAGTTACCTGTTTTAATAACTACAGGTGTTTCTTCATCTGTAGTTCAACAGCAGCAGCCATGGAAGAATGTTGTGGACAAGCAAGGTCTGAGAGTGATGTTGGAGCTTTATAAAGGAACAGATGAAATAGTAGCATGTTTTCCATTGTGGCTCCAAAAGCTACATGTGACATTGATGCCCTTGACTGTTAACATTGACAATGCATCTTTTGCTCTTGGGCGACGCCTGAGTAGCAGTGCCACTCAAGATCGTTTAGGCACATCCTCTGCAATGAAGGAAACAGGCAGGCAGATTGGTGATGCACCAGACCACTTTAGGGAGTTCTTCCTATTGGAACCTCAGTTCCACGTGGAAAGCTTTCAGGTGCAAGACTTGGAGTTTTTTGTGACTCTGCGTATTGCTCGCCCTGTTGTGGTTAACATCCATCAAGCACCAGTGGTGTTGTCAGCCTTTAGTGTAACTGGAGTGAAGTTTCCATTGGTAGTTTTGGTGCGAGGTCTACTAGCACACTATGCTACCCAGTGTGTTTTGAATGCTCCCAGTGTGTTGGGGTCTATGGACATTCTCTTCAATGTTACTGGTCTAGTCAAAAGCTTACAGGCAGGGTTAAATGATCTACTCAGGCTACCGGTTCAAGGTTTCCAGCATGGGCCCCATGGTTTTCTATTTGGTCTGGGTGCAGGGGGATTCTCTCTGGTCCGACATATTTCTGTGTGGACTTTTACCTCACTTGCAGGCTTTGCTTTGACTCTCGCTCAAGTGCTGGAGTTGACATACTCTGATGTTCCATCAGCTCCTCCAGTAGGTAACAGTTTTTCTAGAGGATGGATTGGGTTAGGTCAAGGTGTAGCTCGAGGAGTTTCTGGCATTATTCTTACACCTATGAGGGCAGCAACAGGAGGACGGTCAAACTTCCTTCTGGGAGTGGGAAAGGTATGTATTCTACAGTGCTTCAGCTGGACACATCTGGAAATGTGTACCAAAATGTAATCTAAAGAGGTAACTTGGTTTGCAGGGGCTGGTAGGAGCTGTTGCAGGACCTGTAAGCGGAGCACTTCAGCTTGTAGCTCACACATCACAGGGTCTCATCGGCACTTCAGGGGCAGTCTCCAAATCCAGTATCTCAGTTGAAGCATCTGAGACCTATAACAGTGGTAATGAGCAGCAGAGTTGTGCACCATTGATCTCAACTCGAAGCTCACGGCTACGTTTCCAGAAACAAATTCTTTCAGGCACAACAGAGAGGTATGTCTTTTGGAAGCCTTGTTTTCGCAGTGCAGACAGGTTGAAGATAGTCTAGACTTATGCTCTGCTGCATTTTGCTCCAAGACTGCCTGGTTTGTAGCAAATTGTTGCCCTCTTCCTCCTGTCCAAGGAATGTGAAAGATCTAGAGATGCCTAACCACTCACAAGTTTGGTGGTGACTAGGTACATGGCACACACAGATGTTATGTCACTTGTGTACACAAATGGAATGGACCAGAGTCCAAGAACATTGCAGAGACCAGTGCTACTCCTCAGTGACAGGGCCATTAGAGCTTTAGAAGATGGTGGCAGTCTGGAAACAGCCAGCATCCTCTTGTCAGGCATGGACATAGATGAGGACTCTGTGACTCACACTTTGACTATATACAGTGCTGAAGGTGGCAGTCTACGAGAAAGACACAGTTCAACTTTGTCCAATTCCAAAGATGGGCTGCAGCTTTATGCACAACTGGAGGAGACTGCTTGGCAGAAATGGATTCCTTTATTACGCAGAGCTGTGCCAAGGAGCAGTTTTCTTTGGAGCAGATAATAAATGTAAGATCTTAATGTGCAGCAAGGAGAATGTCAGCAATCAGCTGACAGTCAATTCTTGGCTTTCATTGTGCATCTCATGAGCCAAAGAGCAGGTCTTCACTTCTTTAAGCACTTCAAGTATCCATGGCATGAACAGGTGAGGTCATTCTCCTTTTGCATTTGTAATATTGTACTTCGTTTATAGAGTTGTCATTTGGGATCTGCTAGGGTGTGCAAAGGTCAAACACACATGTAGCAGTATTGAATTGTCCAAATTGGATAGTAGGTTATAGTGTAGATGAACTAGAGCAGAGTCAATTCACAATTCTTGTCCTTTTATATCCATTTGCTTTGTTTTGTGGTGATTATCACCCATTTGACAATTGATTGCAAAAGAGTCCCCTTCTTTTGTCTACTCTACAAACAAGGAACTGAGGTCTGAGTTGGAGTTATGGGGGTTCTAGCTTGGCTTTGAATGAATCTTTATCTTGTTATTGGTCTCTTCAACGAAGTGAAGATCCTCAGGTGAAGGATAGAGATTGGAGGATAACACTCAATGGTATTTCATACATTCACATAGCAACTTCCAATGATTAAGTGTAGGATCATCACTCCAGTGCATCACTTGCTTTGGAGATGAAGGAGGTCCAGACCCTATGGGAGAATGGAGTCATCCTGAGAATGACACTTCATTAGCTTCTTTGGGACCTAAATTTCAGCATCGGAGAGCCTAAGAAACCCAACCCAGAATCAAGTCCCTGGAACACTTGGCAGTGAGGCCCTCAAGGAAAGAGGCACTGTTGTTGATTCATGGTGAACACTGCAGCCAGAATCCTTTCATAAGGACCAGGGATCCATTTTGATTTTTTGGAAGCTGCAACAAGGACAAATTGATGTCTTTGATCTTTTCAAATTTTCCATTTTTTTATCTTGATTAGCTTAAGCTCCTTAGGTAGATTGTGCAGGATATACAGAATCCAGTTAAGGAGTAATGCCACAATGGTGAAGAAATAAAGAAAGAAAGGAAATTGAGATCCTGCAATCCCAACTTTTTATTGTTTATTTGTTCCATGGCATTGAGGAAAAAATTCACCTATAGTTTGATGATTGCTTCTTCATCTTTCTGTTTTGTGTACTGATTTCAGCCTGGCCACCAGAACTGTGGAGCACAATGTTGGAAACTCAAAATGTCATGAAAGAATTTATGGGTTTGCTCTAAACATAAATTTTAAGATTGGAAACTTGAATGTCCAAGGCTGTAATTTCTGGCTTTGTTTTAACTTTTGTAAGCCCTTTCTTAGTAAGGCTTTTAATATTTGAAGACTTTTTGTGGGTTCTTTGGGTTTTGGGATGTGAAAATATCGAGATCTCTTTGGAATTAGTCAATGAATTTTGGTCATGGTTCTCTATATAGTAAATAACCTCCCTTCTTTTTGTACACCAGATTGCTACCCCTAGTAATGCTTTGATTCACAATGAAAAGTGTGTGTTTTGCCTTTGTATGGTTGAAATTGAGTCCAAATATCTGCAGCTACAAGCATGTGTATGTTTGAAATGTACATTGTACAAGTTGAAGCTTCTGGTTTTCTTTTTGAAGAGTGGGGGTTGAAGGGAAGGAATCAGAGAGTTTAGCTCTGGAGTCAGCAGTGAACAGAACTGAGACCAATAAAAATATGAAGTCAAGCAAAACTCTTATCAACCAAGAGATTGAAATTGGGTCCATTCACTTTAAATGCTGGACCAAGAGGACCCAGAAATGGAGATAGCACCTAAATGGCATGAATTTTAGGGTTTAGGGTTTAGGGCTTGCATGAAGAGGTATATTGCTCAAATTTTTGGAGGCCCAATTTGTGAAAGTGAGACCAATTGTGCCAACAAAGCACATAAGAAACTACTGTAGTGAACCAGCACCCACTAGCACACTAAGTCTGTTCTGTCCACTGGATGGGGTGGGAACTTTTGGGTTCAGTTCATGAACTTGTGTTGATCACCATGGTACCCTAGTCAAACTTTTTCATGAAGACATTTTACTTAGTTTTTTTTTTTCCTTTGGTTCTTTTTTCCCCTAGTTTTTTTCCCAACTCTGACCTCAACTACATACTACCCTCCACCTCTACGCATCCATCCTCATACTCCACATTGCACAACCACCCTTAAACAAAATTGAAGGAGCAAAAGAAAGAAGTTGGAAACATACTTGGAAAATTGGACTTTGGCACTATACAACATAGAACTTGACAAACTTGAAACCACGCCAATTCTCAAATGGTGCAGTCCCCCTCCTCATTACTCCCCATCAATTGCATGCACACCATATCTCGCCACAAATCAACCATAAGCTCTCATAATCCATGCAACTTTGTCAAAGGAACATAAAAAGATTTATGAAAATTTGATTTCACAATCTATATTCTAAAACTTTTGCCACTCTAGCAAACTTAAAACAAGTAATACCTAAATGGTTAAATTGTGCAAATCACAAATGCAACATGAGAATCATAATGCACATCATAGTGTTGGTGACAAGTAGATGGCCTTATGTCCTAATGCTAGCAAATTGAGTTGCATAGTGAAAGGCCTATGCTTGGCAAAGAGTTCCACAATGATGGTAACATTGTTGGCAAGAGGGAGTTTTTAAGCTTTTGCATGAGTGATGAAACCTACATGTTAGGGTTTATGGGTGGTGGCGATGGTGCAACTTGGCACTAAGAGGACTATGCAACAATGCATGATTTAAGACCCTAATTTTCCAACATGCATGTTATAAGGTCAAATATAGACTTGCCTTTTGGCCATATTTTGCAAGCAATAGAAGGCTGGTTCAAAAGTTTTGCCTAATTTATAAGTGTAAGGTAAAACCTTGAGATGGGGGCCATTCCGAAAATAATGGGCCTAGGACAATGCAATGGCCAAATTTGACCTTACAATTTAAAGGAATCTCCCACCTCATCACAAGGCATGCATTATGATATCCCTAAACATATATATATGTAAATCATAGATCACATGGTGGTAGGAGTGAAAAGCACCTTACACATAATTGGTGTAAGAGGCCTCTTATATGTTTAAAGTGCCTCCTACATTTGAGGATGCATTGTTAATGTGTATGAGGTGTTATTCGAATACATAGGAAATTTCTCCAAGTTTTTTATGAATTGGATAAATTGCTCTTTTGATTATTCAATGTTTTAGATTCATTAATGATTATTCATTAACTTTAAAAGTTCATTATTTTTTTCATTAGAAAAAATAATTTAAAAATAAAATGAAATATATTGCATATTGAAGTTATCCACAAAAGACTAATAATTTGACACCAAATGGGGTAGTTTTGGTGAAATAGGCCATGATACAAAAGATTGTGATCGATTTTTTTATAAAGGTAAAAAACACAAGGAGAGATTCAATTTTCCGCCTATACCAAGGATCAACTGAATTTCACCCCAAGTATTGATGGAAAGGGAGGGCAAAACTTCGTGGGTGTGCACAATTAAGGTTTTCAACCTTGTTTCAAGGCTTTGATGGATATTAGTGGGAAAAATGAGGGATTGATTTGTGTGCAGAATTTAGTTTACTTTGGTGGAGATTGGTGGCAAGAAAGGTTAATTAAGGTTTTGTTGTGGAAGTTGTGAGGTAAGGAGGTTGATTAAGATTGTGTTTGTTTGTTGATTTCCAATCTTTTTTCGGCTCTACCGATTTCCAGGCTTTTTTGATAAGGGGTGTGTCAATTTCCAAGCTCTACTAATTCCAAACTTTTTGTGCTAATTTTTGAGATTTTTATTTTCAAGTTGTGTTTGTAAGCTTTCCAAGCTTGTTGATTTCCAAGCTTTTGTGTTTCTATTTGTCAATTTCTAAGCTTTTTATGAAAGGGATACGACAATTTCCTAATTATATTAATTTCAAACATTTCATTTCTTTTTTTTTTCCAATATGTGAATTTAAAAATGACCACAAATTAAGCATGAGATAGAAAATGAAATATAAACACCCACCCAAACAAAGCAAGAGTTTTTAAATAACTTTATTGTAGTATTTTTATGATGTGGAACCTTACACAAATGCAAAGTGTGATCCTTGCAATGCTAGCATTATTTTGTTGGCTACTTGATCAAGTGCCAATCCTATAAGTGAATTTTATCATCTTGGTTTGCAAAAATCAAGAAAAAAATTCCATTTTATATGCAATTGGATGGCTTTAAAGTTATTTATTTCATGTGCTTCATGTGTTTATGCCAAGCCCACTTGTCAAAATTAATGATTGCATAAATGTTACATGGCATTTTTTGGTTGCAACCAACACTTGCTTACACATGTTACCTTTGCTTACACAAGTGCATTTGCGGTTATATGATCCACAAAGAATATATCTTAATGGAAAAAAAAGGATATTTTTATGTGATGTCATTTTGAAAATAATGATAATTTTGGCAAGTTGTGCTAAATTATTTATATGAGTGTTTGGCAATTCAATTCAAAAATTCATTACAACCAACTTTTAAGTTTTGGTGTAACACTTTTGAAATTGAGTGACTCTTCCATTAGATAATGTTCATTTTGCAAAAGATCCCTTCAATTGTTTTTAGAATATGTGAAATTTTATGCATGTTTACATTTCAAGAGTCTATTTTCACATGTAAATGTGGTATATTGTACATAATATATAATGAAAAAAATAGTTCACAATAAAGGGAAATGACCCATGATAGAATGTATGGGTCATGTTTGGACATTTTTTACATGCATCACAAAATGGACACCTTTTGAAAATGAATGTTCATTCACTAATGACAATTATACAAGTAAAGAAATATTGGGGCCATGCAAGTTCAACAAAGGTAAGGTCAAGTTGCAAAAGCTTTCATTCAAAAATATTATATTTAGGAAAAGATTTCAAGGCCAAAAATTTATCAAAATCCGTGAATAAAGGAATGCTTTTGGGTCCTATGATTGTGAATGTGCTGCACGGTGAACAATGGCATGAAATATTGGGTAGATAAGAAAGCCACCACAGCTTCCATTAAGACACTACCATGAGGGTGGTTGTCATTGGTTGAGTAGAAACAAGGCCGAAATATGGTAAACCTTTTTGCATGTGAGCTTCTTACAGGGCACAAAGAATATTACAATTTTTTTCCCTTGTGCGTGCTATGTTTCAAAGATTGATATTTGATTGAATTGTGTCAGAGATTTTTAGTATGCATTGCCAAAAAGAAATAGAATAATACCTTTGGAAAGATGACAGAAACAACCTCCTTCCAAATGTGCCAATTAAAGCTGTCCCCATAAAACACATATAATCACATTAACTAAGCTACAATTAGACTTGCAAAGTATGCATTTGTAAACACAATCTCTACCAGAACCAAACTCTTGCAGCCTGCCTGATTTCATCACTTTCATATAGGTTTTCATTTGCAACATAACCACAACCACTTGCCATGCGGGAGTTCTAATCACAATAGCAAATGCTCAACAGCATCAAACAAGTTTGTGTATATGTGTTATGAACATGGAGTTCATATTAACTCTGACAACAATATCCTGGGTACGTAGCAATGCAGATGTTTATGCCAAAGACATCTCAATCATGAGGAAGTGAGCAGGTGTATCCTCAGTTGCTGTGAATTTCAAGTGAAAGTCTAAGTCTTTCTCAGCTGTGATCTGCAAACAAAAGTAATGCACAAAAGTAATGTATTCAGAAAAGCATCATGCAGCTCCTTCAACTTAAAGAAAGTCCTGGAACAACTAACCACTTGTAGTTTAACACATTGCCTTTACATTGTTTCATGGAAAGTGTTACATACAATGTCATATTATGGGTTCAACCTTCTTACCTCTGTAGCATCACGAGCCTTAAGATGAGTATTGTCATTAATTGAGAGACTGCCTTCAATGCACACAAGGTAGGCTTGGCGATTCTTAGCAAGGATGAATTCTTGTTCAACACTGGGATCAAGCTCAGATACGTAGATGTTGCAATCTTGGTGGATAGGGATGACTCCCTCTCCCAAATCTTTGCTGCTTTCATACTTGTCAAAACTAGTCAACACATGCTGCAGTTGATTGTGCCGCTCCTTTTCACTTCACACATAAATTGTTACCATCTGTCAATAAAACTGCCTAGACCATTGACCAGCCACTTGACCCACTTCAAAAAATAAAAAATTGTGCTCTTAGGTTTCAATCTCAGGGCACCGCACTACATTTGAACTCTTTTCAATAAAAACTCAGTGCACAAATAAACATTTGATTTTACAAATATAGTTGCAATTGAGCTAACAAGACTTCTGTGATCACATCTTGCACAAGAGAAACATTCCAGCCACTGAAAACTTACTCAAAAATCCGCGACCCATAGTTGGGTTGGAGACCACTTTTCTTTGGTTTGATCCAAATTTGCAAAAACCGCAACCTACAGAAAGAAGCCAATCAGCCACATCATGCTAAACATACCTGATTTTCATACCACAACCAACTCCGTGATAATCATCAGATGGCAGCAAAAGCAAGCAAATTATTCACTTCCAATGTAAGTACAATCAATTTGAAAAGAAAATATGTGTGCCAAATTGGCAAAGAATCTATCTTCAAGTACTGGTCACAGCTTTTAAGATAGAAGGTCAGACATACATTTCATTGCCATTGTTCATTTCTGAATGACTGATGCCACGCCCAGCACTCATATACTGCACAGATCCCCTCCCAAGTGTCTCCGCAGTCCCAATGCTACACAGTTACAAGCAAAAGGAGCTGAAGTTAATACAAATAGTCACACATAATCTCAAGGAATCTCTGACAAACATGCTAGCTTTCAGCTCGTCAGAATTTTTTGAGGCACACAAAGCAAATACTACTATGGCAGGCCTGTTCAACTGAACTGGAAGTTTGATGGATTTTGAAGAAAACCTGTCTTTGTGAGTGAGCTTCCCATCAATAATATATGTAAAAATCTCCATGTCACGGTGCGAGTGTGTACCAAATCCAGATCTTGGCTGTTGTCACCAAAGAACTTCCAATTAGCTCAAACTTACACACCCAATCTTGCCCAAAAAGTTGAATAAACACTCGAAAACCTCAATCCATTCAGACCAGAAATCTCAGACTTCCAGACATCCTGTTACCATAATCTTTCAATCTCATGCGTGGTGTCTTGAAGATTGCTTCCAGACAATTGCTTCATAACTGACAGCAAAAATTTCAGAAGAGAAACAACACAAACTCTTTTTTCAACTACACTCAAAAGTTTGGATTTGAGTTCAAAAATGCAGAGATGTCTGCAGCAGCACTAACTGAAAGGGTAGATAAATAGATGATTAGCATGAAGAAAGCTGGAGACTTGTTATATGGAATGAATGCTGGCAGGAACCTGTTTCAATTTCAGCAGTCCGTTTGCAACCAAACAAAAAGCATAGAGAGCTAGCTGCTCACCTTCACAAGGTCATCATTCAAAACACGCAGCACCCCAAATTCGGTATTCTGTGGATTGTAGTACTCTGCAAAGCTGCAAAGAATATCACAAGATTGGATCCCAGTGATTTCATGAATGCTTGAGGAGCCATACATACATAATAAATCCATGCTAGATTTCAATCAAAAAGAAAATGATGATGCTTGATTCTGTTGGTTTCCTTAGATCCTATGATTTCCTTAGAAAAAAGCAACAAGCAACAAACAAACAGCACACAAAAGATCAAACCAGAAAAGAAAGAACTGAAATATTAGCTCCAAACTAAAATAAAACGCACCTGAAATGGAACCTGCTCTCCAGCCACCATGTGGGAGTCGAGACGTGCAGATTCTTGGCTGGTATGAGCTTCAAACCCCTGCATCCAGAATGAGCAAACCTCTTCAGAATTCCTAAACCCTTTTTTTCCATAGGATGCATGCAATCGTTGTTGAAATTTTCCTTCAAACAAAAAGAGCACAGCAAATCTTCTTACATGGTATTAGTAGTTCCGGAGCTCGAATTTCTCAAGCTGGCGGCGGCTCGTTGAGAAGAAGAAGAAACTCGGAGCAGAGACAAGCGGTTTATAGGGCGTGCTTGCGAAGAAAAAAGAGGAAAAGAAGATGGTGAGCGAAGAAGAAGAAATCCTGGCACACTTCGAAGTGCACTTTGTCGCAACATGTGAATGGAAACTAACAAAGAGCTCCACCAGAATTTATACTCATCATCAGCAGCAGCAGGAGGAGGACGGACGACGACTTCTTCTTCTTCTTCCCTACAACAACAACAACGCTCGAAGGTTCTCCTTGTTGGACTGTGACGTGCTTTCCTGGGAAAACACTGGCATACTTACAAGCGGATTTTATTCGGAGCGGATGGATACCTTTCCCAATAGTTAGAAGAATAGAAAAGCGTGGCACGATCGCCGCGTATTTCGGGCCATCCCACGCTCCTCCTCCAACGCTCCAACACGGCAAAAGTGGACCCCAGCAGCAAGATGTTGGAATGAAAAAAAGCAGTTCAGATCCAGCAAGAGCGTTGTCGTCGACTGCGAGAGGAATGTTCTCAGGGAGGTCTCCTTCAGAAAAAGAATTGAGGACACAAAGAAGAAGAAGAAGATGATGATGATGATGATGATTTCTTGTGCAACTCAGGCGATGATGTCGGTCGTTTTCTTCTTCGTCGTCGTCTTCCTGTGCAACCCTTGCGTCCGTCGAGTCTCGAGGGCTTTCTTTATGAGACAAACAGGGAATGTATGAATGGTGGATTGTGGGATCTCTTCCTGCGAAATTCCGACTGTCCACGGGCTTCCTCGCAGCACATACGCTGCAAATTTGTAGGAAAGAAGGTATGATTCCATGTGCACACTAGAGTTATCCGTAAAGTAATACAAACACAGCACCAGAACCCTGAGTTTGGTCATACACGGAGTGAGATTCAAAAAAACCATGCCAAAAAGTACATTAGCATTCAACCGGGGGTTGAAACTCAGAAAACCTTCAATTTTGGTGGTAAACTGAGTTTCATCCTGTCTTTCCTTTTTCCTCCTGAGCGCCTCCACTGCTGCTACATATATTTTCACTGCTCCTGCTTGTACAAGTGCTAAATTTAGTCTCGAACCTTGTGCGTTAAATGCTGAGTTTCAACATCTCAAAATGAGTTGCAGCATTTCATACTTTGCTGATACCACTGAAAGAGGGGATAGGGGGTGAAAGGAGGCCCAAAGACAGGGTGAAGACGGTTTTACTTTACGGACAACTCTACTAACACTCCTCAAAACTAGAATTCGAAAATCACTCAATTTAGTTAAGGAATGAGGAGAAATGTTAAAAAATGTTCAGTGATAATAAGTACATGTTCAATTGACCCTAGCTGTTTGATTTTGTTAATAACTGTTTATTCTGAATTTTTTTTTTAATTGTAGAGTATAGTAGCTTAATGGATTTTTGACCCTTAGGTAATAATAGGTCTATTTTAATATGAGGATTTTTGAAAGATGATAGTTTGGGTTGTGTTGAAACTTGAGATTAGTTATAGAGTTATGATATCTTGAAAGATTTTGGTTTCTTTTCAACTTTGTGAGGTATCTAATCTGGCAATCACTCTCAAGAGGACATAGCCAATTTTGGCTACAGGTCAGAGAGGAAAGTTTTTTTAAAATTAGCAATCATATCACCTATATTTTGGCACCATGCTTGGAGTCTTCTCTAAATCTGGAAATTGTAGGATTATTTTTTTCTGGCGACTTTGGGCCATTTTTCCAAAAGAATCCTTTGCAAAAGTTACAGTGGATTTCTTATTGTTGCCAAGAGGCAAAAAATTCACCACAAGCAAAAATGCTGATTGCCAGGGTCTAAAACCCCTTAGAGAATATCAAACCTTGTAACATTTATAATCTCATAAGCACCAACTAGGCTTCCCAGATTTTGGAAGATCCAATTTTATGATTAGTCATTTCAAAAAACAAGAGAAATGTGCCATTACTTTATGTAGGGGAAGGTCTTGCCATGGGGACCTTCCGGATTTTCGACCTCCCTAAGCCTACTGGCCTCGGGGATCTCAAATCCAAAGGCCCCCATAGCAGGACCTTCTCCTATACAAAATGGAAGTTGAAGTTTGAAAACTACAATGTCAATTGACTTTTGGATACATTCAAAACCAATTGTTTCCAAAGTCCCTAAACAATGAAACTTACATATGCCACAAAAGGCTTCATCACATTAGTTCCACACAATGCCAGTCATGAGAGAAACTATGGTCCAACTTCTCTCTAGAAACACAAGTCCTCTCTCATATGTAAATCCTTTTTTTGGCACCGAAACAATTCCAACCCTAGCTTCTTGTCTAGAAACAAACACAAACACTTCCACCCACATAAGTCCTATTTCAGTGCCAAAAAATCTCAACCCCAATGCCACTATTGTACAAGGAAAGATGAGATCAAGTCTGTTTGGCTGGTCATTTGACCAAAAAGCAGCAAATCTTGAGAAAATCAACGAATGGACAAATTATAGATCATGTAACATTGGTACTTTGTAAAATTACAGCTGACAAAACTTTCTGAAAGGTTCTTTCAATCCTGGACTTTGTATGAAAACCTGTCAAAGTGGTTTGAATCCAGCGGATTTGAGGACTACATGCACAGAAACAAACTGTCTGTATTCATTTGCAGTCAGAGTGAGATTTGCATGGATGACCTAACCCCCCTCATACAATCACTAGAGAATTTGCTGTCAACTAACCCAGAATGTCCAGTGTATAAACAACAATTTCTAAAATCAATCACAAATGACATCGGGCAACTTTGTGTACAAAATAGCATACAAGAATGGTTAGGTGAGGTAACCCCGAAGATACTCCACTCGTGTTGGATGCTTCATTTTTAAGAGTGCTCGCATTTCATACCTTCGCACCATCTCTCTTGACAGGTTGAGGTTCCGTCCAATCTCTTCAAGAGAGCGCTCTCCTTTCCCAT
>Ga0209208_10001687_pt1 | contig 31385 bp, 27 predicted proteins | sample S1TSphfallax_3_FD_187694 | JGI IMG/M metagenome (GOLD analysis project Ga0209208, IMG submission 187694) | Host-associated microbial communities from peat moss isolated from Minnesota, USA - S1T2_Fd - Sphagnum fallax MG (SPAdes) (version 2) | ecosystem: Host-associated > Plants > Peat moss >...
GGGGGGGGGGGGGAGGAAGGAATAATGGGCCCAAAAAAAGTGGGAATTAGAAGCACAATTGGTTTGTCATTGGATGAGGAGGATGTCAGGATTATTTAGGTGTGTGAATTATTGGTCATTATTGACCAAATGCCTCTTTAATTGTTAGTAGCCCCAGTTCACAAGTTGGGTTGGGGATGGTCCCCACCTTCTTTGGTTTTGTGTAACCAAAACAACCCATGTTAGCTTATTGATTGAGGAAATGGGGTTTTTGGTTATTGACAATGGGTCCAAGGGGTAGTAGGTTTTCCATACTTGTCTTGTTGAGTCTCAAATTGGTTAAGAATGAGGCAAAGATTCTACATGTCTTCTTACACATGAACCTACTATACTACCTTGAGAACCATTTTAGGAGGTGGTTCTCAAGTTGGTTATAAGTTAAGTACTTCAAAATCTTAAACCCTAAAACCAAACCCTTATGAGTGTTGGTCACTTCTTAAGGTTCATAATCATAGTTCTCAAAAAAAATCAATTACATGATTTTTAGTATATAGCCATGATTCTTTAATTTATTTTGAAAAATTCAAATACCCACCCTTCATCAGAATGACAAAATCTAAGTAGCCCACCACCTTATGAGTTCCCTTGAAATGCCTTGGGGACAATTTCACTGAATTTTATTGGCCTTGCCTACTACCAAGGCAAGGATATTGTGTTTAGATTCATTTTTAGAGTATAGTAGCTTAATGGATTTTGGCCCCTAGGTAATCAGCCTATTTTTTTATATGAGGAATTTTAAAAGATGATATTTTGGCTTGTATTGAAACTCGAGATTAGTTACAAAATTATAATATCTTGAAAGATTTTGGTTTCTTTTAAATGATTTTTTTTTTGAAGATTAAATTTTTGCATGGTGAAATATTTGAGTTTCCATAATTCTTCTAGTGCATCAAGATATGATTTCATGTAAATGGCAAGGCCATAGTTTAGGGTTTAGTGGGAGGGAGTTGTGGAAATTATGTATCCATTTAGGAACCACATAAAGTCAACAAATTTAAAAAATTCACAAAACCTCCAAAACCATCTTCTTCTACTCTACTCAATCATCTTTTTTATTGGGGGGAGGCTCCTAAGGTCCAAGGTTGTGTGTTGTTGTTGAGTTCAAAATATATACATATTAAGCAGAGATGGATTGTGGGATCCCATCCATAACCACCCACTAAGTTATACCTTACCCAATCAGACAAATGATGGGCTCCATGAGTCACTTGTCAGTTGTGACATCATGTGCAGCAAGCTCATGGGTTGTAATATGGTTTCTATGGGTGGAGGGGTGTATGTGCCAGCTGATGCATGATATTCTGGACCTGGGTTGCCTGAATCTGCCTCTTCTTGGGAAAATGATAATCAACTCTGGAATAATTTGGTATGATTATTAGGTAGTGAGGAAATTGAGATGAACTTTTTTTTCTCAATCAATAGGAAAAACATCCCCCCCCCAACCTCCCCTAATAAATAAACCCTAAGCCAACAGATATCCCAAAGATTGTCCAAATTTTACATTGTTTGGTATATGAGTTATGAGCAAAGTTATATGCATGTGGTATATGAGTTATGAGCAAAGTTATATACATGTGGTATATGAGTTATGAGCAAAGTTATATACATGTGGTATATGAGTTATGAGCAAAGTTATATACATGTGGTATATGAGTTATGAGCAAAGTTATATACATCATCCATGAGGAGCATGCTTTCATGATTGGGCACCTTCGTAACCAGCGTCACTTGGGTATCAAGGTTAGAGGCGGGTATCAACCAAGGCACGCACCCCAGGTATGGGGTGCCTTGACCACCGGGTGTTCCTTTAAAAAAGACATCTCGTATACCCGGTTGAGATGGGCTTCATTTCTCCCATATGCAAGCGGTGACCTTACCTAGGCGGGCTTGTATTTTACAAAGCTCCTAAGGATGCACCAATGGGGCAGGGGGCATCTCACATCACAAAGTTGTGCAAGGCATGGGTTACTCTTAGGAATCTTTAAAGGTTTTGGGTTTTGGAAAACATATCTCTAAAGGATGTTTCTAGATTTTTAGAAATATTGAGTGTGTTGAGTGCATTAGCTTGAGAAAGCAAAAGCAAGGTCGATGCAATGGAAAGGAATGTTGGTTTCTTGATGTTGCTTACAACCAATAGCCAATGTTAACTTCATGTAATCATTCAATCCTTTGTTCAATGTATCTTGTGTTACTACATTCTCATCACCATTTGCTTTTGCATTTGTGTTTCTACATTCTCATCACCATTTGCTTTTGCATTTGTGTTTCTACATTCTCATCACCATTTGCCTTTTGCATTTATGTTTTTTGAATTCTCATCACCATTTGTCTTTTGCGTTTATGTTTTTTGAATTCTCATCACCATTTACTTTTGTGTTTATGTTATTGCATTGTCTACTAATACATTTGTGTTTTTACATTTTCATCAACCTTTATTTTTTGTAATTGTGTTTTTGCATTTTCATCAATATATACCTTTTGCATCTGTGTTTCTGCATTTTCATCAAGATAGCCTTTTGCGTTTGTATTTTTACATTCCCATCACCATTTGCTTTGCCTTTGTGTTTTTACATTATCATCACCTTCTACTTTTGAATGTACATTTCTACATCTTCATCACCATTTGTTTTTGCATTTGTATTTTTACATTCTCATGATTGTTTCTTTTTGAGTTTTGTGTTTTCACAATTTGATCACCTTTTGCCTTGTGTGTTTGTGTTTTTGCATTCTCATGACCTTTTGCCTTTTGCATTTGTGTTTTTATATTTTCATCACCTTTTGCCTTTTATTTTTGTGTATTTGCATTCTCATCATCATTTACTTTTACATTTGTGTTCATACATTCTCATCATTGTCTATTTTTGTGTTTGTGTTTCTACATTTTCATCACCTTCTACCTTTTGTGTTTGTGTTTTTACATCTTCATTCGTTTGTTTTCGTGTTTTCATTTCTACATTTTTATCGTTGTCTACTTTTGTGTCTATGTGTATGCATTTTCATCACCATTTGCTTTTGTCTACTTTTACATTTGTGTTCATACATTCTCATCACTATCTACTATTGTGTTTTGCATTTTTCCATTCTCATCACCTTTTGCCTTTTGCATTTGAATTTTTGCATTCTCAATGTCATTTGCTTTTATGTGTTTACATTTTCATCATCATCTACTTTTGCATTTACATTTTTGGCATGGGGTTTTATGATTTGTTAGTTGTAATTACCTTAGCCAACCCTAATGGGCATACTACTTCAATTGTGTGTTCTATTTTTGTGATTTGTTGGTTGTAACTACCCTAAACCTAAAGGGTAGAATGTCTCAATGATGAACAAAGATAGAAAAAATGTGAAACATCTTGAATGTTTTCAAAACTTCACAATAAATCAATTGCAAATATATGTGTGGTGTCAATTATCAACATTGTTTGTGAAGTATGCGGCTTTCTGTTGAGTTTTCCATTGTGCAAACAATCAAGATTTAAGGTGTGTGGCTTTTTCTTGGGGTTTCCATTTTGCAAGCAATGAGGATTTAAGGTATAGGAAGGATCTAGTTGAAATTAATAAAATCTTTGTGTGAAATTGAATGCAATTACTTCAATTTTGTTGAATGCAAGTTGATGTCAAGTTGAATACAATTGTTTGAATGAAGTTAAATGTGGGGCTTGAAGTTTGTTGCAAAGTTGTTTGGGTTGCAAAATGTTCCATTTTGTTGATGCAATTGTGATGAATGAAACTCAATGCAACATCAATTGTTTAAAAGCTATTGAATGTGTGATTACTTGGAGTGTTTTTGCTTTCTTATGTGTATGCTTAAAGAGTATGAAAATGCATTTTGTGTCTGCCACCAATTTGCATGTGTCCATTTGTTAAGGTTATTACTCAAGGCAATTAGTGGACTATGCCATCAACATTTCTTATGACATCAATGACTTTAACTTGATAGATTTTTTTCATCACCTAAAGGCTACAATTTTGCAATTATCTAGCCTACAACTTTGATAGTTGGAAGTTAGTTATTGAAATAGGACTAAAATAAATTTATAAAAAAAAATGTTAGAAGTTAAAACATTTTTTATAAGTTGTGTGTGACACTTTTACATTCACACAGATCATTGACTTAAACATGTGTTTTTCTACTTGAAAATGATGTGAAGTATGATTATATTTGTTTAGTCGGGTTCATGTCCAATGGGCATCACCATTTTTCATACTTATTACCCATGTCCTTGTGTGAAAATAAATGGACCTATGTCTTAATCCACGTTCTTATGACTAACTTGGATTAAGAAAGTACAAGATTAACCCATGTTTTAAATGACATTGGCATTCAATTTCTTAAAACTTATGCATTTGTCAAATTATTTAAATAAGATTAAACAAAAGATTAAAAAAATTTGAAGATGAAATAATACAAAAAAATGATCAAATAATCGATTTAAAGGTATATTTATGAATAATATTAATAATAAGTGGTGGTTGGAAAATGTTCTTTGAATATACTCAGAAATTGACGAACTTCCTACTATAAGTTTTATGTGATGTAAGTGTAAGACTGAAGGAATTTTCCATTGTATTTTATTCAATGCCTTTTGACACATTTGAAGGTCAACAACAATGCAATCATTATATCATTGCCCTAGTTTCCCTTGCAAAATAATTGTTTTAGAGCTTTACATGGAATCACTTCAATATGGTTCAAAATGTTGTAAATGTGGGGTTTAAAGCATATGGGGTTATTGGGAAATTATCTTACCTATATGTTGTGTCATCCCTATTTAAATACACATGTAACCAAATTTTACTCTACACAAAATCCTCCCTCAGATACCACTTTGAAATAAATAACCAATGGAACTAGGTTCTTGCCACATTTGAAGATTTTGTGTACAATTAGTTATGTAGAACTTTGAAGCAACATGCATGCATTGATTTTGAACTAACCATGCATATCAATTGGACAATTAATATAACCTCTCATGGAGCCTAATGCTATGCCTATGGAGGCCACAAGTCAAAGAGAAACATGGTGCACCATAAAACTCATATTCTTTCTCTCTTCTCACCTCCAATTTAATCTTATTAAGTGGTCTTTTAACTCCATTAAGTTAGGGGATTGCCCAAACCCTTTGCACCATGTTCATAGGCTAAAATGATTTTGAATGCAAAGTGAGAAAGGGGTATGTGAATGATCACCTAGTGCAATAGTACTTTGTGGAATTGTGCAATAAAAGGAAAATGAAAGGATCACCCTCTTACACAAGTTGCTTAAATGCAAACAATCGCATGTTTATGTGTTGAAAAGGAAGTTGCACATGAAAGTCATGCAAGGAGTTCATGATGTGCCAATGGAAGGACATTGTGGTGAAAGGACCATGAAGGTGACTTGAAGCCAAAGTTTCTATTGGCCCAAAATGAAAGAAGACGTAAAACATTATGTGCACACTTGCATGAAATGCCAAAGCACCAAGTTGGTGAATGAGAAAAAATATGGGCTATATAGGGCCTTACCTATTTTGATTAGTCCATATGAAAAGTTTCAATGTACTTAATGACATGCCTTTCAAAGTGGGAAGGAAAGAATGCCATCTTGGTGGTGGTAGATAGTTTTTTCAAATTGGCCAAATTTGAACCAACTAAAACTACAACCACAACGATAGACATAGTGAGGTTGTTTTTTGAGTTGTGGGGGAAACATAATGGCATGCTAGAGGTCACAATAAATGATCGTGATGAAAAAATTTATCTTGAAATTTTGGATTCTTCTTATGAAGAAAGCTAAAACTAAATTAAAGTTCAACATAACTTTTCGTTCATAAACCAATGGCCAAACTAAAAGGGTTAATGGAATACTAAACCAATATCTCCAAAACTATATAGGCACTAATCATAGGGATTGGGGCTACCATTTGGGTTTAAAAGAATTTGTTACAACTACATGGAACATTACCACAAGGATAAGTCTTTTTGAATTGGCATTGGGAGTTGAAGCAAGGCAACCCATGGATTTAACCATCCCCAAGATGAGAGGAAAATGTCATAAGGGAAATAAAAATGCTAAGGAAATGGTTAGAAAACATGAAGAGATGATCATACACAAAAGTCTAAAAGCTGTTGGAAAAAACATTAAAAAGTTATGAGAAACAAGCCAACAAGACTTGGAGACATTGAGTTTGAGATTGGCAAGCTTTTGTGGTTCAATATTTGGGACTTTAAATTGCCTAATGTTCTCACAAGTCATTTCATAGCAAAATATGTGAAGCCATACAAAATGCTTTATATGTCACACCTAGATGTTTACACTTTGTTATTACCAACAACATTTGTGGCACATCCCACCTTCCATGTGTCTAAATTGAAGCTATTTCATGAAAACAAAAAAAGGATGCATCTAGGAAGCAAACCTATGACTTGAGATTTGACATCATTTGACATAGGCTTGTAGGCGAAGTTGAATGTATCTTGGGTCTAAAACAAACTAGTCATTTTGGTAAGCAATATTTTATAAAATGGAAGGGATGCCACCCAAATGAAACACAATGGGTGAAGTCATCCCATTTAAACCAATGGTGGAAATGTTTGAATTGGATTGGTGGGAAAGGCCTTTTCCACTCAATGTTTGAGTGGAATGCAAATGGAATACATAGTGGAATGCAAATGGAATGCATAGTGGAATGGAGACATGTTTTGTAATAATGATACTAGCTTTTACTTACCCTAAATCCCATTTACTTCAATTCACCAATATATCCTTCCCCTATTATGCATAAATCTTGGGCATTTGGAAAAAAGTTACACATAGGTTATGAAAATGTCTTGCAAGCAAGGAAAATGGTTATGTTTTCATTAGGGTATATCAAATTAAAGAATATAAATTAGGTTATTTGATATACCCTATGCATATTTAGCACATATATTTGGATAAAAAATATATGCACACATCATTGATAGAAACTACCATTCATGTACATTAACCCATCAATGATTGAAAACTATTGCCCAACTTAATTATCAAGTTGGTAGGTGGTGAAAACACCAAATTATCCCCTATTGATAAGTTTGGTTTTGTTGGTTTGTTCGTAAGGCTTTGCAATAAACTTCAGTATTTTATTTAATCATTATAAAGTTGTAACCTTGTTACAACGTGCTTCCATTTTTGCATTGTAACCCTTGCCTACTACTTAGTTTTTTTTAAAACTCTTGTTGTGATTTTAACGTTTGATATTACCTTGCACCTTTATGAATGTGCTTGTAAGCCTATGTAAAAGTTCTAATGAAATTGAAAGGGAGGTAGGTGATCACTTTTGTAGAACTTTTACTTGTTCAATTTCTAATGTATTTAGGAGTAAAAACATGGTTAGGTGGCTCAAAAGTGACATTTGAGAATTCAAATTTTACACTATTTATAACTATTACAATGTGCCATTTAACAAACTATGTTACCCAATATGCAATCCCTATGCTTATGGTTAAAATATTGGTAGACTATTTTATAAATATCTATAAACATAAGATTGGTCAAAAAATCCATATGAAATGAACTTCCAATTGTGAGTAAAATGACATATTTTTTTGTAAATTCATTTTAAAATTAAAGTTTCTTTTGTTGGTAAAGTTTCAATGTATTTTATTTTTACACACCTCATTTGAAGTGGGAATATTTTTTATTTTTAATTTTGACATTATTATGCCATTTTTTTGAATCCACATGTAAATTTATTTATGCATGATAAAGATAATGTCATTATTTCAAATTTTCATTATGAGTCCACTTTTTAAAAGAATTCATCCATAATTTTAAATATGGTTTTGACTAAAGTTTATTGCAACATGGATAATTACAAAATTGACAATGTTAATGTTGAATATGACTTTACATTTTAAGTTCATTTATAATCTAGAAAAACTACAATTGTTATAATCCAAACTATTCACCTATTTGTGCTTTCAACCATAGGAAGATCTCAAATCAAACAATTAATAACATAGCCATTTCAAACAATGATGAAATGACTAATAATGTCGAGGTGGCAAGTTTGTTTTGACTTTTTAAATAGCAATTATTAGTTGATGTGGCTTGTATAATTTTGACTTGAAATTAACAATTATTAGCTAAATTTGTGACATGTTTATTTTGACTAAAAACTAGGATAGTTGTTTGTTGATGTTGACTCATAAGTAGTATAAATCAAATAATTATGATTTTAAGATTATTTATTAATGAATTACAATTTGTAGGGATGTAAAATGTAAGCCTAAAGATGTAGCCCCTCTAGGCAAGTATGAAAGCCTTCCTCCCCTAAGCATGTGGGCCACTAATAGGCCTCTCTAAGGTATATTGTAGGTCCTAAAACATGAACAAAATGTCACAAGACGGAATTGAACCCTTCAATTCTACGTTGACAAATCAAAATATTAACCATCCAACCACCACTTCACATGCCAACAAATTAATGTCATTGCAAAAAATTACTCACATTCATTTTGAATCACGTATTATAACTTCAAGTGACATAATCATTATTTCACATAAATATAAACATAAATCACGGTTGGTACTAGGTAGGTAATATTTTGGTACACTTACCTACTTATTATCTACCTACCTATGTACCTAAATATACCTATTACCAACCTTCACCTACTTGTATTATTGATCTACAACCTATCTACCTACATGTTCAGGGACTTAAAACACCTACATGCCTAAGGGGCCTACACAATTACACTTGGGACATATGTACATAAATAGCATTCTCAATAACTAAAATTTAAAACATATAGTATGTAGCAAGCCACATCACCCATGGAGTCACTAAATTAGTCACATCATAGCAAACATCAACACCACATAAGCATGACCTAGTCCAATTGTAATTAACATTGTTTGATTTGACTAAAACTTTTAGTCAACTTAGTTAAATAAGACATGCCTACTTTTTGAAAGGGGCAAAACATACAAAAAATACTCCTTTAATCATTTCAAACAAGTCAACTTAATGACACCAATCATTGGAATCACAATGCTAAGGCATGGAAGACATGGATTTGTAATAAAGCTTTACCCACCCATCTAGGTAAAATGATCTTGTTTGGTTCCATGGAATTGTTTTTCACCATAGCCCCATCCTTTCCTTCTTTTAATGTTGTTTCAAAAGGTTTGAAATAAAATACATCTCGGGGTTGGAGAGCATGTAACCATCTTGAGACCATTTAACATGTTCAAAAACATCTTTTGTGACAACATTTTCTCATGGTGCCTATAGCAATAAGGCAATCTTTGAAACCAACCATAAAAAAATCCAAGACAGTTACACCCATTTGACATGCACCTCCCTCCCAAGTTTAGATATGTGAAACCCCTATTCAAGGGAGTTATATGTTCTCCTTGATATAAACCCAAAAAAATTAGAGTAGATAAAAAATTCAAATTGTCAATTGAAAGTCCATGATCAATTTCAAAACTTGTGATATGAAAGCCATTTTGACAACCATGAAAACCAAGGGCATCCCAACTGTTGGAACTAAAATGATTTGATTTCAATATTAGAAGAGATTCATACATTTCTTGATGTGATGAAAGGGGTTTCATTTCATAGCTCTTCATTCAAAAGATTCTATCTCTAACATTATTAGAATAGTCTCTTGCCATCCACCTCTACTCGTGAAAATCATAAGCACATGATGTCTCAATCAAAAAGTTAGATGGTAAATTCTTGCCTAATTTATACAATCTTTGACCCATTAGGGTTTAGGGTTTGACCCATTAGGGTGATTGAGCCCTAACTGGGATGCCACTCAGAGCCCTAGTCAAAGGCTTCCTCACTAGACACAAAGAAAATCACATTGGTTTTATGGTAGTTTTTAATGGACTTTTTAGTTAGTTAGGTGGTGCCTACACAATGATGAAATTGGTCCATTATCTTATTTTGATATTTTCAACATAAGAGAATCATTGATCATCTGCATTCTTTGAAAACAACAACCACAACAACCGGTTACATGTGACACATGGGTTGCATACCTTAAATCATCCATGGCTCCCTAACCTTGCCACCACATATGGCAGCTTTTCAAACACATTGATCCTTTGCATTTGGTGACAACATTTGCTGCTTGAATCATGGTTTCTCTAGTTTGTGCAAATTCAATTATGCATGTGGCCCTCTTTAACACAAAATATCATAATTTCAACACCAACAAAGCAAATTTCTTTATAATAAGAAACACATAGTTTTTGTGATTGCAACATGGAAGTAATCAAAGTCCAAATGAATCTCACCTTCTTGTTGTTGTTATTGTTGTTCTTCTTCTTCTTCTATGTGTGAGCCAAAAACATCCATTGAAATTGGGATTATGTTATATTGGCTTTGACTCATCCAACATAATGCCAAACATATCCGTCTTTTGCATTAATTTTCTAAAAAATAATAAAGGTCCAAAAACTTATGAAAACTATTTGGTAACTGGAAACATCAAATATTTCTCATCTATTATAGAAAGATAATTGATGAAAAAGGAAGAAAACCAGATCTAGAAGATCTTCTGAAATAAATGTCTAGATCCACTAGATATTGGCAAAATCATGCACGAGCACTAATCAAGAAGTTGGTAGATGTACATTGACACTAGGGGAAGAATATGACCATATGTTTTTTCTTTGAAATCAAATCAAAGTGTTTAGTTCAACATAAGACTAGCATAGGCACATGTTGAAAGTAGTAGTACCCGCAACAAGTGCGTATACATGTGTGAACCTATTGGATAATTGCATTTGAAATTTGAGATTTTGTCAACTATGAATTTTGTCTAGTCATGTCCACTGTCATGAAATGCATGATTTCCTACTGCGATTAATATGAGCTCACATGGCCCATCCAATATGCTAGCTGAACTTTTGTTTAGTTTTGTTGCATTTGAGTTTACACCTTGGCATTATCCAATACATTAGATTAACCATACAATATCAAACATAGTTCATTAAATTCTAGGGTGTGAGACTTTTGGTTGCAATGTAAATGGAAATTTACCTCAACAATTTTAGCCAATTTGCCCAATTTCAACATTTCACCATCATAAATGTCACGAATAATTTCTACAACATATGACTACCCTATGTTGCCAACTCAGCAACTTGTTCTAGACCCAAGTTGTGGTATGAGTAACCTAGCCAAATTGAAGGAAAGAAAAACAAAAAACCCTGACATAGCTCTTGGAAGCACATTCACATACACAGGATAGCTCTTGAATGTACACATATACATCTGTAGTCTTGCAATTTCGATACGTCAAGAACATCCAATCACAGACAAAATTGTACCCCAATACATTCAAAGTTCATTGAACTTGGAATGTTTTACACAAAGTTTGAAGTTTTCAAAAGTAGAGATTTTACAGCCACCTCATATCCTACATTCCTATCCATGCTTTCTCTCACTACAATTGATTTTTCTGCTCATTGATCATGTTCCAAAACCTGATGACAACAGAGAAAGAAACCAAAAAGATTGAGATTTTAAAAATTGCATCCATAAACAAATCAAACAAAAGAGAATGAAACTACTGATTGGAACCCAATTTCTTCATTTCCAAACTGAGCAAATCAGTATATGTCAAAACCAAGGATCATATGGACTAGAATAGTGCTAATGTACACCCTATGCTCCAAGTTGCACAACAACAGATTCAAAATTCATCCAATTAGAGAATACTGGTCATTGTTAGAAAAACCCACCCATATTATTGTGACATTTTTCAGACTCAAAACACTTTCTCTTGACTACACACAACATGGGACCTTTCAAGTATTGCTAATCACCAGGCATTCATTCCTCTGACAACCAAACCTTCTTGAATTACCATTGCAGACTGCACCCTAAGGATAAAATTGTGTACCTTAAAAGACATGCATCTGCTTATCAAGGCAGAATGCAACTCCTGACATGGCAAAAGCATGGACTGCAGTCCAATATGGCGAACCTCATCTTTACCCCTCTGTGATCTACTTGCTTTGAATGGTAACCAGAAGTCATGGATGAAACCATTAGAGATGACCATGAAGCATAAAGATTTTGCTATACCCAAGTACTGAGATACAAAACACATACTCAACTTCAAAGTAGCAGAGTCATACCCCAATTAAAGTGGACATACTGTACTCTATATACAGATACCAAATGCTAGAATAGTAGAAGCAAGCTTCTTACAGTTACAATCCATTCAATATGCAAAGCACCACAAGATTTGGATATTTTCACTCAAATGCCAAGGTGCGCAGAGTCTTCCAGAAAGAGAGTGAAGCACACACCTGGTACAGGTATGAAGGCCTCCACCCCAAAATACAAGGGATAGTTCCATCGCACCACCATCAATCAAAGTAGGTACCAGCTGTCATAGACACCCTGCTCCTCCTCAAAATTACAACCTATGACACATTTCACATGGAAATAACTCAAACCTGAAATTCCATGCAAGCCAAATCACCATGCACTTGTCAAATTCTTTCCAAGAGAATAAATCTGCCTCTGTGTGGTGTTAATGGCATTAACAATCACACTCTAATTGAAGAGGAAAACAATTTTGATGTCATCACAGAGAGAAACTCTACAGAAACATCAAGGTAAACAGACAAATATTATGTCAGATCTGGCAAACCAGAACAAACCTGACAAGAATGAATGTGGTCACAGCCGTACAAGTTTCACTCACAAAGTATCAAACTATCACCTTCATCATGAATGGCATCATCCAGGAAAACCAAGTAGGTTGTGGTTGGGCAGTCAAAACTCAGAACCTACAAAATATCCAAACACAAAGTTGGATATACAGAAAGTAAATTAAAACAAGTTGTACAAGACATGAGGCTCCACAGTTTGGGTAGGTCTGAGCCTGCAAACAAGAATTTGCTTTGACCCTGATCAATATTGAAAACTATGTCAACTTTCTTATATGATTTGTCATAAAGCAACATACCATCAGACAGACACAGAAGAATCTGCAACACAAAACACATCTATATATTAAGATTGGCGTTTGGTTGTTTGTTTGCTTGCTTTGTTGTTTGGATGTGACCATGTCATAACCCTCCCAAACTGTGGGGTCACCCACTCCACTTTTAGTACTGCAAGAAAGCCCTCAATGAGGCAGTGTGCATGTTTGCTGTTTCAGAATTTTTGGACCAACAGAGGAAAAACTCTACTGACTTTGTCTGATCCCACTTGGATGTAGAAAAATGTATAATAGTCCACCCCAATTCAGGCAAACCCATTCTACATAATCTGCCTCCTGAGTTTCTGTTTCATCTCCAGGAAGCAATAGGAAGAGTGGACACTTTTTCAATCAGCTATGTCAGCAATGGGAGGGTCTGATGTTGGCTAGCACCCAAGAGACATAGCTCATCAAAAAAGTTGATAGAGTCCTCATTCAAGCTGCAACAAGCTTGTGAGGGTAATCTTCATTTCATTTAAACTTATCCCTGTAGAAGCAACCATCTAAGCTTAAGGCATAGAGAGGCCTACGTAGACATTAGTGGTTGAGGCCTCCAGCACCCTGAACACATCCTTTATGCTCGCTATTGACTACTTCAATGCAGATTATCTGCTAAAATCCATACATCTATGAGATTGTAGAGAACTTGTAAATGAAAGCTTGAGACCCCGCTGTATCTACTGATGACATCAAAGCTTGCTTGGCTTTTGTCATCAAAATACGCAGCAGCACAGAGCTGGGGGACTAAATCAGCACTGTCGAAGCTTGCATTATCAGCAATGGTGAAAATGATAGAGCACAGGCAGAAGCAAAAAGACCGAATGGAAATTGAATTACGTACCGGATCATCTCCATGTCTGCTTTCATGAAAAAAATTTGGCTATCCACTACCCCAAACCAGCTGGCTTGTCTTCATCTGTTTGTGCTAGCAGACAATTGTGCACCATGCATGCAGTGACTGCTCAGCTTCATCCAAAACATGGGAAAGTTGCAAACTCATCAAACAGGATTATGATGAGGTACAGAACCTGGAGCAGCATTGAACCCAAGCTACTTCTATAAACCCTAATTGGGGAGAATCCTCCCAAGAAATGGTTGGAAGTAGAGTCTCTTAGGGAGATTTAGATTGCAAGGTCCAAAGCAGAATTCAAAGCCAAAAAAATTCATTCACAAGATCCTCATTCTTCCTTTGAAAAGCTTCACACCAATTAGGGTTACACACAAAACTGGTCCATCTCCTTCAATCGCGTATAAATCCTAAACCCTAATCGCACGTCCAAGTCCTGAAATCATATTGAGACCTCGGTCGTGGTTCCAAATCGGGACCTCGGTTTCCTAATCCTGTTCAGCACCACCAATGAGAATTTGATTAACATCTTTTGGGACCTGTTTCAGGACGTGGGATCTGGACGTCGGTTTCTTATCCTCGAAAGCGCACCAATGAGAATTGATCGGGAGGTTTTAGGACCTGTTTTCCGGACGTGGGATGTGGACTTAGGTTTCTTCTCCTCTGGAGCGCACCAATGAGAATTGATTGAGAGGTTTTAGGACCTGTTTCAGGACGTAGGATCTGGACTCAGGTTTGACCAAACGAATGAGAATTGATTGAGAGGTTTTAGGACCCCGTTTCAGGATGTGGGATCTGGACTTAGGTTTGAACGCACCAATGAGACTTCGTTGAGAGGTTTTAGGACCTGTTTTCAGGACATGGGATCTGGACTTCGCAGGTATGTACTGAATTGTAACTCGGCTGCGTGAAGATATTGGGGATCTGATTCGGCACTTGAGATCTGGATCAGGACCTGGAGCTCTCTTATCTTCTCCGAACGGCTCTGGTCGAGTTGCTCGCTCGCTTGCTTTCCTTGCGTTGTCGAGAGAATTGCGTTGCAATTCCGTTGCAATGTTGGTAGCGGCAGCAGGAAATATCGTAAGCAGGAGGCCATGGTACCTGGGCACTGCGGTGATTTCTACGCCGTCACAGCAGGAGCAGTGTGGAGGATGGGGCAGGTGTAGGAGGAGAGGGGGGAAGTCTCAAACAAGCCATGTTGTTGCTAAAAAGTCCACCGATGCTGCGGTCTTGGAAGAAGAGGACGACGACTATCAGGAAGAGCTCCCGGATATTCAGAAGGTAAGAAAAAACGTAAGAGTGTTTTTTTGCTTTTCCGAGTTTCGATGCTCAGGGTTTTGGATGCTGAAGAAGAGAACAACGTTGCTGGAATCTTGGATAGGGGCGTCTTGGTTTGATTAGGGTTTAAGTTTTCGCTCACGCTTGTTAAGTTCTCTTACATATGGGCGGAATGCTTCATGGAAAGGAAAGGCAAGTGCTCTGGAGAGAGAAGAAGAGGAGGGGCAACAAGAAAGGAGTTTTTTGAAGCTTAGCCAAGCGCGCAACTGGAGCCTTGGCATTGACTCTGCGGCACCTTCAAATGCAAGCCTGCAGGCCCAGGTACAGCAATTTTCAGAAGAATTAAAAAAGGGTAGCCTTTTACCTTCAGAAAGTCAATAAGAGCAACCATCTGAAAGACAAAAAAGCTTCCTACAACTACAGAGCCTCAAGAATCTGTAAAATTGACTACTGATAACTCCCAGCTTTGGAGTCATTGAGATATTGGAATGAACATGAGGCATTCTAATCATTTCAATACCTGCGTACTCTGGTTGAGATCGTTTCTCAAAAATGTCACAGGATAAACCTTGAGGACTTTGTCTCACAGCCAGATCCAAGAAATTACAAGAGAAGCCTTTAGACATACAATTCAACTCACAAGATATTTTTGGGTCTATGCCACTACCAAAAGAGTCTTGACAAACCAGAGAAAAGAACTAGAGGGTTGCTTATTAAAGAAAAATTCCTTTTTAGAATTTCCACTTTTGGCGTTTTCAAAATGATTTTTTTTTGGGTCTTGTAAGTGGGGTGCTTCTTGTAAGCCCACTTTGTTCATAGTTTTCGCCTGTTGTCCTTCCGTTTGGTTTTTCTTTTCCCTTTCTGTTGGCTAGCCAGTAGTATGGCTGAGTCTTCAGAATTGCAGCAGAAACTCAGTTTGCAGGTTGGTGCTTGTCACCATCCTTTACCCAATGTAGGGAGCTGATGAAGTCAGTGGGGAAGTTGTGGTAGTTAAGTCACTATCATACATACCATTGTTGATGGTTCCTGAACAGGTGTGAGACTGGCACTTTTGTTCATATCGGTGTGTGTGTTTTGTTTTTTGTTTGTTCTGTCTTTCCTAGTTTGGTTCTTTCTATGGCTTCCTGAGGAAGTGTTAACCTTGCTGTTTTTTCTTCATTGTGAGAACGGAGATTTCTCTATTCTTATGAAAGATACTTTCTTTTCTCTGGTTCCCCTTTCATTGCAGAATGCAACCCTAAAACCCGTTCCAAATTTGAGGGAAAATTTCATGAAAGCCATGCTTGTTTGTACCTTCGAATTGATACTTGCTGCCAAATGAAGAACAATGTCCTAGAGGAAGACTTTGATGATAACTAGGTTTCTTCGGTGAAGCTTATTCAGGCTTTCCCAACTTTTCGGAGCTCATATGCCAGGATTTTACTCTGATGTCTAGGAGAGGGAAAATGAAAGGGCGGATCGACGAAGGCAAAGCTTATTGGAGTATGATGCGGTAAGCACACCTACCTGTTGGACACAATCTGGAGGAAATGGGCTAAAATCTTTATTTGTGAAATAGGAATAATTTTTTGGTGTGAACTTTTCTATTGATGAAGTTTATATATACTATTACCCTGAAGTGTGAACTTTTTGTGTCAGCAGCTCAAAAGAAACTTTTCTGTAACAACAATTGTAGTTGCTGGTGCTGTTGATGCCTACTGCTTCCTCACCCTTTCTCTAGAGGTGCCATCATCTTCTTTCTCCCACTTTTGCCAACTTGCAATCCTCTTTTTCTTCATAAATAATTTGCAAAAGAGCCCCTCATTGCAGTTTGAGAACTAACAGCAAGTGGATAAATGGGAACTGGATGTGCCTTGCCCACTGAGAGGAAATTGACATGTCTTCTCTTCTCTAATTTAAATGTTGCATTTGTGCAGACAACTGTGAGTTATGCTGTTGGAGCTTTAGGAAGGTGGGGCCTTGCTTATGCTTGTCTGTCATGACCACATTGAGATTTTCTTCAGCCACATCCATATTTGTATCATTTTCCTTTGCAGCATTTTTTGATGGATGCCTTCTGATGATGTGATCTGAGATGAGATGAGATGAGATGAAGGCACAGTACCTTTCAGCTCTTTCTATGCCTGGAAGTGGTGAATTTTGATCTTCAAAGCTTTCTACAGCCAATCATGGATGCTAAAGCAATTGATGACACTGTGCTTACAGGTGCCTTTGCCTTTGTGATGCTGTTGCAGCTATCTTTATTTGCAGCTACTCTTTCGCCATGCAGACTCTTTGTCTGAAGATAATGTTGCTGATGTATTCATGAGAAGGAAACTGAAGAAGTAAGTGCTCCCAGTCTGCTGTGCGTTACCTCCTTGTGTTGGGACAGGATTGCAGTTGAAGGATGAGGTTTTCTGCTTACAAAAGGCAATGTGGTATGCTGCCGTTGCCAAGATGATTTTGATTGAAATGGACAGACTCAACTTGTGGTTGATTATTCTCTAACACATGCTGAACCTGGTCCTAGTATGAATTTTGACTGCTATTTTGTGACTAAATGGGTGAGGTCCTGGTAAATTACAAACAATGTTAAGCACTATTTTGTGAGTTGAAATTCTTGAGGGCTTTGCATGCGGACTCTCTGTCCTTGCAAGATCTACCAAAATAGGGTGTGGGATTATAGATACCTCTCGTGTTTTAGCCCTTTACAGATTTTCTGCTATGTTGCAATGCAGAATTGGCATCAGGAGTGGTGATGTGAAAGACTCATTAGAGAAGACTTTTTATGGCATCGGAATGGCTTTATCATCCCCACGCCTGTCCATCCCTGCTGGCCTCTATACCTTGTGGGCATTTTCTGCACACTATTCTGAGACTTCCAGTTTCACCTTCCACTTGCAGGTCAGATTTTTTCAGTAATTCCCCACATCTGTCTCCTGTGTATCTTTTACAGTGTTTCCTTCTCTATATGTCTTCTTAGGATTCATTCAAATTTGCCGCCCTTTTTCAAGATCACTTCATTGATGTGGTTCCTCGTGACCTGCCAGCATAATTATACTGTGAACTGTTCTAGTGCTAATATGCAATGAATGGATACTCTAAACATACAGATCAAATAGCAAGATTGAGAGCCATTGCCATGTTTCAAGGAATGGTTGGGTGATTGGATGCAGGTGGTACCACTGATGTTGGGCTTTTTTGCATATAAAGCAGCGGCGCTTATCCAGGCCTACAGAGATAATAAAGATTTGTTGCTTATCATTTCAAAAGGGAATGATGATTCCAATGTATAATAATCACAAGTGCAACAGCCTAAAACTTCCAGTCTCCACTTGAGTTGAATTTGCCATTCTAGACACTAACAGGGCTAATGAGATGTCAATACTCCTGGTAGAAAGCAATTCCCATCCAACTGCGAGTCAAATTAGATTGTGTGCATCAAAAAAAGTGAAAGTTGTGTGGTTGCTCCCCAAATGTACATCCTCACTGAAAAATGTATATATTTTGGGCCATGGGCTATTTGATAGTATCCCAGAAGTGAACTCAGCCTGCAGTCACTGTCTCCTTTGTACATCATTTCAGGCCAGATGTTTAATTTGAGCTCCGAACCTGACACTTGCAACACAACATTCCACTCCTTATGATAACAGTTCAATCTTCAAGCTTGCTGAAAGACCAACAGGTACCTCCATGAACATGTTCACTTACTTTACACTCTGTAGAGTTGCAACTGATTTTCCAGTCACCACATTCTGCAAGTAGTTCATTTCCTTAAGATCTGGAGATTGGGATGGGGCCATTTTATTTCCTCTTTTGCATTAGTCATCTTGAGCTTAACTCATACCCCTTGAAAACTCCTTGGATTTTGCTACCAGTTGTTGTCATTGTAGGAATGCCTTGAATGCATTACTGAAAACAAATAGAAAAGGTTTTAGTCTACTTGTGTAATGTTTCATTTAACATGTTTTATGTGTCATGTGTTCATGTTAAGAGTGTTAGTTGTGCAACTAACTATCTTTTCACACTTGCCAATGTGCGAATACTTGTCAACTCAGCAATTCTGGAAGTTATACTCCATACTGGGCCTGTTGCCCTTCTGGAATGATTAGGATACCTATGCCTATCACTGAACTCTTAGTGGCTTTGAGGAGGTGGAATCCCCAAACATTGGGAATTTGATTTTTTAGGTTGAAAGAACAATTTTAGCCCTTCACTTAGCACTTCTGGTGACACAAAAATTGCATGATTTGGTGAAAATATGAGTAAGATATACCTTGTCAAAGTGAAGGGGGTCAATGATTTGAAGGGGAGCGATTACCATCTCCTTAACGGTGGTGCAAGCTTGTGTGTTCAAACAATGGGTTGTTCGTGGTCATCACCGCTTTTGTTTGTGTTGATGAACTTCAACTATTTTTGCTTGTGCAAACAATTGGTTTGAACCATCTTCATTGAGCTTAACTCTCATCCTCACCAAGCTTTAACATCATTTCTAGGTAGGTGCTCAATGTCAGTGTTCATCAAGTTTTTCTCTTCTTAGTTCAAACCTTGTTGAACAATTCCTGCCCCCTGATCCTCCTCTTGTTTGTGTCGTAGGTATCGGTGCTCTTACACACAAGTTCAAACTAGGAGTTTGCAAGGGTACTTGTATTGTTTGTAGTGGGTTTCTTCCAGGGTTTGAAAATGGTCATCATCAAGCTGGCCTTCTTCTTCATGCTCACGTCATTTTTCCACTTACTAGTCAAACTTGAAGCTCACCTTGTTCTTCTCCTTCCTTATCCTTCCTGTTTTTCCCTTCTTAGTTTGAAGTTGTTGGTCATCACATTCTTCTTCTCTTCCTAGTTGGAACCTATTGCACACAGCGTACTTCTCTTCCTGGTTGGAAACTATTGCCCATTATGTTCTTTTCTTGGTTCAAACCTAATGCTCACTCTGTTTTCTCTCTTCTTGATCTTCTACTACTGCTCATCATATTCTTCTCTTCCTAGTTCCAAGTTAGTATTCACCATGTTCTTCTTTTCTTAATTTGAAGCTACTATTCACCAAGTTCTTCTCTTCTTCTTTCTTCCTTGTCTTTTGTTGCTGTTCACCATGTCCTTCTCTTCCTTTTCTCTCTTTCTGGTCCTTTGCTACTACTCACCACGTGGGAGAACCTACTTATTAAGTGTGGGTTGATTTCCACTCACAAGCTTAAGGGACAAAACTTGATAAAAGAAAACAGTGAGCAGTACATTACTAGACAAATGGACCCCAATGAAATAGGCACTTCATTGGAAAAGAACACATGACTTCTTGTTTTGAAACACATTGAAATTAAAAGCCAGTGAGATGAATGGAAATGGTAAGACAAGCAAGACCCACAAGCACAACAAGCAGTTCCATGGAGTTTGAGAAACTAAGAAACTTCAGAACTGTGGGACAAGATTTTCATATCACAAAAAGCTTGATGATTTATGCGTGCATCCATTACTTAAATTCAATGATTCAATGTTAATGATGGAATCTTTGGAGGGCATAATTATCAAGCTACATGTTACAACATCCCCAATAACTTGAGGTTTAATCTAAACCCATTGGTTACAAATCTTCTTTCCATAGGTTGAAGCTAACAAAGATTGTGTTCAAGCACCAGATAAACATGAATTTTCTGATCAAGGATTTCAACTCTTTTAACCATACTCAAATGTAGGTATATGAACAAAAAAATTCAAAGCTTTAAGTCACTAATTGATCGACCTTTTTCTTACAGTTGTTTCCTCTTAACAACTTGGCAAGAAAAAAATTAAGGTAACACTGGGAATAGAGAGAAGGCCATGCATTTTAGTTCAGCAGACTATTGGGCGAAGGAATACAAAGTATTGTACAGAGTACATCACCTTACATGCACAATACATAGTATAGTACAAATTGACCTTACAAGCACAAAAAGAGTTATTGTCAAACTAGATGGCGGTACAAGCAGAACTTTTTCAATAGATCAGTTGTGAAAAAAAAAACAAAACCTACAGATAGACCTACATATCAGGCATTTCCAACAATAACTTTCTTTGAAAAATGTATTCTGTCACACCACTCTATGATTTTCACAAAATCCATGCAACAATCATATTGATTTAGGGTTTTGGGTCTTGAGTTGACTATGAAGAAAGGAATATAATATGACCCAATCTAGAGATAGGCCTAAAACTTCAACTAAATTAGGCTACTACTACTTTTTCAAACTAAACAATCTTTTCACTCACCGATGTTGGAAATTCAGGAACATGATACCAAATGCAAAAACACTTGCAAAGAGGATAGTGAAGACAACAGGCATAGCAACAGCAACTCCTAGAAGATTGTGGTCAAATCCAAACGTCTGGGAAACAAAGTCCCGCACTTCCATTGGAGCTCCCCCTCCCGTTGGGTATACAAGCGAAGTCATATCACCAAATTGTGTAATGATAAGCCCGTACAAAGTCCATGCTACTGGACATATCCAATAGTACCATACCCACCATTTTGGAATTTGCTGCACAGAAAATTTTCAACAGATTTTTTAGGGACATATTTTCCGACTCTTCCAAGTCACATAAACTTATGAAGTGATCTATGTATGCACAAATTCATGTGTAAAAATCATTTTTTCATTCATACTTTGCAGAAAACACTGACTTGCATCACATCCTCAGTTCCCATCTCTTGTTGAAACACACAGAAATATACATTACAAAACCCACTTCTTGGAATCTGAAAGGGAAAAAATTTTGAAAAAGAAAAAAAAAAACTCATTTTTGCAAGTCTAGAAAGTTTTTACTTACAGGTCTGAAGATTAGAAAACCGGAGAAGAGATTGAAAAGGTTATAGAATCCAGAGCCCACAATTGCAGCAATCTGGTGATTGGGAGTCAATGCCACCGCCATCATTCCGTAATACGTAAAGTAAAGCAAGCTGAAGAACATGATGAACATATAATAAAAGAACTTCGGTGCTGTCCATGTGAAATTAATCATAGAGTATGTGATCAATGAATATGCTACAGTTTGGACTAAACAGTATGGTAATTCAATTAACACCTGCACAAAAACGCATTTCTCAATTTTGTGAGATTAAAAAAATAAATTACACTTTTCTCATATACAAAAGAAAAGGACAAATTTCACCCATGTTGCAACACCCAAAACTGTTAATAAATATTGTGAGATAAAAACAAAAGTTACATTTTTCTCACATACACAATTATCTTACCTATTATCTTGCAATGCACAAAAACTGTTAATAATCCTTTATGACACAAGAATAAGTAATAAAAAAATTTACCTGTGCTATGGCATAAGGGATTGCAGAGTACATGCCAGCTGCCCTTTCTCTGTAAAAAATGGTGCGCTCAATTGCCACTACAGGTTGAACTGTTGATGCATTGTTCACACCGATAAACAAAACCGCACCATACATTGATCCCATCACACTAAAGAGATTGCCCTGCTTATCCCTGTGAAAAAAAAAAACCCCCCAAAAAATGTTCAAATAATATTTCTCCAAATATTTATAAAACAAGTGGATTTTTGATTCTGTGATTTAATTTCTGCACCAAATTCAGGAGAATCTATGGTTATTTCAGTTGACCATATCTTACGTCTTTTTGCCCAAATCCCAAAAGATGGAGCCAAAGAGGACAGCTGCAACAATAGAAAATGTCAGTCGGACAAGGTTGTAGTCTGGACTACGCCAATATGTCCACCATTTCTTCCAAAGGCATGCAATTATTTGGGTGAAGAATGGCTGTGAGTATGTTGTGGGAAAATACAAGTCTTTGGAGCCAGGAGGAGGCACACTCAACTCCATCACCAAGGATTTATTTCGCCTGCAAAATAGATCCAAATCGCCCTCCACATTTTAAGAACTCTTTTGTGCAAAACCCATGACATGGATGAAATTTACAAGAGCAATGTGAAGAGTACAACCCTTGAGAATGAAGCTTCACTTCTCAAGAGAAAATTCTGGTATCCAAAAGAAGGTACATACATGTCTCTTCCTTCAATTAACTATTATAATTTTAAAATTTTCATAGTGAGATCAATTCCACATGTCAAATTTTTCATAATTACAAACTATATTCAACATCATTCTTCAGCCAGAAAACCAACAGAAGTAAAAAAATTAAACAAATCTCCAAAGTGAAGTAAATGATGAACAATCCAGTCATGAATGTTTTAACTTACTGGGAAAGCGGAGATTTAGTATATATTTCTGCAAAATCAATGCTGAGTTGATTTTCAACAGAAACATTGCTCACTTCCAACATCCATGTTGCTGGGTTGTAACCTGGCGTTATCTTTGGCACGCCTGGAATCGCCTGCATAAACAACCCCTCTTAACTTCAGGACTCTTATCTTCACTGTGTTTCACATTAACTAAAACTTAAGTAGTAAAAACCAGTGATTAGAAAAATAAAATTAAAATTAAAAAAGCATTTCAAAAACATAGCTCAGGTTTCCAAATACATTAAGGTTTCAGTTTTTTAAAGATTTTTGACAAACCTCTTCTTTTGGTTTCCTTTTTTGTTTCCACTCAAATTTTTAAGAAATTGACTAGGTTTCAGAGGTTGAATTTGTGTGAAAAGGGAAGGTTTTATGCGTTAGTCATTAAAATGTGAATAAAATTGTACCTCAAAATACTCAACAAGTCGGTGTGAGTGGCGTCCTAGCGGACCCATATATATCACTTGACCTCCACGCTTCATTAACAACATCTGTCATGACAGCACCACTTGCAATAATCAGTGATAGAAAAGACCCCTTACATAAGACTGCATTGCCCCAATTTTAAAAGAATTTTAGGGTATATGGTACATAATGGGGTTTTGGGTTTAGGGTGAATGCAAGATGAAGTCAAAAGGGAGGCACCTCATCAAAAGCTTCAAAGATGTCTATGCTTGGTTGATGAATGGTGCAAACAACAGTGCGACCAGTATCCACAGTGTTGCGCACAGTTCTCATCACAATTGCTGCCGCACGTGCATCAAGGCCACTAGTGGGCTCATCCATGAAAATAATAGATGGGTTGGCAACAAGCTCAACAGCAATTGTTAGGCGCTTGCGTTGTTCAGTTGACAGCCCTGTTACTCCAGGTAATCCCACTAACGCATTCTCCAATGGCATTAACTCCACCAAATCCATCACCTCATCCACAAATTGCTGCAACCAATTTTTGCAAATCATTCCAATCTTCTAATATTAATAAACCACCAATAAAAATATTTTTAAAATATTATATTTGTTAGATTATTTTCTATATTAATATATAATGTGCCAAGCCCACATGAAAATTTTCAAGGAGAAATTTCAAAGCACATATTTGAAACACAAGATGTTTTGTTGCTTTGATTACCTCCCGAGTCTCCTTGTCAATTTCAGCAGGCAGACGCAGCCATGCAGAGTAGGTGACAGATTCTCGGACTGTGACCTGGGGGGAATGGATATCAGTTTGTTCACAGTATCCAGAAATACGGGCAAAAGTGGCCTGGTTTTTGGGATATCCAGAAATGCAGATATCACCCTCAATGTAACCACCAGTTTTCCGTCCAGCTAGCACATCCATGAGGGTTGTCTTTCCAGCACCGCTTACTCCCACTAAAGCAGTAAGGACCCCTGGCCTAAATGCACCAGTTATGCCACACAACAATTGAAGCCTGTCTTCAGCCACGCCTTGTTTCTTCATTTCCTGCAAATGCAGATAATTCCCCAGTCATTTGTGAGTAACCCAACTGAAGAAAGTGAAAATTGTGACCAAAAACAAGGTTTTATTGTAGCAAAATCTGTCCCAAAACTGTTATATTTCAATCAGAAATCTGTGTTCAAAAAGCCTTCAATTTCTTTTTCCAGAGTTGATTTTGGACTAGCATGAGAATTTTGGATCCTTCAAATGTTATAAAAAGGACACAAAAAAACATACCGCTGGCATGTCGACATAGTATTTGATGTCATCAAAGGAGATTGCCAAAGGTTGGAAAGGCAAAATCATGCCCCGTTTTGGTTCAACTCCTGCAACGGCATCTGAAGCATCACTAGCAAATGAAACACTGCTTACACGATCAGCAGCACCATTGCGATCCTGCATTTGAACCTCCCCATGACCATTCTCCGTAAATGACTCCCGAACTGTGATACTCTTTCTTGATGCCACAGCCCCTGAACAAATTTCAGATGGACAATGAGGGTGTTAGCAATGCTCAAAACACTTGGATGGCAGCACAAAAGTTGTGGAGTAAGAACACATTGAACTTGCAAAAAACACAAATGATGATGATGTCCAGGAATTCTAAGTGTGTAATACCTTCAGCATTGGATGACAATGAGCGAGGGAGAGACTTCTGGGATTTGGATCTAGCATGCGAGGGAAGTGAAACCTCCTCTCCCTTCAAATTTGCCTCCTTTGCAGCCAAGGCATCCTTTGATATTACAGCTTGTGGCTTCCCTAGTGCTGTGTCACGAACAAGTCTCAAACATGATCAGATGCAATAGTTCATACCAAACACACAATAGATGTTTGTTATACTTGGTACACACATGTCAGGGGACTCCACATCATGGTGATGATGAGTTAGGAAACTAGTAACACAAACATTAAATTTCTAATTAAAGCCTAGTTTTTCTTATCAATATAAACAGTGTTGTGATCAATGTGACCTAATGGAAAGCCAGTAACATAAGGCCTTGTTGCATGGATGGGATGTTGGGGACAAAAATTGATTCAACTTACGATTCAAGTATGTGAGGACAAAAGTGTACATCGTGTTGAAGAGGAGAACATAGCCCATCAAAGCTGCAATACCAACCCAGTACCAATAATTCTTTGGGAAAACTCCATTGTTTACCAAGATTTGCTGCCCAAGAGTCCGAGTGCTGTTGGCAAGTGGCTGTCATTGCCCCCAAAAAAAAAAAACAAACACCCATTCTCTTTTAGAAATTCCATGTCCTATACAAATTTGAAACAACACAACAAAAGAGATCAGCAAGTAGAGAACTGAAGATTGTTAGAGAAAAATATATATGTCAATTCTGAGCTTAAAATCTGTAGTGGATTGGGACTCCTTTTCTCTGCTGCTACACCCCACCTTAGCCCAGCGTGGTGCTAGAAACTCATTGACAGTGATGGCGCTCTCTGAATATGCAAGAGGTGAAATCCAATATCCCCAAATCCACCATGACTTGATCTGTGTGCGTGGAATGATGAAGCCTCCGAGCATGAAGATAATGAGAAGCGCAAAGGTCCCACCTGTATTAGCCACCACCATTGACCGACACACACCAGCTATGGCACGAAACATCGCTGATGACATTTGATGAGTCATAAACAACAACAAAAATGCGCGGAAAAACCTGCCATGAAAAATCTATCCAATCAGGTGGAGGGTGACAAAAGCATGGTAAAATAGACAAAAAAAAGTAGTCCACTCAAATTCCAGTCTAGAAATGATCCAGGTCATGACATAAACACAAGAAAGTAGATTAAAAATCTTGTTTCTTTTTTGGTTTCATTATGAAACCATCAGGCCCCCTCCATTGAATTTGAATCCTTGCAGACTACACCATGAGTGCAAATAGTGATATTTTACAAGAATTTCTTCCAGGTTTAAGGTTTAGGGTTTAGAGTACTTGGGTGATCATTGTTATTCACCTGCTGGCTTCAGGGGCAAAGCCAATGATGTAGTAACTGATGATGCAGTAGATTCCTGATTCAGCTATGGATGCCGGAATGCTTAATACCAATCCTGGGAGTGCGTAAGCCCATGCTGGGTAAAAGAAGAGATCCCGTTGTTTGTAGAATACAGGCAGTCTGAAGATGGTCAGTGAAAGCTCAGCATATCCATTGAACATGACCATTACAACCCCAAAGAAAATTGCACCCAAATACTCTTGCCCGTCTGATTGAGAATTTTGGTGCAATTTAGTACGTAGAAAAACTGTGGATGCAATTAAAGCAACGAGGCCAATCTGCACCCCAATTCAATTCCCACAAGCTATAGCTTCATTGCACGGAACATGAGGAAAGCCAACAAAGATCAAAGCTGCTCCTCCTAAAGCAAAAGAAGAAAGAAAAAGTGCTAGAAGGTGGCAGAGAGAGACTGAATGGAAAAAATAATCAATACCTGCACAGTTTTGAAGATGTAGATAAAGGAGTTGCGTCTCGTCAGAAGAATTTCCTTTGCAAAACTGGCCTTGAAAAGCTCCATACTTGTTACTGAATATCTTTCAAATGAGAGAGCTGCCTGGTGGCTCTGGTCTTTGGGATACGGGGCCACTAACTCATCTGCCATCTTCTGGCCAACACGGAATGACTTGAACTTGTCAGCAAACGCATTGACCGAAATGTACCGATATGGTTGTCGCTTGTCAAACCAGTATTGTTCTTGATCCTTTCGTGATGTCACCTGTTAAAACCCAATCAAGCATTTTTTGCCACTTGGTTTAGGGATGGACATGAAACCCATTGATATAAAAAACCATAAGAATGTCCAAATTTTCAACAGAAAACTGAAATTCATCAATGCATGGTATTCCAATTGTGTGCAAATATGAATTAATAGGATTCTGCAGATTTTCCCCTCAAAACATTTTTTTTTAAAAGTGATTAAGTTTAGTGATTTTTTAAAATAATTATAGCAGATGGTATTATTATATGATAGCTGAGTTTTACTAGAAGGAAATTGAATATGCTCACCTCTTGCAAGAAATCAGCAACACCCTTTCTGTCTGGGCACTTGAAACCACATTCTTCAAAAAACTCCAAAATGTTTTCTCTTGGGCCATGGTACACAACTTGGCCCTCCGACAACAAAACCACATCATCAAAAAGGTCAAAGGTCTCGGGTGCTGGTTGTAAAAGAGACATAAAAATGGTGGCCTCCATTACATGACAGAATTGTTGCAAACATGCAACGATCTGGAATGTGGTGGAACTGTCAAGGCCTGTCGAAATTTCATCCATGAACAATGCCTTTGTCGGTCCCACTATCATCTCCCCTGCAACAAACATTTTCATTTTGACCCACCTTGAAACTCAGTACCACTCCAAAGCAAATGATTATATATATATATATATATATATATAACCAATTAATTCCATGAATATGAATTTTTTTTTAAATCATATTTTAAAATAATATTAATTATTTCATATTATTCCATCTGGAAGAACTGTAGATTTCTCGGATGAATAGGTAATACTACAAGCTTAAGAGCAGTGAGCTTGTACCAGTGGTGAGACGTTTTTTCTGGCCTCCTGAAATTCCTCTGCGCATATCATCTCCCACCAACGTATTTGCACAGATATCAAGTCCAAGGATCTTTCAAATCATTGACACACACCCAAAAACAAAAATTGTTTTGTCAGGGAGCTGCTTGTTTCAACAACTGAAAAGCTTGGAAAACCATAGAAGACTAACAACATGCAAAACTGCTACACAATTTCCAAAATATATATATAAAAGTAGGTGAAGATCATGCAGTTTGTCATCACATTGTTGAACCCAAAATCAGCATCACCCACCTTCATTACATAGTCAGTAATGAGACTGTGTTCTTGACCTTCCACAGATATTGCCTGTATGCACAATTTCACTCATGTCAATTGCATATGTAAAAATTACAAGCATGAAGACTAAAAGATAATACTGTCAGTATTCACAACAATGTCTATTGTGCACAAGCAGTGCAATGTGTTGCTAAATTGACTCCAAATATAGTTCATCAATCAAACCCAATCAACCCACCTTCATAAAAACATCAACATCTTTCTCTGGCAAAATCCCAGCCTCCTTTTCACGCTTGGCAAGTTCTACGAGCATGTCTGTTCCCATGGAACCATGAAATATGTTAATGTCTATTCCAATGTGGATTCTTGAAGAGTTATTGAAAATGGTGCATTGAGAAATCTTACACAGGAAATTTTGTCCCAAGTTGTGTGCTAGTTTAATGATAAATAGCTCTCAATGGGGAAGTTCACAGGGAAGTTCCAACTGACCATAACGGGTGCCAATTCCTTGGCAACGGGCTGAGAAATCAAGTGTCTCACGCACTGTCATTTCACCTGCATGAAGATCATTCTGGCTAATGTACACAGATGTCTTTTGTGGGACAAACTCCTCCAATTTATAGCCATTATATGAAACCGACCCCTTCACCTACAATGACCACATTTTAATGTTGAAATTTTTAACTGTGATTGCATCATGGCAAAAAAAAACCCAACACAACACCACCAACTAATTCAGCTCCAGTTCACTTTGAATTACTCCAAAAGACCCACTGCAAAGATTATTACAAAAATAATGGCATTTTGGTCTGGTTCAAAGGAACCCCAAAAGTTCTTACTTTCAAATCAGAATCAAGCTTTCCAGCCAGTGCTAGGAGCAAAGTTGTTTTTCCAGCGCTTGGTGGTCCCAGGAGTAGTGTCATCCTGAAAAGAAATAGGAGAACAAAAACACCATGAAACAATCAATTGAAGGGAGGAGGGGGGGCAAAAAAAGGCACCAGTAATCCTGAACTAACCAAGCCTGAAAAAAAAAGAATGCAACACTTGAGAAGAACAGTTCTTAGCACCTTGCAGGTTTGATAATCCCACTGATGTTCTGCAGAATTGTGAGTTTTGTCTTCTTCGATGGTGACAGGCCAATAGAGTCAAGAGCGCTCTGCATTTTCAGACATAGATTGCCACAAATCTTAGCATGCCACTCCCAACCCAAAAAAAGAAAGAAAGCACACACAGATCTGAAGCAAAAATTTCAGCATCGTGAAGAAATCAGATGCACCTCTCAGAGGCAAATCAACAACACATTTCTCAAACCAAAAACTATTTCCCATCTAGCAAATCTAGAATTCACAGTCATAACACTTTTCTAGAAAAAAAAACCAGCACTAATCCATAAAGAGTGAGATTTCTGCCATTTTAATGGATGTAGTTCATACCCCGAGAATGTTGAGGAGAGTATTCAAGAGCGTTGGTAAAGCTCGGCCACCCACAAAGCAGTCAGCATCTATTGCAAGATTTTCATAGCGAACCTCAATCTTTGGCAGCTCTATACCAACTCTGCAAAGCAGAACCCAACAAATCACACACTCCACATGAATTTAGTCTCAATGGTTGGCAGCTGGATACCAACCCTGCAAAGCAAAACCAACAATTGGCCTCAATGGTCATCAGGTCTATACCAACTCTGCAAAGCAAACCCAACAGGAAACATTCATGAATTCCCACTGAAATCAAACAACCCAACCAAAAAAACAAAACCCCATTCACAAGTTGATCATATGCATCAGTACTACACGCTTATTCCACAGAAAACTCTCAATCGCTCACACACTCCCCCACATGAAAACATCATCCGGAGCAGCAATTTCGAGACTTTGGAGAACTGATTGCTTCTCAGAAAAAGTTAAGGACCTGCAGAACGTGAAGAACAGAACAAGAACCAGAACAACGATAACAAGAACAATAAGAACAACAAGAGAGTTTTTGCAGGTGCTTAGATACCTGTCGATTCTACTGCGGAGCTTCAGCAAGAACTTCTCATTGTCCTCTTCCGTGACTTGCAGAAGTTTGTCGATGATCTGCTGCCGCTCCTCGAACCCAAAGGTGCGCACGTCCACTTCCTCGTGCACGATTTTGCTGCCCAGCGCCTTCTGCATGAGAGCCTTGCGCAGGCGGTCGTAAGTGGGGAGCTTCTCCAGCGCTGCCCACTTGAGCGCTTCCTCATCGTCGCCGTCTTCTCTCGTCGACTGCGCGGAATTCCTGCCGAACACGTTGTCTGGACCCAGTCCCCAGTTCCGGGAGCCCAAGGCTGACGACCTCCTCGTGCTGGCTCGACTTCCCCACACATCGATCCCCTCCAACGGAGCCGCAGACGCCATTGCTGCTGCTGCTGCTCCTCCTCCTCCTCCTCCTCAAAAGGTCTGGCAACTTCTCTCCGGGAAAAAAAAAAAAAAAGGCTCAAAAATCACACACAGTTTTTTTGCGCAGATTCTGCAAGCTCTCAAACAAACAAGAGTTGGGCAAGACTGAAGCTAAGCATGCAGCTGAAAGAAACTGAGAAAAAGGGGAGGAGCTAAAACAAGAAGGGAGACAAACAGACTGACTAAAGAGCAAACTCACAAGACTCTCTCTCTCTCTCTCTCTCTCTCTCTCTCTACCTACCAAAAACACCATCAAATCAACAACCCATTCTTCTTTTCTCCTCTAAAAAACCCAACAAACAACCAACCCATTTCTCCAACACCACCAC
>Ga0209208_10001688_pt1 | contig 31379 bp, 20 predicted proteins | sample S1TSphfallax_3_FD_187694 | JGI IMG/M metagenome (GOLD analysis project Ga0209208, IMG submission 187694) | Host-associated microbial communities from peat moss isolated from Minnesota, USA - S1T2_Fd - Sphagnum fallax MG (SPAdes) (version 2) | ecosystem: Host-associated > Plants > Peat moss >...
GATGTTCTATTAGTGGATATTGATGGATGTTCTATTAGTGGATATTGATGGATGTTCTATTAGTGGATATTGGTGCTTATTATATTAATGGCTATTGGTGGCTATTCTATTGGTGGATATTGGGTGGTTATCATATTAGTGGCTATTGGTGGCTATTTTATTAATGGCTATTGGTGATTATTTCGTTGTAAGCCATTGTTGGTTATTGATATCTATTTTGTTAATGGTTATTAATGGTTATTTATTATAAATTATTGTTGGTTATTATATGTTATATTACAACTATTGGTGATTATTATATTGTAGGGTATTTAAAATTATTTTTCATAGGTTATTATTTTCTATTTTAAGTTATTTCTACCTTAAGTCATTATATTTTATTTTAGATTATTTTAAATTTATTATACTTATGATAAAATAATTTATAATAAGATAAATTAAAATGACCTTGAATAATTTAAAGTATAACTTGAAATAACATATATTAATTTTAAATAAAATAACCTAAGGTATAACCTAAAGTTAGTTGAATAATTTAATTAAAAATAACATAAAAGCTTATAATAAACTAGTTAAAATACCTTAAAGTAAAATAACATATAATAATTTAGGGTACAATAACCTATAATAACATAAAATATAAGTTAGAATAATTAAAGTAGTTTAAAATAATATAGGGTATATCATAAAGTAGCATAGATAAAATATTTTTAAAAAACATAAAATTAAACCTATTTACTATAGTAAATTATAATAGTGAATTATGTTAATTAGTAATGAAACATGATGTCTACATAGTGATATTATAGGGAAAGAACTTTCACCAGGGTGAAATCAGTAAAATACAATGAAGTTATTTCACTTTTAAGGTCCCATAGTGATTTAAGGTAATAAATTACACCCTACTTTAGTAATAGTGACATAAGGAAATTAAGGCGATTATCGACTTTTAGTGGTCAGGAGTCAAATTGGCAATTTGATTCCTAGCCCTTCTCTTGGCCATAAATTGTGTTTTAAGTATCCAAATGGGTCATGCAATCCCATTTTAAACATCTGAGTTCCAAAAGTTTTTCAATGATATAAGGATTTTTTTAATCCAATGGGTTTTGACCCTTGCAATTGCTCTCTAAAGATTCAGGAGTCCATCAGGGCTCCGACTTTGAAAGTGGGATGTCACTTGGGAGTGTGGAGGTTCATTCCTTCACACTCTCCCACACTCCTCGGAGCATGAAATGTAACTTTTGGGTTGCATTCTTGGCCTGCACCTTCGCAAGCCCTTGCTTTAGTAGTGAGCCCAAGGCTAGGGTTGCGACATTAACTTTTGGTGTCAAAAGTTGAAGACCAAAAGTTAGGTGCTCTTGGCCTTCAACTTTCGGTGTTGAAAGTTGAAACCTAGGAGCTTTTTGTAATACATCTACTCTTGGAAAAGAAAATTTTGTCCTTACAAAAGCTACTTGAAAAACCTTAATCCAAAATCAAAACATCAAATTGTGCAAGGAAATACCTCCTTCATGTAATCTATAATGCTTGAATGCTCAAGTGGCCATACTCGAGTTTGGATCTGGGATGCAAGAATTAAGGCCCAAGAGACATTCATCAATCTTACAAATGAATGGTAATGTGCAAAACTAGGAATGAATAAAGGAGTGAACAATGGAATTCTCTTCCCAATACTTAATGCTCCAGCACCAAGGGTAGTTTGTTCCTATTGTCTTCTTCGACATTCTTACTGTGGAGAACGAAACTCCTAGACATCTATAATTGCATTGTCTACTTCAGTTGGGATGGTCCAAATGGAAGTCATTGGAACTTCTTGAAGAGATGGCATGGCCAAGTCAAGCTTTGCTTTTCTTTGGGATTGAGTGGGAACATCTTCCTTGTTTTGCATTTCTAATATGGACTCCTAAACTTGTTTCTTTCCCCTCCTTTTGCCCCCCTCCAATCTCTTCTTGCTTGGTGTCTCTTTCTCCAAGGCTCCAAGTCCTTGAAGAAATCTCAAGTCATGTTTTTCCCGAATCTCGAACTTTGATGTAGAGTGTTTTCTTTTAGGCAATCAAGATACCAAGCACAATTTGAGAGATGTGCATATGTCCAATCTTTCAACATGTCCTTCATGTACATTGTGCTAGTTGTTTTTTGATCTTTCCATATTTCAAGGAGTCTTGGAATCTCAAATATGGCACCCCTCCAAAAAAACACAAAATGGAAATACCTACAATGGTCAGAAAATAATACGAATGTTAGTGGCAATGAAATCAAGATGACATTGGAAGATTAATTTGCACTTGAAAATGGATGATATAAAGGTGGAATGGTTGGATTAAAAATCACCTATAAACCATTTGTTAAAGGGCTTTAGTTCCACTGATTTGTTGTTCCCATAACTTTCTTTTCCAAATCCCATCTTTAGACCTAAATTCCTTGAAGAAACATGTTTCCCAAAGAGAAAGTCTCCATTCCTAAATGTAGTATGATAATGTAGGCAAATCTTCAAATTCCTAAAGCTAAATGGAAAGATTAATGATGATGGCAAAATATAGTTTTTGCGCTTCCACTTCCAATTGTAATGTGTTAAATGTCAGTTTGCAATCACTTCAAGGATAATAAATTTAGAGCCTTAGATAGGTAAGCATTTACCTAAGATCAAAAAGTCGCCTTATGAAGCCATTTATTAAAAGTTCCATCCAAGAATCCACGTTTTGGAAATTTTCTTACTTCCTTCAACAGACTAGATTGGTTCCAGAGTTTCAACCAAGATACTTTCTATTCATTCATGACCTATGCATAAGTTAACATTTGTACCTTCTTGGTAAACATCTAAGTTCATATCGTAGTGGACTTGAAATTGTTTCAAGAACTTGGGACCAAAAGTAGGGTCACAAACTAGCAAACGTTTCATGAAGGTAAATGTATGATCCTTTTAGACCCAATCCATTGCCTTGTCCATAAATGCATGCAAGTTGGAAGTTGAATTAAATTTCTCTTTCAAAACTTCTTCATGATAAAGGTTTATGACGATGTTCGTTGTAGACAAAAGCTAACACTACTTTAAGAAGAAATGATTTTTATAACCCACATGTCTCAATCAAAAAAAAAAAAAAACAAATTCATATGGAAAGATTGGGCAAGAATCAAACCTTATTGTGAGCCCTAGTTCAACAATATCCTTTCCTTTAGGCCTCATAGTTGATCCTTTATCCAATAAGCAACCTTTGAGAATATGTATTAATGACATTTAAAAAATTATAATTAAATTGAACATTTTGGGCCATTTCAAACTTTTTAAGTAAATTGGGGATAATTATTCAAATATTAGAGGTTGAACAACCTTATTAGTATAATGAGATGTGCATTAGTTATCCAATTATTATTCATTAGAAATATTTGTAGTATTATATAAGTTGTAAGCGTAATTCTAGATTTGATCATTTACCAAAGAAACATCCATAAAACCAAGCTTATGAATCTAGTTGAATATTAAAAAATCATTTGATTAAGCAAAGGTTGGAAATACAATAATGTTCCATAAATAAACATGGTATTTTATTGATGGGCATGTAGGAAAGTTCTCTATGTTATTAGTAAATCCTATGAAAGATAGGACAACATAATTCGTATAACCTAAACCAAAGCCTTGCAAATATTCATAGTTGCAAAAATTTAATCAATCGGCAACTGGTGCGAATGAGGTATTTAGCTCTTTGTTCCATCAACAATGGGTTTATTGGACCTTTGAACCAATGATAATGTCCATCACTAGGGACCTAGGTCTTGTAGAAAAGATGAATGTTTTCATCTTTGCATTGACATTCATCAAATCTTTCAAGCTTAGTTCCTAAGGTACAAACTAATTCTAGGTAGATGGCAAGATCATGAAGGTTAGGCAACACGTGATGATCCCACATTGACTAAGCTTCTCAAGTGCGCAACACCCTTTTGATTGCTCTTTTTTGGACATCCATTGGGAAACATTCATGTTAATTAGTGTTTTTTCAAACTCTTCATTTTAATTGGTGCAATTGGAAGAGATGAAGACATAGTGGCATCATCTACCATGGTTTGATCCTTGCCCACATCAACAAATAAAAAAGAAATGGTTCAAAACAACTTTGAATTTACATTTGAAATAAGGATGAAATTTTTATCTGGGAATTTAGGGCAGGCACAGTTGTGGCGATGCAGGTTATGACAACAAAACTATGATAAAATCTTAATGCCCTAGTTCCAACAGATTCATTAAGCTCTAATTTTGATGATGGATCTAGATAGTACATAAATTTTTTTATAATGGAAGACTTATTCACAAATAACTAGTACAATTTTCTATGTACTATGCAAGTAATTAGTAAATGGTAATGAGTGATTAATATGTACTAAAGAAGTAAATAGTACATAGGTTAGGAGGAAGGTTATTAATGTTTTTGAGTCCATTTGGTCAAAGAAGAACCAAAGGATGTTACTTTTTACTACCAATAATTATTATAAAGGTTAGTTACTTTAAAAGAATTAGGATGAAAAATTAAGATGATAGGTCAAATGAATGGGATTGGCAATGATCAAACTTAAAGTATCCTATCAAAATATCCAAGATAAGGGAAAGATGAATCTTCCAAATTCAGTGGTCACGAATATTATTATCCTAATTTGATTAGTGAATGGAAACCTCTCTAATGTTCCAATGGGTACAAGGATCCTCATCCTAAACATCATTGGAGGGTGAAATCATCATAAAATCCCATTGGTTCATGAAGGGAGAAAAGGCTTTTGATTGGAAGGAAAGATTTCCATAAATTTTCATTGGCCAAGGGAAATCAAGTCAAAGAGGGGTCAAGGGAGAGACTCCTTGGAGCTTGAAACTTTCTTACTTGTTGGGTGTGTGAAGTGTTGTATGTGTTGTATGATGAGTGTGTGAGAGGGAGGAGCTAATTGAATTTGTGTGAATGTGTGTTGTTCATGAACACAATGATGTGTGCAAGCAAAAGGAACATGGAAGAAGATTAGGTGTAGAAAGTAAAAGTTGGAGTTTTATGGAATACTATCGATGGACAAGTCTTTGGATTTTTACTAAAATATTTGTTTCTCTCAAATCCACCATTAGATTTGTGTCAAACTTCAATCATTCTTAGATACAAGTTGGGAAATGTTTTTTCCAAGTTTTAGCATCATCCAAACTTTTGTAGCAGAGTTGCACTTGTTAGAAATAACATGGGGTTCTAAGGTTGTTTTTCCCCAACATTATCAAAAATAGTTCTTGGATTTTAGGGCATATCTCTAGGGTGTAGAAATAAAAGTTTATGAAATTTTGTGCCAAGGTTGCGTTTGAGATCAACTTTTCAACAACACTACGCATGCTAGATTTGAAGTTTGTATGAAGACATTATGATGGAGTGAATGAAGGAGGGCCAAACTACCAAAACACGAATGCCAACGACACCGACACTGCTTCTTCACATTTTGTCATGGAAATTCTTCTAAACATGTTTTGATATTTACTAAAGGGACACAACACAATAGGTTCCTTCATATGATTAGTTACATTCCATTGAACCACAGTTTTATTTGTTAAAACACAACTATGTAATAATTACATCCCGAATGAAAGTTGTGAGTACTTGCATGCCTTTGAGTTGAAGGGTGTGCAAGAATCCTTCACATTTATACATATAATCAAAAAAACTATGTTGTGTTAGAGAGTACCAAGTTTTCCTTGACATGTTCTCACATTTTTTGTAAACATTGGGAATGATCACATCCTTGAATTGGACCAATGGAATCATGCAGGTGCTCTAGATGTGGAAGAAATCATGCACCAAATTAGGTTTCACGTGATCAAATTCGATAGACCTGGGGGGTTGAAACAAAATTGATAGAAAACTTTAATTTCAATGCACAAAACAAGAAAATTGAAGAAAAAAAAATTAAAAACAAAAAAGGACTAGAACCTTGAAATCTATAGTGTTTAATTTGAATCTTATTTGTTCAGTGAGGAGGTGGATAAGGCCCTCTTTTGTATCCACTACAATGTGCCAAGAGAGGTCATTTGGGTGAACTCTTGAGATATAAGGCATCCAAGCTTGTAGTTGATGGTTATTGTCCCACACATAAAACATTCCCCCACTGAACTTTTGCAGATCTTCATCCGCGTTCAGTGCTTCCTCAAATGATGCGTTCAAAGCCTTCCAATGATCATCCCACTCGTGGATGTGATATGCAACAAATTCCTCCTCCCTTTGCCAATTTGTGGGAGAGACATAAAACAATTTGTCGCCTTCTCAATAGCCCATTTGGAAAACTTATTCCATTTTGAGCACATTGATTTTAAGGGCTAACTTCACAACTGGCATGGATATCATGCGATAAAATGGTATGTTCATCCAAGCCTTAGCTTTGAGATGAATCTTATGCCTCTCCAAGACCTTGACTATCTTGACCTTATGTTCCATCTGGACTTGGAGGATTTCTTTGTTTCTAGTTGTGTTGATTGTATCTAATTACATAGAAGGCCCAAAAGTTAAGCCAACCTCCTAAGTAGACAAGGTCATGATGGAATTAGGTTAAATTGGAAACAATTCACAAGAATAAACAAGAGAGGAACAAGATGTAAATATTCGTTCAAAAGAAAAATTGGATAGCAAGTACTTGTGTAAAGGCAGTTTCCAATACAAATCGAGATTGATGGACATCCATATATGCACCTTGTTATGAATCAAAGCTTTGCATTTGCAAACAAGTGGGGGCAAAATTAACTTGAAGAATACAAAAAAATATAAAACATCAATATCATGAAAAGTTGTGAAGAATGAAAATACCTTTTTAGAATTCTCTTCCGACAACCTTTTTTCAATCAATGTAGCACTTTCCAAAGATGGAGGAACTTGTAGGAAAGAATTATATGAAAGAAAAAATTAGATGCATAATTTAAGAATAGAATGTGAAAAATAAAAAGTCAAAAATACCTCTATAGATTGACTCCCTATTTTGACAAAGCTTTGCAAAATAAAGAAATGAAGGGAAAAAGGTTAATAAAAATCAAGAATTGCATCGAGGAAATTACTTTGAGGAAATTTTTGCACCTTTGAAAGTTCCAAGCTTGGGAGTTCTAGTTTTTAGGAGAACTTGAGGCAATATTTTTGCTTGACCTCTAACTTTCAATGCAGAAAGTTGGAGGTTGAGCAAATAAAATTTGTGTTCGGCCTCTTATGGAGCCTTTGAGCACGAAGTTTGGTAGCTTCATGAAAGGCCTAGCTAAATTTTTTTTGCTTGGCCTCCAACTTTTGGCACCAAAAGTTGGTGGCCGAGCAAAAAAATCTTGTGTTTAGCCTTTCATGGAGCTTTCAAACAGGATGTTCGAGGGTTCCATTAGAGGCCGAACACAAAGAAAATGCATTCGGCCTCCAACTTTTGGAAATGAAAGTTGGAGGCCGAATAAATTTTCTTTGTGCTTGGCTACTCTTCAAGAGCTCCTAAACATGTTGAACACAATTTTTTTTGCCTTAGCCTCTCTTGGAATTCCCGAGCACAAAACTCAAGAACTTCAAGAGAGGCCGAGGCAAATTTTCTTGCCTCGGCCAAGCTCCAAAAAATCCTAAAAATCTACGAGAAAGGAAATGTAAACACAAAAACTAAAACCAAAGAAACATAAAACAAACAACTTGAAAGAGAAAAAGCTCAAAAACATGAAATTGGAAAAACTTTGAAGCTTACTTCAAGTTGTTGTGTTGTTTGTGTGTCCCCCACCTCCTACAAGAATAAGAACACAATGAATATATATGTGAAAATCTCAAGCAAGAATTTAAGGTCTTCTAACACACCTTTTTCAAGAAACAAATCTTGGAAGCGCGATTTCAAGCATAGTTTTGTTTTCTCTTCATTCAAGAAACATCATTTCATTCATACTTGCTATAGGGCTGAATTGACACAACTCAGATCCACTCAACTTGTTTTGGGAACTTTTAATGTGTATCATAGAACAAATTGCGCTTTTTTTGGGCCTCTAAAACAAATGATCAATGGGTTTTTCTACTAAAAACAAACAAAATTGCATTTCATAAACTAAGTAATATTCATTACACATTAAATTTTTTGTTCTTGCCTCTTGAATCTAATCACCCCTTGAGCAAAAGAGGTTGCATGCCGCATATCCTTTGTCAAATGTAACTTTTTCTTGGTCGACATCTTGATATTACATCTTTGTTGCTTAGGATTTGTCCATTGAAACTTTGTTTTTGTCTTCTTTGTCTTGGAGTTCTTGAGTTTTCTTGATCAACATCCTTTTCTTGCATTTGAAACTATAGCTTCTTTATTTTGAACATAACGATTGACTAAAGACAATAATTGTTCCCTTTCTACAAACTTTAGCATTTGCTGGAAGATATGTCATCTAATATTTTCTTTTATAGTCTCAAACACACATCTTTATAGATATATAAATAAATAAATATATTAATTAAGAAATTAAAAAAGGTAACTAAGGTTTTATTAATAGTTATAAATCATAATTAGAATCAAATATTCATAATCAAATATTTATTCTTTTAATAAAATTATTTTTGAAATATATTGAATTTGCATATTTATATTGCAGCTATTATTTTCATATTTATTTCTAATCTAAATATTTTAAAATGCTGAGTCACCATATAAAAGCCACTTTTGAAGGGAAATTTAATCATGTTAGTTTTGTGTTCTTATATTATTAGTGTTTTGGTAATGAATTAAAAAAAAATTGTGGCATAATTCATTTTTCAATATCTCTCTCTTTAACATAATGGATCTCACCAACCTTGCCTATCGCCATCTCTATGTGTATCATAACTGTAAGAACTAACTATAATTGTAATTGTCCATCATGATAATGAATGTCATTGACATTGCACTGTTGTTACTAATTTTGTTTTATGCGTAATAGAAAGTGATGTTGTTGAAAAAACATTTTTGTTTTAAATCTCGTACACTTTGGAAGGTGAAAATATGATTTCCACAAAACTCACGTCATGATATTAATACACATAGACACATTGGGCCAAGGGTTGGTAATTGCCTTCCCAATATTGATTCTATCCATTTTTCAATATTTCAAACATAATGTGGCCATCATGTTTAGAGTTTATTAGTAACTTGTGGCTAAGTCAAAAGACTTTTCTTATGGCTATTAACCTAATTAAACCTCTTTTCTTTAAACCTTAAACCCAAAACCCATTTCAACATTTGTGAAAGTTTTGTAATTATTGTTTGAAAGAATTAGACATTTGGAGCATTGGTTGCACAAGGGATGATAAAATGCATCCTTCAATTAGCAAGAATGCTTTCAAATGTTCACACAATGTTATTTTCAACGACTTTCTTGGCTAAACCCGTGTTTAGAGTCAATAAACCATTGTTCATCTCTGAACAAACCATGGATGTGATGTGGCAAAATATTCCATGGCTTGTCAAAGAATATTTTGTCATGACACATAATATTCCATGATGTGATAGAATGTTTTGCCACATCACTTAATAATATCCATGTAGTAAACGAATATATTAAGAATATTCCATGACATGGCATGGAATATGCTTTAAGAACTCCTTCTTGCTCACCCACTCACCCGCTAACGTCATTGGAAAACATGAATCAATAACTTTGTCAAACTTTTTGCTAATGCTTGTCATGTAGTTTTTGATGCTTCAAACAATCCAAATAGTAATTTGTTTTGGTTTCCAATCCCTTTTAAAAATAATAATCACAAGAGCAAAAACATCATGGGTTGCATGAAACATCCATTGATAAAAACTTGTTGCAGAGATATAATCCTTCAATAATGGTGAAACATATCTTTTTTTGCAATTTCCCAAAACTTCTTGAGAAAATTATTTTTTGGATGGAAACAACAATCTTGGACAAAAATGCATCACAATCTTTTTAGCTGCACACTCTCAAGAAACTGCATTGAAAGATGGTTTTTAATAATTAACAATGCCAAATTCTCCAAAATTCTATTTTATTGAGGTTCATCTTTCTTGAAAAGGATTATGTATCCAAAACAAAATGTTGAAAATTTGCCACAAAAGAAAATCACTACATAAAATGGGATAAGGATTTTAATGGTTAATTAGGTGCAAAATCTCTTTGAATTATCAATATGCAAGTAAAAAAAAAAATCTTTTAATTTTGGTCTAAGATCCCACAATTCCCAACAAGCTAAAAAAATCAAAAGTTGAAAACATGGAATCATATTTCTTCCTCCACCACTACACTACAACGAACATCTTCATGTCCACTTGATATCTTCCAAATATCAATAAATTTTTATGTGACAATCTGTTTGACCTAATTTCGATTAAGAATCATTCATCCTTAACTATCACAAGTAGTATATAAATAAACATGACTCTTGAAAGGTTCTTTGTTCTTACATTGAAATGGATTATGAACCTTTTTGTAACTATTGTAATATACAAGCTTTGAAAGTTTTTCAAAGAACAAAATTTTGTTGATTTCATTATGAAATCAACAAATTCATAGGGAAAATGTCTAGACTTAAGATTACCCAGTGACCTCCCCAAATACAATGGAATTTATTTCCATAGTTGGAAACAAAGATTCCAAATGTATTGCAATATATATTTGATATATATATAGATATATATCATGTCAGGAATATATAAGCTCCAGAATGTGTACTATTGCTCACCTTGTGTGTTTTTTGGTTTTTGAAGGTTTTGTTTAGAAACAGTAAGCTATCCTTCCAATGCCAGCCTCCAAACAAAGCATGGGACTGCAAAGAGTGCAGACCAGGAGAACAAGCAGCATTAGAGTGTAAAACAAATTAGCGGAGTTGGATGTCACATAGTATGCTCACCCAATATGGATAAATGCTAGATCTGTTAATGTCCCTAGTTGAGGAGATTCTGGGGTGTAAGTCACACATCTGCAGCAGGTGATTGACCGCACCCATTTCGCGAATCTTTTCCAAAAGGAAAATCCCAGCAACAAATATTCATCTTGAAAGTCCACCTGTTTTTACCCCAGCAACTTTGCTTGTTCCAACACATTGTTTCACTTGGACCTGGGTTCCTGCAAGCGTGCAGATTGAGTATGCATGTGAATGCAAGGTTCAAGTGCATGGCAGTGAATGTCATTGGGCACCAGAACTAGTTCAAAAATGAACTACAAAAACTACCAGTATGAATAAGAGTGACTGTCTCTTGCTTGTATGGCGGCAACAACATCATGACCATATGTGGATCAAGTTTAGATCAGCAAAAGAAAACTCACCCATCATCTTGCAATACCCATGAGTCTGTGTGATTTCAAAATGATTCACAATGACTTTGAACAAATCAGGATACTCTTCAGACCATTGCTTGCAAGATGACAAGAGAAATTCACATTGAGCTTACCGATTAGCATGTGATATTACTGATCAAGTCTTCAGGACTAGTATGGTTGTCATTCTCAATGGTCAATGTTGAGCTGTGTCCTCTCCAGATTCTTGCACCAGACTGTGTGCCTTTGAAGAGATGGAGTCAAATTTGTTGCCAGAAACATTGGTTGCTTGTCATCAACACTCTCCATGTGATCAGCCCTCCATATAATCAGAATTGGAAGAGCTTATAACTGATGGATACCCAACCAACAATTGTATGTTGACCTAATTAATATGGCACAGATCAACTCCTTCACTGCAAACAAAAAGCCCCACATTGGAGAGGGGGACTTGAAAATCTTCAGCGCCATCTAACGCCCTATATAGGCAGGTCATAAGGAGTAGGCGTAGGAACCCTCTTCCTTGTACATGTTACGATTTATGAATGTGTAAGTTCATGATTGCGTTTGGCTTATGCTTTATGATGGGTAAAGCCTTAGCATGGGGGACATTCCCTCAAAATGTGCTTCAAGACTTGGCTACTCTATCTTCATCCTAAGCTCCTTATTTAAACCCAACAAGAGTGCAAGGGGAACAGCTGGATTAATAGGCAAGGCCAATTTCACCTAGCTGCCAACTCTTTCATCCATGAAGGCCAGCAGAGTGGCAGAAACAGCGATTGTGATCCTATCCGTTCCATAGAATGGACAAACGGCTGCCCATTATGTTGGGTAAGTCACCTCTGACAACCCTGCTAGGACTTGAGCTCGGAATCTGAGCTCAAAATTCGCTATTGTTCCGATCTTGAGCTCAAAATTCGCTACTAAAATTCTGATCTTTCTTCCATGATGGGAGTTACAGCAGCCTCAGCTGTGAATTTGGTGCATGAGCTAGGACTTGAGCTCGGAATCTGAGCTCAAAATTCGCTATTGTTCCGATCTTGAGCTCAGAATTCGCTACTAGAATTCTGATCTTTCTTCCATGATGGGAGTTACAGCAGCCTCAGCTGTGAATTTGGTGCATGAGAAAAGCAGATTGAACTCGTGATTGAAATGCTCAAGTGGATGAGAAATCAACAGCCCTTTAAATTGGAGCAGCTTCACTCCAGGAGCTTAATTTCGTGTTTGGAACGGCTCCCAATTCAGAGACTGAGCCTGAGATGCAAAATTCTCGTGATGATTTGCTTGCAGTTATGAGGAAAATGAAAACTCCGTTGCAGCTTCAGTACCCATTACAGCAGCCCAGCTGAGTCGTAATCAGATTTGCATGTGCAGACCAGTGGAATTCTCATCTTGTAGCTGCTGGTGAAGCTGTGAAGTTCTGATTTAGCTGAAATGGGTCGTCGTGATCGTCTCTAGTGTTCATCTCCAGTAGTTCCACAAGGATGCCTCAACAAAGGAGTTGTTGTCGTCATCTGAGTCGTCTTTCGCCGGACCAGCAGGTGCGTAAATCATGTTGTTCACCCATTCGCGCTCATAAGGATCGTCGAAGTTAGTACCGGTGTTGCAGCTCCAGTTGTTATTGGAAATACGGGTCTGTGCAGTGGCTTGGTCCGGGGCGGATTCTTGTTGGTTACCGTCTGTGTATGTGATGTCTTCCAGCTCTTCTCCGCCCTCGTTGGCGCTCATCTCTGACGCATCCGGTGACCTGAATCCGCTGTAATCGAAGGGCCGTCCGACAGAAGCAGCAGCTGAAGCTGCTGCGGCTGCCTGGATCTCGCGCCTGGTGTAGTGATCCGGCGTTCCACTCGGAATAGTGGGTGTGTGGTGCGGGAAATTGGGCTGGGAGTTGGGTCCTCGGATGCACACAACCGCTGCGTCGTAAGCGTGTGCGGCTTCCTCTGCCGATCGAAACGAGCCTAGCCATATCCGAGTTCGTGTCGTTGGGTCTCTGATCTCGCACACCCATTTCCCCCATCGCCGCAAGCGTACCCCCCGGTACTGTCGGTGCGAGCTCGCCTCACCCCTTCGCGCGGACGTCCCGGACATTTCTGGAGTCGCACGCTGCGGCGTGCAGGACCGGAAAAAAAAAGACAGACAGATAGATAACGAACTGCTCACGAACTGCGTCGGGATGCTTCTGGATCCTACAGGTACGCTCGAATGAATTCTTTCAAACAGATCTATGTGCAATCTCTTTCTAATTCTGAATGTCTCCACAATTGCGCAATCGGAGCAAGTCGAGCAGGAAAGATCAATTGAGCTCGATGCAGGAGTAAAAGTTCAAGGAACTTCGGCACGATGTACAGGTCCCACATTACTGAAGAAGGGTTACAAACGAAGCTACAGAATATTGTGTGGAATTCAAGCTTCAATTGAGCAACAATCCGAGAGCTCCAGTAACCTCCAAGCTTCTGAATCACGTGTGTGCGAACTAAATCGCTGCTTCCAGAGAGCTAGCTGCTGCTTCTCAATCCTACTGAAAATTTCCCAGCTGCAGCTCAGAACCAATCCACTTGAATCTCAAATCACTATGATCTCATTCCTAAACGCACAAATCAATCACAAATTCTCGATTGCTATGATCAACTCTCACACCAATTCTTGAGCGCGAACTACTACAACCGATCATTGTTCAGTATTTGAGAAGGAGCTCCGGTTGAACCGGGAATATCATCCGAAGGTGAATTGCTTATTGATGACTGGAGCTCTGATCTAGAGTACGAGCAATTGATGGAATACAAATCTCGTGTTGGTTGGGATCACGTGCATGTTCTGCGGCAAGCATCATCATCATCATCATCATCATCGGCTTTCCAAGAAGCGAGGAGAGGAATCATCACCGTGGTGGACAGAAGGGAAAGAATCAAGCTTCTTGTTTCATCCTGCTGCTGCTGCTACAGCAACATTATTGTCGCACATTGCGCGCCTGGAAGCACAAGGAAGCTCCCACCCCGCTGCTGCGGCTGCCACGTGGCGACGCACGTTTTGTATTTTGCTCTCATGTACAGGGGCTTTCTATACGCCTCGTGCGTATCTGTACACAGGGGTAAAAGTAGAAAATTTCGATGCCACTTTTTATTTTATTATTTGTTTTGTAAAATTTTTATTTTTATTTTTACCAAAGCTCTAACGCGCGTTTTTGCCAAGATACCTAGGTATCACGAAATTTACCCTACCATAGACCTCGGCAGCACCTACCCATGTTTGTCAAATAATGAATTAAATTATTATATTTTCATTTCAATAGATAGAGAATATTCTTCAAGATTCAATGTTTTCCTTCACACAATTTTTTTGTTCTTTGTAGAAATTTCTTGAAATTTTCAACATTTCTAAAAATAATATAATTAGTGTCCAAGCTGCCAAGGTAGTAGGGTATCTGATTAAAGCATAATGTTTTTTTTTCTGGAAAATGTGAACTGAAAAAGTTGAGTATTTTTCTTGTTTTTTCCATCAAAATGTTTTTGGAAAATATTTACAAATATTGGTTATGATAGGGGGGGGGGGTAGGCCGTTTCAAGGACAAATTTTGTTGTGTTTTGACCAAAAAGATTGGGAAACTCTTCGATTTTTTATTGTGTAAATTTGAATAAATTTTCTATTTAAAAAAATTTGCAACTTTTTTTATGGGTGGTTTAAAATATAGTTCTTTTGAAATTTTTGATAAATTTTGACTCATTATTTTTTATGGGGATAAAAATATAAGAATAAGAACTAGATCCTTTTCATCTTGTGTGATACACCTTACAAGATTTTCACCCTGATATGAAACATTTGAAAAAGAAAAAAGAACCCTTTTGATTATGATTTGAAACCTTGATGAATACAATACAATTCAAGTTTATAATTTATACATTGCATGTATTCACATTGATGCCCTTCCTTGTCAAGTTATACTAGTGTGGCATGTGCTGTTGACCCAACTGTGAACTTGTTATTTAACTAATTTCTCCTTCCAAAAGTCGTTTTTGATAATTTAGTTGAATTTCCAAAGACAAACAATATTCAAAATTCAATATCTCTGTCACAAATTTTGAAATTTCCTCCATTCAACCTTACTCATGGAGGGCTTTCCAACAAGACCAAGTGTACTCCAATTTCTCAATTTGTTTAGTTTTGATTTAATTGAATTTCTAATGACAATGTTGTTCAATATTCAATGACTTTGGAGCTTTAGGTCTAAAGATTATGAAACTACCTCCACACAACCCTACTCAACAATGGCTTTCCAAGGGTCCCAATTGCACAACTGGGGGCACCATGGTTTGTAAGATGTCAATGTGACAAACAAAACAAACAAACAACCTTCCTTAATAAATAGATACATACCATGGGGGTGTGCTGGTACAATGTCAGTATTGGATCAAGTTGTAGTAGGATAGATTGGTATAGGTTAGTATTATCTCAAGTGTATCAAGAAAAAATATGAGTATAAAGCTAATATTGCCTCCAATCATACCAGCATGGTACGTTATTTGATACCAATCCATATATCATTGCTTATACCTGGCCATTCTTCCATAGTATGTATTAAGCTTACATTGCCTTTGGAAAATGTGATTGTGATTATAGATTGGCTTGCTACTATGGGGTTGGGTTCTTCAGTTATTATCCTCATTTGAAAATCCACACCCCCAAATCATTCAACTCCTCATGGGCATGTCAAGTCTCCCTTGGGGCAAGTTGAAGCACATTTTTCACCCTTCCATTATCCCAAACCCAAAGGCATGAAACCCATAGAGGCGGGCATTACACTTTTTGTAAAGCCCACTGCATTATTATGGTCAATAAGGTGCCTTCTTAATATAAGGTTTTTATGTATTACCTTGATATTTTGGAGTAATTCTGGCTATAATATAGCCATAAAAAAGCAACGTCACCTTCTAAATTAAAATCTTTTATATATGAAAGAAGTAACTACTAACATGTTTAGAAAAAGGGAGCAACACATCATACATTAATGGTGGATGTATGATGTTGGATGTAAGTCCAGGATGGACAGTTGTGTAATTAGGTACCTAATTTGGCTTCCATTTTTACATGCAATATGTTCAATCCTTGTGCTTTCAGGTGGAACTGGATGCAAATGAATAAGGCTAACCCTTAACCCTAAACCCTATGGCCCACCCTATCATATGGAGGGCCCTCCTAGTTGGGCCCTTCCTCCAAGCCCACGTTTTTAATTGTATGCCCTATGCTAGGGCCGCACTGTATAGGCAGGAATCTAGTATCAACTGGGACCAGGGTTTTCTTTTAAGGGTTTAGGGTAGGGTTTGTCAAGTAGGTGGTGGACTGCCTATCATCCTAGAGAGGAATGAGCAAATTTGGCTAGAGGTCAGAAAAAAAAGTTGAATTTAAAAAAAAAATTGTGCCCAGTTTTGGTGACCAATAAGAACTCATTGTCTAAATATGGCAACATGTGACTATTTTTCCTCAAAATATGGTGACTTTTTTTCTTCTTCCTTTTTTCAAAAAGAAAAGCCTTTGTACAATTCACACTGGGTTTTGTTTTGTCATCACGGTGCAAGAAAATTTGACCCAAAAATCAATTAAATATATAAAACACGGGACTTTAAAAGGAGAATTTTAAATTCACACCTTTTTTGGTTAAATTCACACCCTTTCTTCGCGTGTCTCTTAGCGCGTCCGATTATATGCAAATTAAATTTGAGTGTGTCTGCCCCACCCCCCTTGATGTCTGCCCCAGGGGGGTGGGGCAGACACACTCAAATTTAATCTGCATATAATCGGATGCGCGAAGAAAGGGTGTGAATTTAACCAAAAAAGGTGTGAATTAAAAAATTTCCCTTTAAAAACATACTTTTCAAACAGGTACATAATTTTTATAGTTTTAATTTCTTCCTTTTTATTCTATTACACATATGGTTCTACAAAATTTGGGAAGAAGTTACTATAATATCTCCAAGCAAATCTTTGCCATTTGGTAGGACAATTGCTATGCATGGATCCAACCAGGACTTTAAAACATACTTTTCAAATACATGATTCTAGTATCATTCTAGACTTTGATTCTATTGCCCATATAGATACAAAATTTCGGAAAAAGTTTACATAACATCTCCAAGAATTCTTTTGCCATTTGATGGGACAATTGCCATGCATTTATTTAACCGGGCTTCTTAACCATATTTCCAACTTCAAAATTTGCATGAGTCTTGGCACAAATTTGTTGCATGATGTTATTATGTACAGAGAAAATTACAAAATCTACAAATATTTCAAGATTTGCACCTTGTATTTGAACTGCTCATCATAGATTGATAGTTAGTCAAACAATGGCAAAGGATGGTTTGCCTAAACATGCTCAATTGCTGGTTTAATATCCGGTATCTACAGGGGCTTCATTTCAGGTCAAATACAAGGTGCAAATCTTGAAGAATGTGTAATTTTGGTGTATTTTGTAGCAGAAATTTGTTTTCATTCTCAAAATATCTCTTGGAGCCTTGTGGAGTGTAGATATAGGCTTCAAATTGACCAAGGTAGTCCTTGTAAATTTAGGGGCGTTACAATGAAAATAAGGCATGCAGCTGGGTCCAATAGTAGGGAAGAAATGGAGTTTGCCCATGGCATCATGGAACAAATGAGGTGAAGGTTAGTCTCAACAAGGGTTGTAATTATATGTGGGAGGGGGCAGGTGGGCATGGGCATATATTATAGCTAATTTATGCCAATTTATTATGGAAAAAATTGGCTGATTTTTGTGTATAATTCATCATTGAGTGCATTTATCATATTTATGGATGATTGCCACTTGAGAAAATTCACTAAATTGAGGGAAAAAACATTGAATTATACTGAGAGTTGATCTCCAAAATATGCCATGCATTTAGTGGCTAAGAGAGCCACCTATGGGATCAATAACACCATCAAGATCTAGTCTTTAAGAGGTGAGAACTCCTTTAGCTTTGCATGTAAAGTGCATGTTAGCAGTTATTGGGTCTGTCCTACAGAGGCATTGTGGGGACACCTTCTGAGCGGGTATAGGGTAGAAATGCCTATCACCAAACACTTCAGAGATTGGAGCCTTCTAGCACTTTAGGTGTTCTTCTTTTGGTCTTGATATTCAAAATAAAATGGTGCTCCATCTAGTTGTGCACCTCTTGCCATTTGAATTGTTGAATTTGGTAAAGAAACAAAAATGTTATGATTTTTCTAAGTAAAAGACCTTTGTTTTTTGATACAAATCTTATCAAACATTAAAACCACTGATGAACAAACACACGCACAATGAGCAATGTGAACTTGACACATGTCAAGTTCTCACTTATAACCAAACTGGATGAATGTTAAAAACATTCAACTTGTTGTTCAAAATGGTTCATCATACACCAATGGCATGATCAAAACTTGAAAAAGGGGTTTTTGATCTATAGTCTTAGGAATGCAATAGTTTACTAACCTTAAAACACTAACATGATGCTACACTAGCACGCTTGCATGTGGGAAGACATTAACATAGGGCACATGGCGGTGATCCTTTGAGCAATGATCTTGTTTCCAACCATTATATGAATGTGTGTGTCCTACCCCATTTCCAACCTTTATATGAATGTGCGTGTGTGTCCTACCCTATTTCCAACCTCTATTTGAATGTGTGTGTGTGTGTGCGCGCGCGCGTGTGTGTGTACCTTGCCATACCTTTATATGTGTGTGTGTCTTGTTTTATTTCCAACCTTTACCAAAACTTGGAACAAAACTTGTTGCCCTATTTCTAGCCTTCCTAAAACTTGTTACCCTATTTTTAACCTTCCCAAAACTTGTTGTGTGTTGCCTTGTTTCCAAAATTGTTGCCTCTTGATCCTATTGCTACAATGATCCCAACTTGTAAGCACTTGTTGTGATCCGCAAAAAATTAAAAATTAGTTGATGCATTCATGGCAACAAGTTTAGGCTCTTCATGTTCTCTTATAGGCGGTTGCTACTTTCTTGGTTGTTGTTTTCTTACCAGAACTTCTTACTTTCTTTGTTGTTATTGTTGCATTCATGTAGGAAGTACATGTTCTCCTACAATATTTGGTTGCTACATTTCTACTATAACACATCTCCTACCCAACATCCAAGCTTTTGCCTTTGCTCTAGCCTCCCTCTGCTCTAATGTTGTATTGCCAAAATTCAAATTGTTGGAAAGAGGCACCTGGGCTAACGCATTAACTACAATCTACTTGTGTAGTTTATATTTCCTTTCCTTCACATTTGCAGGAGACCAAACGCCATTGATGATTGTTCTTTCTCATCTTTCAACTTGCCTTTGGATCCTCATGATATTTGCATTTACTACTATAGTTGTTCACTATGTGGTCCTAGTTTCCTTCTCTTGCCTTCTAATTCCCCTTTCTTTGTCTACTACTTTTTGCATAGTTTTTTTAATGTAGAATGCCCAAGTATTGGTCTAATGTAACAACATGAGACTTGGAATAGTTTATTAATGGCTTTGTCCTTTGTGTTCTCCTTGTAAGCAAGTTTGGTAGTAACAACATGCTTGCAATAGGGAACACTTGCGACATTCAGACTATTGCATTCTGGACTTCAATTGTTTCAATTGCTAGTTTTTAGGTAAAGTTGGCTTTAGCTTCTAGTTCTTAGACAGGGTTGGCTTCAATTGCTAGTTCTTGGGTGTAGTTAACAAGGCAAACAACTTTAGCTTCCATGTTGGTTTCACTTTACATGTGTACTCCTGTTGTAACATGTTCATATATAGGTTCATGGACATAGTATAGTGTTGTTGACTGCAAGATGATCTTGGGTAGATTCACTTTCATTTTGCAAAGTTGTAATGATGTTGATTAGTTCTGCTACAATTTTATTTTCACCCCATTGGCTACCATCTATTGTTCTTTCTAATTGTCCATCTTCATCATTTGATACATCCATATTTGATTTTGATATATATAATTCACTAAGTTTGCTTTGGTTGTCCATTGCCCTAGGGTTTAAAGGTCATATACATGTGGTTTGATGTTTTGCTTGGATAGCAATTGATCGAATGCTTTATCCACCCAACTTGTTAATGTAACCTTGTTTAACTCTTTATGGTTGTTCTTGAACATGTTTTCGTCTCTTTCCTTTCTAAAAGCATATATGAATGGCCTAAAGTAATTGACATCCAAAAGCTATAGAATGTGGGAAATGTGGGATGGAAGGATAATCATATTTAGCTCTACCTCATATGCTTGCTTGATTGCTTATAAATTAACATGTGATCCATGTTTGTCTAAAGTTCATAATTCAAGGATTATTACAATTATACAATAGAAACATGTCTTCTAACTTAACAAAAACTAAGGCTTTATTTATGGCACTAACAAGTAAAGTTGTTTTTAATATTGACGATTTAACAATACATTCAACATTAAACATACCTATCCAACAATCCTTATTTAATTTACCAAACTTATCATCATATTCATTAAATTGGCTTAAATGTCAATATGAACAATTCCAACTTGTTGTGATAGATGAAATATCAGTTGTTGGTGCTAAAATGTTTAATATTACAGATAATAAGTTAAAGTCCATAAAACACATTCAAAAAAAATTCTTTGGTGGTGTTGAGGTTAACATGATAAGTTATTTCTATCAAACACCCCCTATGAAAGATAATTGGATCTTTCAAAATATCAAAGATAATGTTAATGCATTAACACCAATTTTTAACAAATGTATGTATAATGTTATGAACTAAATAAAGTCATGCAATAGTTTGATATAATCTTTATACAAACTTTGAACAAATTTTGAACTATAATAGCAAATACAAAGGATATTCAATTTATAAATTTAATTTGTAATCCACAACCACCCAACAATTTTTAAATTCTATATTTATTTTATACAAATAAACTTCTGCAAAAACACAATGAAAATTTGTTCACTAAGGTGCAAACAAGATAAAACAAACTAACAATGTTACTTTAAAAAAGGACTGCATGTTTATTTGCCTAAAAATATTTTTTTCATACAAATGAATTTTTGAACAAATTTTTTTGCAATTTTTTTAATAAATGCATATAATTTTTCAGGTAGATGACATTATATATATATATATATGAATAAATATGAATTTTTGAAAATGTGTTGATTCCTTGTAAATTTAGTGTTTCATTTTTTTAAATGATAACAATTTCAAATCATAACCAGAAAACGATTTTTCAAATTTTATGTTTTCATGTATAATAAACTACATTCTTAACACCTCATGTACATTATACCCCATTTATATGTGCTAAAGGACTTTTGAAATTCTAAAATTTTGGATCAATTTTGGAAAGTTCTTTGAATTTTTAAAGTTTTAGAATTTCACATATTTTAGGGTATGAGTGTTTTTTGAATGTGGTTAATAGGCCTTTATCTTCTTTATTTGTTTTCCCATCAAATTTGTTTTATTATATGAGTCCTTTTGATAGTCCTTTGCAAAATTGATTTTTTTTACACAATGGGTGTTCATTTTCGAAGGTCCTAAATTGAAATTTAAACTTAAAATTTTTATCAAATGGATTGTTGGTTTGAATTCCTTGACATTCATATGAATAAGAAAGGATCAATTTGCCATGACTGCCATGGTTTTAAATGGTAAAACATAAATGTTTCTTCAATCTTGACTATTTTTAAGGCCCATTTGACATCCTTTTTGGCTTGTTTTATTGTGATAGCACCCACTAACACATTATATCCTACATTTTTTTTCAAGCAATGGACATCAACCATCAATCATGCCCACCATTTTACAAACTCTTGAATGATTCAAGTAAAACTACAAGTTTGCATTTTATAATTCATATAAAAATAGATATGTTGGTTGAATTATGTGCTAGTAACTATCCAACATATGATGGTCTTGTGAATGGATTAATGGCATTTTTAAAACACCAAATCATATTATGAAAAAACCATTATATAAAAAATGTTTCAAAATTTTAAAATTGCAACACTAACAAAAGAAAAATATATTCATTATTATGACAACATTGAATCAAAATGGACACCAATTGAACCTATCATCAAAGAAATAAAAGGTGGTACATCACAATCATATATACAACAATATTTCGCATTTGAACAAAAGAAAATTTATTTTTGTTAGCTCCTTTCCAACATGAAAATTTCTATGCAGATCCAAGAATACATATAGAAATGAATAGATTGGAAATAATTACAACTTGGATACCATTAATTGTTCAATTTATAAATTTACATGGTTATCATGTAATTACATAAGCCTTGAATACAACTTCTTTACACCAACATTATGAAATCATCAATCATGATCATAACCTTCAAATGTTTCGTACCTTATGTCTTATATAAACAAGAATACCATGCATCAACAAATGTGCACAAATTTATAAATTCATTGAAGTATTCATATATTTCAATCCATGATGGTCATGGGTCAATGATGATGTATGACATACACATGCACTTAGATTCTTTCAATACAATAATTATTGATGGTTCAAAATATATAGCAACAATTTTTAATATTAATACACAAAAAGTAATACATATTGTATGTGTGTATAAAGTTCATTCATGTTCAATTTTTATATTCCTAAATAATCTTCAAACTATAATTCAACATTCTTTTGAACATTATCTAATCATCATTATGAAATATTTTTAAGTTGACATTCTAAATAATAATAACCAAGCAAAAAAAAAAACAAGAACTATTAAATTTCATGAATAAATTCCAATTAAAATTATAATTTAGTGAAAGCACCACAAAAGTTAGATCTCAATTAAACCATAGATGGGCAAATGTCCTTGGAATTGAATGCAAGTCTAATGTAACATAAACATATTGGTCAAATTTTCACAAACTGAATTATATTGCATTCAAATCACTAAACACACTTCCAATGTACAACAAAAAACCACTAATGTCTCCATTTATTTAAAATTTAAGGTTTTTGATTATATGGATGTAAATGCTGTATTTATCACCTAATTAATTACTCCCAAAATGTTGGCACCTTATGGCTTGAATTTGTATTTTTACATTTTTTTTCATGGACCATGTGTAAAAAAAATCATAAATATTAATGACAAGACAAAAAGAAATTAAACAATTTTTTTATCCACACATACACTCATCAAACACCATAATAGAACACCTTTCATGAAAAACCTAAACCCAAAATGTGACAAAACAAATATAAAAATTGCCAAATTCTTAAACTTAAAAAATGAAAATGAAACTAAGAATAAAAATCTTTCCATTTCAATTATATCCATTCAATATTGATGTTTGTTTCAAACATTGAAATACCTCATGCACATTGCTAAAAGATTTTCTACATTATTCAAGTTTGGAAAACTTGGATTTTTTTCAACAATATGAGTATTTACAACTTTATATTCATTTCTATGGTTAAAGGAAAGACAATGGAACTATGCTTTCAATTTCTAAATATCCATAATGAATTCTAAGAAGGTTAAACAATTTTATTTCTTAGTACAAATGTGAAAAAAAATAATTCATGGTCTTTCATAAAATGAACAAACTTTCATCCAATATAAATTGAATTCATAGTACAACATAAATAGAATACCTTATTTCTAGGACAAAGCTTCTCATGGTAGAGCCATTTCTTTTAATTTTTTTTGCCAAGTGTTGGATGTTTTGAAAATTTGCAATTTGTGTAAATTCAACTAATTTTTCTATTTTTTGGAAATATATACATATTAAAAAAATGTAAGAGAAGAAGAAAAAATATATGTGAGTGATGTAGGTGACATCACCATTGTTTTTGCTTTAAAACAAAATTCATAGTGCTTTTATTATGTATATGTTAAAAATTGGTCATGTGTTAATGAATCAAGCATTAACTTCTATCGTAACATCATATGCCAAATATGGTTAATGAATGGTCTTCAATTGTCCCCTAGGTGGTACTTAGGTCCCATTAATGATTGACTAGTTAATATTAATATTCAAATTGACTTGCCATAAACTTGCTTATCTTCAATGATGTCTTTCAATTTACCAAAATATTGTGAACCAAGTGGGCAAGTGCACTTGTTGGTCCATCGTTAATTGTCATATTACAATTCATCATTTCCAATCAAGGTCCATTTCTTGGCATCCCATGAATGTGGTCAATCATTTGTATTACACATAAGTAAGTAAGCTTAAGGTTTTTTCAATGAAGGTGTTTTGAACATATCCAATATCCATTTGGAGCCTTTTGAAAGGAGGTGTTAAACACCCCATGTGCCCACCCTTTTGAACATTTATTGCACAAGTTCATCATTGATGCACCATTAGCATGTCCACACAACATGCAACGTAAGTCTCAAGGTATCATCATAAGTGACATATTTACATGTCCATTAATGTTTTCTAAGTGGCACAATGCACAAGTTTGCACATGATCCTTCCAAACTTGTCTATCTTGGCCCTCCAAAATTATAACTCTAGATGGCAATATTTCTTGCATTTTAAAAATCACTTGCCCCACCATAACATCTAATGTTTTCGGAGCAATTTGTTGCAAATACATTAATCCCATAGCTCATACCATTGCAACATTCTTGGGTGACATCCACCTCCTCAAATGGTTGCATACTTTAAGGTGTCATGGTGTTGGGCTACATGGTCAAATCTTCAAGCCCATGGGCAATATGGCTCAATTGAACAAATTAATGCATTGTTCAAAAGCTTAAACCCACGTATTTGGGTTATCAAGGTCTATGTTGTGGTCACATATTGTTGAATTGATGCATGCAAATCCACCATGGCCAAACAAAAGGAAATACAAGGAAAATGACATTATTAATTTATTATTATTAAATCAATACCCCATGGTCAACCATGGGAATTGAAGTTCCCAATTCCCTAGGTGGCCTTTTTGTAAACCAAATTTGCACAAACCATGTTTGACTATTTGGACCACATTTTTCACCAATTGGTTTGCTTCCAGATCATCTTGGGAGGTATTCCATTGATCAATCAAGGCTTGTTCACATAGAGAGCTTGGAACTCTCCCAACAATTTTCTTCTATAATTCATCAAGACTTTTACGAGAGCTTCAAATCCACTTAATATGCAATCCAAAAATGCATATGCAGCTCTTTCATTATATTTGTTTAAGAATGCAACAATTTCAATCCATTTTGGAAATGTTCCATTATCATCATCACATATTAATTCTAATGAATGGTGAAAGGTAATGATTATGGCAAATCAAGACTCCATTAATAACCCAAACCCATGATTAATAATGGCTATAATTTAGGTGTAGGTGCATTAAAAGATGGTCTTACCTTGATACATTTTGCAATGAAATGTTGCACATGTGTGTGCATCTCTTGCCACCAATATTGCCCTTGCAACAAGTTATGGGTACAATGCACTTCAAAATGCCCCAAATATTCAAGTGCATCACACTCCAAACATTCTTGTTGGTTCGAAATTAGTGGCATCATACAAATTTTTCTATCTTTCCAAATTTAGAATATGTGATCCCCCTTCTTGCTTAATTTTCTGATGCAAAGGCATGACATGATCAGGAAACCATCCTGGATGTCTTTCACATTATATAGTACTTCATTAATTTCCAAATCATCCATTTCATTGATCTATAGGTCTATGGTTTATTTCCATGGCCAGCATAAATATATGGATGCATGCCAACCCAATACCATTTCTTCATCTATTTCCCTATCACAAACACAAAAACTACCAAAATAGATTATGAAAGGGGTTTAAGTCTAAATTGAAAACACAAAACAAAAAGACCAAAAGAAAAATACAAAGGCTAAAACCAAGAATATGAAATGTGCAAGACCCAAGTACAAACATATATTTATTGTAATGAAATAAGCAAAATGTAAACAAGGCTATAGAACAAGATCGTACCTCAAACTAATGAAGCTTTTTGAGAGGCTCCGTAACTACAAGCAAACTATGAATTGATTTAAATTTAACTAAGAATGAACTATGAATAAACTGTGAATTAACTATGAGTCAACTAAGAATTAATTGAAAGTTATGAATGAACATTCATATGAATGAGCTCCATCCATAGATGAAAGTGGTGTTCATGACACTCCCCATGTCAAAATGTTCCTATGTCATCCCATTGGTTTGTACATGGGTTTTGGCTCAACCATCAACATCTTGGTTCACTAACTTGGCCCAATGTACAAGTTGGAAATCATATTCTTGCAATATGACACTAGTAGAAGTCTTGTCATTTGCAACTATTCATTATGCAACTATGTGCAACTAGGTGCCATTTGCAACTACATTGGTTGTGTGTGCAACTACAAAATTGTTATTACAAATTTGCCCTAAGATCTATCAAACCAATTTAGTAATGAGTATGTCAAAATCCATGAGCCATTTGAATGTTTGATGATGTCATGAGGGTAAAGAATTACCATTTAAGTAACATTTTAAATGGGCCATGGCCCAAATGCCCACAAGGTGACCTTTTGTAAGAAGTATAATTGGCTTTTGTTTCATTGTTGGAATGGCTAGTATAGGCCACCATAATTTTTTTTCCTTCATCATCCACTTGAAAAAATGTGGTTACAAATCCTAGATTGTTGCAATCAATATGTAATTGGAATGGTCATCTATGAATTGGTTGTCACAAAATGGGTGTGGAAGACAAATGTGACCAACATGTAGTTTGGAGACCAATGAAGGCACTATGCTTTGATTTCTTGGGTGAAATGATGTCAAAACTCATGGTAATCATCCATGGGAGGTCCTTCCAAATCTTGGAAAATACCTTTCCATGCCATGAAGGGGGTGAACAATGTGAAATTCCTCATTTTTGGATGTCACATCACAAGTCAAGTTTTTGAATGAAGTCATCCAATTTAATGGTTCTCACTATCCCTAAAAACCTATGTGGACTTCACGTCTCCATTGTGTCCCACAATGTGTGTCAATGAATGGTTTTCAAATAATTTAATTTTGAATCAAATGATGAATTGTCTTTCCTTGAGTAGGTGATTGTGCCTTATAATGAATTCCTTTGTTGCATGAAATTGACACTCAATAACCCTTGAAAGGTGCATTTTAATGTTATTGTTATCATTGAACCTTAAACCAAATCAAATACATTAAAATTGGTTTTTGATGTCAAGGCTTTAAGTCAAGAGGGGATGCGGTTCTGCCTACATTCCCATAATAACAACAATCATTAATTGATTGGTCATCACCCCAACCTCAACTTTAGAATGACATGTGATCAAGCATGTTGGCCATCAATTAAAATAAACTTTCCAAAATCATTACCATTTGACCTGGCCTACCATTAATAAATACCTACCACCAAATACTAACCCTCCCTTGGATCTCCCATCTCCCAAGGCAAATTAGACTTGACATGCAAATTTTGATGTGGGTCTAGTGATGAAAGTGTGTTTGTTTTTAGCCCTAATTAAATTAGGTTGGCTTAACACCACACTTCCAAAGTTCAAACCCATGATCTATGAATGATCAACAAGATCTAGTAAATAAAACGTTGTTCCATTCTGCATAGAAACATAATTAAGTTTGATGTTGATAACTTCTTTCTCATTACTTGTACTAATTTTTTATGACAACTAAACCCTAAGACCTTGACCCGGGTTAAACCTTACCCAGTTCTTGGATTTTTTTTTGTTATTTTTTAAAAACTGGTTCAGTTTTCAATCAGGGTATCATTCATGGTGATGCCCAAGTGATGTCCAAAGGTATTTGTGATATCCGCCCAACAATGATACCCACTCACCGCCATGTCCTTCCTCGCTCCCCCATCCCATCATCCCAAAAGATAAACAAAAAAGATCCACACCAAAAGGACCCACAGAATTACAGGGAATGGTTGTCCCTTCTAATTCCCTTCACGAGTGTTATATATATCCTTAGAATGAAGAAGAGAGACCTGTATTCCAAATCCCAAACATATCCTCCATGGGAGCAAGAGTGTGGAAGGGGATTGGCTACCGCCCCATCTTTTGCCAATATATCAAATGTTGCAAAAGAGAATCACCTAGAATAATAATTCCTGGCCCCCACAAAGTAGCAAGTCCAAATAATTGATTTTGTAACTGCCAAAATATTCAAAGACTCACATTCCAAATGTGTCTAATCTTTTGGGAACAAAAATCCCGGTCGCTATTTTTCTAACATTTTGGTAGGTCACATTACACAAAGTAATAAAAAGATTTTGGAAAAAAAATGATTTCACAAAAATATCTGTTTTTATTGAAATATATATATTTTACATCCCAAAAAAATTTCTTCAAAAATAAATGAATCACAAAAAAAAGAAAATATTTTCACAAAAAAATTATATCACAGAGGTCCAACCATTCAGCATCTCCTCCCCCCCCCCCCCCCCCCCTTTCTAAAAAAAGAATAAGGATAGAAAAACAAAGCCTTACAAGGTACTGACCAATGGTTAGGGTTGTCGGGCTTCTTTCCAATCCCGAGCACAATTAACACATTCACAAATGTTCTAATGATCACGTGCACAATAGTGTATAAAGAGAAACGAGAGCATTGGGGAGACACCGTCATATCCTATCTTCCATTTTTTCCAATAGCATGTCCCATAGTATGTTCCATTTTTTTGGAGGTATCTCTTAAGGATCTTCCATATAGTTTTTCTAGCCTTATAGATGATCCGCTTGTGATTCCTTGCATAATCTCATCTATTGAAAAATTTGCGGCAGCACATCTACTACTTTCCGTAAGACCTGCAGCATTACCCTACATATATTTTAGGGTTTTCTCTTTAGAACCATCTTATCAATATAGAACATGGGGTTTTTTTCATTTCTCCAGGCAACAGATAATGGGCACTAGAGATTTGGTGTAACTACCTACCACATTCGTAGCTAGGGTATAGGGACATTATCAATTGCAATTTCTCCCCTTATTGTACACCAATTCCCCTATAGCCCGCAAACTGTTTGTGTGAGTTAAACCCTAAACCCTACCATCCTCACATTGTTGGGTTTCTTGTGAATGAAGTAGTAATTGTGCATATAAAAGGTCTGGAATGGTGCTGTTGTTCAGTGTGCATGATGGGGTGTGCAAATAGGGTTTTTCTCAATGTTGGGTGGTTATCATAAATAAGAACGGGTAGAAGACCCCCAGGTTATGATGGTGATGGTTCTTAAGGTTCATAACTGCAGTTCCCAAAAAATTCAAAGAACTGGTTCTGATATATAATCACCATTCTTAAGTTCTTTTTAAAATTCAAACAACTGTATATAAAACCATCTGTTTCTCTCTTTTTTTGGCTAATTCTCTCATGAAAACACCCCTTCTTTGAGGTTTTGGAAATAACTGAAACTGTGTGGCTCTTTGATTCTTAATTTCTTTTCAGAAAATTGAGACTTGTGGTTATTCAAATATTCAAAATAACTGCACATTGGAAAATCATGAACTCAAATTATATCGATTAGTTGCAAGCCACAAATTTTCAAATACATATCATATTTGAATATTGGGTTTCATAAGCAACAAAAAATAGGTAATATATTCCAAATTATATGTTTGGTGATAAGTTATCTACTGGCACCAATAATTGGAGATGAAGTGTTTGGCACTTGACACTTTTTGCAGCTGCTGTTGCTTGGTGATTTTAATATGGCGATCTATACCCGCGTTGGGCAGGTCATCTTTCAACTTGACATACCCATGAGTATATAGTATTTCAGACTTACCGTGTCTTTATTTTACCCAACTAGTATATAGCTGAGGTTTACCCTCACCCAAGGGAGGGTAATTGTTTTGAAGGAGTAAGGTGTATGCCAAATTCATTATGTAGCATATATGCATTCTCACATTTTGCAATGCATATGGCTATGATGGATTTGCAAATTATGATGAATAATTTTATTTATTTATTTATTATTATTATTATTGACATTATATTTTGACTCATTACATTATTTACCTTGAATGAAATTCTTATCGTATATTCTTCAAAACCCTTTAATTTTACTAACGTTTGTCATTATAAAAAGTGAAGATATTGTTAATGCTATTGACTGATTTGATTATATATACTTTTTTATTTTTTTGATAGTATGTTTCAAATTTCACATGTTCAAACATGTGCCAATTGCACAAGTAAATTATCTTTCTTCACTTAAAAATGTGCCATACTTTTGTAACAGGGTGAATGTTCATCATTTACTTCTACCTTACCTGGGTGATATATTTTATGAACTTTTGAATTTCCCCTTCTCCGGCTGATATATTAAAATCAATATACCTATCCAACACTAATCTATATGCCTAACATTGCTTGCATGGCTTTCACACAGCATGCGCTTGAGTTTGGTGGGCGTTACTTAGGACTAACCCATCATGGAGTCTAGTTTGATATGTGCTATACATGCATAGTTGTGACATTGGATTCTAGGAATTTATTGGTTTTTGCCATAGGGAAAAAGACTTAGTATGCAGTTGTGTAAGATTTAGGCTTCTAATTTGGTTTGAATTTTGACCCAATAGAGAAATCCATAAAGTGACCCTATCTTTGATTCCTCCATTCACCCTCTACCCACTATTATTTTATTCTCGAACTTTGCTATTTGCAAAGTGAAAGAATTTTATTGAATCAAGGTGAAACTTATTACCACAATATTTAATGCAGAGGATTCAAAATAATTATGGCAAAGTAAACACAGCAACAATGAAGTGTGACATAGAAGTGTAGATTGAACAATTTAAAGAAAAAAATCATATTCAAACAGACATATTTTGATCACAAGTGTATGATCATCACTAGAAGATTATGTTGTATAATGTGGTTAAGAAATTGACATAATCTGCCACACAAGACCTTAAGCAAGGAGTATAATTTGCTCTCCATCACCATTATGATTGCAAAGACTCTTCACCAGTATTCCTCCTAGCTTCCTATCTGCCCATCTCCTTTCCACCTCCTCTCCAACAAACGAACCACCAAATTATTTATATTTGAAGAAGCCGAACTACCTATATGAGCCCAAACCCATCTTCTTCTTCTTCTTCTTCTTTTCCAAAATCAAATGAAATTTTATTTTCTCTTCTTATCATTTGCATTTCTTTTTACTTTCTCCCAAA
>Ga0209208_10001689_pt1 | contig 31376 bp, 35 predicted proteins | sample S1TSphfallax_3_FD_187694 | JGI IMG/M metagenome (GOLD analysis project Ga0209208, IMG submission 187694) | Host-associated microbial communities from peat moss isolated from Minnesota, USA - S1T2_Fd - Sphagnum fallax MG (SPAdes) (version 2) | ecosystem: Host-associated > Plants > Peat moss >...
ATGCGGTGGCCAAAACGCCGCGAACGGGGTTAGCAGGGCGATGATCATTTCGACTTCGCTGTCCTTCGAGAGCGCGCGCAAATGCAGCAGCCCCCAGCCGACGGCGAGGCCCCAGGCGATTTCGCAGACGACGATCATCACGAAGCCGCCAGCCGCGGCGACGAGCGAGACCTGCCCCATCGCGACCGCGCCAATCGCAAAGCTGAATAAAATCAATGCAGTAGCATCATTGACGAGGCCTTCGCCTTCCAAGACCGTCAAGATGCGTTTCGGCACGGACAAGCGCCTCGCGATGGCCATCGGCGCCACCGCATCGGGCGGCGAGACAACCGCGCCCAGCACAAAGCCCACGGCCCACGGCATGTGCAGCAGCCAATGGGTCGCGGCCGCGACCGCGGAGGCGGTGAACAATACGCAGCCCACGGCGAGCAGCATGATGGACCGTAAATTCTTCTTGAAACCGCGCCAGCTCATGCCGACGCCCGAGGTGTAGAGCAGGGGCGGCAAGAGCAGCAGTAGCACGAAGTCGGGATGCAGCGTGACCTTGGGAAATCCGGGGATAAACGCCAAGACGCTGCCGACGACCACCAGCAGGATCGACTGGGGCAGGAGTAGGCGGCGCGCGACCAGGCTGGTCAGCGCCGTCAGGGCGACCATCACAAATGCGATCAGCAGGGTGGCGGTGTTGTCTTGCATAGACCCCTAAGAATAACCGCGGGCCGGACCCTGCGCCGGATACAATACTGACAACTGGTGAATCCGACCTAAGAGCCCGTGCGAATAAAACAGCAAGGCGAGCCATGAGTCTGTCCGTGCTCCAACGCATTTCCAGCGGTGATTCGGCCGCGCTGCGGGCATGCATCGACCAATACGGCGGCCTCGTGTGGAACTTGGCGCGACGCCTGTCGCGCACGGCTTCCGATGCCGAGGACGCGACTCAGGAAATCTTCCTCGATGTCTGGAAGAGTGCCGACCGATTCGATGCCGCTCAGGGTTCCGAGAAAATGTTCATTGCGATGATTGCACGGCGACGCCTCATCGATCGTCTGCGTAAGACGAGCGCGCAACCGCCTATGGACCCGCTCGAAGCCCTGGAATCGATCGCTTGTGCGGATCCCTCCAATGATTCGGAGAGCGCGAGCGAGGCCGAGAACGCGGTGCGCGCGCTACAGGAGCTCAAGCCCGATCAGCGGCAGGTCCTCGAACTGGGCTTACTCCAGGGTTTGAGTCAGTCCGAGATTTCGGCAAAACTCGGCGTGCCGCTCGGTTCGGTGAAATCCCTGATGCGTCGCGGCCTGATAAAAGTGCGCGAAGCGATGAATATCGACGCCGAGGGCGTCGCGGCGAGATCTTGATGTCAGATACCGACCCACAAATCCCATCGGAAGAATGGCTGGACTTGCTCGTGCGCGAGCTCACGGATGAACTCACGCCCGCGGAGCGCAGCACGCTTGCGAGCGCGGGCTCCCCGGAACTCGTCGCCCAGACGCGCCGCGACCTGGATCGTGCAGCAGGCGCAATCGCTTTGGCCGTGGCCGAGAGCGTCCCGCAAGCCCTGCCTCCGGCCTTGCAGCGCCGCCTCGAAGAGCAGGCCGCAGCGTTTCGCGCGTCATCGCCACGCGCAACCACCGTCGTGCCGCTGCCCTTGCGACGCGAGGCTCCCGCCGCGCCGCCCCGTGCCGGGACCGGCAGCGCCGGGGCTGGCTGGTGGGCTGCGGCAGCGTGCTTGCTGCTCGCCGCATTCGCGTGGTTCCGCGCGCCGCAGACCGTGTTCATGCCGGCGCCGCCGAGCGAGGCCAAGCAGCAAAGCGAGCCCACGCCGGCAATGCTGCGCGCGGCCTTACTTACGCATCCCAACGTCATCAAATTTAACGTGGGCGCCACCAAGGATCCGGCCGCCGCGGGCCTCACCGGCGATGTCGTGTGGGATCCGGCCACCCAACAGGGTTTCCTTCGTCTCGTCGGTTTGCGGGCCAATGATCCGAGGATCGAGCAGTACCAGCTATGGATTTTCGACGGCGAGCGGGACCAGCGCTACCCGGTCGACGGCGGTGTCTTCGACAGCACGGCGAACGGTGGGGAAGTCCTCGTGCCGATCCATGCGGCGATCCCCGTGCACGTGGCCAAGGTCTTTGCCGTCACGGTCGAAAAGCCGGGCGGCGTGGTCGTCTCGGCGCGCGAGCACGTCGTTGCGCTCGCGCAGGCGAGCTGATCGCCCAACGCGCGCTGATCACGACAGGGCGAGCTTGCGGTCCTTGATCGAGGGCGGCGTGTACTGATAGATCCAAGTCTCGGTCAACGGCCGACCATGGATGCGCAGGTACAAACGCAAATCGATGGGCTCGGCGCTATCTTCGGGCGGCCTGATGTCGAACAGGGCGCGATAGCCGTTGAACTCCGCGACGTAATGCGCCGTGACATGTTCGGTCGTCCCGCGCGAGGCCGTGACCACGGCCTCGACCTCCGCGTCTTTCGTGAGCGCCCCCAATTCACCGCCTGCAAAGTCCACGGCGAAATGCCAGGAGAAATAGCTGCGCTTGAGACCGACCGTGCCGCCGATGCCGGTGCGCGTCGCGATTGTCTGCCCCAGCGCACCCGTGAACGGCATGACCGTACCCCAATACAAGCGATAGCTGTACAGCAGTTCTTGGCCCGGCTTCGGCTTCTCGGCCGGATTCCAGAAGGCCACGATATTGTCGAAGGTCTCGTCGATGGTCGGAATCTCGACGAGTTGTACTGCGCCCTTGCCCCAGCCGCCGCCCGGACCCGGCCGCGGCTCGACCCAAAGACTCGGGCGCTTGTCGTAATAGACGCCGTCGTCCTGGTAGTGATCGAAATTGCGATCCCGCTGCAGAAGACCGAAGCCGCGCGGGTTGTCATCGAAGTAGGAATTCACGTGCAGCTGCGCCGGATTCACGAGCGGCCGCCAGATCCATTCGCCGGCACCGGTCCACAGCGACAAGCCGTCCGAATCATGGATCTCCGGCCGCCAGTCGTTGGCGCCGCGCCGATCGTTCTCGCCATAGAAAAACATGCTCGTGAGCGGCGCGATGCCTAAGCGCTCGATCGGCTTGCGCGGATAGAAGGCCGCATCGATGTCCATGATCTGCGTGCCGCCCGGCGCGATCTGGATGCGCAGCGCACCGGAGACGCTCGGCGAATCGAGCAGGGCATAGACCGTCAAGGTGCCGGAATCTTTGGTCGGGCGCTCAAACCAGAATGCCGTGAAGCGCGGAAACTCCTCGGGCCGCCCCATGGCCGTATCGACCGCCAAGGCGCGCGTCGACAAGCCATACTGTCTGGTGTCGCTGCCGACCGCACGAAAGTAGGCGGCGCCCAGGAAGGCCGCGACATCCGCCTTCCAGTTGGTCACGAATTGCACGCGAAAGCCCGCGAATCCCTGCTCGCCCTTCATGGTCGCGGGGTCGACGCCGCTTTGGTCGAAGTCGAACATCGCCGGGTCATAGACGATCTCATGCGCCGTGCCGTCGACGACTTCGAACAAGCGCACCGGCTCCGTGAAGCCGCGTCCGACGTGAAAGAATTGCAGCCGGAACGCGTAGCCGTCGTCGGCCCACAAGGCGTGATCTGGGCGGAAGCGCAGCGACTGATATTGGTCGTAACTGAGTTTGGCGAGGCTGGGCGGCAGCGTATTCTTGGGCGGAACATACAAGTTGCTCGCCAGCCAACGCGCCTGACCCTTGATCCAGGCGAAATCGAAAGGCTGCGGCGCCGCGCCGATTGCCGGCATCTGGGCTGCGCGGAGCAGATTCCCGCAGGTCATTTGCCCAGCGGCCAGAATCAACGCTGATCTCAAGACCTCACGTCGGCGAAGCATTGGTCGATCCTCTCGTCATTAAATCAGGTACGCCGGCTTCGGCGTGTCGGGTAGGTTGGCCAATTGCGCGAGCAGGCGCTCGTCGCTGGCCGCTTGGATGCGTTCGAGCGGCGTCAGCCAGGACAGCGCCTCGTCGAGCGAGCGCGCATCGAAGACCTTGTGTTCGGCCGTGAGTGCATGCGGGTCAGGCTGACCGCGGGTTGCGGGCGGTTTGTCCAAATTTCCCTGCATATGCGCCGCGCGCGCCGCGGCATTACGCGCGAGATAGCGCAGCCCGTCTTCCGGCAACGCTTCGGCCGCGGCGATCAGCGCTTGTCGGCGCTGCACCAGCGCCGGTCGTCGCGCTTCCTCGGGCGTGCGCAACAGGCCCACGCGCTCGAGCGCACGGCCGATCGTGCTGCTGCCGCTGGCGCGCGACAAGAACACCGATAGGAACAGGCCCAGGAGCGCGGGCGCCACCCAGATCAGCAGCGCCGGCGACAAGAACCAGACGATCCCCGCGGTCACACAGGCGATCAGCATGTGTTTCTTGTGGAAGCTCCACGCTTCAGCCCAGGAGCCGCCGCCACCGTCACGGCGTTGCGCCTTCCAGCCCGAGTCGCGACCCATGAGAATCTCGAACACGTAGCGGCTTTGGATCAGCATCAGAATGGGTGCGTACAGGGCCGATAACACGATCTCGATCAAGACGCTCGCGCAGACGCCGATCACGCCGCCCGCGGCCTTGCGGATCGACGGCGAGGAAAGCGCCCGCACGAGACCGATCATTTTCGGCACGAGCAGCACCACCATGCTGAACCAGAACAGGGCCATCATGAGTTCGGTATCGAATCGCGGCCAGGTCGGAAACAGCTGGAAATCCTGGCTGAAATACTCCGGGCGAATCAGGCGTGCCTGCAAGGTCAGCGCGAAGCCGAGCGTCAGCAGCATCAGCCACAGCGGCGAGGACAGATAGCTCATGATGCCGATCGCCAGATGCAGGCGGCTCGCAAAGCTGAGCCCGGAGGTGCCGATGATTTTCGTGTGCTGCAGATTGCCCTGCGCCCAGCGGCGGTCGCGCACGGCGATATCGATCAGCGAGGGCGGGGATTCTTCCCAGGAGCGCCCCAATTCGGTCGTCATTTGCACTTTCCAGCCGGCGCGGCGCATCAGCGCGGCCTCGACGAAATCATGCGAGAGCACGTGGCCACCGAAGGGCTTGCGTCCCTTGAGTTCCGGCAGTCCGCAGCTGGCCGCAAACGCGGCGACCCGGATGATGGCGTTGTGACCCCAGTAGTTACCGGTGTCGCCCGACCAAGCCGCGAGGCCGCGCGTGATCACCGGGCCATAGATGCAGGCCGCGAATTGCTGCAGGCGCCCGAAGAAGGTCCGTGCACCGATCAAGAGCGGTGCGGTTTGCAAAATGCCGAGATCGGGATCGGCCTGCATGGCTTGCGCGAGTCGCAGCAGCGTCGATGCGTCGATCAACGAGTCCGCGTCGAGCACGATCATGAAGTCGTAGCGGCCGCCCCAATGCTTGACGAAGTCTTCGACGTTGCCGGACTTGCGCGCGATGTTCTGGCGCCGCCGGCGGTACCAGACCGGCATAAGTCCGGCGAATGTCTGGCGCAGTCGATCCATGCAAACGGTTTCGCGGATCCAGGCGTCGGCGTCGGTGGAATCCGACAACACGACGATCTCAAAGCCGCGATTCGCGCCGAGCGCGACCAGGGCCTCGCCCATGGCCTGCAGCGCCGTGCTCGTACGCCGTGGATCCTCGTTGTAGATCGGCATCACGAGCGCGGTCAGTGAATTATTCAGCGCGGGATCGCCCGCCGGGATTCTCTCGCGCCGCTTGGACGCGCCCGCGAGCACCGATCCGGCCGAGAACGCGATCCAGCTCAAGGAGATCGCGAAAAAGAAAATCATCATGCCCTGCAGCAGGGTCATGCTCGAGAAGCGAACGACCTGCAGCATTTGGTAGGTGCCGTAGGTGCTGACGGCGAGCGTGACCATGATCAGAATACAGCGCGCGAACAGCACGGCCGCCGGTTGCCGCACGCGACGCCGGCGGGGTGGCTTGCGGCGCAAGTCCTGAGGCGGCATCGAGACGGGGGCGTCGGGCGGCATGCCGCCCGTGGCAGGGCCGGCGGCGCGCGCGACCGCGGAACTCAGCTGGCGGTCCATCGGTACAGCCAGGTTTCAGTCACAGGGCGATTGTCGCGCATGATTCGCAAACGTAACTCGATGAGTTCGGCGTTGTTCGGGTCGATCTCGAAGCTCGCACGCAGCCCATGAATCGCGGGATTCGAGACCAACATCATATTCGATAGTTTACCGGCTGAGGCCGCCATATCGATGCGTAGCCCGTCCGTTTGCTCGCCCGCACCTACGAAATCCAGCTGGAATACGCGCCGTTTCCCGTCGAGGCTCGCGCCCGACCGGGTCGCGACCGTGGCGCCAAGGCCTTTGGGCAGTTTCGGTTCCGCGAGCCACCCCATGTGATACGCAAAATGCGCCGCATGGCCTGGAACTAAGCTGCCGGCGGGGCGAAAGAACGCAACGATATTGTCGTTGGTCTCGCGTCCCGAAGGAATTTCGACGAGTTCCACGGCACCGGGACCCCAGGGGCTGCGGGGCTCGATCCAAGCGCTCGGCCGACGCTCGTATTGCGCATCCAGGTCCTGGAAATCGGCCATGAGGCGCGAGCGCTGCACGAGGCCAAAGCCTTGCGGCGGTTCGCTCGTGAAGGTCGAGATCTGCAGCTTGGCCGGGTTTGCGAGCGGTCGCCACAGGTTCTCACCCGACTTGGTCGTGACCTCGAGGCCATCGGAATCGTGGACTTCCGGTCGGTAGTCATCGAGCCGGCCGCGGTTGGTCTCGTCGAAGAGGAACATCGAGGTCAGGGGCGCGATGCCGACGACGCGCAGTTCGACGCGCGGGAACAAGGTCATGTCGACGTCGACCGAAGTCTCCTCACCGGGCCGGATCGTGAAACGATAGGCGCCGGTTGCCGACTCGCTCTCCAAGAGCGCGTAGACGACCAATTCGGTTGCACCGCGGCCCGGTCGCTCGATCCAAAAATGCGTAAACGCCGGGAATTCCTCGCCAGAGGGCTCTGCGGTATTCAGGGCAAGGCCGCGCCCGGAGAGGCCATAGACCTGGTTCTGCGCAACCGCGCGAAAGTAGCTTGCGCCCTGGAACACCAGGAACTCATCCCAGATCTTGTCGGAATTGAGGCGATTGCGAATCCGGAAACCCGAGAGCGGCAGGGCGGTCCGCGCCGGCGGCGTCGGTATCGACGGTCCGAACACGAACATATCGGGTGTCGCGACCAGGTCCTGAAACTTACCGTCTTCGACGATCGAGACCGCCACGGTGGTCTGAAAATTGAATCCGACCGGCAAGAGATCGAGACGAAACGGCAGATCGTCGTTGCGCCAAATATCGGCCTCCGGATTGAAGCGAATGCTGCGATATTGGTCCGGTGTCAGTTTGTCGAGCCACGCCGGCATGCTGCCGCGTTGCGGGACGTAGGGACTGGCCGCACGGCGCTTCGCTTCCGCCAAGACATTATTGAAGGTAAAGAAATACTCGGGCGTCGTAGCTGCTGGCGCGTGCGTCGGAGCTGCCGCCGCAACGATGGACAGTGTCGATAAAACGACAAAAGCAATGGATTTCAAGCCAAAAACCGGCAAGGCGACTCCCAATTCAGCCCGTAGGCCAAATACAGTGATTTGCCAGACCGGCCCTAAAGACGTTAAGGCGACTAACATGATGAAACGCGCCCGCTCTGTCAACGACAAATCGTCACATTGAGCTGTCGGATGCGGGCTGACTGCTATAGTGCCGGCGTATGTCCCCGTTAGAATCGCAGAGTGCCCGCGCTGTCCTCATGGTGCGTCCCGCAGCCTTCGGCTTCAATCCGGAAACCGCCGCCAGCAACGCGTTTCAACGCGCTCCCGCCAGCGCCGAGCAAGCACGGATGCCCCCGGAAATCCTGCACGAGTTCGACGCACTGGTGCTGGCTTTACGCAACGCCGGGGTTCGGGTCGTGGTGGCCGAGGACACGCCCGAGCCGGTCAAACCCGATGCGGTGTTCCCCAATAATTGGCTTAGCCTGCATGCCGACGGCACGGTCGTACTGTATCCCATGCTCGCGGTCAATCGGCGTCAGGAACGCCGTGCGGACCTGATTCACCGCTTGACCCGCGACGAGGCGTTTCGCGTGCTGCGCACGATCGACTTGAGTTATCGCGAAGCCGAAGACAAGTTTCTCGAGGGCACGGGCAGTCTCGTGCTCGATCGCGTCACGCGCACCGCCTATGCGTGTTTGTCGCCGCGTACCGATCTGGACGTACTCGCGGAGTTTGCGCAGCGCCTTGACTACGAGGTCTGCGCGTTCGCGGCGGTCGACGGCGCCGGCACGCCCGTTTATCACACCAATGTGATGATGGCGGTAGGCACGCACTTTGCGGTGCTCTGCGAGGAGGCGATTGCGAACCCGCAACATCGCGCGGCAGTGCGCGCGCGGCTCGCAACAACGAACCACGAGATCATCGCGATTTCTCGGGCGCAGATGCAGCAGTTCGCGGGCAATTTGCTGGAACTCGCCACCGCGACCGGCCATGCGATCGCGCTGTCGACGACCGCTTGGACCTCGCTGGATGCCGAGCAGCGCCTGGCGCTGCAAGCGCACGGCCGGATCATCGCCGCCCCGATACCCACGATCGAGCGTTTGGGCGGCGGCGGCGTGCGCTGTATGTTGGCCGAGATCCACTTGCCGGCGCGTGAAGTCAATCTGCTGTCATAATGGTCAGATGCTCGAATTAGGCCTCAAAACGCTCATCGCTTATTTGATCGGTGCCTTGCCCGGCAGCCTGATCCTGGGCGCTGTGCGTGGCGTCGATATTCGCGCCATGGGCAGCGGCAATGCGGGTGCGACCAATGCGCTGCGCACCCAGGGCAAGTGGTTTGCGCTCGCCGTGCTGCTGTTCGATATCGGCAAGGGCGTGCTCGTGGTGTTGTGGCTGCCGCTCGCGAACTTTCCCGATGTCGGTATCGACCCTGAGGTCTCGCGCCAATGGCTCACGCTCGCCTGTGGTTTTGCGGTGATCGTCGGGCATGTTTATCCGGTTTGGTTCGGCTTTCGCGGCGGTAAAGGTGCGGCGACCGTAGTCGGCGTGGTCGGCGCCTTGGAGCCGCGTTTGCTGCTGCCGCTGCTGCTCAGTTGGTTCCTGGTCTTGATTCTCACCGGCTATGTCGGTCTCGCGACGATGCTTGCGGGCGCGGCGCTGGTCGCGACGGTCTGGTTTTGGGAGCCGAGCAATTGGCCCATGCTCTCGTTCTGTATCGTGCTTGCGCTCTTCATTGTGTTTACGCATCGCAGCAACATCGCACGCATGCGGGCCGGCAATGAAAATCGCGTCCGGCGTCTATGGCTGTTTCGACCTCGGACAGCCTAATCCATCCAGCGCTGCTGGTGCTGCTCGCGGACGGTCGCTTGCACTCGGGCGAGAGTCTCGCGGCAGCGCTCGGAGTCAGCCGTGCGGCGGTTTGGAAATCGATTGAACGGCTGCGAGGCTTAGGAATAGCGGTCGCCGCCGAGCCGCGGCGCGGCTATCGCTTGGCGCAGCCGGTCGAGTTGCTCGATGCGATGCGGATTCGCGCCGAACTTGGCCCCGATCAGGCGCCAGCATTGCGCTCCTTGGAACTGCTGTTTGAAGTCGACTCGACCAATACGCGCTTGGTGGGCGCGCCGCCGCCGCCGTTCGGGTGTGCCGACGCGTGTCTCTGTGAACTGCAAAGCGCGGGGCGCGGGCGCCGCGGCCGGGTTTGGTTTGCGCCCTTTGGCGCGAGTCTCGCACTCTCGCTCGCTTGGGTATTCCGCGATGCCGGACGTGACTTACCGGCCTTGAGCTTGGCCGTGGGCGTTGCCGTCGCGCGCGCGCTGCGGCGCGTCGGCGCGCAAGGCATCCGTCTCAAATGGCCCAACGATCTGTGGTTCGAGCAGCGCAAAGTCGGCGGTGTTTTGATCGATTTACGCATCGAGGCGGGTGGTGCCGCACACGTCGTGATCGGCATCGGGCTGAATGTCGCGCTCCCCGACGAGGCGCGACGCGATGTCGAACAGAGCGATGGCCGACCGATCGTCGCGGCGGTCGCGGATGCCTGCCCACAAGTTCCCTCGCGCAATCGCATCGCGGGCGCCACTCTCGACGAGCTATTGCGTATGCTTGCGGAATTCGAGCGCGAGGGTTTCGCGCCGTTCAGGGACGCCTGGTCGGACTTGGATGGCTTGCAGGGCCGCGCCGTGCGGGTGCTGCTCGCGGATCGCGATCTGTCGGGGACTGCGCTCGGTGTGGACTCGGAGGGCGCGCTCTGTGTCGACATCGATCGCCGCGTGCAGAAATTCGTGTCGGGTGAGGTGAGTTTGCGTTTGGAGGGTGGGGCGGCTTGACGTATTTGAAGGGCACGGTCTTTTTTCTGCTGTTCGCGAACGCGGTGTACTTTCTGTGGGTCCACGGCATCGCGACGCCGCGCGCTGCCAATCTCGATACGACACCGGCGGCGAGTTTGAAATTGGTCACGGAGGCACCGACGACCGCGACCGTCAGCGGCGCGCCCAGCCCGCCGGAGCTCGCGCCGCCGGCGCCTGAGCCCACGCGCGACGCCGGCACGCAGGGCCTGCTGAACAATGTGAAGCGCTGCATCACGGTCGGACCCTTTCCCGATGTTGCCGAGGCGGCGCATGCGGCAGCGACCTTGCGCAGCGGCGGCTATGAGCCGCGCCAACGCGTGACCGACGGCGAAGTGTGGGCGGGCGTCTGGGTCTATCTGCCGCTGCCGCCGACCACGACTAGCGCCGACCAAGTGCGCGCCAAACTCAAGTCGGGCGGCATCGACGATGCGCTCGAGATGCCCGGCCCCAATGACAAGCCGGTGATTTCTTTGGGCTTGTTTAGTGAAGCAAAACGCGCCCAAGCCCGTGTCGCGCAGGCACAGGCCTTGGGGCTCAATCCTGGCATTGCCGATCGCAAGCGCACGGGCGACGTCTACTGGGTCGACGTGGACTTGAAGCCGACGGACGGCTTGCTCAATCCTGCCGATCTGCAGGGCGAAACCGGTCGCATCGTCAGGCTCGAGGTCAAAGCATGCCCAGCCGCGGAGAGTCCCAGCCCATGAATACCGCAGCGAGTCTCACGCGCTTGCGCGTCTTGCGCCTTGCCGGCGGCATCATTGCCTATGGTTGTCTCGCCGCCTTCCTCTGTTTGATCGCGGTGCAGCTCTATCGCTGGTTTCGCGACGGTGAGTGGACGCGGATCGGCATCTCCGACGGGCTACGCGCGACCCTCGTCAATTGCTGTGTCAACGATGGCGATACCGGTCATTTGGCGAACTTGGTGCATTGGCTCGATACGCCGACCGATTGGCTCGGTTGGCATCGCGTGCTCGAAGTGGTGCCGGCCTCGATCGGTCTATTCGCGCTGAGCATGCTCGGCAATTTTGCCTATATCTACGGCAGCGACCGCATCGAGGACCAGTTAAACCCCGCCGAGAAGGCCGCCGCATGACGGCGCCGCGGCCCCCGCTGCCACCCTTCGATGCGCCGACCGCGACGCTCAAGGTCCGCATGGCCGAGGATGCCTGGAACACGCGTGATCCGGAGCGCGTCTCGCTCGCCTATACGGCGGACAGCGTCTGGCGGAATCGCTCGGAGTTTCTCGCGGGCCGCCCCGCCATCGTCGAGTTCCTGACGCGCAAATGGCGCAAGGAACTGAGTTATCGGCTGATCAAGGAGTTGTGGACGTACGGGGGCAATCGTATCGCCGTGCGTTTTGCCTACGAATGGCATGACGACGCCGCGCAATGGTTCCGCTCCTACGGCAACGAGAACTGGGAGTTCGATGCCGACGGGTATATGCAACGGCGTATTGCGAGCATCAACGATCTGCCGATTGCGGCCACGAGCCGCCTGTTTCATTGGCCACAGGGGCGCCGCCCCGAGGACCATCCGGGACTCAGCGATCTCGGCTTGTGATGACGAGTTTGCCGTGACAGCGAAGCCGCAGGCCTTTGCGTGATGGTCGATGGCAATGGCGATCCGTCCGAGTATGTGAGTGATATCCGGATTGATCCGGCGTTACTGCGCGTCGATCGGGTGCGAGGTGTTGGCCTTGCTCGCGATCTCGCTTAATTTCTTTCTGGAATAAAAGACGGCGGTTCCACCGGTATGATGTTCGTGATCCGACGAATACTCAAGCCATACCTGGCCAATCACGTCGCCCTGATATGACAACGAATATTTGTCTGTTTGGGATTCAGTGCCGGGTGTGCCGGCCTCTTTCGTCACCGTAAAGGTCTTGCTCAACTCTTCAACGATCATGGCCGGATTGAAATCTAGAGTGAGCATCACAAATATCATGTCGTTGGCAGAATCCCCGCCGATAGTTTCTAAACCGGGCGTGAATTCGGGGCCACAGTTTGCGTATGACGTGATCCAACCTTCCCCCGTCTTTTGCCAATGCGCCGCTGTCGCATACGTGTCTATCGCTTTGACCCCAGGTTGATCCAGCGCAGAGCGAATTAGCTTGGTAAATAGCGGGGCCACCTCTCCGGGAACTGGTGAGCTGTAATTGCGGCATGGCAACGGCGCAGCGACGGCGTTTACAAACGGAAGTAAGGCAACAAGTACGAGGAATCCGCAGACTGCGGGAATTACGTGGAATCGGTGAAACTCGCTCGTGCCGCTGAGGAGCGCCAATCCCTCGTGATTCTTGAGGCCTCTAAATTCCATCTGGACCTCCAGGAAGATTGTCATACCCGCAACCGATTCTATTGGGGTGTTTCGGGCTAATCGATCTCTTTGCAAATGATTTGACGGCCGACGACGCGCGCGTGACAGCCCCCGCGACTCAGCAGGTTTGGCTAGCTCGCGCTCCACGCAGCTTTCAAGAGTGAGGCAATTTGCCGGTTCGCATCCTTAGGCGATTGCAGCACGAGCGCGGCTTTGAGGCGCTCCGACCAAGCCTCGTTCTTCGCGGGCAGCAAAGAATCATGAGCATCCGCCGGAACCGCAAGACCGAGGCGAGCCATGCCACCGCGCACCGGGCGTAAGGCCGCAAATTGATAGCTTCGCGACCAGGCACTATAGCCCTTGCGCTGACTTGCGATCACCTCAGGCAAAGCGAGCACCAGTTTTTCGACGGCCTCAAGGATGGCGCGCGCCGATTCATCTGCCCAGAGGGCGTCCCGCAAAGCCTCCGGCTGATCCCAGCCCACCGTAGTCGGGAAGGCCTCGTTCAAGACGGTCATGGCCCGGTTCTGCAGGAGGCCATGCGTATCCTTGAACCACTTCAAGCGCGCACGGGTGCCGGTCTCGGGGCACTTCTTCGCGATGGCGACCCATTCAGCAAGAGACTTGCCCGTCTCCCGCTGCAAACTGTCCCGTACGGAAGCAAACCACTTCCGCTGCTGCTCGGTCATATTCGACGGCGCAGTCTTGGGCATGATGCGATCGCCTGGGCGGCGTCCTTAGTGGCTTTCTTTCGCGATTAGGAACAACACGAGCTCGATGAGCTTATCGTTGTTGCCTAGGGTGACGCCCGCCGACTCGGCGTTTAGCCGATATTTGCCGTTGACAATAATCGTCGGGGTGCGATCGACGCGGTAGTCCGCCATGATCAGCGCGTCGGCCTGGCGGATCTTGCTATCGACGTCGAAGTCCTTGGAGCGTGCGATGAATTTCGCGACCGGTACGCCGGTCTTTTTGTTGTAGAACCGCGCCGCATCCTCGATCGTCGGCAGCGGGTCTTTGAGTCGCTTCGTGTTCGGATCGAAGGTCGCGAGTTCACCCGTGCCCCAAACCGCGTCGAACATCGCTTCGTGCGTCTGCGCCGCGATGCCGAGCGCTTGCGCCGTGTAGAAGGCGCGCTGGAACATCGGCCAGTCCTCGCTCGGGATGAAGCCCGCGGCCTCGTAGTCCAGAACCGCGTTGGCCGGCAGAGCCTTCTGTAGTTGGCGCATGGTCGGTATGAACGCGTTACAGGCGGGGCAGCCATAGGAGAAGATTTCCGTGACCTCGACCTTGCCCTTGGGCAACGCCGGCGGGTGCGGCACGGGTACCAGGAAATAGTTGACGCCCTCGGTCCAGACGGTTGCCGCGTGCGGCGACGAGCCGAAACCGGCCAACAGAAGAGCGAGACAAAGCGCGACTTGTTTGACGATCGACATAATGAGGCGTCCTCCCAATGAGTCGCGGAGTATCCTACGGCCGCGGGGAGGTCGTCTAGCGACGACGTGCTAGCGGTCGAAGGCGCCCGCGGCGCCCGGAAAGACCACGGGGCTCTCATAGCCGTCGGCCGACACGCTCGCGACCCCGAAGACAAAATCGTCAATCGCGATATTCTCGAGTTGCAGCGAGAGCGCGCTGCCGGCATCGCGTGAATGCGTCCAGACAGGCTCCCAGGTCGCCCGCCAATACACCCGGTAGCCCGCCGCCGCTGGTCCCGGTGCCGCGGTCCAGCTGAGGCTCGTCGTCGGCGTCACGGCTCCCTCGATCTTGACGCCCGCGGGCGGCGCCGGCGCCTTCGCCATCGCGGCGATACCGAGCATATTGGTGGCCGCGACCTTCGCGAGATAGCCAAAGTCGAGATGATCGATGGTATCGCCGTAGATCACACCGGCCTCCGTGCGCAGGTCCTGGTGTTGATGCCGGTAGTCCTCGGAGTTCTCCGTGAAGCGCACGGCCGGGTACCCTAGGGCATTGAACGCCGAGTGATCGCCGCCGCGGCCGAAGCGATCGAGCCGATAGACCAGCTCGACGGTCCAGTTGGGCAGATAGCTCTCGGCGATCGCCTTCACGTAGCGGGCGACATTGCGCGAGGCCGAGTCGTCCTCGCCGCCCTCGAAGCGGCGCTGCTTCGCCTCGTCCGGGGTTTCGGTGTCGCGCGTGCCCTCCGAGAAGACCCGCAGACGCGTATTGTCGAGCACGCCGTTCTGCCCGCGCGAGGAGCCGACGATATCGTTGTTCAAGTTCGCCTCGACGCGCCAGGCATGCGCCTTCGCGTACTCGGCGAGCACATTGCCGCCGTACAGGCCTTGCTCCTCGCCGGATAAGACCCCGTAGACGATCGTTGCCGGAAACCGGTAGTGGCTCAAGACTTTTGCAGCCTGGAGCACGACCGCGACGCCCGAGGCATCGTCATCCGCACCAGGCGCGTCGGACGCTGCGTTCATGGGGTCCGTGACGCGCGAGTCGATATGGCCGGTCACGACGATGACGCGCTCCGGGTCCGATGTGCCGATCTGAATGGCGACGACATCGACAATCTCGGTGGGTTGCGGTATGCGTTTGCCGCTCACCGTTTGCGACGGTGTGATGATGGTGAGGCAGCCCCCGCAGTCCTTGCTGATCGCCGTGAAGCGCGACTCGACCCAACGGCGCGCGGCGCCGATCCCGCGCCGCGTCGATGTGGTGTCCGAGAGCGTATGCCGCGTGCCGAAACCCACGAGTGCGCTGACCGTGTCCTCGAGCTCGCCAGGGTTCGGTGCCGCAGCGATCTCGGTGAGCAAGGCCTGGTCATGCGTAGCGGACCCGGCCGTCGCCGGCCGGCCAGGCGCGCAGCACACCAGAACGCCCAAGGCGAGCGCTCGCGCCGCCGTCGCATGGATTTTCATGTCACGCCCACCTGCTGAATGAACCCCAAGGAGGTCGGAGGATATAATTCTTCGCGACAATCCGTCCATCCAAGGAGCCGTGACCATGCAATCGAGTGTATCGGGCCGATGGGTCCCCCGCGTTCTCGTCACGATGCTTCTCTTGGGATCGGCCGTCGCGAGGGCGGGATCCTGTCCCGCTTACCTGAATCACGAGTTCAAGAAGCTGCATTCCGAGGAGACGCTCAATATTTGCAAGGCATACGCGGGTCGGCCCCTGCTGATCGTCAATACCGCGAGTCACTGTGGGTACACGCCGCAGTTCAGCGGACTCGAGTCGCTTTATCAGCGGTATCGCGGTCGTGGTCTCGTCGTGCTGGGCTTTCCATCCGATGACTTCAATCAGGAGGCCAAGGATGAAGCGGAAACCGCTCAGGTTTGCTACATCAATTACGGCGTGACGTTCACGATGTTCGCGCCTCTGCCGGTCAAGGGCGCTGCCGCCAACGAGGTGTTCAAGGAGCTCGCGCGGCAGTCACATGAACCCACCTGGAACTTCAACAAGTATCTGGTGCAGCCGGACGGCAAGCTGGCCCACTATTACGACAGCGACATCACGCCGGATTCTAGCGAGCTGAGTCAGGGTATCGAAGCCCTGCTCGCGGCCGCGAACCACGGCTCCTAGACCTCAAGTTTTCGGTTTGCGAAACTTCAGCACGAAGTTGTCCGCTTCGCCGATCGCGACATAACGCGCCCGATCCTTGTCGCCCTGTGACAGCGTGGGGGGCAGCGTCCAGACGCCGTCCACCCAGTCCTTCGTATCCTTCGGATTCGCATTGATCTCCGAAGAGCCGATCAACACGAAGCCGGCCTTGCGTGCGAGCGCGATCGTGTAGTCCTGGCGCACATAGCCGTCCGCCGCTTTCGGATCCTGAGGTATGGAGTTGCGGCCGCGATGTTCCTCGATGCCGAGGATTCCGCCCGGCTTCAAGGCCTTGAAGCAAGCCGCGAGCGCCTCCTCGGCATAGCCGCCATCCATCCAGTTATGCAGATTGCGGAAGGTCAGCACGAGATCCGCGGAGCCAGGCGGCGCGATCTCGTCGTGCCCCGCGCCGAGCGTGGTCTCGTGAATCGTGCCCAGGTGATCTGCTTGCGCGGCGATGCGGGCGCGCCAGTGCGCAACGCCCTCGTCTTCCTCTTTATTGCCGCTCGGCGGCAAGGCTACGTAATAGGTTCCCTTCGGCGCAAGGTAGGCGCCCAAAATCTCGGTCCAGTAGCCACCGCCGGGCCAGAGCTCGACCACCGTCATGGTGGGTTTCAGCCCGAAGAACGTGAGCTCCTCGGCGGGATGCCTGACCGCATCGCGCGCGCGGAACGCGGCTGTGCGCGTGGGACTCGCGATAACGGCGGCGAGCGCCGGATCGATACTGGGCGCAGGCCTTGCGCAGGCGATGCCTGCCGTCAAGAGCGATGCACTCAGGATCACCGAGAAAGAGCCGAACGATGCAATTTTCATGCTTCTATGTACCATGTTGGAGCGACTGTTTATAGTCTCGGCCTTCTCGCAAAGGATTCCAATATGACATTGGCTCGATTTTTGGCGGCCACGCTTGCGGCTGCAACCCTGTCGACGGTCGGGACGGCGGCGCCCACGGATGATGCCGCGACGCTCTCGACCCAGGCTGCTCAGGCGGCCCTACAACTCGGACTACCGGATGCGGTGCGGCAATCGATGCTCAGCATCGATGCTGAGCGCATACGCGCGCATGTGCGTTTTCTCGCCGATGACCTACTCGAAGGTCGCGGCACGGGTGCGCGCGGCGGCGACATCGCGGCTCGATATATCGCAACGCAATTCGCGCTCGACGGCCTGCAGCCCGCCGGCGACGACGGCGGGTATTTGCAGCACGTGCGATTCACCGGGGTTCATACCTTGCCCGCGACCCAGGTGTCCCTGCAGCCTCTGCATGGCGAGCCGATCAATCTGAAGCTCGGCGACGATTACGTGACCAATAATCAAACACAGACCACGAGCGCCGATGTCGACGCGCCGATCGTGTTCGTGGGCTACGGCATCGATGCGCCGGAGTATCGCTGGAACGACTTCAAGGGCATCGACGTCAAGGGCAAGGTGCTGCTCTTGATCGTCAACGAGCCGCCCTCGAAAGATCCGAACTTCTTCAAGGCCGAGGCCATGACCTACTACGGCCGCTGGACCTACAAGTTCGAGCAGGCTGCGCGCGAAGGCGCGGTGGGCGTCTTGATCATTCACCGCACCGATCTCGCGAGTTATCCCTGGGACGTCGTGCGCAACTCCTGGAGCGGCGAGGAGGTCTACCTGCGCGATGATCAAGACCCGAAGTTGAAGGCGGCGTCATGGATTCAGTTGGAGGTGGCGCGCAAGCTGTTTGCGGCCTCCGGACTCGATCTGGACACGATGATCAAAGCCGCAGGTACGCGGGGCTTCAAGGCGCGCGAGCTGCCCGTGCGTTTCAAGGCGCATATCGAGAGCGCGGTGCGTGATTTCGAATCCGACAACGTGGTCGCGATTTTGCCCGGCACGGATCGCGGTCCGCCGACACAAGCCGTGGTCTATTCGGCGCACTACGATCACCTTGGCATCGATCCGAATCGCTCCGGCGACAACATCTACAACGGTGCCGTGGATAATGGTACCGGTTGCGGCATCTTGCTCGAGCTCGCGCGTGCGTTCTCGGCGTCAGCCGCCAAACCGCCGCATCCGGTCATCTTCGTCGCGGTCACGGCCGAAGAAAAGGGCCTGCTGGGCTCCAACTATTGGGGCAAGCATCTGCCGATTCCGGCCGCCGGCATCGCGCTCGATTTGAATTACGACGCGGTGCCCCCGATCGGCGTGCCGGCGTCGGTCAACGTGACGGGTGCCGACCGCACGACTTTTTTCCCGACGGTGCAAAAGACGGCAGCGGCGTTCGGCTATGAGATCGAGGCCGATGCGCAACCGGGCGCCGGTCACTATTATCGCTCTGATCACTTCAGCCTTGCGCGAGTCGGCGTGCCGGCGTTTTCGGTCAACACGGCCGCGAAGTTCGTCGGGCATCCGCCCGAATGGGGGAAGGAGCAGGCCGAGGAATACACGGCGAAGCATTACCATCAACCGAGCGATGAGTATCGACCCGACATGGATTTTTCGAGCAATGCGTCGGTCGCGCAGTTTGGGTATGCACTAGGATGGCAGGCGTTGAGCGCAGCCAAGACGGTCGAGTGGCTTCCTGGCGACGAGTTTGAAGCGCGCCGGCTACGCAGCGAGGCGCACTGAGCGAGGGTCTCGAGCTTCGCGCCGGGGGCATCGGGACCGGCTAATCGTCGAGTCTCGCCTTCTGCGCGAGACCGGCGCCGCGCCACAGGTAGAGCGCCAGCAAAGGTTCCGCATGCGTGCGCATCGCATGTGGTTCGAGCGGCTGGTGGTGGATCACGGTGCCCGGCGCTTGGTCGCGCCAGTCGCACTCGCCTTGCTGCCAGGCCGCCGTGCCCGCGAGCGGCAAGTAGATCTCCTCGGCCTCATGTCGATGGCGCGGGTAATGCGTTGCCGGTCCCAGGAGCAAGAATCCGCAGGCTATGCGCGCAGCAACCCGTGGCCCGCTGCCACCGAGGATCTCGCTCCACCCGTAGTTGTCCAAGAACTGTGCGCTCACCGCCGGTTCCGAATAGCTTCTTCGCCAATTGAGCTCTCCGGCGCGTTCGACGAGCGCTGCCACCAGTTCAGGTCGATGCAGACCGGCCTGTCCGGGGAGTTCGCGCAACCAATGCAGCACGGGCAGGCTCGCGGCTGCGACCCGGCGTCGCTCCGTCCCCGTCGGCCAGTCGGCCAGGAAGGCGGCGAGCGGCGCCGAATGCAGTGCAGCGACGGCCTCACGGGCGAGGTCGGCTAAATCGGTATGAGCGGGTTGTTGCATCGCGTTGTAGCAGCCGTGATCATACTTCGATGATGCACCAAGGCAATTCGATTTGAGCGTCGGCGATGCAATCGGCTCCGTCCGGCAGCTGTACGACGGTGCGCTGACCTCCGATCTGCAAGTCAGAACCTTTCAGCAGGGGGAGCGCTTGTTCCCGGTTCGCGAGGTCAAGTGCGGTGCGCGCAGCCTGCCGCTGCCGCGCGCGAGTGTGCCGCTTACACAAGTCCTGTTTCGCTCGCGCGGCAAGGCCTACGATTTGGTGGACTATCTGGCGCTCAATCGCGTGACCGGTTTACTCGTGCTCAAGCGCGGCCGTATCGCCTTGGAGGAGTACCAGCTGGGTAACGATGAAAACACCCGCTGGATGTCCATGTCGATCGTCAAGTCGATCACGACCGCGTTGATCGGCGCGGCGATCCACCAAGGACTGATCGGCACGATCGACGACCCCGTCACCGAGTACCTGCCGCAACTCGCCGGGAGCGCCTATGAGGGCGTCAGTGTCCGGCACCTGCTGCAAATGAGCTCCGGCGTGCGTTGGAATGAGACCTACACGAACCCGGATTCGGATCGTCGCCGCATGCTGGAAGCACAGATCGCGCAGCGACCGGGCGCCATCCTCGAATTGATCGCGGCGCTGCCGCGTGCGGGCGCCCCCGGATCGATTTGGAACTACAGCACCGGCGAGACCTATCTGGCCGGCGCCTTATTGCGCGCGGCCGTCGCGCAACCGCTCGCCGAGTATCTGTCCGAGCGCATCTGGACGCGATGCGGAATGGAGTCTGATGCCAGTTGGTGGTTGGACTCGCCGGGTGGGCTCGAGATTGGGGGTAGTGGGCTCAGCGCTTGCTTGCGCGATTACGGGCGATTCGGGTTGTTCATGCTGAGCGGAGGACTCGCGGGAGGCGAGCGCATACTCCCGCCAAACTGGATGCACGAGGCCTCGACGCCGGCGCTCATCGGCGGCAAGACCGTGCCCTATGGCTACATGCTCTGGCCGGTGACCGCGCATGTCACGGGTGTGAACGCGGGGGCTTATCAAGCGCTCGGTATTTTCGGTCAGCATGTTTACGTCAATCCGCACGCCGATGTCGTCATCGTCGTGTGGGGCGCGCTACCGAAGCCGTCGGACTCGGCACCGATACTCGATGAAGATTTTTTTGCGGCGGCGGTGGCGGCCTTGCAGGCGCTGGAGACTTGAGCGATCGCGTATCGCAACCGAGCTTGGCGCCGTTCTAGCTTCCGAGCCCGACCAAGCCCGTCGTCAAATCCCAAAGCCGCTCGCCACGGCGCGGGTCGTTCGCCGACGGGGATAGCGCTTGCGAAAACGGCTTGCGGCCCGCGCGTTGGCGATTGCCCCAGCTCCAATGCACGCCGGATTCCTTGAACTCCGGATCGACCACCACGGCGGCGAGCCTCTCGCCGGCCAAGGTTTGCGAGACATAGCCCTTGGTGATGTTTTTCTGGAACCAGGGGAAAATGCGCTGGAACAACACGGGTGCATGACGGAACAAGGGCGTATCCGCAACACACCCGGGGTACATGGTATTGAAGATGATGCCCGTACTCTCGTGGAAGCGACGATGGAACTCACGGTTCATGATCATCGTGCAGAGTTTGCTGTCCTTGTACGCCTTGCCCGGCTTGAATTCCTTGCCGTCGATCATCGCGATCGGCGCCTTGAATCCTTCGGCAAGACCGCGCAGGTCGCCGAGATTTGCGGGCGCCGGAATCGGGACCTTGCCGCCGAACTCCTCGGAGTTTGCAGTCACCGTGCCTAGTGTAATGAGTCGTGCAGGCTCGGCGCCGATGCCGCGCAGGTCGGGAAGCAGCATATTGCCAAGCAGAAAGTGCCCGAAGTAATTGGTGGCGACGCTGATCTCATAGCCCTCAGGCGAGCGCGCGGGTTCCTTCAAGCGCGGCAGATAGACCGCGGCGTTGAGCACGAGCGCATGGAGTTCGCGGCCGCTGCGTCTGAACTCGGTCACGAACCGGCGCACGCTCTGCAAGGAAGCCAAGTCGAGTTCGCTGATGCTGAAGGCATGCTCCGGTAGCCCCAGTTCGCGCGCTGCGCGCGCTGCTTTCGGCAAGTCGCGGCAGGCCATCACGACATGCCAGCCTCGATCGATCAGGGCTTTGGTCCCGTATAATCCAACGCCCGATGAGGCGCCCGTGATGATCGCGGTTGCCGGTCGAATTTCCGTCATTCTCTCTGCCTCAAACCCGTGCGGCGAGACATTCTCGCGGCGGCATGATAACTCAGGCGGACCACTCGCAGTCGCGTCGCCCGTGGCACGCAAAGAAGCTATAATCCAGCCTGAGGCCCTGATAGCACAGCGGTAGTGCAATTGTTTTGTAAACAATAGGTCGGGAGTTCGAATCTCTCTCAGGGCACCACATGTTCAAAGGTCGAAGAACCCTTTACGAACGATTGACATCAGTCGTGTTAGTTCGAACTCCCGACATAGACGAGCCGAGTTCGACACCTTGGCCGTCCAGGGCCAAGGTGGACGCTGCCGCGCAAGGCGCGGCGGCGGTCCGTAGCGAAGCGAAGGACGAGCGGCGTCCGCGCCGCGAGCAATCTCTCTCAGGGTACCAACATTCAATGCATCGTAAAGCTCTCCCTGCTCGAAGCGTCATCCCCACTGTGTGCCTTGCGCTAGTCTGCCTGTTCGCAAGCGCCGCAGCGCCTGCACGTCACCGCAGCCACACCGAAGGCGGCACGCCGGGCGACTTCAGCTATTACTTGTTAGCGCTCTCATGGTCGCCCGCCTATTGCCAGCAATCGCCCGATTCACCCCAGTGCACCGGCTCGCGGCACTACGGTTTCGTCGTCCATGGACTCTGGCCGCAGAACGAGCGTGACTGGCCGCAGTATTGCGACGTGCATGTGCCCGTGCCGGACGCGGTCGTGGCCGGCATCATCGATTTGATGCCGGCCCGGGGTTTGATTTATCACGAGTGGTCGGCGCACGGGACCTGCAGCGGCCTGGATCCGAAGGCGTTCTTTGCGCTCGTGCGTCGCGCTTACGAGACCGTGGTGATTCCTGCGTCTTTGACCCGTCCCGGAGCGCCCGTCTCGCAGTCGACGTCGGCGATCACGAGCGACTTTCTGCAGGCGAACCCGCGTTTGACATCGGATGCACTCCTGATCACCTGCAGCGGCCAAGGCGCACCGCGCTTGCGCGAAGTGCGTCTGTGCTTGAATCGCGATCTGTCCCCGCGCCCGTGTTCACCTGCCGCGCTAAGGGGTGCCTGCCGTGCCCCGGAACTCATCTTGCCGCCGATCCGTTGAGAACGCGTGTGTACCGAAAGAGCCGCATATGACCTGGAAGCGCGCCGGGACCGCGTTTGTGTTTCTGTGGTTTTTCGTTGGCGGCCTCGCGCATTTCCTCGCGACCGATCTGGAAATGCGGATCGTCCCACCGTTTATCCCCTGGCCCAGGGCGATGGTGTTGATAACCGGCGTCTTTGAACTCTTGGGCGCCGCGGGCTTGTTGTTGCCCGCCACGCGTCGTGCCGCCGGTTGGGGGCTGCTCGCGCTGACGATTGCCGTAACGCCCGCGAACGTTTATATGTTGCAGCATGCCGAGTCGTTTGCGGTTCCCTATTGGGCGCTCGTGCTGAGGCTGCCGCTACAGGTCGCCTTACTTGTCTTGATTGCTTGGAGTTGCGCGTGATGACTAGATTGAAACAGCTTGCCCCGGCCTTGTTGCTGGCCTGCCTTCTGCCGTGCATCGGCGAGGCCTATCAGATCAACCTCGCTTCGATGACCTGCGAGCAATACGAGAAGACCATCATGAATCCTCCCGCGGCCTCGGTGGAGGCGGGGACTGCGGATGCCGTCGACGTCATTATGTGGCTGTTCGGGTTTGCCGTGGCAAAGTCGGGCGCGCATGTGATGTATGGCGATGCGCTTCAGCAATTCGGGAACGGTCTGGACTCCGAATGCAAGATTCATCCGACGAATACGCTGCTCGACTCGATCGGCGCGGTCAAATTGGCCGATGTGAATCCCATGGATTTGACGACTCTCGAATGCACGACCTTCGAAGTTCGCAATGGCGACATGGCACAATCCGATCCGCAGAGCGCCAATACGATCATGATGTGGTTGTTCGGGTTCTCGGTCGCCAAGAACGGCGGACATGTTCTGGAATCGAAAGATTTGCCGAGTTTCACGGCGGCAATCGCCAAACGGTGTACTGACCATCCCGACAGCAGCCTATTCGATGTGCTGACGGCTGTGAAGCTGAAAACGCTGCGATGAAGCGATTTGGCAGCCGGCCGCGAGATCTAGAAGAAGTGGGCGTTGCCGAAGAACAGTTCGACTCCCCACCAGACGGACAGGATGCCGATCCCCCATTGAATGGTCTTGTCCAGCCAACGCGGCACGCGAATCGCCGGCTTGGACGATTCATCGGTCTTCGGGGCCGCTGCTCCACCGAAGAAAATAATCAGAAGGCCCACGAGAAAGATCGCTGCGCCCGCGAGTTTTTCCATCGATCCAAGCCCTTGCTGCACCTCGAGGCCGCAAGCCTACTGTCCTCGCGTGCGGAACGCCATGGTTGGCGGGGCGATTTCCCATGCTGACCGGGTATGTGCGCTTGATCGTATTTGCGTTCGGCCTGCTAATCGGCGTACAAGTTCCCGGCTTCGTCGATCAATACGTCAAACGCGTCGATGCGCATCAGATCGAGGCGGCCAAGAATTTCAGCGGATTCCAGGAAACGGCCAACCGAAATTTCGGTGGCGATGTCGCGGCGTTGATAGCCCATCACGAGGCGAGCGCCGATGCTGCATTCAAAGACGAGGCGCAAAATATTCGCGACCTCTATTCGCGTCTGACGGCGCTGACTGCGGAAATGACGGCCTTGCAAGTCCCATTGATCCGGCAAATCCTGCACGTCATGTTCAGTGGCGATCCTGTGATACTGGCTGAAACCCGCGCGGCGTACACCTACACCGTTCCCTTGAATATTCCGGCGATCGTCTGCGGCGTTGGGATAGGCGCGATCCTAGCGCTGATTGCGGAGAGCCTGTTGCTCGCCTTGGCACGCCTGACGAAACGCACCCTAGGGCACGGATCCGTCCGACGGGTCTGAGGGTATCGACGGCGCGGCGCCCACACCTGGAGCGAGACTGACCACGTTGCCGGGCGACGGCCGAAAATCGCTGCGCGGATATTCCGCAGCGTTACTCGGCGGCCCCACCAAATAGGACGGTCCCCAATCGCGCGAGTTGTCGAAGGGCTCGTAGAGGTCGACCCCGTAGTCATTGGGGTGCTGGCCCTCGCGGTCGTATGAACTGGACAGTGTGCAGGCGGCGGTCAAGGCGATGCCGAGGCTGCAAAGCGCGATTCGTTGCGCAGACAACGGCCTGCAATGACTCATGACGGCCATTCGAGCATAGCGACCCGACTCGGCGCTTCCGAATGCTCCGAAAGCGGCAGCAAATCTGGTGGCGCGCCGATGCCGCCAAGGATGCGGGCGAGTTCCTCGTTCGGATTGCGCGAGCGACCGAGTCTTGCGCCGGCTCCCGTCGAGTCTGTCGTGCCGTCGCTAAACGAGAATTTGTTCATGAAGAGAACCTTATCGAGCCGGGGGAGGTGCGTCTGTACGCCGACCAACCGTCCCCGTGTCAGAATCGACCGACGGAATCGGCGGGTGGCCGGGCGCTGGCGGAAGCCATGTCGATCACGTAGCGAAACCGAACGTCCCCTTTGATGACCCGCTTGAAAGCATCGTTGATCTCGTCCATCTGGATCAGTTCGATTTCCGGCCCAATGTCGTGACGGGCGCAAAAATCCAACACTTCCTGGGTATCCTGAAGATTCGCAATCAAGGATCCCGCCACGTTCTTGCGTTGGAAGGCCAAAGCCTGATTGTCGACACCGGCCATCGTTTCCAGAGCGCCGACGACACAGAGTGTCTTGTCGCGTTTCAGCAAGGCGATATAGGGGTTGATGTCGTGCTTTTGCGGCACGGTTGAAATGATAAAGTCGAAGCTGTTGTGCAAATGGGTCAATGCCACGATGTCGGATTCCAGAATGGCCTTGGCCCCGATTCGAATGGCTTCCGCGAGCTTCTCGTCCGTGCGCGTAAACAAGATCACCTCGGCGCCCATCGCGATTGCGATCTTTGCGGCCATGTCACCGAGACCTCCAAATCCGATCACACCGACGCGATCCCCGGGCTTCACGCCCCAATGTTTGAGCGGCGAGTAGGTCGTGGCGCCTGCGCATAGAATCGGCGCTGCAATTTCCGGTCGCAGGTTACCCGGAATTTTGAGCGCAAAGTCCTCGTTGACGACCAAGATGTCGGAATAGCCGCCGAAGGTGTTCTCGCGCTCGTACATGTTGCTGTCATTGGCGGCCTTCGCGGCCGGGACCATTGGGCCGTTGTAAGTGGCGAGCCAGCCGTTAGGTCCGTCGCAGTAATTTTCGTCGCCGGCGAGGCAGGGCTCGCACATCCGACAGCTATCGATCATGCAACCGACGCCGACAATGTCGCCGATCTGGTGGCGGGTAACGGCGGCGCCGACTTCCCGCACGCGACCGACGATTTCATGGCCCGGCACACAGGGATAGATCGTGTTCGACCACTCGTTCTTAGCTTGATGAATGTCGGAATGACAGACGCCGCAATAGAGCACGTCCAAGACGATCTCGTCGTCACGCGCAGAATCCCGTTCGAACTCGAACGGCTTCAAGTCGCTGAAGGAATGTTTGGCTGCATAGCCGATCGCCTTGATCTTGATCAAGGAGTCGAACGAGGCAAAGCCGAATGCTCTTGGTAGCACGCTTTTGAATTCGCGTCCCGGAATCCTCGCAAAGGCGACGCGCAGTTGGGCGCCGGCAAACTCCTGTGCCTCGGCGGCCCGTTTCACCACCGCGGCCATGCCGAAGAACTCGTGAGTCACGCCGCCATATACTTTGCGAGTGACTTCGATACCGGCCTCTTTCAGAGCGGTTTCGAGCATGGCTCCGTCGCTGCGTAGTGGATCGATTTCGGCGTTGACGATCGTGACCGGCGGCAGTCCGACCAGGTCGGCATTGATCAAATCGAGCCGCTTGTCCGTGCGATCGAGCGGCTCAGGCGCGAGTTTGTCCAGGAACCAAGGAATCATCGCCTTGTTCAAGGGCTGCGCATGGGCGCTGTCGTCATAGGACTCCGTCCCGTCGTTGCCGGTCTGCGCGATTGGGTAGATGGCGAGAACCGACTTGGGCTGTGAGATGCGGCGACGGCTTAGTGCGACAGCGGTGGCGATTGCGAGCGTGCCCCCGGCGCCCTCACCGGCCAAGGCAATGCGCTCACCATCGCCGTTCAGCGCCCGCGCGTTGAGTACGACCCACTCATAGGCCGCCGAAGCGTCATCCCAGGCAGCCGGAAATTGGTGCTCGGGCGCCCGGCGATAGTCGACCGAAACGACGACCGCACCAGCGGCGCCGCTGATGCCACGAGCGCTCGCGTCATAAGTGTTCTTGTCCGCGATCACCCAGCCACCGCCGTGAAAATAGACGACCAATGGAAAGGGCCCGGCGCCGGCCGGCGTATAGACGCGGACACTAAGATCCGACTCTGCGCCGGGGACCAAGCGATCCGCACTCTTCGGATAGGCCCAAGGCTGCGCTGCGCCGGGATCGATGCCGTCGACCTTCAGCAAAGCGGCGACCGCATCGGCAGGCGTCGGCTGCGCGCGAGCTTGAACGGGGTTGAGGGTCTCGATCGGCAGGCCATGCAGATCCGCAAGCTGCTGCAAGACTCGCTGCATGTCTGCGTCCAGCGAATGGGACGTATCGCCATCCCCATGCAGAGTGTTGATAAGATCACGAACGATGCTGGTCAAGGGAGCACCTCTTCTCTGGGGGCGGGGGCGATAGGCGGAGCGACGAGTGTTAGCGAAGATGACCGATCCGCATCCTCCTGCGCAGCGGATCGGAACGCGTTCCCCCGTCAGTAATCGCCTACTCGCCTATGTACGTTGACAGACAGTGCGATGCACAGAAATCGCGCAGGCTGCCGCCCATCTGTCGGTCAATGGATCGACCGTCCGGAATAAGGGGAGGCGCGTTGGTCAACTTGGAGAATCATCTCATCGAATTGCTGCCACGCAAGGAGCGAACCACGCTCATGGCGGCAAGCGAGATGGTTCCGCTGACGATCGGAACGATTCTTTGCGAAGCCAGCGAGTCCACGCGACATGTGTATTTCCCGTCCAAGGGCTTTATCTCGCTCGTGAGTATTACGGACGCCAAATCTTCGCTGGAAGTCGGGATGGTGGGGCGCGAGGGCATGCTAGGAGTCCAGCTTGCCTTGGGCGTGCCGAGAGCACCCCTGCGCGCGCTCGTGCAGGGGACCGGGATTGCCCGGCGCATGAGTGCGCGAACGTTCCGTGAAGCGGTCGAAGGTAGCGTCAACCTACGCCGCACGATCAACCTTTATCTCTATGTCTTGATGGAGCAGCTGGCCGGAGCCGCGGCCTGCGTTCGATTCCACCTGATCGATCGGCGACTCGCCCGATGGTTGCTGATGACTCAAGATCGCGCTCAAGCGGACAGCTTTCGCGTGACTCATGAATTTCTCGCCTACATGCTGGGCGTGCGACGCGTCGGGGTCACCGCCGCGGCCGGCGCGCTCCAGCGACGCGGCTTGATCCAATATCACCGCGGCCATGTGGCCGTGCTCGACCGCAAGGGTCTGGAACTGGCCGCCTGCAGCTGCTACGCAAAAGACGTGCGGGCCTACAACGAATTTCTCTAGAGTGAGCTGACTCATGCCGCAAACATCCCGAGACCCAGGACATTTCCCCGGCGGTATTCCGCCACTGCCGTCGCCGCACGATGATGAAAAGCTCACGAAGCTTGAACGTCGTTTGCGTCGTATGCATCGCTCCCTGATATCGGCCCGCGCGGAAATCTTGGCGATCCGCTCGGCTGAGAAAAAGGCCCGGCATCTCGCAATGCACGACGGATTGACCTGCCTGCCTAATCGGCTCTTCTTTCAGCAGACGCTCGAGCAAGCCCTGCTCCGCTCGCGATCGCGCTGCGAGGTCCAGGCGCTCATGTATCTCGATTTGGATGGCTTCAAGCAATGCAACGATCGCTTCGGTCACTCTGTCGGGGATGCACTATTACGCATTCTGGCGGCCCGTTTACTGTACGCGTTGCGCGCCGAGGATATGGTCGGTCGCATGGGCGGCGATGAATTCGCGTGCATGGTCGCCGGATCACCCACGTTGCAGCAGTTGGACACGCTGGCGGGCAATCTACACAGAACTGTTTCCGGGCCCGCCCATGTGGCTGGGGAAATATTGCCGCTTCGTATCAGCATCGGGATTGCGGTTGCCGCCGACGAGGATTTGGGAGCAGACGAATTGCTGCGGCGCGCGGACGTGGCGATGTACGTCGCCAAACGCCGCCAGACGGGTCACGAATTCTATATGTCGGCGCCCTGATCGCGGCTCCTCGTATACTCGCGAATATGCGACGACGTTCGTGGGTACTACTGGTCTCTCTCTTGCTCTTCGGGGGGCAGGCAATGGCGGTCGAAGAGCCGCGTTATGACGTTACTTTGCGGGACGGCGCCTTCGAAGTCCGAGAGTATCCGGCCCTCGTGGCTGCCCAAGTGCAGGTCGACGGGGATCAAGACAAGGCGGCTAACTCTGGGTTTCGCCTGCTTGCCGGCTATATCTTTGGCGGTAACGAGCGTCGCGAAAGCATCGCGATGACCGCGCCGGTTGTGCAGAGCAAGGGCGGCGGCGAGAAAATTGCCATGACGGCTCCCGTTACCCAGACCTTGAATAATGGTCTGTGGACCGTTCGCTTCATCATGCCGCGCGGCTACACGATCGCCTCATTGCCCGTGCCCAATGACGCCAGGGTCAAACTAGTCCCGATCGCGCCGGCGCGGATTGCGGTCCTGCGCTTTTCAGGGCTCGCGTTCGAACATGATGTCGCTGAACGCACCGACGAGTTGCGTTCGTTCCTGGCCAAACACGAGCTGCACCCCGCCGGGCCGGCTTCGCTCGCGCGCTATGATCCACCATGGACGCTATGGTTTCTGCGGCGCAACGAAATCATGATTCCGTTGCGGGAAGACACCGCGCATTGATCGCCGCCATTGGTCGTCAGTCGGCCCTGATACTCTGGATGCTCGTGGGCGTTGGGCATGCCTATGCGGCTGCGGCTGAAATTATGGCGGCGGCGGAGGCGCCGATACCGGAAATCGTTGTCAACGGCGAACGGGCCGGACCCCGACTCTGGCAAGTGCGCAGCGAAACTGCGCAAGTGTGGATTCTGGGGACGGTATCGCCGTTACCCGTCGGCATGACTTGGCGCGCCCGTGAAGTGGAGCAGGCGCTCGATGCCGCCCAAGCTCTATTGGTCGCCAAGCCGCTGGAGATCAGCCTGCCGCGAGTACTTTGGATGCTCTTCGCGCAGCGTGACCGTCTGATGATTCGGGGCGGTCGAACTCTCAAGGATGTCTTACCGTCCGAACTCTATCGCCGGTTCAAGACGCAACAATCGATTTACGGCCCGTCTTCCGATCGATGGGACCGCTATCGACCGATTATCGCAGCCGCATTGCTCGAGGATGCCGCCTTGAAAAAGAGTGGCCTCTCCGCACGCCTCGATGTATCACTCGCGGTTCGCCGTCTGGCCCGGCAACGACGTGTGCCGATCGAAGACGTCGCGGTGCCGGGGGCTCCAGAATTGCTCGACGCGCTGCGAAACATTGCGCCTGACCTCGAAAACCAATGCTTTAGCCTGGTGCTGACGACGATCGAAACCGGTATGCCGCTGCTCGCGGCGCGAGCGGCGGCTTGGGCCAACGGCGACGTTGCGCAGTTCGCATCCCTGCCGCCCTCGAGCGAGGCGGCCTGTGGCGCCGTGCTGCGAGCCGATCCTCGCACGTCCGATCTCCTGGCAGGGACGCATGATCACTGGCTGGCCGCTTTGGAGGCCCATTTGCACGGCCGCGGTGTTAGCGTTGCTGTGGTCGACATGGATGCGCTGCTCGGGCGCCACGGACTGTTGCTCGACTTGCAAGATCGGGGCTATGAGGTCGATGGGCCACACCAAGAATGACCGCAAGCTGCGCCGGTCGCGGCGCTGGGCGCAACTCGTACTCGGGACTTCATTCGCCTCCGGTCTGCTATCACTCGACGCTTGCGAGACCTCGCACATTCTGGTCGGCACCGCGCGTCCGGCGATCGCAGCCCGTGATGTAACGCTGTATGCGACGCCTCCCACCGCGCAGTACGAACAAATCGCGATTCTGGAAACCTCGAGCAAGCGTTCGCTTGCCTTCACCGAGCAGGGCAAGACCGATGTCGTTCTCGATCGGCTGCGCACCGAGGCGGCGAGACTCGGTGCCAACGGCGTCCTGTTACGAGCCGTATTGGATCAGCCAGACGGTACCGTCGGCGCCGGTGTCGGTACGTCGTTGACCGGCGTGCACGGCACCGTGGGTGTGGGCTGGGGAACTTCGACGGGTAAATCCATCAAGATTGGGCGCGGTATCGCGATTTACGTCGGCCCCCGCGCCAAGTCGGATTCGCAATACCCTTAAGTACGCCGGAAGTTCGCGGACTGTTCGCCGCCGAACATCGAGCGGCGGCCACACGAGCGCATACTTCCGGCCCATTCGATTACCGGAGATTCAAGCTATGAGCGCACGATTCCACGGCATGGTCTGGATCGATCATCGCGAGGCCAGGGTTTTTCATTTCAACGCTGAAGAGGACAACGAGGTGGTCGTCAACTCGCATGTGTCCGTGCAGCGCCTGCACCACCAGAGCGATCATGCCGCCGGCGATGCGGTCGACACCGAGTTCTTTCAACGCATCGTCGGCGCGCTGACGCACACGGGCGGTACTCTGATCACAGGTCCCGGAAGCGTGAAATACGCGCTCGCGAAGTACATGAATCAACATCATCCGGACTTGGCAGCAAAAGTATCCGATCA
>Ga0209208_10001690_pt1 | contig 31373 bp, 23 predicted proteins | sample S1TSphfallax_3_FD_187694 | JGI IMG/M metagenome (GOLD analysis project Ga0209208, IMG submission 187694) | Host-associated microbial communities from peat moss isolated from Minnesota, USA - S1T2_Fd - Sphagnum fallax MG (SPAdes) (version 2) | ecosystem: Host-associated > Plants > Peat moss >...
TGTTTGTTAATTTAAGAGACGGGGAGAAAAATCCCAAAAAACAAATCCCAAAAAAAGAAGATAAAAAAAAAGCAAAAACGTCCGGACAGACGGACGGACGGACAAACGGACAAACGGACGGACAAATGGACGGACAGACGGACGAACGGACACAGAGAGGGGTTGCAGAATCGGCCTCGCAGATTACCGGGTCAGAACATGTAGAGGCCGGCAGAGGCCGGTTCTGCCGATGAATTAAAATGCAGAACTGTCGTGTCAGACAGACGCACGCACGCACTACGTGAATTTATATATAAGATTGGCACCCTCGTGAATTTATATATAAGATTGGCACCCTCTCAAAGGCGAGCTTTATTTTTCTTTGAGGGGAGCAAGGTTGACTAAGAAAACCTTTTCCCATTGTGCAATCAAAGGGTGTTTGCCCCCTTTCAAAGGTGGTTTTTATTGGCTCTCCCTCCCTGTTAGGGTTTAGCACTTTGTTTTCTTATATGCCCCATGTCATTTTTACTTTTTTTTTCCATGATACTTGATGGGTAATTGGAGGGTACCATACAGGCATCATGGGGAAAAAAGAAGAAGAAAAAGGACATAATTCCATCAATTTTTATGCCATGCAACGCCCTAAAGGTGGGGCATTCTAGTGGCCCCCAAGGCCAGACCCAAAATAACAGGCCCTCTGGCATCAGGGGCTTGTTATTTCAAGAACGCCCCCCAACCCTCGGGTGTTACCTTACATTAGGGTCTGGACTGGCAGATTATGCCAACTTCTTGACTCTGTTATACGACATAATCTTCCAGTGACAATTACACACTTGTGATAATGACCAAAAAAGTGTCAAAATGTTGAACTTGAATTTTGTGTTAAATCGTTGGATCTGCCTCCCTGGACCTTAATGCCATGGAATGGACTTGCCCTTGCCCATTATGTTGGATGCACCAGGTAGGTTGCCCTAATGGGGTCTGCTGGAGCCTTGCCCAACTCAATGGGCAATGGCTTGATCATTCCAGAGTATGTAATTGTCACCCAGGAAAGATTTCACCCTTCACCTTAAGCTTCTTAGTGTCAACTGCTCTCTCAAATGTAATGTGACTGGCACAGAAGGACATCATCAGGTTGAGCAGAATAGTCTACAAAGAACCTACTGTTGTGGCAGAATCTCTCAGAAGTGCAAATTATGGTATGTAATTGGTTAGATCCTGCTCAGCACTCAGCTTGGGTCCTCACCTCTAAATAAACTATTCTCCAATTCCCTAGAGGTGGATTAAAACATGGTCCAAGTCAGTAGGTTATTTTCCCTTGTAATGGGCCTGAGTTGGCAAAAGGCACACTCTTTTATAATGGTCCCATTCAAGAAGATAATTATCATTGTAATAAGACTGTCCCATGAGATAATCCACACCAGCTAGGTTACATGCAGGAATGTGCTTAGCTCAGCCCATTCCATGGTCACGCCAAAAAACAATCCCTTGGCCATTCCAAGGTCAGAACAACAAAGTCATTTTGCAGCCCTAATTTTGGGAGGTTATTTTCAGTGTCAGGCGGTTATTATAAACAGGAACAGACCCCTGGCGGTTATCAGGATGCTCTTAAGATTCATAACCACAGTTCTCAAAGGATTGAAAAAACAAATAACTGGTATAAAAAACCGCTGGTTCTTTCATGAAAACCGTCGGTTCTTTCATGACAACTGTCAGTTCTTTAAAGGTTTTAAAATATCCACGAAAGGGACTGGTGGGGTGTTCTTTGCATTCTGATTTTGCACAGAACCGGAACATATGGTTCTCTGGTTCTGTAACAGGAACCGGAGGTTCTTTGAGAATTCAAATAACCGCACAACACTGGTTACTGTGTAGTGAGTACCGTATCCGTACTTGATAGGGTACCAATACTGTATTCTTTGGTATGAATACTTTATCCCGTACAAGCAGCGAGCCTCTGACACTCTTGCAGTTTTGGCGAGCTGTTTTCCGATTAGGGTTTTGGTATGTTACAAGATTGCCGGGGTGCATTTGGAATTCGCGTTTGAATCGCAGCAGCATGGTGCATTCCAGATACGTGCGCGTCAGAAAGTTGCGAGGCTGTTGTGTAGGATTACTCGGTGGAGTTGCGTCTTTGTTTTCGGATTGTATTTCTGCTTGAGGATTTTGTAGGGCGCACAAACCCTTCCTTAAACGCGCGTCCCCTTCTGTTGTTGTTGTTGTTGCTCTTCTGGATTGAGGAATTGCGTACGAGGTGTGGGGATGCCGGTGACAATCAAGCGACCTGTGACAGAGGCTCTGAAGGACGCCCGCGTGTTTCTGTCGTCCGTCAATAACGAAGGTGAAATCTTCATTGCAGCACCAGACTCCGAGAATTCTGCGTTTAGGGTTTAGGGTTTATGGTTGAAAGACAAATAAATTCTTCAGGAAGAAGACATCAGGTAAAAGGTCCTCTTCGTTGCACTAGTTCCGAGAAATCTGCGTTCCGTGTGGCTCATTTGTTCAAAGACAAGTGAATCCCTCTATCAGGAAGACATCAGGTTTTTCTTTTGGTTCTTTTCAGGTAGGTTTTATGAATCTTTTGCTTGTTGACCAGTTTTTTCAAGGAATTTGGATATGAATTTTGAACCACGTCGAATTGCATGGTGTCATTTCTTGCATGGTTGGCTGTTGTTTCTCCTATGCCAGTCCAACCATTGGAAGAGGCTGCATCAGCTCGTCAAGCCTTGGATTGCTGCTGCAGGCTGTTGGAAGCAATTTTGTTAAACTCAGAAGATGGCAAGAGCATCACCCTCAATTCCCCTGATTGGACAGTGGTGAAGGCAGTGTTGGAGCTTGTAGTACGATGGGGGATTTACCCCTCCTTGAACCCTGGGGTTGGCATTCCCCTGGAAAAACGGTTTGGAGCAAAAGGTGCAATAACAGCAGCAGCGGCTGTTTCCAAATACATACCAGGTAAGATTAATTCACCACATCTCTCTTTGCATTTCTAGGTGACCTGCAGTGGTTCTGAAAGGATGCACTTGATGAGATGGTGAGGCTAGTGCTGTGTGCTGGACCTCACATGGTTGCATTGTACTACAATTGATTCTTCTGAGCTTGGGGCACATTACTTTATGTTGTTTCTTCTGAATTTTCATGTGACCAGGTATAGGATTGGGTCAACATGCTTCAGCACTTGTACCTGGGCCTTCTCATCAATCTTCTGCTGTGGACTGTACCAATCTATTTCAAGCAGCAGAGCTTCTGGCATGTCTTGTTTTGGAAAGCACTCCAAGTTGTGAACCATGTGTCTCATCTCCTGGTGCCACCATTGATAGTCCAGCTAAGATTGACAGTAATCAACCTCTAAGCTTGGATAGTAATCCAAGCATGAAAGAAACTTTGGGGGAGCTGAAGGGGAAGAGGAGGCTTCAAGAAGCAGCTTTACAAGATCTCATGATGTTCTACCATCTCCCTGATCTGTGTGCTGCATATCTGCAGCTTGCACATTCTGGTAAGATTTTGATTAGGCTGTCAGAAGTGGGTTGTAGGGAAGACTATGTGCTTCCTTTGTATCATCCCAATTGGTGCTGTAATATTTGGGAAGTCTCACAAGAATGGATTAGTGCTGGCAGGTCGAGATGATTGGAGAAAGCTTTCATCAGAAAGGATGGATTCTATGGTTGAGTGTCTGCCAGTTGCCCACATGGTTGAAGCCTTGTTGACTTTACTTGGACAGGATAGTCCAGCCCCTCCACCATGGTTCAAGTCTGAAGCAGGAAAGTTGTTGTCAAGGCTCATTATGCGAGAGGGTGGTGTAGCTGCTGCAATTGGGAGGCTGGTTGGTGGAACTCAACGGGTGAGCAACTCAACGTGAAGTTATTGGAGGGAGGTGGTAGAGATACTCCTTTCAATTTACTGTGGTTTGCTAATCTTGTCTGCATGTGTTAAATGAAAGCCTTTTGAACCATGTGCATGCTCTTGAAGGTCAACAAAACTTTGCAAACTATTGAGGGCCTGTTCTATTTGTGTGTGCCCCTGCATGTTTGAGGGATTAGCGAGCAGTTATAATAAGAATTTTGGCTTGCAGGGAAATGTGAGGGTCTATGACCGTATAGCCTCGCATCTTGCAAAACCACCCAAGTATGTCACCACTGTCCCTGAGTACTACAAAGCAGTGTGCCCTCAGCTGTTACCTCTTCTTCTTCTCCCTTTTTCACAACAAGAGAATTCAAAGCAGGTTGGTTCTGCTGCTCATATGTGTGTAAACATGCACCATACAGCTGTTATCATGGCATGTAAGTTGACTGCTCGTGAACGTGCACTTTCTGAGGAGTGTCTGCTGAGGCCACTACTTCAGCCATTACTGAGTTGGGCAGGGACTATATGTGCACAAGCAAAACTTGAGCAGTTTAGCAAAGTGGTTGATCTGCAGGAAACAAATATGCAAGAGGAAATCCATGTTTCAATAGGCACCGACCTCCCTTGTGGCCAAACACTGTTAGAAGAAATTCCTGTTGATATCTCAGAACAGAGAGAAACCTCAATTTTGAATAGTCTCTTTGGAATTCAAGTATTACTCACTGCTGGCCATGGAGGTGCTGCAATCCTGCAACAGCTGCTCCTCCAGCTAATTAAGCCAATTTCTCCATGTATTTTGATGCTGAAAATCTTGTTGGAGCCTGATACCTTGCACCAAATCACAGATGAAGTCCAGGCATCATCAGTATTTCAAAAACTGACTGTTGCTGACAATGGAGCTCAAGTCGAAGTAGCACGAGGTAAAGTTGTATTACAGATGTAGAACCAGTAGTGGCGATGGACTGTGTTGTTCTGGATCATCCTGAGCAGTAGTTTTCATGATGCCAATTTTCCCCCACCTCATAGTTTGCCTATTAGTGAATCAGTGTTGTGGAACTTGTCCAGGTGATATGGCTATGGAAGGAAGCACAAGACCTTTAGTCAAGGGGAAGTCAGCATTAGCAAAGGGGTTGCTTGAAAATGCACGTTTGGACACCAGCAATGAGGGTGTTGCAACAGAGGAGCCAATAGATATGGTTGGAAGACTGAGGTCTGCGATGTCCGATATTGTTGTAGCTCTTAATGCTTTGCCTGGAGATCCCCATTGTCCCACTGTATCACTTTTTGGTGTTATGGATGACATCATAATGAACTGGCCACGAGCTGATGGTGAAATCAGGGAAGCTCTGGAAGCTGGCAGACAGCACACTAACAGAATGTTGTAAAGCCTTTCTTCCCCAGGTTTTCATGTCTAAGTTCTGCTACATTCAATGCAGCACATCTTCTTCCCTTCAATGTGGGTATGGACTGCAAAAATTTTGTGCTATGAGCAGGTCAATATGGCTGTGTCCAGCCACATCTTTTGCCTTTGTGTTTGAGTGGTACAGGTTTTCTGTATACAGAACCATGAGTTGACAGAGCTATTCTGGCTCTAAAGATGCTTGTCCAGATTTTGAAAATTTTAGAGTAAATTCAAGGTCGGATCATGCCTGATGTTTTGATTTGAGTTCTGGAGACATTAGTCAAGAGTTTTTCGAAAGTCTATGCCATACCATCACACAATGATATGCTGTGAGTCATGCAAGCTCCCATTGATGAGACAATTTGGGGGGGCCCTGGTTGACAGCCATATGCAAATGGGAAATGACAATAGGGCTGCTGAAACAAGGCTGCTTAATTAGTTCATTATGCCCCTGCATTTTAGGATGGTTGAACAATCCCTTGCCAACCATACTTTTTGGGTACTAATTGCTGAAATTTCAGGTAGTTGGAGCATAACTCTGTCAATTGGTGATGCTTTTTGGCTGAGAAAACTGGTGAGTTTCAGATGGAAATAGTTATGATTAACATCTCTAACCTAACTGAATTGCTTTGCAGCAAGAACTCAGCAACGATCTTCCAGTATCTTATGAAATGCAAGAAATCTTCTGTGGTGGAATTGCACTTCCTCTGAAAATTAGGGCAGGTCTTTACATTAGGAGCCCTACCCCTCTAATATACGTGATGACGTACAAGATAATTGTAAGTGATATGAAGCAAAACGATAAATGAAGACACTGTAACTAGTGAATAGGCATTATCAAGGATTTATGGGAACATCTCAATATCATAACATAGTAGAATTCAATCTTATCAAATTATTTGGAAAAAACCCTAGATGGTTGACACAAGCTTTATGGTATGTGTTTGTGATTTTAGCTGAATTACTCCAACCTTTTATGCCATCATTGGAAGCCACATTGAAGTGAAACTGTCATGTAGGAGAATTCAGCAATAAAGAATCTAAAGTTGGAAATTTGCCCATGTGTGTGACGGTAGACCCATGTAAAATACACCTCATGTCCACTGTTTTGTGTAGCAAAATGCTTCTCTGAAAATCCAGCTTCTGTCCAAACATTAGGCTCATTTTCATGTATCTACTTCCCATATGGTATGTTAGGAAGAAATTTTAGAAATTTTAGGGTTTTTCTTTCCAATTCATAAAATTATCTTTTGCTTAGATAATAACAGGAAAAAGGGACACAACCTTCGAGGTGATATCTCTGCAACTGTCAATTTGGCAAAGAGTAAATAAAATGTCTAAGAAACCGGAGTGTGAGCCGACCGTGTGGCCCAATGGATAAGGCGCTGGTCTACGGAACCAGAGATTCTGGGTTCGATCCCCAGCATGGTCGTGTTAACTATTTTATCTGATTGGTTATTGAAATCAAAAAGTAGTCATATGAATTTTGTTTGTGATACCCTAAATTCATTTTTAACGGTATCACCATGTAGTTGGGAGAAGTATTGGGGTTCTATTTTCTATGCAAGCGATAGCAATTTAGGGTTACTTTATTGTGGAAATACATGACTAAAATGAGGAAATAGAAATAAGAAGATATTCCATTTCAATCATAGCTAGTTCAATTATTAACTATAATCTAGCGTCCCTTGTCCACTACCAACAACTCAACATCTGGGAAAGTCAATTGATATTAAATATACATGTTAGATGTGAGAATTTGTGATTTGTTTGTTTCATCTTTTTTATGGCAAAAATTTGCTTTGTTGTGACTTCTTTTATTAGAAAAACACAATGTGGCAAAATGTGTATTTTAAAGAAAAAAATCCTAGAAAGTAAATAAGACAATTGGAAAAAGCTATGGCTCAAACATAGAAGAGAGAGAAGAATATATGTATATATACATACACACACACACACACAAATGTCATTTTCACAATGCTTCAATCCAAGAACTCAAAAGTACTCATATAATGTAAACAAACTAAAAACATACTAAAAACATAGTTCTTTTGTGTGGATCATGAATTCGACATTTCATTTCATTATGTTGGAACAGAATTCAACAGCAAAATTATGCAATGTGAAATGCATAGGGAAATTTCACATTGCATTCTTTTACAAATTTCCCAAGTTTTATTCATTTTGTTTTTCATCTTGCTTGCAATTTAGTTGACTCTTCTTGTATTTTAAGGGTTGAAAAGTTCCAATCTTTCTACATAGTTGATTGATTTTGAACAAATATGAATTATCCTCAATACACTGTTCCACCTATCTAAAAGTGGAATTGTGTTTACTATGCAACTGAAAGTGCATGCAATTTTCTCACTATTTGAATTTATCTGCTAAAAAGAAAAAGGGGGCTATTTGCTGTTGCAACAACTTTAACATATTTGCAATGACTATACTTAATATGGTTGATTAGTTTGAGATTTAACTGTTATTGAGAATGACAAAAAATTTGAGGGTCAATTTAAAGAACCAACTTTGCGGGTTAAAATATTAATAGTATTCCATGCAACAAGACACGAGATGTTTTGTTTTTGAAAACAATAGTAATGAAAATTAAAAATACTAAATCTTCAGTAAAATATTCCGCTACATTTGAAAATATTTTTGTAATAAGCAATGCAGCCCACATGCAATAAGCTGGGGGCAAGTATTATCTTATTCAAGGTAGGTAGGTAGGTAGAAAGGTAGGTCAGTATGTATGTCAGAGCAGATTGAGCTTTTCATCAACAGATAGGAGATAGGAGCCTGGAGGAACAACAATACCAAAAGAAACTCCAAAAAAAAAAGAAAAAAAACAAACAAACAAACAGCCCAAGTTCTTAAAACTCAGTTGTGGATAAACCTCATCTGAGGTCAACCCATACTAAGGAAGATAAGTGACTACAAGGTAAGGTAAGTATATGTGTTTATAAGAAGGGTAAGTGTTGGTTTTCACTACCTACCTACCTACTAGCTACCAAATTTTCTGTTGGATTTCAGTTCCCTACCTAACCATCAAACAGATTTGTGTACACATACACTAACTGCTTCGGACAGAAATCAGTTGTTTGATGTACTACTACTATGGCCTGGACTAACGAAGTGGAACCCAACCAAGTCACTCTTGTTTATTTTGGAGTAAAACCCAGCAGCTAGCCTAGTAGCTAAGTTTGAACTAGCTGGGTGGGGGAGGGGGGCTGGCAATTAGAAATTTCAGTGTATTTGGAGCACACCTTAACAGAGGTGTAGGATTCACTAGTATACACCAGAGGGATCTTCCCTTTTTGATGAGGACAGAAAGAAGTGAATCAGGGGAAACAGTTGCTTTATGCACAGTAAGGCCCCCTCGATCGAGGTTGTGTAACCAGAAAATTGTGGGTAGCACCTTGGCAGCCACCTCCAGGTGCAGTACCCTTTATTCTGGTAAGGCCCTCGATCTCTAGGGCCTTAACCTACAACATAATGCATCCCGTCATTTATAAAACAAACTCCTTGCTGACAAGAACTTCCCATTTTCCTTTCTGGGGGAAGGCTGGGCCTCAAGGTCACACAATATGATCAAGAGATCTAGTTCTAGGAGACGACAATTTTGCCCTGAGCTTCTTCAATGCAGAAGCAGCAAAGGGAGCTCCCTTCAGTCCAAGAGAAGCTGCTGAAGTCGGGAATTCTCAGCTCCCGCATCAAACGCTCGGCTATCCTACCAAGACTCCCCAGCTTGGTAGGGCAGCCGGATGTTTGAGACTGCAGCTGTGCATAGCCGGCTCTGGCCACTATTGAACTAAAGGAAGCTCCTGTAGCAGCTGCTTATGAAGGCTGCCAGACAGCTAGCTACTGCCCATGACAAGAAAATCAATCCATTAATCCATCGAGACCAAAATATTGTTGTAAGAGTACACTGTGGAATGGATCAAAATATTCTTGGAGGTAAGCCACGGAACTCAAAAACAAAAACAAAGTCTAGCACGAAATGTGAACAGAGAGCACTTACACACTCAAAATATCTTTATTTTTTCTTTTGTAGCTAGAGGAAAGACCAAGTACACACTCACATAGAACAGACTCAAAAATTACTCATAGCTTGCAGAGTCTATAAGCCAAGAAAAGCAAAAGAACCCACTCCTAACTACTACTTGCACCTCCGGACTTTACTCTATATTTCCTGGAAGCAAACCCAAGCTTGAGCTCCCATATCGATCATGAGAGTTCAGGTTGGATTTTCCCTGAGTACAACAAACTTGTTCAAGTGCATACTTCACACAAAATCCCAACACCCATGACCAGATGGATAGATTGCTGCATCATTCGTGGAACCCACAACCACACAAAGTCATTACAGTTCAGTGTTCGCAGCTGGGAAGCTGCTGCTGCATTGCATGAGCTGCAGCTGCTGTCCTGACAACAAAAAGACTCAAGCTAAGACACAAGAACTTTCCTTCGCAACACCACAACACAAACAAACAAAAGCTGTACAGAGGGCTAAGCACTGGAGATAGATAAGAATGGAGTCTTGCTTTGAACGACACAGCAATATTATATAGAAAAGGAGGGCCACAGTGAACCAGCACCAACCAGGGCACCATGAAGGATGGATGGTAAGTGGTCAGGAGACAGTTTTCTGTTGGGTTCCAGTTCCCTAGCTAACCATGGTGGTTAGCTCAGTTGCTCTTTTTTACTACCTTCCCACTAACAACCCACTAGCAGGTTGTTAGTCACTAAGTAGTAAAAACAGCCCTTACCTATGTATAAATTATCTACTTATCTAGTAGTTGTCTACTTTCCTACCTATCTACCTATGTATGAGACCTATTTCTTACATAATTGGTTACCGAGGTGAAACCATATACTAACTTATTTGAGGTTCATCCATAACTGAGTAACAACAGGCATCCATTGGACGATGTGCTGGTGGGTGCTAGTTCACTGTGGCTGAAAATGAGGGATGATGCAAAGCAGGCGAAAGAGGGCAATGGGCAATACCTAGTTCAGTTGAGTTTAACCAAAGCAAAAGAAATTCACTTTAGTTATTTAAAACCCTACCAGAGCAAATCCACCTATGCTCAGTATGTGACCCTGCAAATTAAAATTGGATGAAGAAAAGTCAACGATGCTGGTTTGGGATCAACAAAATAGGTTTGCAATTTCCCAGAGTTTAGTTTGCTGAGGCTCGTAAGTGGCACAGCAAAACTTAACGTCTGCCAGAGAAGAGTGTAATAAATATGATCTGACTGCTGCTCCTTGTTTCTGATTCGTCAATCATAATGATACTGGTTCAGGTGGTTTGCTATTTGTAGTGTCCCACCTCTTTGCAATCCCAGTTTTAGTTTTGAGTGTGTAAGTTTGGTTGTGAAAAAGTAAATAACTAAACGTGGATGTGGAGAAGTATTTTTTGCAGGGTCACTTACCGAGCACCACTGTAGATGCTCTCAACATTTAGATAGACAACATGGGCTATATGTTTAGTGTAAAATACACAAATATATAGGGTCTCATAAATAAGCTTGTGCCTAGGGATGAAAAAAATTAAAAGCCTATATGGTCAATCAGATTGTTAGAATAGGAGCCTTGAATTGAATAGAGATAACCCGGCACTTAAATGTTGTAATTTAGCTAATTCATAGGCTTGCATGCCTAAGTGTAAAGAAAAAGAATTGTGGCCTGAATGAGATTGTTCAAATTTGTGTCTTTTGAATTGTTCTTAAGCCTTGCCTTAGCACACTAGTTGGTTACATGTCGCATGCAAAAGACACCCAAATTGCAATGAGATTTTAACACATCATTCTCTGATTCTACTCTGACTATTTACTTTGGGTCCACAAACCCTAACAATGAATTATACAATTTTAACCTTGCAACCTCCTCCTCAGGCTAACAAATAGGGTTTTTGCACATTACTTGTGCTGATTGTATTTACTTGGAATATCATGTGACCAAGCACTCACTTGTGCACCATCCATGCGAAACCCTTGTGACTGGATTGTTGATGAAACACAACTTATTTATGAAGGTCTGGTAACCTGTCCTATATTACCTTAGGGAACTCTCACCTATGAAAATAAGTAAGTATAATAAGTAAGTCAGTAAGTTTACAGCTTGGTAAATTATCATGTAAATGATAAGTTACCAAGGTGAAACAAGGTTTCATTCACCTTGGTAACTTATTGCGTAAAACCTTGCTACTTTAACCTCACACTACCTAGGTAACTAACTGCCTATGTAAGTAAGCTAGTGAGCATCATATGTAAGAATATAAAAATGTAGTTGGGTACGAAGTAGGTACATGAGTAGGGTAATGACATTTGGTGGCTGCTAAGATGGTAGATGCATGTGGATGGATACATAGTAAGTACATGGCTAACCACCCTGGTGAACTTATGGGACATGAATACAATGAAAAAATGTTACCTGTCCAAAGGCCATCCATCCATTCATCCATCCATACATTCATCCATCTATCTGCCCTGCTGGTAGTTGCTTCCTTCTCTACAGCTTCCTAGTAAAGAAGAGAAATGCCGCCCACGTGCAATTTCCTAGGAAAGAGTGTCGCATGCAAAGTTGAGAAGACAACAACCCAAAAAAAAAACCCCCATGATGAAAAGTCTGCCAAACTTTATTGCAAGAGAACACAACAAGGAAGAGTGAAGAATAGGAAAGGAAAATCATTGTTTATTTCAAAATAAATTAAAAAGCTTTAATGTTGCACTTGCTTTGTAATTAACTTCTCTCTCTCTTGGCACATTAATTAGTGTAGCTGCAAATTGTTGCGTGTTTGGATCCATGATTCTCTCTCTACCATTAAAAAAAAGTTGTTAATTAGATGCACCTCCCCCTCCCAATGTTAATAATAATTATAGGCTAGTGCTTGTTGGAGTAAACAAATTTCTTGGGTCTTTAGAATTCACTGGTCAATCTGATTAGGTGATGCAGTCAATTATATTCAAAGGAAGACTGACATGCCCTTGAATGGAGGACCTTGTACATTACATGCAACAACACTTGAAGCCGGGATAAAATATTGCTGCCATTGTCACCTAGAACTAACTGCAAATGGAGCCAGTTGGTTTTGGCACAATCTCTTCCCCAGAGAGCCCTAATGGGCGGCTGTTCTTGGCAGCTCTCACTTAAAAGCTTCTGGTTGCTTCGAATATTTTGTAGTTTGAAAATGGGTGACCTATTTTGTAGTTTTGAAAATGGGTGTCTACAATGTACTGGTGACAGACTATCTGTCTGAGACCCTTTAGCTTTTTCTTTAGCTTTGGGTGCCCACTGGCCTCAGCTCTCTATCTGTAGACTTACTCACTCACTCACATGTGGGGTGGTTTATTTGGTGGAAGCTGGACACATGGGCTTTGGAAGAAGATGGAGATGGTAGCAAAATGACAATGGGAACAACCCATGTGACACCAAGGACCAGTTGAGTCACATGGGTTCCCATGTGGGGACGAAGGGCCAGTTTTCCTGTAACTGGTCTTGGCAATAGCAAGAGGAATAATTGAATCATTTGGGAGTGATATGCATTGCCTATTGCTCACCACAATTGCCTACAATACAAAAGGGTGCTCAAGATTTTCTACTTTCATATCCTGAAGGTTGCCAAGTTTGGCTAAATATACTTATTTGATGATCACCACTTGAGCAAAATCACAAAATTTTAAATTTTAAAAATAAATTAAAAAATCATCATTTCCTACCCATCAGACAAAGAGATTCCTCATAGGTATTTGATTTTTTCAATTTACAATTGTTTATAAATTTTCATCATCAACTCTTAACTATCAATAGTTTAGGTTTTCAATTTTGTGACTTGTCCGCCCACATTTTTAGTGTGTGTGCACACATGCTTACAAAGCATAAGAACCCACGAGGCATTTCTAAAAATCAAACGCCTGCTGCACTTGCAGGCATCTGTTTTCTGAAATGTCTTACATTGTTTTTTCTTGTGATACCTGATGGGTACCCTTTTGGATACTTGCCGGATATTACAGGGGAAAAACTGATTTTTTTTTAATTGTTAATTTTTACACCATGTAACGCCATTGGTCATGGGCATTACCAGAATCAGGCTTGCCTCAACTCCATCGCACATGGGCCCTTATTCTGATAACTCCTCTGGCTGAAGCTATTGCCTTCACATAAAAGACATGCTCCAAGTTTTTGAGTGCAATTGGAAGGCATGTTATTTTGTCCTCTTCTGATTGAAGGGTGTTTAAAAAATAGAACACCCATTCTGGAGAACATTTCATTTTTCAAACACCCACAAAAATTCCCGTGATATCCAGCATATTTTCCCAGAATACCCTGGGAAAATACACTGGGTGTCATGGGAAAAAAACTAAAAAAATCAATACCCGGGATATCTGGCATATTTTCCCATTAATCATGACAACTAAAAGAAAATCAGTCAAACTAGTTACCAATCCTTATGTTCAATAAAATTTGTCTAGCTGGGTTCAGGATGAGTAGATGATTTCGAAGAAAAAAAATCCAATAAAAGATCAATGGTTAGAACCATTGCAAGGGAGACAAAAAGGGAAGGCCAAAAGATGAACAACTTGCATGAACTAAAAAAAAAAGGGAAAGAGTTAATCCCTCTTGTGGTAGGAAGCTATTTCACCCACAACCCCTCTAATGTCACATGCATGCAAATTATGAGGTCTAATAGTAATGGGAGGTTTAGAACAAGCATCACCTGCCAACACAATTTTCCTTTCCATGATAGAGGCTAAAACATGTTGAAAAACAATATTAACACACTACCACCCACAACCCCTCTAATGTTGCATGCATGCAAATTATGAGGTCTAATAGTAATGGGAGGTTTAGAACAAGCATCACCTGCCAACACAATTTTCCTTTCCATGACAGAGGCTAAAACATGCTGAAGAACAATATTAATACACTACCTGAAAAATTGAATGCAAAAAAACAAGAATAAATGACCTCTCAATTGTTTACCGTAGAAAAGATAGGCACATTCCCTAATGAAACGATTCATATCACGCCCAGGTTTGTCGTGCACTTCCCTGGCCATCAAAATAAAGTGGTGCCTCTCATGAAACCCTATGTACTTGTGGATCGTAGCAATGGCGCTAAATTTCACAAATGTACATGCTAGTTAATTTATGACACTCGAAGCCATCGTCTCCTATGTCAAGTTAATAACCACCACATCAACAACAAAAACTTGGTCCTTTTGGGTCATGTAGAGATCGGCTCGTAATGAAACCCCTAACATAAAGGCATACCAAATGGGCAACGAACTAAGTACATGTCAAATGCATCCAACCTTTGGCCACATTCACACATGAGAAGATTAAATGTTGAAGACTGAATCAAACTAAGACAAAAACGTAACGTTGAGGTGAAAAAAAATGTGCGATGCAAAACGAATGGATAGATGCCTAGCAACCAACAATAGCCCTGCCCCCTTGTCCGAACAAGAACAAATGCGAGCTTTTGATGCAAAGGAAATGGAATCATCCTCCAAGATAAACCTAAGGGATGTGTCGTGGTGGAAGTCCATGAAAGATGCCTGAAAACCTAAAGTGTGAATAATTATTAAACTCTAAAAAAAAGGGTGCATCTCCCTAGCTGCAGGAGGAAGGCCATCCATGTTACACGTAAGCATGATTGAAGTAGGTGTGGGCCCCCGTCAACCTGAAAAATGTACTCCTCCAAAATGGACCTACCAAAAATTACGAAACCTAGATCACAAATATGGAGCCATTAGAGCGAAACTCCCCAAAAAAGTAGATGGGGCACAATCCTCCATAAATATAAGGCCTATACCACCAAAGGATATCAGTTTTCGAGCCTAACGCGTCGTTAAGGGGCCCTAAAAAAACTTCCACAATCCTAGACCCATAATGTCTCAACATATTTATATAATTCTCTTGTTGAAACTCACCAAAAGAAATAAGAAAGAAGAAAAATAAAAATAAAAATGTATTGTCCATGTGAAATAAAAAAGTCAATGAACTACACATGAAGACAAAATGCCCAAAACAACCTAAGGGCATCTCCCAAGAGAGGAAGATCATCAATATGCGCCATGTCCTAAAATAAAACCTCATCCAAAAAATGCATAACAAAGTCCTAAAAACCCATTGGCACACCCAAAATGTGTACACCATTTGTGACCAAAGTGTAGCCTTGAAAAATCTCTATGCTTGGAGAGATGTTTAATGGACTCCAAAGCTTGCACTTCGACACTTTAACCTTAAGCCCAACAAAAGCTAATTGGGTCAAAAGGTGCTCAAAAGCATGGGTAATCTCACTCATAGGCTCCACGATGTGAATATTGTCCAATAAGGATGGGAAAATGTAACTAGAGGCCCATGTGATGGTCTCTAAGAGAGCTCAATAATGAGCCAAAGTAAATAAAGGACCTTTTAGGGAGTCACATTGCCTTGTGCCTAAAGATGATTCAATAATCATGGCCCCTTCCACATGCTGCTCATTTTGGTGGTAAAGAGAAAAATGAGCACCACAAAACAACTTGGTAAATAATAATGTTCACCAAAGGCCCCTCGGCATCACACAATTCTCTAAAAATAATCATTCAAAAAATGTTGTTAAAAGCATTTTCAACGTTGACCTACACACGACCTAATTAGGGTGTAGGTCAAAGAAGGATCGAATGCCAAAAAGGATGGCCTCACAACCTCCAAGGGTCAATACTCCAAACTGATGGGGGGAAATGTGTTCCTAAAATGGCACCCAAAGATATAGGACAATGGAATGATTAATAAGTCAAAAAAACACCTTGCCTATGGCAATACGACGAAAACCACCAATGTCCTTTACCATTGCCAATAATCTATTAGCCCCCCAGCACTAGGGCCACCAACATAGGGATAACCCCAAGAACAACAATAGCTACAACCTAAAATAATTATGAAAAACCTAAGGATGGGTCCTTTGGTATGAAGCATCTCGAAATTTGTTCATATACCATCCCAGAAAGCCCACCCAAAAACAAATGGGGAGTAGCTGTTAAAGCTTGGGTAAACAAAATCATGTCTAAGAAAAAAATGTGTTTCAATTCATAATTAAAAATAGGTGGAGGGATAAGGTCTAAAGGAGGGGTGCACTTGGCGTAGGGCAACAATGGTGTCCTTTGAAGGAATAAATGGTGTCATGGGCTGAAGAGCTCTGGTAGTGCAACTATACTCATCGGCTCTCCCTAAAATGAAACATTGGAAGAAACAAATGGTCAAAGAATTTTCCCACAACATGTGAGAACATGGTGCACATGAGGCACTTGAAGACTCTTCTTGAAAAGAAAACCAATCATCCACCATAAACCTCTTGAGCGAATGGAAACCTTTTGTTGACCTAAATGACCTCCTTGAGTATAGTGCAAACACCAACGTGATAATAGAAGGAAAAGGAACCATGCTAACTTATACATCAGATCTGAAGCAATTTGGTCAAGGGGTAAACGAAAAGCCTACTTAACCTTGTCTTGGATGGTTCGAGGGACCTTATGAAACAAGCAAGGGCACACAAAACGAAACTCAAACAACCTTAAAATGGAATTAAATTGAACCCAAAACCAACCCCAAAAAGCAAGAAGAATAAAAATAGGGAAAAACATAGGATGGGAAGACCCCTGCAAAACTAAAACAACCTAGTTAACCTAGGAAATAAGGCTAGTAGGAGGGTGAGCACTCTTGACATGCCTCGAGAAGCCGCTTGCAATGTAAAGGTTAAAACAATGAGGACAAGGGGTATCTCAATCCGACAGGGAACGCAAAGAAGGAACCATTCAAAAAAAAACTACACCTAAAGCCTTTAAAAAGCAACAACCCAAGCAACCCCTACTAGCCAAAAAAAAAAGGATGAAAATTTTCCTGCCATTACAAAAGTTGCTAACAATGGCAAGCCCAATCATTGCAAAAATGCAACAACAAAACCTTTAATCCGCTTTCTTGCCTTCCAATTTTTTTTTTTTCCTTTCTCATTGACTCATTTACACAATTCCTTAGGTACCTGTCCCACACAAAAGCTCAGTAAGCTACTAATAATTTCATCTCATCTTTTTTTTCCTTTCCTCTCCTCTCCCATAAAGCAACCAGTGTCGCAACCCTAGCCTTGGGCTCATGACCAAGGCAAGGGCTTGCAAGGTTGTGGGCCAAGAAAGAAGCCCGAGAGTGAAAGAAAGTGTGAGAGAATGAACCTTCACTCTCCCAAGGGAGCTTCCCAATGGATTTCCGAATCTTAAGAGAGTGATTGCAAGGGGTCAAAACCCAATGGATTAAGGAGTTCATTAGACAATTGGAAAGCCCTTGGAACGTGGATGTCTAAATTGGCTCACATAACCCATTTGGACATCTGAAACACAAGTTAAGGCCAAAAGAAGGGTTCGGAGTCAAATTGACAATTTGACTCCCGACCACTAAAAGTCGAGAGTCGCCCTGATTTCCTTATGTGAAGGTGGCGTGAAACATACCGTTGGAAAGCTCTTGACGAAGGCTATAACTTTACTTCAAACCTCATTTCAATCGGAGGTCTGCATGCAAAGTTATGGGCCCTAAAGTTGCAAAAGTCTTAGTTGTGGGAATTTTGAGACTCCATCTTAGGAGTCCCAGGACAAAATGACATTTGGGTGCTGGTCCTGTGGCCAGGCATAGAGTATATTATAAGGGGGAAGGTGATGGCTTCCCCCAAGTCTAGGCCGTGGTGAGTTTTATGATTCTAAGTTTGCTCGTGGTTCGTCCTAACACCAAAAATGCTCCAACTATGCATTAACCAACTTATTGTTTGGTTTCATGCAAGTATGTGTGAGTGATTAAATGCTTTTGATTCTTCCTAATCCCATCCCAGAGCTCCAACACGCCCTTCTACCCCCAAAGTGTTACAAGCCAAGGAGCGTGTCCCCAACTCCTTGTTTTTCCGTTATTTTCATTTCAAACTTCCATTTGAGTTTAGCAAAGAGCTTGGGAGTGCGTCAACTAACCAAGGGGCGACAATAAGTGTGCATCTTTTTCCAACAAAATTTCATAGAACATGATGTTTCAAATCATGTGTTTAGTCTTTTTGGAAAGCTTTTGAGGAGGAAGGGTGCATTTTCATGGCATTTGGACTCACTATGTAGAAGTTATTGAATAATGAATGATTTTTTCGTCAAAACGCATTATTGTATTCAAATTTCAATACATTAGAATACTTCCATCTCCCTCTTGTCGCACAATCTTCGCACCCCCATTGCAGATAATTTCCACCAACATAAATCCCTTCACCTTTTTGAATGAGGCATCTTAGTGGCCAAATTAAATATTTAAAAAATTATATTTGGACTAATCAACCTTGATTTTGTTGAAGTGTGGGATATCTATAATATTTAAAAGCAATTTAGATGAATTTTGGAGGTTTTTACCATGATGGTACCAATGTGGGTGTTGGTTCACCCAAGGCTAAATTCCAAGTGGTTATTCACAGTGGTTTACATTAGTGTTGGTTTGTTATTGAAAAAAAAATTAGTTATCAACTTGAGTTCAAGAGTAGGTTATTCATAATAAACATGTCAGGTCTAAGATTGGTTAAGATCCAAATAAAAACCATGCATGTTTAGTATTGTAATATATTTTTCATTTTGGCCATAATTTTAAAAAATCAAGTAAAAGATCATTTGTTTAAAAATCAAGTGTTGGTCATGTCAAAATTCTTTAAAAAATAAATTGAAAATGTTGATTTTTTAAATTTTTATTTTTAAATGCTAATCATGTTAATCATGCTCCATGAGCACCTCAAGATCTTCCCCATCACATGATTTTTGCAAGAGAATGGAATTGTTTTGAAGGATTAATAGCTAGCGAGAATAATTTAACTTTTTATGGCCGCTAGTTGTTGAGCTACCAAGTTGTTGGGATAGAATTTCTTCAAGTTTCAAAGAAACTTCAACATGGTCCATACACCATTAAGGGGAAAATCAATGAAGTGCTAGATCAAAGACCTAAAATAAAATAGGAAAGAAGCAAATTGCTTTCAAAGTGCACAAATACATGAAGTTGTTATGGTTGCTAGTGTGGTGACAACGATTGCTATGGTTATTGTTATTGTGGGTGGTGACCTCATTTTTGTTATTGTTGATGATGAAATGATGAATTCCTTAATCCTCCTTTTTTCCTCGAGGTCAATTAAGTGTTTTGCTTGGGGGTATTAATTAGTTTATTTCTTTAGTTGCATGTTATATTATTATTTTTCTTCTATAGTTGAAATTTTTGATTGATAAACATGATGGATTTGAATTTGATTGCATAAGAGGGTTTTCAATCAATACGTATTTAGATCTATAATTATAATTACAAGCATTTTCTCATTTTGATGTTGTTGTTGATCAACATCTATTGTTTTATGGTCTTTGACAACTCGCAATTTTTTGTAGATCTTCAACTAGTTGTTACCAATCTCTTTCTCTCACAAAGGGTGGTGATGGGACTAGAAAAGTTATTCACTCATATTTGACTAGGTCATTATTCCATAAGGAAAAATTCTTCTTGAATGGATGGATCTTCAATTGTTGTTATGATGGGTAATGGGTCATGCAGGATTGGGTTGGTATTCATGGAAACACATATGGTTTATCCTCACACACACTTCATTGGTGGGCAATTTCCTCACACCACCCATGAATTACCTTTCAAAACTCGCATGATGTTTTTGAAGATTGCGCAAAGCATGGTGAAAATTGGATTCCAAAATTATTATCATTTTTTTGCAACAAAAAAGTATTCGTAGGAATAAGCCCAACAACATGTTGGGGGTTCCAAGTGCTAAATTAGTTGTGTGAATATGACTTTTGATCTACCAATTCACTTTCTACATTTACATGGTTTGGTATATGTTTCTTTTTCAAGAAAAGATTGAAGACCTATGAAGTCTTTGGTGGTTGGGAGGCCCATACTTCTAGCTCTTGAATGTTAAAAGAAGATTACCTTGAAAGAAGGCTTGCTAGTACGTACTCAAGTGTCATGATCATGTATTCATTCAAAACTATTTGTTGATGAAGTTTTGCATGGGAAGATGTTTTGATTATAGGATCAATTTTGAACAATTGAATGTCAACCTTCTTAGTTCTTATCTTTTAAGATATTTTGCCCTAGACCAAGTGTAAAGGTAATACATCCTACCTACACGCATTATTGGTAGGTGGGATTTCATTCAATAATTAAAGTAATTTGAAATCAACATATTTATAATAAGTTTATTGGGTATTGTCAAACTTTTCAAAATTAAGTTGTAAAAATTTAGGCGTTGAACCAAAAAACTAAACTTAAATTAATTATTCAACATTTGTGTGCTAAATCTACCAAGATATTATGGTAGTTGTGTGCACATTGTCAAGTGCAAAAGAAATACAAATTTTTGACACTTAAATTTAGGATTCATTTGAAAAACATGTGTGTCCCTTAAAAATGTAAAAACCCTTCCAAAGGTGTGAAGGGAGGGGGGAGGGGGGATGATAAACTAGTAGTGATTCTACACACAAATAAAAAATGAAGTTGCATGTAGCTTTAAGGGTAGGGAGTCAATGTTGCAATTAATTACTAATGGATGGTGGGGGAAAACACAAAAAACTTGTTCAATTTGCCACATTGTTTCATTTTTTGAAACATGGCAAGACCATTCCTGAATATAAGGCTCACAAATAGTTGTTTGATTTTTTTAGTCTTGAGGAGATCCCCAAAATGCATTGGATGGGCATAATAGAGTGGGTAATTGTTAAACACGTGCATAACATTGTGTTGGAAGCCACCATAACCAATGTTGTTATAGTAGTCCAATATGTTTCTTTGACTTATTATGAAGTGAATATTTAGTTCATGCATGATAATAATTTAATTCAAGTGTTTATGTAAGCTTTGATGAACCAAGGTGGCTTAACCAAAAATATAATTGGTAGGAATTAATTATGACATTGGGTGTAAATGGGGTTTCTATTTTCCAAGGTATGAAGTCAACTAGGGTTTCCAAGCAATTCTTTGAAGCTTTTGGGTTTCACATTTTGTGAGAACTCCTTGTATGATTCACAAAACCAATCTTGTAATGCAAACATTGTCACATTTGTAGATGGTGGGTAGAATTGAAGGTCTACTATCAATGTTACATTAAAAAAAAATAGGAATGCTAAACAACATTTGGAGTTTTCCAAGATTGTTAAAAAAATGGAGACAGAAATGAAATCTTGAAAAATGTGAAGACTCGTTGGATTTCTATGTTGTCATTGTGAGAATATTGTGTTTAAGTACATAATATTGCTAATGAAAATGGCCATCAATAGTCATATAAGCAATGATGATTAAGGTGAAGATAAATTGCAACCACTTTCATGATGTCTAGATCTTGTTTGGGCTTATGGCCATACTCCCTTTGTTACAATTAGTTAACTTTATTAAGTTCAACCACTTGAAGGATGTGTCCATATGTGACTTTGTGGTAGCAAGTAAAGTGTGCCAAGGCAAAATATTTTCTTTGTACAGAGACTCGTGTGACATGTGAAGATTAGGTTAAAGTTTAATGTTTTCAAGATGGTTACAAATCCTTGAGTTGGATGTTACATGTGTTGATTATCATGTATTAGACTACATATTTGAACATTTGTGTGGAACATTTGACTTTTGTTGTGAACCAACAATTGGGCAATTCACATGAATGTGCAAACTAATGAAGCAACATTTGTGACATGGGAGATGTGTGCTACAACCATTACTCTTGTGAAGGCAATTTGTGTTGGGTTGTAAGCAAGATAAAGTAAACAATTGGACTGTTTTGGTAGCCCCCAAAAAAGTAGGATGGAAATAAGTTTAAAATAACAACATATCCCATCATAAAGTTGATGTACATTTAATTTTTTTAGCGAATTTCAAATAGGTTTTTAAAATGCAAGTAGATGTGAGCTTTTGTTTCAATTATTTGTCAAGTATGCTCTATATATATATATAATGGCAAGTTAAATTTGAACACCATAAAAATTTTGAATTTACTTTCTTATGTTTATGTCAAAATAATTTAATTTTAAAATTTGATTTGAAAGACTACATTTTTTCTTGTCTACTTTATCATGCCTTCACCCACAAATTCACCTTTACCCATTTCCTACATTTTTTCTTTTTCATAGGTGTTTCAAATTTGGCATTTGAATTTGACACGTGTCATTATTGATCATTGATGTGGGGTATTTGTGTGATTGACATAAACATTGCATTGTTACAAAATTGCAAAGGTGGTTATTTTTTTATTCATGGGACCATGGACAACTTGGGCATGGTGTACCCATAGTATTCATTGCAATCAAATGTAGAAGAAAGATTCAGAAAACATCTAAAGGTGATAATTAAGGTCCATACTACCACCCCATGAAGATGGGCAACAATGATGTTTGGGTGTTTAAGGTGTTTTGAACAACTTTTCTTGACATTTAACAATCCATGTTCAAGGTAGATATGAAATCCAATGCTTTGGATGTCATGACTAAACTTTTACATTTAAATCTTCTCACATCACTCTAACACACTCTTTTAGAATGAAATCGCATGAATCTAGAACTCTTCATATGGAATTAAAATGATACAATTAATTCAAATTTTGTATTCAATACTTGATGACTAAGTTTTCATCAAGTTTGAGAATCATTTGAATGATTTTTGGAGTATATTTGCACTTTACAACATATTATTATTATTATATTCTCAAAATATATTCTATTTGTTTATTATTAATAAAAATGTAGTTTCCTTTGACAATTTTAGTCTTTGGATTTTGAACTACCATATTAGTAGTAAATTTTATTTTTAAAATTTTAATATTTTCTTGGTGGAAGTTTGAACACGTATAGTTTTGAAAATTAGTATTTGTGACAACATTTTTTATTCATTATGGTGTGCTTTCACCCCTAATTACAAGTGTTTGGTGTGTTCACAATACATTTCACAAAGTTGATTAAGTTAATGCCAAAATTAAATTAATCTCAAATAAAAGCACCCAAAAAAATCTAGGAATTTGTCTATAATGGCCTCCCATTACCACTTGCTAAATGTGGAAAAATCGAATGCATTTTATTGTGATAAATTAATGTCACATATCAAAGCACAACCTTTGACACATGTGTTATAGGTTTTTAATGAAATTATTTATCTACATTAAGATATTAACAAGGGGTTGGGGGGTGTTGAGGCATGATTCATAAAGTAGGTTAGGGTTAGAATTAAGTAAATCTATTAAAGAAATCAAGAAATCTTAACTAATTATACAAAAGTCCAAATTTCACAATTTTTCATGTGGAGTAGGTTTTGAATTTTCTTGCATTTGTAGAAAAATAAGTTTGAGGTAAAACCAAAAATATTTTTTTGCCAAAGTGTTCATTTGGATTATTTAAGCAAGTTGTGCAATTAGGGGGGAGGGGGGGGGGGGGGGGGGGGGGGGAGCCCTTGGTATGATTGAATGGCATAAAATCAAACTAGAACATCTTTCATTTATTTACAACATTTATAAGATATTTGATTTCAACCATAATCAATGAGGGGTCTCCAAGGGGTGGAACTTGAAAGGTATAAGTTAGCCCCACCACTAAATATTAATCTACTAAAAAGTGAAAAGGCTCTCATCTTTTGATTTTTTAAATTGAAATTTGTTATATTAAGAAAGTAATTAGGATTGAAAAGGGGGTACCTTTCAAACCTTTCATATTCCAATCATTATTCACACAATCATGTAAGAAATGATGAAGTTGTGTACAAAAATTGAAAGTTTATATTGTTACCAGGAGGAATCCATCTCTTGGATGTTGATATTCATAATTTTTTTGTCATTCCTTTCTTTTGTTTGGGATGTCTTTGAAGATAAAAAATCACATGTAAAATTATTTGAGAAAAAATCATGCATGAGTACAACAACATTGACAATGTATGCTAAGGTTAAGACCAAATCCTTGCATAGAACAATTTAAATTTGTCATTTGGATTTTAAAACTTATCAAGGAAGGAATAACATGTCATAACTCTTGAACTGCATCGAAACTAACTTCCTCTACAATTGATGCAAAAACATTATAAACAACATTATGCATCCCATTCACTACATTGGGCACATCAAGAAGATGAACACCCAATGGGTCAATGTATTAAATATTAACAAAACAAAAGAAGACTCCTACTAAAACATAGACTACCCCAAGCCAAATTCAATGCATGGTGGAAAATATTATTGAGAATAGGTGGAACATGGGTACCACAAAACAAATGCAAGTGAAGCTTTTGAGCCCAAGCTTGAGCATGAATTCATGTACAAGCTTTTTAAACATCAAATATGGTGAACAAAAAATGTTGTCATTGATATTGTTTTCTTAAACTATGTGTTTTTAAACCTCCACCAAGCCAATACTAAAAGGTCTAAATTCATAAATTATGCTCATATATTAAGGTAGTTGAAAACCCAAAGAATTAAATTATCAAAAGAAATCACATTTTTCAATTGATATTAAAGAATGCATTTGTGAAAATATAATAAATTTACCAATATACCACAAACTACAAATATACTCAAAAACTCATTAGAATGATTACAAACTTTAAAAAGTACTAACCTAAATATTGAGTATGAAATAATTGTACCATTTCAATTCCATATGAAAAGTTCCACTCATATGATTTCACAAAAAGATATGAATTAGGTTTTCGATTCAAACTAACATAAGTGTGAAAAATAAGAGGTTTGTGTAAAATTTGATTTCATTTGAAAAGTAACATGAATTGTGTTAGAGGTTTTGTGTCAAAAATCCATTTAATGTGTTTCTTAAACCAATATATGAAATGAAAGGAAAATTACCCCCAAAATGATATTGTTTGTACTTTTAAATGAATACACTTTCTTGCCTAAGTTGTTTGGTCCCTATTGTGCTTTCACCCAAATGTCATGGTTGGAAAAGACTATCTAATGGTGTAGAAATTGTGAAATAAAATTTCAAAAACATTTAAATTACTTTGTAATTTGATTTTCGCAAGAGATGAGGAGAAAAACTTGGCAAAAAGTTAGGTCCATTTTTGAATTATCTAAAGACTCTAAACTAATAGGACGCCTAAACATTCAAAAAAGAGCTCTAGGTCAAAGGATGTAAGAAGATGCAATAATTCAAAACAAAGATGGATATACTGAAGCAGGTATGATGGGTGTTGCATAAAACATTGAGTTAAAATCCCAAAAGCTACATGTACATCATCCAACCTAAAAACAAATCTACAAGTCTTATTTCTAACAAGGAATTCTCGCTAAAAAGAAGATGTGAAGAACTAGGGGATTAAATTTTAAACAACCAAAACTTTGAAACCATCGTGAAAGGACTTGTGTTGGAAGTAAACAAAGTTGGTGGAATGAATTAATTGTTGGGAAGGCCAAATAGGGATTAAGTAACACATATGTGAAGTTGGCTTGAAGAATGATTGCGTTAACTTCATATTCTTTTGGTACTTCTATATATTTGAAATAGCAAATACAACATGGGATGCAATAATTTGGAATGTCAATTTTTTTTCAAATGGGTTGCATTAATTGCAAAGTTTCAACAACAAAATTATGATGCAAATCCATGGCATTTCAAGAGTTTTTTTTGTACAATCATAAGAGTTAAAAAGACTAGAGTGGACATTTTTTCTTAATTACAAATATCATTTTTGCTTATTAAATGTATGCCATTCATTCCCAATATTAGAGAACGTATTCATCTTGATAATTCTAAAAGAAAAAAAAGTTGATATTGGCAAAAACTAAAATAAAATTGATACATTTGGTTCAAACATATTTTTGGCCTTCTAAATTACAAATTTTGATTATATATTTTTAGCAAAAGTTGTTCATTTTTTGTGTGTTGAAAAGCATGATAAATTTTATGAAAGATACAATGTCAATGATTTTTTTTTTCATTGATTTCCAACATGTTCTAAAAGAATAGGTAAATTAGGTTTACTTTCATAGTTTTGTATACTTAAAACATGATATTATGTATTTTTAATATTTTACATTATATTTTTTTCCAAATTATGCAAAATTCAATTTAACATATAAATCTGGGATGCATACTTTATGTTGGAAATGTATTCGTTCATTATATGTAAAGAAGAATCATTTTACCAATATGCACATTCCATTTCTTATACTAGAAACTCATTGATGAATATAAGTGGATAAAATCTCATTACAATGGACATTTTTGGAAGTCACAATGGTAGTTTTTTTTTAGTGAGTCAAGTATTGTTGCATTGTATTCAAATCTATTTGAGAAATTTGACAAAAGCAAGATGAAAAATTGAAACTTACATTCTAATCTTTCAAACTAAAATTTTTTTTACCAAAAGGATAAATGTTCAATTCAAGGTGGACTTTACAAATGATGGTACATCCAATGTCACGGTCCAAACTACTCCAAAAACATTATCATTATGGTTTTTTTCTTCTAGTGGAATTGGAAACTAAGCCTACAACTTTTTACCACCACACATTGAAGTACCATAACACTTAAAATGAAAAAATCAAGCATGAAAAAGTCTCTCAAAAATTTTAAGATTTAAAATGAAAATTTCAAATTTGTAAAATCCATTTCAATATTTGAATTGATTTTTTCAAGGCCCATATTTTTAGAGATTTTTTTTTAAATAAATAAATTATGGTGGTATGAACCTGGAAATGGAAAAAGATGTGAACTTCACTATCATTTAAATGTTTTTTTTTTGGAAAAATCATTGGATTCGAACTGTAAAAATGGACTTTCACCCACCCTTTTTGGGTGAGAGTAGTGTGCAATTACCCAAGTGGATGACATTGCTAGAAACTAGATTAAAATCTAAAAATTTCATAGCAAAATGTGTAAATATATGGCTAAGCCTAGAATTGAAAAAACATTATGTTGATCCATGGCATCCTTAATTGCTTTAATCATGTTTGCACTTGGTGGGGAAGAAATACAATAGGAAACGTGAGTTGTTATAGAATGAAGATATTTGAAACGAGTTGGGACAAACAAAAGCTTACCAAGTAGGTTGCCTTCATCAATATTACTAATGGCCAAAAGGATGATAGTGACCTCACCTTTCATACTAACTATAACAAAGAGGAGATTCAAATGCATGAAATTTGCAACAAAAATTATCAATTGAATAATGTTGCACATTTCACAACACCAAATGAATGTTTTGCCACATCAACTTGTAGGATCACCCATTTGGGATGGAGATGATTAAGAGTGCATCAAATGCCATGAATGACTACCCCACATCCTCCTTTAAAAGTATAATCCTTTAGATAAAAATAGTTATTTCCATATTCAAAAAACATACTAGGACCATTATCTAACAAGTGGAATAAGTAATCAAACACCAATTTTTTTGCATCGAAAGAAAGCTCAATATTGGTTAGGTTCATGATCTTCCACATAATGAATAAGACAACCATTCAATTCAAGGTGAAGGACTTCAAGGGTCAAAATGGTGTCAAAAGGAGGGGAAGGCATGTACATAACATGTGGATATTTGTCTACCCACCTAAAAGCTCAGTTAAAGGTGTGTTGGATGCATGGTTGACAATAGAAACTTGTTAAAGTTAATGAACTCAAAACAATTGTTGATTTTGTAATTTTTTTCGATCCCATAATAGGAATTGATTCAATTGTGCCCCAACTTTTGTTGTGCCTTGTGGGCCCCCTATAAGAGGGTAATATAAGGAACAATACAAATAGGTGCTAGGTCACTTGTTTAAGGGATTTGCATCAACTTGTCCAATGTCAAAGCCATTCTAGGGTCATGAAAAGTTATAATTGCATTTGAAAAGACTAATATTAATAGAACTATGTTTCGCATGCTTGCAAAAAAAAAATTACTTCTATCATGGTTGTCACTTGCGCTTGAAACATCACACACATTATGAATTCTCATTTTATTTGCTAACAAAAACCTCAAAACTATAAATAAAGGAATTTGAACATATATTGTTACCCCAATATGATTCAACCACTAACTACCATCCTCCTCCTATTACACCCTAAATTGTCTTCACCATATTCTTTGGATCACACATTTAAAACCTTCATCAACATTTTATTAAATAGCATGGAACATAGGCGGGGTTTTGAAGTTTGAACCATAAAAATTCACTTCATCAATTTGGAAACTTTATACAAATTAAAATACCATATTACATGGCTAGTTAGGCACTAATTATTTTTTGAAATTGCTAGAAATTCTTTAAAAAGGCGAGTGCCATGCTTAAAATGTAAATGAACTTCTCAAGATAATAGATTCATTATGGTTATTACTATGAGAATAACTAGCAAAGAAATTAATTATTAAGCAACTTGCTATCAAACTAGCCTAATGTTATAGTAATGTATATAATCAATCATTTTGGAACTCCATATAATTTAAATTCTATGTACAATATGTCATGCAAAATATGTGTTGTTGTACAAAACCCAAATTCATTTGAGTAGTACAAAAGAATGACGCCTAACTTTTAATCCTTCCCTTCTTTGAAATAATTACATTGAAAACATTAATATAATTTTGTTAAAGGTGGACTTTTACAATTTTAAACATATGTATTTCACAATCCATAAAACAATGGTTATGGATTTATTGCTTCTACTGGAATTGGATAATAAAGCCACAATTTTGAGACGTGACATTTTAAAGGTTTACAACACTTGGAATGGCCTTACCAAGCAAGAAAAAAAAACATTTGTGAAAATATTCTAAAACATAATATTGACTTTTGCAAAGTCCATTTAAAATTTTATATTTATGTTTTTCAAGACTTGTCTTTCATAAAGTTTTCAGGTTTAAAGTAAGATATTTTGAACTTGGACATGTAAAAAAATGATATCTTTAATATCAGTTGAATTGTTTCTTGAAAATATCCAAAATATACATAAAAATGACTCAAAATGGGACATCCAACTACCCATTTTGGTTCACTTTAACATGCTTTCACCTTTCAGATTTCACAACATTCAACCCCACTTTAGACTAAAATCAATCAACGCCTTCACCTTTTTGGGTCAAATCACAATTAAATGAATCAACAATGTTACTGATTTTAACCTTCAAGGACTATGGGATCTTTTTGTAGTCACATTGGCTTTTTCATAGAAAGGAAATTTTCAATGAATTTATTTGCAACTTGCTATTAGATTTTTAAAAAGTCAATGTGTTAATACATCACATGTTATGTTTTGATCATTGTTAAATATATATGGATTTTCAAAAAGTGTGTAGATTTGCATTTTGTTTTGAAAAGTGAATATAATTTCAAATCATACCAAAATATGCCGACTATTTTAGGGTTTAGTTTCTTATATATAAACTAGAACTTTGTTTTATATGCCATATACATTACACCCCATTTACATGTGGTAAATGGCTCTTGAAATTTTGAGATCATAAATTTAATTTGAATTTCTAAAAATTTCAAATTCCACATCTTTTTAATTGTGAGCATTTTTTAATGTGGGTAATACTAGGTTATTATCGTCCCAATTTTTTTACCATCAAATCTTTTTCATTAAAAGAGTCATTAACTAATCTTTTGTAAAAATTTCATTTACTAATGTAGTTGTTGTTTAAGCTCAAAAATTATTTATTGAAACCAAAACTTGAAATTAAATTAATTAATTTTAATTTTAATTCATTAACCTTCATATAAATCAATTTAACACAACTTCCCATGATTATAAACATGGCCATTTGAACATGATTTTACCCTTTTGAATTCCATGTGATTTAAATTTTAAAAAAATTAAAACCTATATCCTAATTGGTGAAAATCCTCATTCATCAATTCATTGTCCATAGTACAAAGGGAAACAACCATTGTTGCCACTTTAACTTCATTTTCACCTTGTACAAAGTTCACATTGGATTCCCTTCATATTGTCCTAATATGTCATACATATCAAAAGAATATTCAAAATGCACACCAAAAAAATTCATAATCTGCTTTTAACTAAATATTTTTGGTAAGAAAATAATGGATTTGCTTGCATAAAGACAAGTAAATCCAAAAAATATTGATAATCTTGATCCACTTCCCAATAAATATCTTCCACATGTGGATCTTGAATCATAAGTCTTTCTATCAACAAGTCATGTTTTAAACCTTTCTACAAAACTACTTATGAAACATCATAGTTCCAAAGTGAAAAAGTCATTTGTCATAAACATGTCACTATAATCTTCAATTTTGACATGCCCCCAAAGGTTTGCCACAAGATATTGAAATAAACTTTTTGATATGATGTGTTATAAAAAAGTTGTAAGCCTTGAATGCATTCTATAACTTCATAAATTAAAACAAAAGATTCACATGGAGTTTTAAAGTGGGATTAGGACAAGCTCTTCCAATTGAGCTCATGATCAAATCAAAATGCACAAACAAATATAAGAAGGCATTTATTACATTTGGAATGCACAAACAAGTCATGGACTTGTAAGGCCCACCACATTTGGATGTTGGAGGAGTCATCATTTTCTCCCTATAACATATTATATAATTCTCATGGAGGCTACATATTTGAATGGTCTAATTTTTCTTGGGACTTTCAAGTGAGAGTCCCCAAAACTACCAAATTATGCATTTCACCACATTGCATGTTGCAATTTTTTGTGGTGAATTTTCCTAGTTTGCTCATTTCATTTTAAAAAATATGTATTATGTCAAAAAAAATTCAAAAAAAATCACCAAAAACAGAAAAAAAATTCTAAAAAATTTCCACATATCCACACATTGTTTAAAAAAATAGCTAGGATATAAAAATATTTTTAAAAATTTCTACTTTCAAAATTAGTGTAGATATAGCCAAATGTGGCTAAATTTCCTTATGGAGGATCACCAATGTCACAACATTACAAATTTGAAATTTTAAAAAAAAAAGTTTAAAAAATATTTTGTTCCAAATCAAGATCTTTCATAGGAAAAATTGTAATCCTTAAAAATATTTTTCAAATGACATATTAAGGTTTTTGATCAAAGTTGATCTACATGACAATTAAATGGTTTATAGTCATTTTGACAATTTAATTTTTAACCTTTCAAATGCGGGATTATTATTTGGGGTGCACCAAGAAGGGGGAAGGGGGGG